>Ga0182030_10009995_pt1 | contig 19357 bp, 24 predicted proteins | sample 812S3MmetaG_FD_121299 | JGI IMG/M metagenome (GOLD analysis project Ga0182030, IMG submission 121299) | Permafrost microbial communities from Stordalen Mire, Sweden - 812S3M metaG (Illumina Assembly) | ecosystem: Environmental > Terrestrial > Soil > Wetlands > Permafrost | place: Sweden... | reverse complement strand
GGAAAAATATCGGCGCTTGACCGTCTTGCCTTTAATGTATCCTCCCTTCCCATCAGGTCTGCGAGTCGGATATCGAATTACGAGCTTGGAAGGGTCAGGTTGGTTGATGTGTGCTGATGTCCGGTCGATCGTTCCGTCATCGTATGCAAGATCACCTTTGGCTTTTTTAGGTGCGTGGGTGGTTGTGTCGACCTGCTTGACTTGCGTTAGAACATTTGCTTGAGAAAGGAGAAGGGTGTATGCAGAGAACTGGGTTTGATACATACCTCTTCACCAGAGTCATCATCTGTGTGGATATCATAGTTTTCATCGCTCTGGGTCGTCTTTAAAGACATGTCAGTCACTGCATTTCATTGTTGAATAGCAGGAATGACTTACCGAATCAGTTGCATAACCATCTTCACCATAATATCCACTTTGGCTACCAGCGTTCTCCATCTCCTCGTGTTGTAAACGCTCTGCAACCTCTCTGTCCAAGGCCTCACGACGAACCTCTTGGGGATTGATAAGACCGGGTTGGGTGGTAAGTTGGGTGGTTGCTTGACGGCGTGCAGATGCTCCGGGGAACGCAGTACCTTGAGCGGCGCTTGGACGAGATGGCTGACCAAAATTTAAGTTGTACTCTGCTGTGCCAGGGGCCGGGCGTGCAGAAAGTGCAGGGCGGGAGGGCGTGCGTCCACGGGTGTTTGAGCCAGGGCTACGCTCATCCCAGGCATCATATTCTTCACCACTGCCTGATGGAGAGCGGTAGCGGCCCATGATAGGTGTGATTAACAGTGTAGCTAGTGTTGATGGAGGTACGATTACAGGATTCGAAGGTACGACTGGAGGTATTGCAGGGGCATCGAAAGGTCGAGAAAAGGTTGCAAAGTTGGGAAGGTTCAGATCCACACGGAACGAATAGTTCTTTTATAGATTGATGAAGCATAGGCATCGTACGATCGCTCGTGGTGAATTGGGAAAACGTTAGCGCTCGTTTGCCGACCCGGGGTAAAAGGGATAGAAAGGAGGTGAACCGAGAATACGTTAGCGTCTTCTCAAACGACCGGAGGTGAAAGGGGATGGGAGTGAGAAGGACAGAGGGGAATCTAGAACACAACTTCTCAGACATTGAGACTCGGAACAATAACCCTATTCTTCAATGTCCCAAAGGAATACAGACAACCAAATGTCTCGATTTAGGTAAATGCTCAATCCGTTTCTGAATGTCTGAAATATTGTAAGAAAACGAGAACAAGTTTCACGATTAACCAGATTGTTAACATCTAGGGCTGAAAGGAAGAAATAGTTCCAGTTGACAATGTCCCAAAAATATCCAGACAATCAGATTCTCAACCTACAGATTCGCTCTTGAATGTTCTCCTACTTTATAGAAAATAAGAACAACACCCATAGATTGCTAGATCTTGAACATATTTGCTCAAAATGAATGGACAGTTTAGTCTTTCAATGCCTAACAGCTTTCCAGACAATGAAAACAACGTTCATGAAAGCCCAGATAACAAACATTTGGAATGGAAGTGGAAGGAGAAATCCTTATGCCAATGTCTTACAGCTTTTCAGACAAGGAGATAGGCCCAGTAGATATAGAGATGAATATTATGATTGTCTCACATTTTCCCAGACAATCAGAAATCCAGATTCCAAAAAAAAACCAAAAAAAACTCATGAAGGCACAAGCAAAGTCAGATTCATTATCTTAACAAACCTCCCAAATCTCTTTCCATTCCACTGACCCTATCTTCCAATTCCTTCTTCCTCCGCTCTAGTTCTCTGATCTCGTCCTCCTCTCTCCTTAAATCATCATCTGTAATCTCAATCTCCTCCCCTGGCTCCGTACCTGGTGCTCTCTCTTCCTCATCATCGAAGTCCTCATCCCCATTCCAACCATCGCCCTTATTCATCCTCTCTAATTCCCTCGTCTGATTTGCCACCTTCTGCTCATAATGTTGCAACGAGCTCTGTATCTGGGCATGCTTGATCCTTAAATTCTCAATCCTTTTTGGAATGTCAGGTATGGAGTAAACGTCGTTCAGCTTCTCCGCTCCACGCAAAAGAACCTCAATATCAATCTCCCCTTTCCCTTCCGTCTTCCGGACTTCAGAGTGTAATTCTGGTCCCAGAACAGCTGCAACAGCGGTATTTCGCCGCGGTGCCCGAGCAGAGGTTCCGGTTCCTGTTGTTACTTCTCCTGACGCGACGTTGAAAACGGTTTGCCTGCGATTGTTAGGTTTCTCTGGATAAGGTGTTTGTGCTGTTTGGGGAGGTTGTGGTGGTGGGACTGAGAATAATGCTCGCTCATGGGGCTCGGTATCTCGGATTAATGAGGTGATGTCGGTTGTTGAGAGGAGAGCATTGGTAAAAATCTTTGGAGGGGGAAACCTATGCGGGGTGAGTGGAGCGGATCACAGGAGTGGAATAATACATACGGGAGAGTTCGAATTGATTCAGACGAGAAGGCAATCTGGTCGAGATGACTTTCTAATAGAGACATGGTGTGTTGTATTAATCTCAGAAGACGAGACGTTCAATTACTCACATATCTCCAGACTCAAGTTGACTCGTCGTTGAATTGCAGACGCGATGAACGAAAGCCGCATACTACCTAGTAACCTACCTCAGTGGAGGTACCCAAGCCGCACAAGCCACTTCAGATCACCTGACATTTTTGCATCTGTGGTTCTAGTCTGGTAGTTTTTCCCCTTCCGTACATTTTGGCCCCCCTTTTTGCCTTTTCTCGAAATAGTCGAATGGATCTCTAACACGATTCTTTCCAATTTACAACCCTTCCTACAATTGGGCAGGAGAAATCCTTCGCGCCTTCGCGTCAAATCATCTTCTTTCCCGAGATTTTTCTTCTTCACTGACTGATTGACAACGCATCGACCGATATTCTTAACTCACCTTCTAACAAAAATGTTGCCAGCTCTTTTGCTTTTGCGCCTAGGAACCAACAGGCCATCTCGCGATAAATTTGAACCACGAAAAAGGATGAAATTCGACTTCGGTAACAAGGGATGACCTAGAGCATTGCTGCCCAAGTAGCCCGACGAACAGGCTGAACCCGGCTTCTACTCTATCTTTGTAGACGCAAACCCGACTGCCCCGGGGCTTTTATTTTCTGTTCAAAAGTGCTAGCAAAATCTTGCCTTGATTGGCAGGTTATTCTACGAAGGAAAAAAGAAAAAGTATAAGAATTTCGGCTTGCCGCACGTTCTTCGACTTCCAAAACATCCACTTCACGAGCCATATCCTGGACATTATTACCTCGGACAACAACATTACACCTTACTTACTGCTGCTCCCGAAACAGGAACTGACCCCTTCTTCATCTTGAACAAGCAAATTCCCGTCCACATTTCTCTTCTGTCACAGGAAGTGAAGTTGATTAATTGGCCGCCTTGCAATTGCTGATCTGCTCACGCCTTATCCTTGCGTTTCCGGTCCAAGGATCACCTTAGAAAAGAAATATACGCAACTACCTTCTTCTCGGATCAGAATAATATCTGACACCCCCTTTTATTACTCTCGGGCTAAGACGAAGGGCCTGTGAATCCAATTCAAACGTTACAAGGCCCCTTAGCGCCTAGGTTTTCATACAGCTTATCATGAACTGCAATTCTCCTCGTCTTCCTTCTCCTTGTTGGAGATACTTACCGCGGGCGTTGACGCCTTGACCTCGAAGCACGACGCAAGCATAATCGACCTTCGATCGAATACCATGGCTACTCGCCCGAGAACTCCCGTTTTCAATTTTGCCCAGCAGGCAGGGCCCTCCTCCCCACCGGCAACACCTACTACTGCAACATCTAACTTCCCTTTCAACTCAAATCACCGCCGGCATGGAATCCAGAATTTCTCACGTCCCATATCTACTAGACAGAATGGCGAAATTATTCCCAATGGCAATGGGACATTCTCTTACAACCCGTTCCAACCCCTCGACCTCGAGCTTTCCCCTCGATCCTCCTCCCCAGCGTCGTCTACGCGCTCTTCCGAAGCTGAAGTCGACAGCCCCCGCCCACGATCACGAAGCTCCTCCCCTGGCGCACGTACCTCGACACCGCCAAGAATAACTATTCGTACACGTATAGTTGCCGAAGGTAATTTCACTTTGGAGGAGTTTGACGAAGATGACTACGAGGCATTCGATTCAGGTGCTTCATCTCCTCTTCGCCCACACCAGTACGAAGATGCGGAGTCCGAGCCCCCGCGCTCGACCAGAGGCACATCTCCGAATCGGGAACTTGATCCGCGGATCTTGCACGGCATATCACAGATGAACTGTGCTCCGGAGGAAGAGGAGTTCATGGCTGATAGAGCTGTCTGGGAAAAGAAAATGAAGGACGAGAGGAGACGGAAGAGGAGATCATCAAGCAGTGTGCAGAAGAGGAGTTTGGCTCAGAGCATTGGGAGTGACACAGATAACGAGGACATACAACAACCAATGTTCGAGGATGCAAATGAAGCTGGCTCTACTGCACGTAGACTTAGGCGGAAAGTGGCTGGAGAAAGGACGAGTCTCATATTCGACGACCCGCCTCCTAGGATCGAGGAGCTGGAAGAACCGGAAAGTTGTGAAGAGGTTGTAAGTGTGGATGATGATGAGGGACATACACAGGGTGTTGACCGGAACTTACCGTACTATGTCATGGAAATCGATACCGATGATGATTAAAGAATGGGTTGGAGGCTTATGATTTGATGAGTAACGACTAGTGAGCGATGCTATAGAAGGATGAAATGGGCAGCATGATTGATGATGATGCCATTGGCTGAGCGATATGCATTTGGAGGTTAGTAACACCTTGGGCATCTTTGAGCGATAGCATAGCGTATGGTTAGGAAGTCAGCATAGCGAACTAGATAGAATATCCATTATTTCTCGTTTACCTCTTCATTATCGTGAGGCTGTCGGCTTATGATAGCATCTCAGATATAGTGGAGGTGTCGGCAACGCTGTGACTCGAAGAGACATGATGCTTCACAAGTCGGTTGTGAAGATGTTTTGTTGACCAGTCTCACGGTTATCACATTAACCACAACAATGCAAGGTAGATACCGCACTGATGTGGATAAGGTTCATTCATTGGCTTTGCGATCTAGCAACATTCAAGAGTGGCGCTGAGCTTTTGGGCTTGTTAGATATAGACGACAAATTGACGGCCGAATATATCTATTGTGTTATTTTAGAACGGAAGTAGTGACCGCATAGTTTGAGACCCGAGTTTATTATAAATTCTCAATCACATAATCTTAGCTACTACAGACTATGAGTCGAATTTTGAGAAATCTACATCACGCTTTTATAGATTTGAATGATTCACAAATCGTGGTTATGAGAACATTTTGCTTGCCTGAAAGATCTAGAACAAGACTCGACGGTGAGTTGCTGTATGGATGTCCTACGCTTATGGACTACCAAGCAATTAATACACATGCCTAAGATTGACATACCATTGTGAGTGATGAATTAGTCTGCCTCAAACCCTAGAATTCTTTTGCATCCCTGGGGTGGCTTTGACAAGGCTGATTGATGGACGGGCCCTAATGCGCTTTTGTCTTAGTGTTTCTCAAGCCCATAACTTCTAGACCTCAGTTCAATGACGGATGTGTTGATCGTATCAAGCATTCCACGACTTCACATTTCGATCATTCCAATCGAAATATCGAGCACCCTCTCACAGTTCGATATACCCAGAGATTTTATAATCATCACCATCAAGCTGTAGTTCTGGCCAGCCGCCAATATGAATAACGGCGCGCAGGGCCAGCCTACCCAAGGCCAATCCTCTGGAGCCCAGGGAAGTCGTCCGCAAGCTACCGTGCAGTTCAGACCGGAGCAGATGCAACAGCTGCCAGAGCCCTTCACTCCATCGGAGAAGAATAAATGGGAACAAGGGCTGAAGCAACTATATTCTACCATGGCTAATAACCCAAAGGAGTCTCAGCAATGGAAAGATGCCGAGCGGAAATTGAATGATTTCTCGAGGACCCTGCACCAGAAAATACTCGCTGCTAAACAAGGACAGCAAACCGGCGGGGTGAGGCCTGGTAGCCAGGGACAACTTCAAAACCAAGGGGGCGACAAGAACGGAGCAAATCCAAATCCCGCAGCACAAGCACCTCGACTCAGAATTACTCCTAAGATACAGGCACATATCGACAACTTTCCGTTCATTCTTCCTCCTCATCTTGCTCAAGGATCAGTAGAGGGAAATAAGTGGTTGACGGACGCAAAACATCGATATACAAAAGGGTTGATGACAATGGAACAATGCACTGAACGTCTTGCTGCATACGACGCGTTAAAGCAAAAGAGAATCGACGAAGGGAAACCTCTTAGTCCCGAGGAGGAGAATGACTTAAACCAGAAAAAAGAACCGTTTGCAAGGCAACATGCACAAGCCAAGCATTTTGTAGAAAGCTTTCGTCAACAGCAGCAGGCCCAAACTCGAGCTGCTCAAAATTCTAACCAGCAAGGAAACTCTTCCCAACAAGGAGGTAGCGGGAATTCAAATGGTGGACAGACCCCCGTTCGACCTTCCATGCCCGGTAACCCTGCAATGCAGAATACCCAGATGGTCAATCAGGCCATCGAAGCAGCTCGAAACCAGCAGATGGGAGGAGCCCGACCTGGCATGCAACAAAATGGACAAGGAGGTCAAGGTCTAAACCAAAGCCCTGCTTCCCAAAATATGCCCCAGAACCTAGGGGGGCAAGTGCAGACCATAAAACAGGAAGCTGGGGTTCCTCATATTAACACTCAGATGCAAGGACGGCCGATGCAGAACAACTCCCCCCAGTCGGCAGTACCACAAAGTGCACAATCGACCGGACCTCAGTCCGCGACCTCAGCTCAACCGCGGGCCTTGACTCATCCTCAAGCACTACAGAGCGCCGCGCGAACTTATTCTAGTGGCCAAACATCGGGAACACCAAATGTCATGGGACATTCGCATACTCACCCGTCTGCTCCTCGAGGCGAAATTGGCACTCAGAACGTAATAACCAATAAAATGCCTATCCCCAAACATCTACCAGAAAGAGCGACCGCACAACCACAACCAGTTGGGATGCCACCCTCGCGACCTACTTTTTCAGGAGGACCAAACAACTCAAGCAATATTCTCTCCCAACCAATTCTTCAAAAGACGCCAGGATACAATATGGAGGGTGACGGCGACCGCGTCCTAAACAAGAAGAAATTAGATGAGCTTGTTCGGCAAGTTACTGGTGGAGGCGAAGGTCTTGAAGGTGGACAAGGGTTGACTCCTGATGTCGAAGAGGTACGGATAAGAGCTTTCCTTTGTGTTGCCCTTTACAGATCTACTCGTTAAGATGGGTTCCCTTGAATCAGAGCAAGTGAATATAACAAGAACTATGCTAATATTGTTCCAGTCTATCTTAAACGTCGCTGATACCTTCGTTGATCAAGTCCTACAAGCTGCATGCAAGAATGCCAAGGAGCGTGGCTCGAAGACCCTTGAAATCCGTGATATCCAGCTCACTCTTGAGCGTGGCTACAACATTCGCATTCCCGGTTACGCCAGTGATGAGATCCGCACCGTCAGAAAGATTCAACCAACTCAAAACTGGATTAACAAGATGACCGCTGTTCAGGCATCGAAGGTCACGGGTGGTAGGAACAACGCCGATTAAAGGGTTGCAATTGAATCTCATTGCATGGAATTATGGCGTTTGCTTATGGGGATTATGGCATGGCATCATGGCGCAAAAACGGTTGCTGCAGTCACATATTACGGAATGATAATCTTCAGGGGGCAGATGGGCCGCACAAGCTGATACCAATACCAAAAATCGTACTCACCTCAAAGTCCACATCTTCGCACGTGATAAGAAGTTGCCTTTATTTGCGAGCTGCAGTGGTGCGTGGTCATGCATGCCAGACTCCGTGACCCTCTCTTCACATCAGACGATTCCAATTAAAATCAACAACGTAGATTATCGAATATCCTAAAGACTTTGATTTTGATTTTGTAAGAAGTCGTCTCAAATTGCTTAGTCGCCAAGCCAGGCATCCTGACTCGTAACGAAATTGCGTTAACCGTCCCTATCGCTTCCGTACCTCCAAGCTTCCTTGTGTTGTAATCGAGAGACAGCTTCATCTACCTTTCAACATCAATCACATTCCACACTGCGAATCCTTTCAAAGGATTATTAGATAGGATTCGCACTCGCAAAGAGTCGCTCTACACTCTTTGACACTGCTACACCTCACTTTAACCTCGTCGACGCGATCACCGAGAAGCAATCTCTACGTCACGAAGGGCGCCTCTAGAACACTGTCCATACGATATGCCCAGCAAGACCCCTCACACGAACGGCAATGATCCAGTCGAGAATGGAGTCAATGGTACCAAAGACATCGAGATGAAAGATGATGCGCCTGCGCCTTTGAAAGGTGGAAAAGGAAAGAAGGCCAAAGAAGGAGAAGAAGAGATGACAGTTGTAGTACCGCCCTCAAAAGGCTCAAAACTATCAGCCCCTCCTCAAAAGGATGATGATGGTGATATAGCTATGGATGGAGCAGTGGAGATAAACGGTGAGGATGCTGGTGCCGTCAAAGTCGATCCAGTGACCAAGGCTGTATCAGGTACGTAGACACCACCTTCATAACAGATTCCATTCACTGACAACTCATTCTCCGTCAGATATCAAAAGCAACTTCCCACTATTGGAGCGCGCTGTCACATTATTCGATGCCCGATTCTCCCTCCGAGCTCTTCGATCCATCTCTTCCATCCGCAAACGCCTTACTCCTGATATCCTAGCACAAGTCATCACAGAGACATATCCTTCAACAAGTCCTGCTGCAAAGTCCTTACTTATTGCCCTCGATAGAGAGCATGCTACATTCGGAAAGCCTTTGTCTAGTGAGATGGAGATTGATAGCGATTCCAAGTTGAAACCCGGAAAGAGGGAGCCAAAAGAGATCATCCCGGAGATCGATATCTTCCTTGGTATTCTCATTCAAATCTACTACCTGGATAACAAAATCAATCAGAAAGGAGCAGTCTTTTCTAATCACCTTGCGGAGCGGATACATTCTCTTAACCGCCGAACTCTCGATTCTCTATCCGCCCGTGTGTACTTTTACTACTCTTTATTCTGCGAGCAGCTGGCTCCTCTGCCTCCTTCTCCATCTTCTCCTGTTGTATCAATTCGACCAGCCCTGCTTTCTGCTCTTCGGACCGCTGTTTTGCGAAAAGACATCGACACTCAATCTACTGTCATTGTCCTGCTCTTGCGGAACTACCTATCTACATCCCATATCACCCAGGCCGATCTCCTCCTATCACATACCAAATTTCCCGAAAATGCCTCCAACAATCAAGTCGCCAGATACTTGTATTATCTAGGCCGCATCCGTGCAATCCAATTGCGATATACTGAGGCCCATGACCATTTGACTGCAGCTACTCGCAAAGCTCCTTCAAGTCCCAGCGCTGCAGGTTTCTCGCAAACTGCCACTAAGTTGCTGCTCGTAGTTGAGTTATTGATGGGTGATATTCCTGACCGAGCTACCTTCCGAATGGCCAGCCTGGAACGTGCCTTACAACCGTACCTACTTCTGGTCCAAGCCGTACGAGTCGGTCTTTTGGGCGAATTCGAAGATGCGATCAAGCAGCACAGTGACACCTTCCGCCGGGATGGCACGTACACCCTTATTCTCCGTCTTCGACAAAATGTCATTAAGACCGGAATCCGAATGATGTCTTTGTCATACTCCCGAATCTCACTCCGTGATATCTGCATACGCTTGAAATTGGAGAGTGAGGAGTCTGCGGAATACATTGTGGCCAAGGCTATTCGGGATGGTGTCATTGAGGCTTCTTTGGACCGTGAGAGAGGTTTCATGAAAAGCAAGGAGGTTGGAGATGTTTATGCTACGAGAGAACCGGGAGAAGCATTCCATGACCGCATCCGTGCTTGTCTTTCCCTTCATGATGAGAGTGTGAAGGTAAGCTCGATTTATTCTTTCCGCTATATTAATGCTAATAGCCTTCAGGCAATGCGTTTCCCAATGAATCAACATAGACTCGAACTCAAGAACGCTCAAGAAGCACGAGAACGCGAGCGTGAAATGGCAAAGGAGATCCAAGATGGAGATTTGGATGAGGACGATCTGGGAGGAGAGTTCGAGGGCATGTAAGATGAGAGAACTAGGCATCTAGGATGTATACAAGGAGCATTGAGAGAGAGAAGGGAGGACGGTTTGGTGGCACTTCACAAATATTGTCTTGCTACTACACCTACACATCGAAACTCTTGGAATGATAGACATGGGGAGGTTTGTCTTTCGTTCTGGGAGAACGAACTGCTACATTAGTTTCGCGACGCATGGTTCTTCTGCCATGTGCAGTGCCGTCATGCATTATGGCGTGTAGTAATTGATAGATGTTTCTTTGCTATGGCTTTCCATATTGAGTGAAATGCATGCTATTTAATGCCTCTGATGTTGTTGACCAGGCAAGCAAATTGGTATCGGCCTTCTTTTGAAACCAAAATCGTCTTCAGAAAAAACTTAGACCTATTTCGAATCACAATTATTGCAGAAACTTTCGTCCATAAACACACACCATTCAGATCAACAATAAAGTGCTTCGTTAATAGCAAGAGCCTCAAAATGGCCCCGCGAACCGCGAGATCCAGACGCGATACCTCGCGAACTTCAAAATCAACGTCTCTCCCCCATAATCCTGTCCCATCAACTCCAACAGCTCTGAATCCCACGCCTAAACTTTCGATACCAGCAGATAAACCCTCAAGCGCGAAACGCAAGGATAAACCGAAGGGTAAATCAAACCAAGAAGAAGAAAAGGCTCTAAATTCAAAGTCGACATCCCTTCCCCACAATTCCGTGCCACCAGCTCCAAATTCCACGCTCGTACGTCCTGGGCCTGCGGCCGAAACCTCGAACACTAAGCACATAGAGAAAAGGAAGGGGAAATCAAAAGAGGAGGAGGAAAAGGTCCTCCCACCACGCACAATCTGCATCTCAACGCTCCTCTCCCCCACCGACCCCTCCAAACTTTCCACCATGCCATCCCTCGATGCCTCTCTCCTCTCCTCCTCTCGGCGACGCTCACACACCACCTCTCACCAAACCCCCAACACCACCACCACGCAATCTCCCACACAGAAGACCCGTGCCCCGCAACCAGTAGACCGCGAGCGCAACATCGACAATATAGTCTTCGGCTCCCTAATGTTCAGATCATGGTACCCGTCCTGGTATCCAAAAGAGATTATAGGTGAGAAAGCATTGAATGGAGAGGGCAAGGGTATTGTGGTCAATACGTTGTATGTTTGTGAAAAGTGTTTTGGCTATGGGAAGGTGGTGGAGGAGTGGGTTAGACATTGTAGGGGGTGTGGGAGGGGGGTTCCGGGCCGAAGAGTTTATGTGCATGGTGCTAAGGGTGTTTGGAGTGTTTGGGAGGTGGATGGGGGAGTTGATACTGTGAGTTTTCCAAAAGTCCTTGGGAGGTTTTGGGGTGATTTGGGTGGGGAGATGCTAATGGGGATACAGATCTTCTGCCAGAATCTCTCGCTGTTCGCGAAGTTATTCCTGGATAATAAGTCTGTATTCTTCGATGTTTCGGGCTTCAATTACTTCCTCCTCGTTCACACATCTCCTAGGAGCGGGGAGCAACAAATCGTGGGTTTCTTTTCGAAAGAGAAGATGTCATGGGATAATAATAACTTGGCGTGTATTCTGATATTCCCTCCTTGGCAGCGGAAAGGGCTTGGCTCGATTCTAATGGGAGTAAGTTATGAGATTAGCAGGAGGGAAGAAATATTAGGTGGACCTGAGAAACCGATTTCGGATTTGGGGAAGAAGGGATATAAGAGGTTTTGGGGAGCGGAGATTGCGAGGTGGTTGTTGGAGGTTAAGGAGACTGATAAGAAGAAGGGGAGAGGATTGGTTAGTGTGGAGAGGATTAGTAAGGAGACTTGGATTCATGGGGAGGATTGTCTGATGGTGTTAAGGGATATGGGAGTTGTTGAGAAAGCGGGGAAGGGAAAGGGGACGGTGGAGCGGGTTAGGATTGATAAGGCTCTGGTGAGGGAGTGGGTCGAGAAAGAGGGGTTGGGATTACAGAGGGTGGTGGATACGAACGGCTTTACTGAGGGATACGGATACAAGAAAGCTGCTGAGGAGGAGGTTGGTGGTTGAGGAGGAACCTGGCTACGAATCACCTATACGACAAGACACTAACCTGTCTCAAAAGGTACCAACTGAGAGATCCTTCTCAGCCATTCTTAATATCCAGTAGGTTTAAGGGTTTCTACCGAGCAGCCATTCCGCTACCCGTGCTGCTCCTCCTCAGTGGAGGTTTCTACGGGCTAGACATGGAAATCCGATTAGGATGTGTTAACCACACAACAATTAGTGTTAGACTTCTCATGGACACTGTTTTAGATACCCTAGAATAAATTCCATCGTCAGAAACCGAGCTCGAAACCCGTGATCTTCATCCCAGTCGTGGGGTGATGATGTAAGGCAAAAAACTCGTGATAGTCACACCACTTCTCTTCAACTATTTGAGCTCCCTCGAATTCCTCTGTAATGGAGTAACTTCATCGAATTGAAAAACATGATCTCAAAAACACCACGGCTCATAATAAAAAGGGAAGTCCTTCGGTGCAGTCCTCGATTCGTCGGTCCTCGACGTTTCGTTTCCACTAGGACGGCGGATTGGGAAGGCGTGGCGGTAAAATCTCCCCTCTTTCCAAAAACCCAGAAACTGACAATTACATAAGAATAATCCAAAAGTGGACACCCCTTCAGCGGGAAAGGATCAAACAGCAACCGTTAATCCTGTCATCAACTTGTCATCTGCTCAAACCGAGGTGAAGAAGTCTTCATATCCTTCAAAGAAGACTCAACCTGAGTTAGATGAAGAGCTACGTTTGAAGTTAGAAGGCATTTCGGGAGAGGGAGGATCATCTGGGATCGAGTATGAGGGAGGCAAGGCGGTGGGTTTGAAGAGGGGTGTGAAGGATAATATGTTCAGGGTCATTTGACTGCATAAAGTTTGGGATAGTTTGATTTAAGGATGAGGAAGAGTAGTGGTAGTCCAGAAGCAGGGAGCAATTGCGTCTGGAGAAGGGAGAGCAGGCATGGGGATCAAATGGGAAACTAGCGAGAGGGGAGGCGAGTCACTTGATTGTGGTTCTACGCAAGGCTCTACAAAACCTTATGTATGGACAAGATATTGCTGATACTAGGGACTTATCCAAGTAATATGAAGAGATTATTAACTCCATCCCGAAAGATCGCTGTGTATGGTCATAAATTCTCGAGGTTCGAGACCTCGAGCTGGCCCATTGCGTACTTCAAACGGGGGCTGAGAATTATCACTCAAAGATAATTTAAAGGTGTGAAATATCTAGCAGTAAGACCAGTAAGGTATGAGTTCGCCATGAGTTAGGTGCGGTGGCGTGCTCATGCTTCACAGAAGCCACAATATCATTTGTCAAATGTCTATCTGAAATTCAGAACTTTATGGCTATGTAACCTCTTTGATTCGAAACAATTGCGAGATGAAAAATACGAACAGCAAGTACCAACCTTAAATCCCCTCGTTCTAGACTCTAAAAAAAATTGAGGGTAGATGCTACCCGATGATTTCCCCTGCGCACTATGATGAATTCGTAGACACTTCCTTCTTCAGTCTCTACTTGGGGTTACGGCCAAACATCTCCTGCAGGTTCTTGGCCCCACCAACATCTGGCTTTTTGAAATTCATGTTCCAAATTCAACCATGTCGCTGGCGTATCCTCTATATAACACGTCCCACACATCTGTATCCGCATTAGCATAAACTAATACTTATGAAACCCGTTCTTCTTCTAGAAAAAGGAACGTACATCTGTTGGCATATCGTGACACTCATAGTCCTTGCCGTCGACAGTGCAGGAATACATCGATTTCCATACATTACCTGCTTCTCCCGTGCAGGACTAAGTTGAGAGTATTAGCTTCGATTATAGAATGCTGATGAGGTAGCGGATACGAACACCATATTTTCTTGCTGTCTGGTCATCGCGCTTCGCTAACATTTGCTCGCCATTGATGGTTGGCATTGCATAGACAGCCAGGGAAAGAAAGCCTGTCATAGCTATAGAAACCGATAATAGAAATGTAAAATGCATGGCGTTGGCTTTGGGAATTGATAGTGATTTAAATTGTAGAGCGTAGGTGGTATAATCTAATGGGGATTAAAGACTTGAACGGGAAAAGTAGAAGTAGAAATAGAATACTTCACTCCATGAAGACCTAATATTCCTATAAGCTAAGTGAACCAGTTTCAATATCGACTATACTGCATTCTTCTCTTTTTCGGTGTGTGAAAGGATGAATTAATCAGCCTCACTCCGTCCGCAGCAACTGATCCTGCGAGCTGCTGTCCAAATAAGGTTATATTTCGGACTCAAGAAAGGTTTCTGCAAGAAGTCTCAAGGGACCTAGAATTAAATTCTGGGAACTGAAGGTTGTGATTGCGGTGACTCAGCCATTTGACTTTTGGGTTGTCTTCCATTGCTTCGATGATTCGCTGGTACTGGCAGAATGAATTCGAAACTTGAACAAGGGAACGAGAAGATTAGATGTGGATTACTCTTGAGCATTGTATGGATATTGTGGCAATCTAATTGGGATTGGTTCATACGGTCATTGAATATGAAAGTTTTAGAAATGCCTTCTCAAAGGGACAAAAAAATATGCAAAGCAAAACAAGCTTACTAGTACAAGGATAGATTTAAGGATGCTGCTAAGCCATGGGTAAGCCACTCAGCCCTCCCCAGAATATGCACGCTTCTGCTTGCGAAGGAATTGTAGGAGGATCTATTCTATTTCAAGGTGTATTTTACAGGATGGTGCGAAACACTTAGAGCGCGTTCGGTATGGACTTTTCTACCATATTTGGGCAAATATATTTGCGTAAATATATAGCCTTTTTGATCCTTTTTCTGAAAGGGTTGTAAATACCCTATTATTGAGGCTCTAAGGTAATGCCTCTCTCCGACCAGTTGCATTCTGGAGAAGAGTAGGCATGGGATGAGAATGGAAGTAAATGGAGGAGGCGGGTCACGTGGGACGTGTAGATGTAGACGTCATACCTTACCATTGGTGCAACGCGCTGAAGGAACCTGACGCGACTTAGAGTCTCTCAGTCTTTTCAGTCACTTTCTATTTGAATCAATTGAACTAATTGAAAACTTATTCTATCAAAAGTCCTCCAAATTTCAGCGCCAACTCAAAACCAGGTAGTTCTTCCCTATTTGTCTTACCTTGAGCTGTGTACTCTTTCCAGTTGCCAAATCCATTGTTTGACAGTCTACTAGATATTTCTTACAGTTCTAGCCATGGCAAGGACAACACGTTCCTCTCAGGGCGCTCCCCAATCAGCTGTCAAAATTGGCACAAAGCGAGCTGCTGAGCCATCCTCTTCTCCAGCTGCCAAGCGAGGCAAGACTTCCAAGGAGTATCAGAAGACCATCGAGGAGACTATGAATGGAATCGAAAACGACAAAGATGTTGAGAAGCAGATCAATGAGGAGCCAGAGAAAAAGGGTGCCAAGGACAAGGAAGATGGAGACAGAGAGGATGATCTCGAGGCCCGTGAAGATGCTGTGAAGAAACGGGAGGATGCTGTTAGTAAGAAAGAGGACGATGGATCTAAGGATAACAAAAAAGACAAGGATGAGAAAGAGTCTAATGGTCTTCAAAATGGCGAGAAGAATGCTTTCGATCAAGTCAAAGCTGACCCTAGCGAAGTAAAAAAAGCCGCCAAAGAAGAGCAAGATTCTAAAACCGAAAAAATATCTATTAACAATGAATCCGTCATCGAAGACCCAAAGAGAGAAGCTGGGATCCCCTCGTCTATCCTAGAAAAAGGCATCATCTATTTCTTCTTCCGTGGCCGCGTTGGCGTCGAAGATCCCCAAGGTATCGAGGACGTAGCACGCAGCTACATCGTGCTTCGACCGCTACCACTTGGTGCGAAGATTGGTGAGGGTCCACTACAAGATGATGGAAATGCGAGAATGCTTGCGTTGCCAAAGAAGATGCTTCCGAAAGGTGGTCAGGATAAATTTTTGATATTTGTGGAGAAGGCGGGGGCGTTCATTAAGGATTTGAGGGAGCAGTTTGCTGGGAATGAATACTCGACCAAGACTGTTGGGTGATTACTTCTTGGCCAATTCTTGAACTGTGCTAAGAAATCCAGAACGAGTAATACTCCAGCAGCAACACCATTTGCTGAGGGTATCTATGCTTTTACATCGACCGGCCGAGAGTCCCATCTTGCATACCAGATCACCTATCCCGAAAAGCTCGGAGACGTTCAAAACGAACTAGGGTTAAATGACAAGGGAAGCTACATTGTCTCAGTCAAAAACCCAAATGCACCCGGTCCAGCGAATGCCACCATAGCCAACCCAGCAAAGTACCCCGAGAACATACAAAAGAAGTTTAGAAATTTGAGGTGGTCGCCGTTGGAGCCCGAGATGTTGGATTATGATGGTGCTCAATTTTTAATAATTGGTGAGGGAATGGGAGAGATGGGGAAAGCGCTTGAGGAGCAGAGTCGGGATGCGAAGGATGATGAGAAGGAGAAGCCGGAGGAGGAGATGGAGAAGTTGGAGGAAGAGGTGAGTTTTCTGCCGCACTTACATCGAAAAGTCGGGCTGATTATTTCAGGATCACGATCGCGTTAAGCAATTGAAGGAAGACGATCCAGTATTCGCCGATTTAGGTTTGAGCTCTAAGGAGTACCCAAAAATGCAAACCACATGGTAAATGTAGCAGAGGGCTCGATTCGGAGATTCGTTGCATATGTTTTGCGTCCTGGAGATATATCTAGGTAGTACGTACCAGTATTAGCGTTATTACGCAAAAAACAAATGGAGACTAGGATAGGGCCGGATCGGCAACATGTATGTATTATATGGCTAGGGCATGGCAGACATTTTTTTTGTTTATCTTCCAAATGCACACAGTGCCTAATCCCATTCTCGTGGGTCAAAGAATCCCCTACAGACCATACACCAAAATGGCGGTCCGCGCCTTCTCTTCCTCTCTTTCTCGGATATCTCAGGTGGTAGGGCCTTATCTTTTCCTGGGACATGGGGTTCTTCGATTTTATTTGCATTGGTAACAAGTGATCTTGGGTTTGGCTCATCTGGTGCAGAGGAAGCTGGTTTCTTGGAGATAATGTTGTTGCAGATGAGACATTTTGAGTTTAAAGTCGTGGCCATCAACCTCCTAAATTCTGATTCTCCGAATGCTGTAGCTAGGCTTTTGGATGCCCTCTTAAGGTATTTTCGAGGTAACCAAGTTCTAGAGGTAGGGACGAGGAAATAATATCCACATATTGGAACAGAATCACGCCACGTGTGACATGTGTCAGATGATTATTTCACACGATCACGATTCGAGTCTTCGTCAAGCCACGAATTTGCCATGCGAATAGCTGACGATTGGTTGCTCTGGATTTGGCGTTCAACATTCGGGTTTCACTTGACGTGGAGCTGATCGATCGAGAAGGAGCTTCTTTTATCTACATCTAATCAAACATGATCTATGCATCACAATACTACCCTCCCAATATATACAACGGCTCATAGACCTCCAAATAATCCATCTTCCCAAATGCCTTTCTCATATGCCCCAAATCCGCCATTGCCTTCTGCGACTGTGGATCACCAAACGCCAGCCCCGACGCCGATTTATTTGGTTTCTTCGACCTTCCCTCATCCAGTACCACAGCATCAAACCATTCAGGCTCATCCCCCCACAACCCTTTACCCAATCCTATACTCATCCTGCAGTCGAGGGAAAAGGAGCTAGAAGTTATCTATATGCTCTCTTATTTCCGTGACAATAGCGTCTAGATTTGTATTCCCTCGTAGTTTCTATTTGGACTCTCAGAGCGGCTTGTCTATTGAAGTTCTAGCGAAAGACAAGGAGGGATCAACCGGTAGATCTACGGTTCCGGAGAGAAATCGCACGGGCGGTGTGGATCGATAGCCGTTAGATGATTCTTCGTACTTTGCGGCTGCGCAGACATGTTGGGTTTGTTCGACGGTTTCGACTGGCGGGATCACTCAGCCCCTTTCGCGCACTCGCTTAAATACCTCACTCAAACCAAGCAAGCGAAACAGTAGTATATTCTCAGTCAACCAAAGCCCTTCAAGTAATAGCCACTCTCACAGGGTTAGCTGAGCAGTGCTTGTACCTGTTCCGTCCACTACTTAACTCTCCTCCGGCCTCGTCCCCACCTAGCCCCCTCAGGGGAGTAATTTCCCGCCGCTACCAGCGGTCCTCAGGCCGTTCGTTGCTGTTTCTTGACGTTGCGTCTTTGTCATTACTAATTATAATTGTTGATCTTATTTTGTTGAGATTCAGAAATTGCTATCGTACATTTGACAAAATAACTTAATGCATTCTTTTTGGGAATTTTTGGGAGAAATACAAGGCGTAAGCAGTATCGCCATTGTCAAGCTACAAGGTGGATTACTGATTAGGTAAATAAGGACGGAGGCGGGTTACGAATTCAATTTTTACATTTCAAAATTTAAATTTTATAACCTATACCTGAATCCTGTCACATCAGCGTTTGGAGCATTGGGTAGACTGATTACTGCGATCGGATCCTCGGGTAGCGCCTCCACGCTCAAATCCTCGACGCTGTCGTCGGATTGACCTTGCTCTTTTTCCCATTTCCTGTTCGCCCATATCAAATATAGTCGGAGAGCCAAGCTCAATAGGGATGCCAACGCATATGATCCGGCAATAAATTTGAACGCTGTTGGATAATGAGGTGCTTCAGATTCTCTGAACATTTGAGGACCGATCCTAGAAATCGTTAATTCGTTTTCAAAGGCTCTAGACAGTGAGCAACTTACACATTCCCAGCACAAAAAGCGAGCAGAATGATAGCAGTCATCGTCATCTTCTGTGTAACAGATCTAACATTTGACGCAACTAAAGAATTTGTGAGGGGCAACACCCCAAGAGTGAGTGAAAAAGTGTAGTAGAGACAGAGTTTCACGATTCGATTGTTTGTCGTACTGATTACCAAGAAAGCGATGGTCGGTGGGACAAGGAGGACCGATATTAGGATCGTCAAGATATCGTTCTGCCTGGTAGCAAGCCAACCGCTTCCGAGGATGATGGCGAGTGACAAAAATGATATCGGGATTTGTCATGGTCACGTGAGGAGGCTACGTTAGCTCCTACCCTAGCACCTTAGATTTAGAACGAGAGCTTCTCTCTCTTCTCTCCTTAGACGTCTAGAATACCAATGAACTTGTACTACCTCTT
>Ga0182030_10009994_pt1 | contig 19358 bp, 22 predicted proteins | sample 812S3MmetaG_FD_121299 | JGI IMG/M metagenome (GOLD analysis project Ga0182030, IMG submission 121299) | Permafrost microbial communities from Stordalen Mire, Sweden - 812S3M metaG (Illumina Assembly) | ecosystem: Environmental > Terrestrial > Soil > Wetlands > Permafrost | place: Sweden... | reverse complement strand
TCTATCTGGAAATTCAGGCCGCCCACGTACCAGTTAAGGAAATGGTTATTTCTTGCAAAGTCCGATGTGGTATGCAACTCATGCACCGCCCAGTCGTGATGTATAACATGGTTTTCATCCGGCATGGGTTGCTCTGTGCCCTCCACTACATGCGCCATTTGGAATATTGTACTTAAAATACAGCCCGCAACCCAATGCATCACAAAAAAACCAATCACTACCTGCCACCAATGGAAGGGTGTGATGAGTATAGGCAATCCGACAATTGCAAACAAATAAACAATTTTCACTAATACCATTCTTAGATATTCTGTAGTAGGATTTACCAGGTATCTGCGCGTAATGCCCTCCCTGTTATATGTGGCCAGCTGTGTAAAATCTTTCACCATTTTAGAAATGGTGAGCAAGCCATAAAAGAAGAAAGCATGAATATATTGGTAATGGTGAATTTTTCGTAATGGCGCGTTCTGTGACAATCTTATCGGGCCTTTTGAATCAATATCCTCGTCCAGCCCTTCTATGTTGGTATATGCATGGTGAAATACATTGTGCTGCATTTTCCAGTTAAATACGTTGCCGCCTAATAAGTACATTGTATCCCCCAAAAGCTTGTTAATGCGATCATTCGCCGAATAAGATCCGTGCACCGAATCATGCATCACGCACATACCCACGCCTGCCATACCTATGCCCATGATCACACATAGCAATAATGCTATCCAGCCATTCATAGGTATAACTAACACCAAGATGAAAGGAACAAGATAAAGGGAAAGCATCACAATGGTCTGGAGTGTCAGGGTTATATTACCCTTGGTGGAAATACCTTTTTCTTTGAAGTATTCATTCACATTTCTTCGTACTGCTATTGCAAATTGATATTCTGTTTCACTGTCTGCAGCAAATTTGATGGTTTTCATTGCCGGTAATTTTTTCGCTAAATTATTTACAGGCTATTTAATATAAAATGATTACGGTCAGTGTAAAAAATGATTTTTATTATTTAGTTACTTCAGCAAGGGTACTTCCACCATAAACGTAGTACCCACATTTTCTTTGCTTACAAAGTTGATCTTACCATGAAGCAACCTTACATACTTTTTAGCAATATGCAGGCCAAGGCCTGTGCCCTGCAATACTTCTGCATTCCTTGCTCTGAAAAACCTCGTGAAAATGTGTGGCTGGTCATCTTCAGGAATGCCAATTCCGCTGTCAGCTACAGTAATAAGGATATTGTCTTTCTTCACAGAGGTTGTCAAGGTTATTGTTGTCCCTTCTGCAGCATACTTGCTGGCATTTGCCAAGAGGTTCAACATAACGTTCTTCAGGATGTTGATATCCTGCCTTACCAGCTCAGGCCCGGTATGGGCGTACGCTATATGTTGTCCTTGTTTCAGTGTTGCCCCTATTTCATCAGTTATTTTACCTGCAATATCCGTGATGTTAAAACCGGTAATAAGAGGCTTCACCAGCCCTTGTTCTATGCTGTTTAACGATAGAAAGTCTTCCAGTATTTCAGTCAGTAATTTCACAGCCGCCTTTATTCCCCTGATATGTTTGGCGCATTTCGCGACATCATTGTTCTTTAGGTAAGTTTCCAGTAAGTCAGCACTCATCAATATGGTCGTAAGTGGCGTTCTGAACTCATGAGAAGCCATAGCGATAAATCGTGCTTTCAGGTCATTGATGAGTTTTTCTCTTTCCAGTAGCCTGGTAAGGTCTTGTGTGCGTTCATACACCTTGTGTTCAAGGGTTTTATTCAGATGTTTTAGGTGGTTCTCCGCCTGCTTAAGGGCACTCAGATCTATAATCGTCCACAATTCATGGGGCGCGCCATTTAGTTTGATGCTTACATAAGATTGCAGTACATTTATTTCATCGCCGTATTTTACACGCATGATCGCTTCACAAGCATTAAGCCCATGTTCTGTAAGTGAAGAAAGTTTATATTTACCCATATCTTCTGTGCAGGGGGTAATACCGGCAGACGATATGTTTTCACCAATTATTTCATCATATGTTAATCCGGAAAGTGCTAGAAACTGCTCGTTAGCATCTTTAATATTCCTGTTCCTTGAATCCAATATTATTTGCGCGATCGGGTTGTTATAAAACGACTTTCTGAACCGCTCATGCGATTCCTTTAGTTCTTGCTTATCCTTCCATTCCTGTGTTTCATCTATCACTACAGCAGCAATCAGGGGGCTGCCATTTTCTGCCCTGATATGGTTGTTCAGGTGCAGGCTCAGTACAGAGGCGGGATGTCATATAAACAATAAGACCCACAAGTATTTTCCCTTCGTTCCCAGGTCAATGACAATAATCACTGTGGGGTTTGACTATAATCATAGCGGGGGGCCGGTTTTTTAAGTCAATTTGTAAAAATTTATAGAATAATGGAACCGGGTGCCAATTCTAAAATGCCAAATGCAAAACTCCCGCAACTACTGCTATTGATAATCCTGATCTGGATCATATTTATTAACTGCGATCATAGCAATAGCCAGGAACAACCCATACAAAAGACACCGGCTCAAATTGAAAAAACAATTGCGGGCCTGGATGAGCCTGATAGTCATATTCCCATACTGTGTTATCACCAGGTTCGCGACTGGAAAAGCAATGACTCAAAAAACGCCCGTACTTATATCTTACCTGTTGATGCATTTAAAGAACAAATGAAATGGCTTCATGACAGGGGCTACCACACTATTTTACCGGACCAACTGATAGCGTATATAGAAAAAGGCACAGCGCTGCCGCCGCACCCCGTTATGCTTACTTTTGATGATGCTATTCAATCGCAATACATAAATGCACTTCCGGAATTGAATAAAGCGGGATTTAAAGCTGTCTTTTTTATCATGACTGTAGTGCTGAACCATAACGAGTATATGAGTAAAGACGAAGTGGAGGAATTAGCAAAACAGGGTCATGTCATCGGTTGCCATACATGGGACCACCGCCCTGTTACCTTGTACAACGAAAGTGACTGGATGACGGAACTGGAAAAGCCCACAGCTGAACTGGAGAAAATTACCGGGAAACCAATTAAATATTTTGCTTACCCTTATGGTACATGGGATGATGCAGCAATTAGCCGACTTGAGAAAAACGGTTATACTGCGGCTTTTCAGTTATGGGGAAAAGGTGATCAACCCTCGCCACTATATACAATTAAAAGGCAACTGGTAAGCGGGTATTGGGATACCAAAGAGTTTATTAATACCATCCACAGACTTGAGAAAACAACTATGCCCAAAATATGAGCAACTACGAACTTCCAGCTGCAATGAAGGCCATGGTACTTGAAGAACAGGGTAAACAGTTAGTTTTGAAAGAACTACCTCTTCCTACCTATGATGCCAATGAAGTGTTAGTTAAGGTCAATGCCTGCGGTGTTTGCCGGACTGATCTGCATGTAGTCGATGGCGACCTGAACCGACCGGCTTTGCCGCTTATTCCCGGTCACGAAATTATAGCCACTGTTGTGCGAACAGGCAGCGAAGTGACCGGAATAAACGAAGGTGACCTTGTGGGGATACCGTGGCTCGCTTATACGCGCGGCAAGTGCAGGTATTGCTTGCGAAACCAAGAAAATCTATGTGAGAACGCACTATTTACCGGCTACACAAAAAACGGTGGATTTGCAGAATACACTGTAGCCCATTTTCGTTATTGTCTGCCACTGACATCTATGTTCAAAGATCCTTCTATGGCCCCGCTACTGTGCGTGGGCCTCGTCGGGTACCGGTCATACACCATGGTGAGAGAACAGGTACAGAAGATAGGCATATATGGCTTTGGCGCGGCAGCGCATATTATTGTGCAGATCGCGATAAAACAAGGTAAGGAGATATTTGCCTTTACCAGGGACAATGACATAACTGCTCAAAACTTCGCTTTAAAGATGGGCGCTGTTTGGGCTGGTAATGCTTCAGAAAACGCTCCTGAGCCCCTGGACGCAGCCATTATTTATGCACCTGCGGGCGATCTTATCCCAAAGGCGTTACGGGATGTTGATAAGGGCTGTACGGTAGTTTGCGGTGGTATACACATGAGTGATATTCCATCTTTCCCGTATGATATCTTGTGGGGAGAAAGGGTACTTCGTTCTGTGGCGAATCTTACGAGGCAGGATGGAGTTGATTTCCTGAAGATAATTTCCGGTATCAAAATACATACGGAGGTACAATTCTATTCGCTGGAGCAGGCTAATGACGCATTGGAGGCCTTGCGAGCCGGAACGCTGACAGGTGCTGCCGTTATAGTAACGCAATAGTACCTCATTGAAGAATCGCAGGAATCGGCTTATTTTATTGGTTCTCATGGGCTAAAGCCGCTGGCTTAGTCACCTGTTGCTGGAAATTGAAGGTAATGCCCGTCATTTTTTCTGAAATTGCCCAAAGGTCTTTACCACCCAGACTTACAGATATACAACGCAAGCGTATCAGGATGTTGCTCAATGAAAACCCAGACAAATATGGTTATAATACAGCCACCTGGACCGGACCAATGCTGATAGAATGGATCAGTAAGGAATATGGCATTTTATATAAGAAGGCACAGATATACAATATCATAAAAGCATTAGGCTTTAGTTACCAAAAGGGGAAAGGCATTTTTCCTGAAACAGATATTGAAAAACAAGAGACCTTCAAAGAGGCTTTAAAAAAAACTGCTCGAAGAAAAGCCTGATACGGTTTTGCTTTATGAAGACGAGTTCTCTTTATCGAATACTGCCACCATAGGCTACCAATGGTCTGCTAAAGGACAACAACCTAAAGTTCAATGCAAGCAAAGAAAAAGAGAAAGAGCAACTGCCTTTGGCAGCTTGAATTATGATACTGGTCAAATAACCGTAAGCTTCGCACAGAAGGGTAATAGTTATACCTTCAAAAAACACCTTAAAAAGGTACTATATCAATACAAAGGATTTTCAAAAATCATAATGGTCTTAGATAATGTCGCTTATCACCATGCTAATCGAATAAAAGACTGGTTAGCGAAACGTCCTCAATTAGAGTTGTTCTTTCTACCACCTTATAGCCCCGATCTAAACGCGGTAGAACGAGCGTGGTGGTATATGCGCAAAAAAATCACTCATAATCGATTCGTAAAGTCGCTTGATGAAAGGAAGTGCAGAATGCAGATCGGTTCTTATCACGAAATCAGGGAAGCTTTATTATCGGTTGGCAATGGTGTGAATATGCGTACTGCAGCATTCACTGTGGCCATCAATAAAGTTGGGGTAGCTTATGAGGAACTGGGTATCTTCCCATAATCCTCCGCCCGCTTCAGAGGAGAGGGAGTTGTTACCTAAGATATAATAATAGCTAAGGCTGCTTTCGGGCAGCCTTAGCTATTTAACAATAAACAGTTATTTTGTTGCCGTTCCTAATCATTTCCTCCGACTAAAAGTCAATCCTCTTCCATGCTTTGTGTCCTGGGGTAATTAAAATAGGGAGGGTTATCGCGGATAAACGGATAGTTAAAGGCCGGGTTATGCTTTTGTAAATCCAATTTAAAGGGCCTTGGTTTGTTCCAGTTCTTGGTTATTTCATCAGGGCTGCTCACTGATCTTAAGGGTTCCATAAAATCGGAAGGGGCAGGATTAGAGCTGCCGGCAAGTGGGGCGGCTGTTTTTGCAAGGCGATAAATGTATACGACATTGTCGCTGATTCTATCAGCACCCCTAACCGCAGCCCAGCTTGATTTGTAAAGCACGACTTTTTCACATGTTATTTGTGCTACTTCTGCCGCGAAGGGGCCGGAAAAATATCTTGTTTTGTTGGTTTCGCAGACGTTGGTGACGAATTTGGTTTTTTGCAGCATCTTCTGTGTATGCAGTGGCCCATCCATAAAATCGCTGCGCCACACATTGCGATAGTGTGGCTTATAAAGATATTTGGTGTGCAGAAACACCCACCAATCCTGCGGGCAGTTATAATTATCTCCAGCCCAATCGATTCCGGGATACAGCGGTGCCCATCCGCAAAAGCCGGCTCCCCACCTCCAGGCCACCCATCCCGGGCCCCAATCTTTGCCTGGTATCCATATCCATCCGAAGTAATCATTGTAGATCCAGCAGCCATAATGAAAACAAGCCCATCCCCAGGGATAATCAGAAACCCATGTATTACCATATTCGGTCACTGCCCAATGCCCGTCGGTGAAATAGGGCCTGAAGTCATCGTTCACATTGGGTATCCATACATAACCTAATTTGGCGTCATTGATCCACTGGCCGTAGGGAGAAAGAGCATCATAAAACTCCTGGTACGATACGACCCTGTTAGTTTGGGCACTTGCCGTCTGTGGCAACCCAAACTGCAACAGGAATGACATAACAAGCAACACCCAGACTTTTTTCATTTCGAATGAATTTTAAACTTTCAAAATTAAAGACGGGACTTGAATTGCAATATGATATTAATCAGGGTTGGGTTAATCTTTGTCACGTTTGGAATGCTTCATTGGTGTTTTCAGCATTCTTTGGAATTCTCCTGTGCCTGTTTATATACTGTAAACTAATTTAGCCATAGGTCTTTTCGACTCAATGACCAATTGTGGAAATGCTATAGTAAACGTTGTTCCTTCATTTAATTTGCTTGCAAAGGAGATCTTTCCTTTTAGCAACTCTACATATTTTTTTACAATCGTCAATCCCAAGCCGGTGCCTTGAATACTACTTACGTTAGCTGCTCTAAAGTAAGTGGTGAATAATTTCTGCTGGTCTTCTTCGGGAATACCCATACCATTGTCTGTTACCGATATGGTTACCAGCGCGTCCGTTACTGATGAACTCAGCCGGATATCCTCGCCGTCAGCAGAATATTTGCTGGCATTTGACAACAGGTTCAGCAATATATTTCTGAGTATTTTTTCTGACTGTATTACCATTAGCTCACCATCATGGTGGTAAGTAACTGTTTGTTGCTTTTTCCCAAGCGTTCCGTCAATGTCTGCTACCAGGCACTCCAGGAATTCGGGCAGATTGAACAGTGTTTCTTCTATCACAAAAGTCCCGCTTTCTAATTGCTCCACTGAGAGGAAGTCGTTAAGAATATCAGTAAGGTGACTGACTTCTGCGCTAATGCGGTTGATATGCCTTAATCTTTTGTCCTGCTGATCGGCTGCTGGATATGATTTTATTAACTGCACACCTGATAGAATGTTAGTCAGCGGTGTGCGAAATTCATGTGATGCGAATGAGACAAAGCGTGATTTCATTTGGTTCAGCTTCATTTCTTTTTCGAGCGCTTCAATTAAAGATGCAGTCCGTTCTTTCACTTTTTCTTCCAGTTCCTTGTTCAACTGAACCAAAGCCTGCTGGCCGTTTTTCCGATTGGTAATATTCCTCGCATTGGTTATTACTCCATTTATTGTGGCATCATCAAGATGGTTTACTATCCTTGCCTCCAGCCATATTACAGATTCGTTCTTATGGATTGCGCGAAATTCAACAGTATATAAGCTGCCCGGATTGGTCTTCATTTCTTTAGTCATCGCTCTTACCTCTTCATAATCCTCCGGATGCACAAATTGGCTCAGCTTCATTACCCTGAATTCTTCCGCATTATAGCCCAGTATGTTGTCGGTATTATTTGTAGTGTATTTATGATTGCCATCATTGTCGCTCAGTATCATGAAATCATAGCTATGCTCAATCAGCGCGCGGTAGATATGGTCCTGTGCTGTTTTATCCTTGTAGGATGATGTTATTATACTAATATTTCGTTTCACCAGGAAATAAAGCAGCATTGCCGTTATTACTACAAATCCAAGCCCTTTGTAAGTTTGCAATGTAGAAAGAAGGCTAATATCGTTTGCTAGTGCTTTTAGAATCCTATCAGAAAAGTAGATCCATAATATACTCACAATAAAGTAGGGGATCACAATTTTGAAAACGGACCTATATAGCAGTGTGTTTTCCTTAAACATGATATCATTGTGTGAATGACGCCTAAAAATAAACAGTGCGTATTAGTGACAAGTTGCTGTCCGTTTATATGTTAATACAAAACTATAAAAACCATTTGTGGAGAAAGATGATCTTAGTCATGTTATGCCGCTAAAATAAATATCATGCGCAGAGATTTCAGAATATGACTAAGATTAGCTGGCCCATTGACGACCATCATTGCGTCGTTACTGCTCAGCCGGTATTTTTGACGTTTGATTATAAAGCAACGCGTTAAATCAGGTGAGGTTATACATTAAATATATGGTCAGTTTGCGGTGTAAACTGGTAGTAAAAGAAGAACTGGAAAAACTGGGATTACACTATGTGGCTGTTGATCTTGGTATGGTTGAAATAAAGGAAGTTATTACCGAAGAACAACAACTTCTTCTGAAAGAAAATCTGCGAAAGAAAGGATTGGAATTGCTGGAAGATAAAAAGAGTATCCTGATAGAAAAAATAAAAAACGTGATCGTTGAAATGGTTCATTATGCTGATGAACTGCCCAAGGAAAATTATTCAGAATACATCAGTAATAAACTGGGTTACGATTATACTTACCTGTCCAATTTATTTTCAGAAGTGAAGGGAACTTCCATCCAGAACTTCATCATTATGCATAAAATTGAAAAAGCAAAAGAATTGTTATTATACGATGAACTTAATATTGCTGAAATTTCTTACCAGCTGCATTATAGCAGCCCAGCCCATTTATCCACCCAGTTTAAAAAAATTACAGGCCTAATTCCCTCTTATTTTAAAGAATTGAAACAGAAGCGCTTGAGCAACCTGGAAAACCTGTAAAATCTATAAGTTTTCCTCACGATTATGTAATACTTATTTTTTGTAAGGGAAGTAATTTTGCAGTGTAATTGTCAACTAAAAAAGTGTAATTGTCAACTAAAAACTTGCGTTATGAAGATAGAATCTCTTTCCTTCCATTTGTGTGAGGAGCTGTTAGATATGGGTTACAGCCATTTTGTAATAAAGTATGACCAGGATAAATGTGAATATTGCGTTTCTAAAAGAATAGTGACCTACGAAGCCATAAGAAGTAGTAAAAAAGCAATGCCTGGTTCGATTGAACAGATCATGCATTTTCCGGAAAATGAAACGGTACAATACTACGTGATGTTTAGTAACCCATCAAAACAGGCTAAGGATTTATCTTGCAGAAGTCTTGTTCTTTATGAAGCAATGACACAAGAATCACGGGCTGTTTTTACCTCGTCTTTATCTGTCGGCCAATATATAAAAACAATAACTCCAAATAATTCTTCTTTCACCTCAAAAGATAAAAATGAAAACTAAACACGAGGAAACAATGAAACAGCTGGAGATACTAAACGATCTTGTAAAGATACATGATGACCGCATTTCAGGCTATAGGCAGGCGCTTTCGCAACTCATCATTGTAGATAAAGACCTTCATGATGAGATTGACAAAATAATCTCTGATGGTGAATATTGCAAACAACAGCTATTGCAAAAGATAAAAGTCTTAACCGGCAGCGTCGGAATCCAATCACAAATCCGTGGCAAAATATACAATGCATGGAGAGACCTTAAAATGATATTCTCTGGTATTACACAGAAATCTATAATTGATTGTAGCCTGTATAATGAGATGATAGCCCTGTATGCTTATGAAGCCGCGCTGGATAAGAACATAGAAATGGAAAAAGATACCCGGCAATTAATTGAGACACAAGAAAGTGAATTGAGGAAAATAAATGATGAAATAAAAAAGTATAAAACAACGCATCTTACTATTGATTACAATTCGTTATATTTTACCTAAGTTTAAGCATTCCGCAAACCGGAGCTATAAAGCTGGTACACAATTAAAGATAAACAAAATGATATGACAAAATTCGAGTTATGAGGGAATCGACCTTATGATTAATATCATGCGATGAATTGATTTATATCATAGAAATACATTTATAGAGTTTGGAATTTTGTATTGATGAAAGGTATTTTCTGCAAAGTCTTTTATTTCGGTTTTTGGTGCTTTATACTTCCTGGCTTAAATGTGTACAGCAGGGAAGGAGTAAAAACAAATATGCGGGATGGAGCTGCTGCTTGCAGTTTAGGCAATTTGGGTACTTATTCCACTGACAATGAGCATGACCAGGCTAATCTTAGAGCGACCAATTATAAAGGGCTTTATGTCGATGATTTTTCTGCTATACTGGGTAATAAGACCCGGGAAAATAACCTGCTGAAATATGCGCGCGACAACGGATTTACAACGCTTTCATTATACGATCTGCAAAGGATCCTGCATCCAAACATGATAGACAGAGCTAACACAATGCAACTTGCTGATTTCATTTATAAAGCGAAAACTGACTATTGTATCCAATGCATAACTGCTATTGGCGAGAACGCTGATTTTTTCAGAGATGTTATCAGCGCCTATAATCATCTAAGGCCTCAAAAAGATCAAAAAATAGACGCATACAACCTGGAATTTGAATTCTGGAACTATATAGCAATTGGCGTAGGTAAGGATAATTATTGTACAAATTACCTTAGATACGCAGGGGCAAATTGCGATGTGGAAGGCGCCTTTCATTTTTATATGCAGCAACTGGCACGGTTACATCAGTTAGCTGTTCAGGATAATTGTTTGTGTGAAACATATGTGGGTCAGTTCGATGAAAAAAAAATAAAAGAAATGCTCCCATTTCTCAACCGCATTTTGATTCATGCATATGTCTCTAACCCGTCCACTTCTTATCAGTATACTGTAGAAAGGCTTATGCTTTTTGCAGGCACAAACGCTGTTACCAATGTTATTATAATCTTTTCATCTGAGGCAGAATTCTCAGGCCCCTGGCTGTACGCTCAGGATGAATCTGCTGCATTTAAAATTTACAGGAAAAGTTACGGTGCAGACAATGAACGTTTTAAATCACACGTCAACCTTTTGGGCTATCAATGGTTTGATTACAGCAACATGCCTCACATCGGCTCACAAACTACTAATAATTCAAATATAGACACAGGGATTCCCGATATTTTTAAAACCGAATTCATCCCGGCATTTGGAGTCGGGGTATTTTGGCAAATAGCGTGGTGAACTCCCTGACAGGACCATAACAATAAAAACAAAAAACATGAAAAATTTAACGGAATTAAAAGGAGGCTGGAACGAGAAAAAAGGAAAACTTAAACAAATGTTCGCCATCCTGACTGATGATGATCTGTTGCAGGAGGAGGGCAAACAGGATGAGATGATCGGCAGGCTTCAAGTAAAACTTGGCAAAACTAAAAAAGAGTTGCGTAGGATTATTTCTGATTTATGATTCTTAGTTTCATTGGTTCGAAACGATAAAATTCCGAAACGATAAAACGAAAGTTATGAGCAAGTATACTTTATCCAAAAGCAATAATCCTTGTCCGTGACAGTGAAGATAACGTAAGGCAATATTGACGAAAATCAAGCCATATATTGATATAGATCATTGTACTCCGTATATGCCGGTCGTAATTTTACCCATACTTAATAGTAGTTATCCAAATATTATAAACAATGCAGTTATGGATACTAAGAAACTGGAAGAATTACCAAAACAAGGCGGCGAGATAGACAAAGGCAAATCGCACATCATTGTAGAGCTTATAGAATATGAGCACAACGAAGTGGTAAGCAAGTCTATTATGAAAAAGGCTACTGGTTCTATCAATGCTATGGCTTTTGATACAGGGGAGGGGCTGAACGAAAAAACTTCTCCTTTTGATACTTACCTTCAAATAATAGATGGAAGTGCCATTATTGTAGTGAATGGCGCAGCTACCAAATTGGAAATAGGGCAAGGTATATTGATACCTGCACACGCCTCAAGCCATGTAGAACCTAACGGACGTTTTAAACTATTGCTCACCGTCATTAAAAGCGGGTATGAAGATTGATCAGTCCTGGTTTTGCAGAGGTAAGATCATCATCATTGCCCATATTGACCAGCATCAGGCCATATATTGATATTAGTCATTGTATTCGGTTCATTGGCCCATTAATATTGTATTATCATTAGAAACAAATTTTTTATAACCATTAAAAAACTAAAAAAATGAAAAAGAAAATCATTGTATTGATACTGCTTTGTTTTATGAGCATAGCTACTGTAAGCAGCGCTTTTGCAGCTTCTGCACCAGACCGTCGTCATCATCACCACCACCACCATCCTCATCATCCTCATCACCCTATGTGAATTAAGCGGTGGTGATGATGGTTATATCCGGGCAATAAAATCCCCGTAAGGGTTTTGCCGGGATTTCTTAAAAAAGCACTCTGAATAAATGACATTAACTAACTAAAATCGTTTTAATAATAAAACACAATAATCATGGGAAATCTACTTTATCTAATAGCTGTACTGCTTATCATCGGATGGGTGATCGGCTTTTTTGCATTTCATGTTGGCGCTATCATTCACATTTTATTGGTCATAGCAATCATCGCGGTGATACTAAGAATTATCCAAGGAAGAAGAGTCGTTTAAATCTTTGGTCTTGCAATGATCAGCGTCAAATAACACACTGTAAAGAGATCATTAAAATTATATCGCGGTAGGTTTGTAGACTACCACACCACACAGTACACTTGTTCATTCCATAAAAATAAAAAACTAAAAATTATGAAGAAAATTATCATTTTTTGCATGCTCGCCGTGGGCATCTTAGGAGCTAACGTGTCTTTCGCACAAGATCAGAAACAAGACAAGAAAGAACTGAAAGCCGGGAATAAAGAAAATAAAATGGATAAAAAAGCAGACAAAGGAAAAGGGCATAAAGCAATAAAAAAAGGCGTTAAGGCTGACAAAAAAGCGGATAAAGCCCTGTAAGAAAAAGATGTTCATTTGCTGAATGACCGTCTTCTTATTAAAATTTTGCCGGTGTTACTAATCCTGCATATTGGCAGCATGTTTAATTAGGGTAGTGATTGAACTTTGTATATTATTATAGTTTTGTGTGATTACACTATAATACTTTATGGAGCGAAAAAACTACCCTTTTTGTATGATGCAACCAGGATAGGAATATAGTAGGGCATGGCTAGCTAATGATGATAGAAGCGCATTTATCTGCTCACGTTCTCGTTGTATATACTTAAACACTCCTTATGGGATAAGGACTTTTCATCTGATAAAGCACTTGCAATAGCTTTACAGGCTTCCCAAATTTCCTGTTTGCTGTCAAATAAATAAACGGTCAGCGCTGCAACGTACTCAAGGTAAGAATTTATAACTTCATCATCATCGCAGATTGCAATTTTTGACAGGTCTTTAATGATTTTTATGTCACTCATTTCATCTTGCACAGCAAGGTATTGGGAGAGATTGAATTTTTCAGTTTTATACTTTGCTTCACTTACAATTCCCGCCATATAAATAATACAATCCCTTTTAAAATACCCTTCTTTACCCGCCGAAACAGGGGCTTCAACAATGCACATTTCGCAGCCTTTAAGCCCTCCTAAATAATGCCCGGGAACATGATTAATAACACCAGAGATTATGTCCACACTTTTAAACGTAACCTCATAATATAAGGCTGCAACTGCGTGCCCTGCTTCATGTATATGTGCCAGGCTATTCATTTTCTGGGAAGATGTCATTTTTTTAGTTAAAAGGGAATAGAAAAAAATAAAAGAAACTGTTATTAATGAAATTCAGCGAGGTTATGACAATCATGGAATCAAAACTATTTTGCCATGAGTATGATGTTTCTCTATTTCCTTGTAGGCCTCCCGTACACTCGTTAAGGGGTAAGCCCTTGCAATGGGTATCTCCAGTTTGCCAGTATCAATGAGGTAGGCAAGTTTTGCAAGCACATCGGCATTGCCTCCATCACGGTTGCCTGCTGTCTTTACACCGTGCCTGGCTGCTGCTGCAAAGTCAATAATGGTTTCAATCCTGGCCGGAGCAACCCCCAAGTCAAGGGCCAGTTCAACATACCCTTTACCATAGGTATCAATAAATGCATCAATCCAGCCGCCTGAGGCAGCTTTGATGCGATCGGCCACACCTTCGCCATAAGTAACCGGAATAACGCCACGCGCCTCGAGCCATTTGTGGTTTGCCTCGCTTGCCAGGCCTATTACCCTGGCGCCTGCATTGCGCGCTAACTGCACTGCAATAGAACCCACACCACATGCAGCGACGGACACAACAACTGTGTCGCCGGCATTCAGCGAAACTGCGCCCACTGCTGCATAAGCGGTTGTCCCTGCCACGAAGAGGGCGCCCGCCTGCTCCCATGATACCCCGGCCGGACGTAAAATAAGATGGCCCGCCTCTGCAACAACGAATTCAGCCTGGCTGGCCCGTTTATCAGTGAATCCAATAACCTCGTCGCCAATAGTGAACCCCTCTACATGATCGCCCACTTGCTCAATAATGCCTGCCAGGTCACTTCCCTGCCCGGAAGGAAAAGCTGCCGGAAACTGTTGTGCAAATACCCCCTCCCGTATTGCAGCTTCACCCGGGTTAATACCCGTGCTTTTAACCTTCACAAGAACCTGGCCCGCACCGGTACCTGGCCTGGGTACTTCTACAACGTTCAGAACATCAACTCCGCCATACTTCTCAAATTGTACTGCCTTCATAGTGACCATTTTAATGTTTTAGGAATAAAAATCAAGCCATCTTCACGCCTTGCTTTGTTCCTGCCAGTGCTTCATCCAGTCATTTTTCAGAAGCTATTCAAAATTATAATGGCTAAATGATGGTCAAAGGTTTCTTCCTTGGTCAATTATTTTATATTTTTATATTAATACCCCACCTTATGAAAAGTATATTTTTATTACTTCTCTGTTTATGCGGTACCAGAGCTCTTGCACAAGCTCCTGCTATACAGTGGCAAAAGTCTCTGGGAGGCAGTATGAATGACGAGGCCTGGTCGATTAAACCAACTTCAGATGGAGGATATATTGTTGCAGGTGGGAGTGAGTCGAATGATAGTGACGTTTCAGGGAATCATGGGAATTGGGATTATTGGGTAGTAAAATTAGACGATGCAGGTGCTATTCAATGGCAAAAATCGCTAGGGGGCAGCTTAGGTGATTTTGCCTATTCTATTCAGCAAACATCTGATGGCGGATATGTTGTTGCTGGCGAGAGTGGCTCAAATAACGGTGACGTTTCCGGGAACCATGGACTTAATGATTACTGGGTAGTAAAATTAAATGAGACAGGGGATATACAATGGCAAAAGTCTTTGGGAGGGAGTAATAATGATTTTGGTTATTCTATCCAACAAACATCGGATGGGGGATATATTGTTTCAGGAACGACCGCTGCAAACAATGATGAAGTTTCCGGGAACCATGGAGGCTACGATTATTGGGTTGTAAAAATAGACGATACAGGGGCTATACAATGGCAAAAGTCTCTTGGAGGTAGTGGTAATGATGATGCCGCTTCGATACAGCAAACAACGGACGGCGAATATATTGTTACGGGTGCGAGTGCATCAAATGATGATGAAGTTTCAGGCAACCACGGAGGCTACGATTACTGGGCAGTAAAGCTAACAGATACAGGTGCTATTCAATGGCAAAAATCTTTGGGGGGAACCGGGAATGATTATGGGTATGCAGTTCAACAAACTACGGATGGCGGATATATTATTGCTGGTTATAGTGGCTCAAATGATAGTGAAGTTTCCGGGAACCATGGGATATATGATTATTGGATAGTAAAATTAAACGATACGGGTGCTATACAATGGCAAAAATCTTTAGGTGGCGATACAATAGATAATGCCTATTCAATCCGGCAAACATCTGATGGAGGATATATTGTTGCAGGCTTTAGTGGTTCAAATGATGGTGATGTTTCCGGAAATCATGGAAGCTATGATTATTGGATAGTAAAATTAAACGATATCGGCACTGTACAATGGCAAAAGTCTTTAGGAGGTAGCGGAATGGATGAGGCTTACGAAATTCAACAAACACCAGATGGAGGGTATATTGTTGCTGGTTATAGTAATTCAAATGATGGTGATGTTTCCGGGAATCATGGAGGCTATGATTACTGGGTAGTAAAATTGACTTGCGGAATTAGTGCCGGCACTATATCGGGCAGTGCTTCAAGTATTTGCACTGATTCTTCGGTAACACTCACAGACGCATCAGCAGGAGGGGCATGGAGCGTGAGCAATGGCAATGCCACTATATCAGGAGGCATGGTAACAGGCGTAAGTGCAGGTATGGATACAGCAATATATACTGTTACCAATACCTGCGGCACAGCAATTACCACCTATCCGTTTAGTGTCACGCTTTGCCCAACAGAGGTAAAACAATCGCCTCTTGCCAACCCAATAGCGATAGTACCAAACCCTACAACAGGGTATATTTCTATAACTGGTATCAATTGCGTGAACATCAAGGTTTATAACACCATGGGCCAGATAGTAAAAGAAGGAAACAACACCAATAATATTTGCATCGCCACATTTCCTACGGGAATGTATTTTGTGAGGGTGTTTGATGGGCAGGGGGCGCTGACGAAGGAGGGTGAGATTGTGAAGGAGTGATTCACTAAGAAGTCGGGATTGAAAAACCCGCTTTATATCTATAGCACTACAGATAGTGTCCGCACTACGTAATCTTTCTTTTCTATCTTTATAACAAGGTTTCTATATATTTCTCTACCATCATCTTGTTCCAATGAAATATGTAATTGTCGCCATAGCAGTTATTATTTTTTGTGCAGGTTGCAGCGGCAACAGCACTCCCGGAAAACAATCCCAAACTGATGGGGGCGACAACCTGGCGAACACACCGCCATCCCAGCACTTTGCTGTTCCGCTGGCTGATGGTTTTATGGGACGTGGCGGCACCGGCGAGTATGAGGTGTACATGGATTCTGTCAACAAGCACGATGGTCACAATGTGCCAACCATTCGCTCCGTAACTCCGTTAAAGTTTGCCACGGTCATCGGCAATATGCAACCTATGAAATGCATTGGCAAGCGCATCATGTACACAGCATGGGTGAGGGCCAAAGATGTAAAGGGCTGGGCCAGCCTGTGGCTTCGAATCGATCCCGACGATCCGGCCCACAAGCCTGCCCTGGGATTTGATAACATGAGCGGCCGTCCCATAAGAGGCACCGGCGACTGGGCGCAATTCCAGGTGGTGATGGATGTACCGGAAGGAGCCGCAGACCTGGTTTATGGCGCACTGCTGAGTGGCAATGGCCAGGTGTGGATAGATAGTATGGACATCAAAATCGTGGACAGCCAAACCCCGCGTACCGACTCACTGATGCCAAAATTCAAAAAGGTCTTATAGCATCTGGCAGCAGCCGTTAGCCGCCCACCGGTCGAAGCGATATCGCTTCTTCCTTATTTCAGAAAGGTCCGCTTCCGCGTAAGCCCCGTTCCCATATATGCTGCATTCACCGCTTCATTACGCACCCGCTCTGCCATTGTTAAAATCAAGGAAAAACAAGAGACCGGCTCTAATAGGGAGCCAGTTCATTGTTACGCAGCATCAGGTGAATTCCTGTTGCCCCGAATATTTTCAGGAAGGGCATCGTAAAATGCAGTGCCTTTTTATTTTAAAATATTTTTTGCTCAATCAAAATTAATACATAGTTTTGTGATGTATTGTTAATCGATGCAACTTAAACCTATGAGTCAAACAGAATTACTAAAAGGAACACTGGGCACCATAATACTGCGACTGCTGCAAGAAAAGGAGCGCATGTATGGCTACGAGATCACCCAGCTGGTAAAAGAAATGAGTGGCGACAGGATACTGGTAAAAGAGGGTTCGCTCTACCCTGCCCTGCACAAGCTGGAAGCTGATGGACTCATCATCTCCGAAGAGGTGTTTATAGGCAAGCGCGCCCGCAAATACTATACCCTCACCAGGCCGGGCAAAAATGCCGCCAAAGAATCAGTGAGCGATCTGCTGATGTTTTTACAGACCATCCATACCCTGGTTACGGCCAAACCGGCAGCATCGTATGGAATTGCTTAAACAGAACAATAGAACAATGCAGTTATCAGTAATAGAACAAAACAGCACCAATGTATTGCATCACTGAAGAGCAAATAGAATATATCCTCAACGATATTAGACGTAATGGAGTTGAAATGGAGGACCTGCAGTTGAACCTCCTGGATCATATTTGCTGTAAAGTGGAGCAGGAGCTCAAAGATAATGATGGCTTTGAGCGCTTCTATAAGCAGGCAATAAAACAAATATGCAACAACAGCCTCTACGAAATAGAAGAAGAAACCATCAATTTACTAACGTTCAAAAACTATTATGTTATGAAAAAGGCAATGATGATCAGCGGAGGTGTATCCACCGTAATATTTGTGTTCGGTTGTTTTTTTAAGCTCATGCACTGGCCGGGAGCAAGTCTACTTATTTTGCTGGGCATAGTGCTGATAAGCCTTGTGTTCCTGCCTCTGGCCCTGTTACTGAAAGGTAAAGAACCGGACAATACTGCAAAGGATCGCCTGGTACTGGTAAGCGGAGCGATTGCAGGCATACTCTATTATATGGCCACCCTGTTCACTGTTATGCACTGGCCGGGCAGCTCAATGCTATGGTTTGCAACTGTAGGGGTTTCTATGCTGGTTTTTATCCCGGCATACTTTCTCACCAACATCGGCAAGCCTGAGAAAAAGCTGAACACCGTATTTACATCGGTAATGCTGATAGGTGCTGTAGGCCTCATTTTCACTATGCTACGTGTGCGCCAGCCGGTGCCGGTGCAGATGTACAGCTACCTTAAAAACGAGCAGCTGCTGAAAACAATTCAGCGCAACACACCTGCGCAACAAAATGATTTGGCTACCGGGATCAATAAAACCTGCGAACAGCTAAAAGAAATAGTACTGCAGGCTGAGATAGGACAGCCGTCTATCCCTGCCAACTTTGAAGCGCAAAAAATTGTGATCAATGAAGACCATATGAATGGCTTCTTTGGCAGCAACAAAACTGCTGCAGACCTTCTTAGCCAGCTGAGAGACGCTGTCAGCAGGTATAATGCTACTGTAAGCGATGAAAACAAGATACCCATTTCGCATACAGTAATAGATGCCGGCGGCGACAAGAATGAACTGTATACAAACATATCTGTGCTGAACACTATGACGCAAACACAGATGTATGTAGCTATGGCATCGCGGACACCGAATGCTACTGCGATGGTAACAAAGTAACATGTAGATTACCTGCTCCTTTTCAATAAAATGCTCCGTGCTTTCATGGAGCATTTTATTTTTTCTTTGGGATTTCACTACGCTAACATGTTTTAACCAGCTAATCAGCTATACTTCACAAGGGATAAATTAGTGGACTGTTTTTATCAAAGAATTGGAACTTCAAGCTAAGTAGAGACTTCAATTCCGAATG
>Ga0182030_10009993_pt1 | contig 19359 bp, 15 predicted proteins | sample 812S3MmetaG_FD_121299 | JGI IMG/M metagenome (GOLD analysis project Ga0182030, IMG submission 121299) | Permafrost microbial communities from Stordalen Mire, Sweden - 812S3M metaG (Illumina Assembly) | ecosystem: Environmental > Terrestrial > Soil > Wetlands > Permafrost | place: Sweden... | reverse complement strand
TGAATCCTGGTGCGTGTCAATAGTCTGATGCGGGCGTGTGGGCGCGCTTGCTCTGGCTCTCGAAGAGGGGATCGAGACGAGTCTCCGAAATCCTGAAGTCGTAGAAATTCAGTGAGCCCACCTGGCGCAACAGAAAAACATGAATGGCCGCCGATGAACGCAGATGGACGCCGATAGGAAGAGTTGCTGCTCTTATAATAATCGGCGTTTATCTGCGTTCATCAGCGGCCAAATTTCTTTTTTTCCGCGAAGCATGTTCGCAGCTTAATTTCCATGGCGCATCGAAATTGCGGCCCGACTTCAGGAGTTCGGAGACTCGGCGCTGCAGACTGAGAGTCCGCGCCACGCCGGTTGCTGCGAGGTTATTCATGCGCGCGCCCTTAGCCACGAAAGCGCCAGGCCGGTTCAGCATCCGTCCGATGTAGCAGCGGTCAGACTCTCCTCTGGGCGGCATCGACCGGCCAGGTCTTCTTCACCACTATGCTGACCACGATGGTAATTGCGAAGGCGGCAATTTGCGGATAGGCCGGCCAGATTGCCTTAGCGAAGCCAAATAACCATACACCGAGACCGGCGGCGGTCGCGATCAGGGTGGCCGCCAGAGTGCTCTTGGTAGATGCTGTCATGAGATCGGATTATCCTTTTTGTCGCTGACTCCCGCCAACTGCAAAATGCGCCGGACTTTTTTGGGCGAAATCGAGAGCTTCTCCGCCACGCGAGAGACTTTGCGTCCCTCGCGTTCCCAGACTTTGGGGATTACGATGCGCGCAAACTCCTCCGTCATCTGCTGAAACGATCGGTCTTCCACCACCCCGGCGCTCCATGCGCGCAAGAGCGGATCGACCGGCAAGGTTTGCAAAACCCGCGCTTTCAATGCTTCCAGATCGTCCCAGACATACTGCCGATCGGAGGCATCCGCCTGCAGCAGCGCGATGGCTTCTTCGTAACAGCGCCGCGCGCGTCCCAGGTCGTGCGACGGAGCGGCGGCACACGACATCCCCTGCCAGACGCAGGCCCGCGCCAGCAGCCTGCGGTTTTGGGTGCGACCGGCGTTCGACACGGCATCGCGGGCGAACATCTCGGCGGCCTCATGGTGGAGCGCGGCATCTCCCACCTGTTCCTCAATGGCGGCATTTTCCACGATGCATTGCAGGGTGCGGGCGCGCGCCATCACGATATGGTCGGATTTTTCGTTCCCGTGGGCATAGGCCTCGGAGGCTTCCAAAGCAGCGCGTTCCAGATCGCCGGCGTCGAGGTAGAGAAATCCCCGATTGATGTGGACTCCAGCCATACCGTGTTGGCTGGCGCGGCGGACGTAAATCTCCATCGCCTCCTGGAGGTGGCCGCGGCTCTCGGCGCGCATGGCGTCGATGGCCAGACGCTGCTCGCGGGCAAGGTCCGGCTTCTCTCCCGCGCCCTCACGGCCGCCGCGCCGGGAAGCGGCCAGCCGGTCCAACTCCTGGTGAGCGTGCAGCGCCAGCATGCGCTGGACGAACGCCAGATTCTGCAGCGCGCGGGCGAGTTGTGTGGACCCTCCGCCGGCAGTCCGGTATTCCGCGATCGCCCTCTCGAAATATGGAACGGCGCGCTGGTATCTGCCCTGACGGCGGGCGATGCGGGCGTAGGCGGATTGAATGTTGCCCCGGTTGAGAAAGTCGTCGGTGCGATTGAGAGCGTCTTCGGCGCGCCGCAGAATGGCGACCGCGTCATCGAGCCGTCCTCGCTGGAAGGCCAGCCAGCTCAGCGTGGCCTGCATGATCGCCGCCATCGGCGTGTAGCCAAGCCCCAGCGCCAACTTCTCGGCCCGTTCGGTGTAGCTCAGTGCGGAGTCGTATTGACCAGCTTTGCGGCGGCAGCGGCCGATCCAGAAATTGGCGATGGCCAGCAACTCGCGATCGCCGATGTCATTTTCGAAAGATTGGACGAGGAGGAAGTGTGCCGCCGCCCGCTCGTGATCTTCCTCCGCCATAGCGACCACGCCCTCCACCATGCGCAGGTGGAGATAATCGAGGAGCGGCAGGTGAGGGCGGACTGCCGCGGGAAAGCGTCCGAGGATGCGCCGCAGCAAGTCCGGGCAATCGAACCCGGCATCCACCCACTGCGCCACCAACCCCGCGAGAACACCCGAACCGGGCACCGGTTCGATGTTCTCGATGGCAGGCCTGATTTGCTCGAGCCGGCCGATACCTTGCTTGATCCGGCGGAACCCCAGATCTTCGCGCAGCGCCTCAAGGAGCGGTGCGCATTCTATGGCGGGCCCCATGAGCGAAGTATGCGCCGGTCGACGCCCCATGTCCAGAGTTCAATCTCGAAGAACGGCTGGGCTTTGGCTTTTCGTGTGGCAGACTTCATTCAGGTCGCGGAGGGCTACAGCCCGCGGAGGGCTTCAGCCCGCGGAGGGCTTCAGCCCGCGGAGGGCTTCAGCCCGCGGAGGGCTTCAGCCCGAATCTCTTCGGCTTCGTCTATGGCCGGTGCGCAGGTGCAGAAGCCCGAGAAATTCGCCGCACATCGAAAACGGCGGCCTGAAAGGCCGCCTGCAGGCAAGATTGCCTGCCGCACAAAAGCCAATGTCGAGGGGCGAACTGCGCTCGCCGGACAAGCTAAAGCATGTCCTACGTAAGATATTCGTAGGCGGGGAGAGTTAGGAACTCGGGGAAGTTTCTCGCATTGACCAGTTCATCGAACAGGCGGGCTGCGGTAAAGAGCTGCGTTTCCGGAAGACGGCTGCTTAGTTTCTCGACATGCTGGTGAATCATTCCACACACCATGGCGGGAGTAACGATGCGATTGTCTTCCAGCTTTGCGCCATGGCGCATCCACTGCCAGACTTGCGCACGGCAAATCTCGGCCGTGGCCGCATCCTCCATCAAATTGTAGATGGGCACACAGCCGTCTCCGCCCAGCCAGGCAGTCAGGTAGCGCAGCCCGACATCGACATTCAGCGACAATCCAGCCTCGGTGACGGGGCCTGAAGGTGCGCTGAGCAGATCCGCGGCGGTAGTGGCGGACGCTGTGAGGCGATCCAGCTGATTGGCGCGCGGCATGTAGGTGTCGAACACGAATTTGGCGAGCGGAACCAGGCCGGGGTGAGCGACCCACGTGCCATCGTGTCCGGCCCAGACTTCGCGCAATTTGTCATCGCGGACACGCTCCAGTGCGGCCTTGTTCGCCTCCGGGTCGTTCTTGATCGGGATCTGCGCGGCCATACCGCCCATGGCATGGGCGCCTCGCCGATGGCAGGTGGAGATCAACAGGTCCACGTACGACCCCAGGAAGCGGCTGGTCATGGTCACCTTGGAACGGTCCGGCAACAGGCGCGCGCGGTCCTCTCCGAGCTTCTTTATGAAGCTGAAGATGTAATCCCAACGGCCGCAGTTCAGACCGGCGGAATGCTCGCGCAACTCCCAGAGAATCTCATCCATCTCAAAGGCCGCGAGGATGGTTTCGATGAGCACGGTCGCGCGAATGGTCCCGCGGGAGATTCCAAGGGCGTCCTGCGCGGCCACGAAGACGTCGTTCCATAGTCGCGCTTCGAGACGGCCTTCGAGCTTCGGCAAATAGAAATACGGACCCGTGCCATTGGCGATCAGGGTGCGGGCATTGTGGAAGAAGAACAGGCCGAAATCGAAGAGCGAAGCTGAGATGGGCTCGCCGTCGATCAGGAAATGCTTCTCCACCAGGTGCCAGCCGCGGGGGCGCACCATCAGGGCGGCTGGTTTCTCGCCGATTTCGTAGTGCTTGCCCTCGGGGCTGGTGAACGTAATGGTTCCGTTGACCGCGTCGCACAGACTGGCCTGCCCCTGGACAATGTTCCACCAGGTGGGCGAGTTGGAATCCTCGAAGTCCGCCATGAAGACATTGGCGCCGGAGTTCAGAGCGTTGATGATCATCTTCCGGTCGGTGGGTCCGGTAATCTCCACGCGGCGATCGCAGAGATCGGCCGGGGCTTCGGAGACCGACCAGCGGGACGCACGGATTTCCGCCGTCTCCGCAGTAAACTCCGGCATCTCTCCGGCGTCGATGTGTTGCTGGCGGAGGGTTCGGGCCTCTAGGATCTGGCGCCTCCGCGGCTCGAACTGAGTGGCTAGTTTCACCAGAAAACGGATGGCTTGTGGGGTGAGAATTCGGTCTTCGGCCCCGGTTATAGGACCAGTAATTTGAACGGGGTCGCTTTGTGTTGCAGTCACGGATAGCTCCTTCTTTGCAATCGATGCTGGCTTTGCGCTCGATGCTGGCTTCGCGTTCGATGCTGGCTTTTCGCTCGATGCTCGCTTTGCGCTCGATGCTGGCTTTGCACTAGATGCCAGCTTCGCAATCGATGCTAGCGTGTCCGGGCAGAATCCGCATGCATCGTGGTCCGATCCGGACTACTCGCCCGCTTTGTGCCACTCGATTTGCGGGAAGCGCGCGGATGCCGTTTACTGGTGGTGCAGACGGGAGGAAGTTTCGATGAAGAACGACAGGCGCTGGAACGGAATCGTGCGCCCTTATGAACAGGAAGAAGTCGAGCGGCTGCGGCCCTCGGTGCGAATTCAATATACCCTGGCGACACGCGGAGCCGAACGATTGTGGGAGCTTTTGCAGGGCGACGGCCCCATCAAGAGCCTCGGCGCGCTGACGGGCAACCAGGCGGTCCAACAGGTGCAGGCCGGGTTAAAGGCCATCTACGTAAGCGGCTGGCAGGTGGCGGCCGATGCCAACGGGGCTTCGCAGATGTACCCCGACCAGAGTCTTTATCCCGCGAATAGCGTGCCGGCTTTGGTCCGCGGCATCAACAATGCGCTGCTCCGGGCCGATCAGGTATGCCGCCTGGAGGGCAGGTCCGGACCGGATTGGCTGGCTCCGATCGTGGCCGATGCCGAGGCCGGATTTGGCGGAATGCTGAACGCGTTCGAAATCATGAAGGCCATGATAGAGGCGGGCGCAGCGGCGGTACATTTTGAGGATCAACTGTCCTCGGCCAAGAAATGCGGCCATTTGGGCGGCAAGGTGCTCGTTCCGGGGAGCGAGTTTATTCAGAAGTTGGTTGCCGCGCGCCTGGCCGCGGATGTGATGGGCGTCCCCACTCTGCTCATCGCCCGAACGGATGCCGATGCCGCGCGGCTGCTGCTGAGCGACATCGATCCGCGCGACGAGCCTTTCGTTACTGGCGGCCGAACGCCGGAGGGCTTCTTCCACTTCAGGGGTGGGATGGAGGCGGCGATTACCCGCGGCCTGATGTACGCTCCCTACGCGGATGTGCTGTGGTGCGAAACGTCCGAGCCGGACCTCGACCAGGCGCGCCGATTCGCCGCCGCGATTCATGCGGAGTATCCCGGCAAGCTCCTGGCATACAACTGTTCGCCGTCTTTCCACTGGAAGAAGATGCTGACCGACCATCAGATCGCGCTGTTCCAGACGGAGCTTGGCAAGCTCGGGTACAAGTACCAGTTCGTGACGCTGGCGGGGTTCCACTCGCTGAATGCCGGCATGTTCGAGTTGGCGCGCCATTACGGTCAGGAGGGTATGGCGGCTTACGCGCGGCTCCAGGAGAAGGAATTCCAATTGGCGGCGAGTGAGGGATACACGGCGATTCGTCATCAGACATTCGTGGGTACCAGCTATTTCGACGCCGTCCAGAGCACCATCACGGGAGGACAGGCGTCCACGGCGGCGCTCCAGGGGTCGACGGAGACGGCGCAGTTTACGTCGGATGGCGTAAGCGGGGCGGCAGCGTAAGGGTTTGTCGCTATGCGATTCGCTTAAGCTTAGGGGTGCTTGGCGAATCGCGGCATCCGGGTTCTGCGTCTATGTGGTGGTGAGATCAGCTGTTTTCTCGCCAAGAATCCGGATACTCCTCTGACCGTGATGCCTGGCGTTATTATGTGAAAGGGATGAAGGTCAGGGATCTGATTCGCCAGCTCGAATCCTCGGGTTGGCGGCTTAAGACGACCAAGGGCAGCCACCGTCAGTTCAGGCATCCGCAGAAAGGACTTGTCGTCACGGTGCCCGGGCATGTCGGCAAGGATATACCAGTGGGAACGCTGAAAGCTATTCTCCGCAGTGCCGGGCTTGAAGGAAGGGAGGAGGATTGATGACGTACACGGTGATCTATGAAAAGGGGCCAACCTCCTGGGGCGCTTACGTCCCGGACCTTCCGGGTGTCATCTCTGTGGGTGACTCGCGGGACGAAGTGGAGCAACTGATCCAGGAAGCTATTGAGTTTCATCTTGAGGGCATGCGCGAGGAAGGTAAGGCAATCCCCCCGCCCTTGAGCTTCGCCGGCGTGGTAGAAGTCGATCCCGCCGCCTGAAAGCGCAAGGTATCCTCGACTCTCACCGGCCCCCGATGGGGCTGCCCCCGAAGGGGACCGAGTGCAGCACGTCGCTGATCGTGCCGGTGATCCAATCGGCTGGATTCTTGGGCGGAATGAAGTCATCCGTATTGAAGATTCGCCACGCGGCTCCGGGAGGGGCAACCGCCAGTACGAGAGCCACCGTGAACCGCGGCCCTTGGTAATACGGTAGGCGTATGGTGTGAATGCCGCGCGATAGAAAGGCGCTCGCGCTTAATGCCGCCGCGGAATGGACGCCATCGTTGTCGATCAACTCTTGGTTGTCGATACTCAGCCGGGCGCCGTCGTCCGCGAGGAGGCTGAAACGATACTGGCCGGGACGGTCAATCCAGAATCGGCCGGTGTAGTCGATGGCAAACCATTCGAAGCGATCGCTGATTCCCGGGAATCCCTCGTCGAACCTCTGCGGCCAGACATTCAGGGTGCTCGTGTAAATCGTGCCGTCGGGTTTCATGTGGTCGAGCCGGGGCAGTTTCTGAGTGTTCTGCTTCAGGAAATAGATCCGGCCTTCGAGTCCCGATGTGCTCACTACCGTGGTTCCGAAGGTGTAGGGCGGCTTCTCCTGGGCGAGTACGCCGGAAGCTAAAGCGGCGAGGAACAGAACGTATCTCACATTAGGGAATACGTGTTGGGGATTTCGGAGGACGCACTTTTGCAGGAGGCAGCTTGGGCGAGCTCCGCGCTCTGGACTTGTGTGCCATTCCCGGGGTTTGGTCGACCGCGATGTGGGGCGGCTTGAGCCTTGGCTTGAGCCTGCGGCGGGCTTCAGCCCGACTCTCTTCGGCTTTGTCTACAGCCAGGCGGCGGCTTCTGAAGCCCGAAAAGTTCTTCGCGTATTGAAAACGGCGGTCTGAAAGGCCGCCTGCAGGCAAGATTGCCTGCCACACGAAAAGGCCTGACCTACCGGCCGGTGAAAGACGGCGCGCGCTTCTCGTAGAAGTGCGCCAACCCTTCCTTGAAATCTTCCGACTGCAAGCTTTCCAGCATGGCCTGCTCCGCCGATTCCGTCGCCTCTTGCAGAGTCTGGAAGAGTCCGCGGTAGACCTGCTGCTTGATCGCCGCCAGGGAGCGCGGCGACACCTGGGTGGCCAACTCCCTCGCGTAAGTGCGTACGTCCTCGACGAAGGAGTCGACGGGAAACACGCGGTTGACCAAGCCCATCCGCAGCGCTTCGGCGGCTCCAAGTGTGCGCGCCGAAAGCAGGAGGTCCAGTGCGTTGGACAGGCCGATCAACCGCGGCAGCATCCAGGCGGTCCCGAACTCGGCGATCAGGCCGCGCCGTGCGAAGGCGGTGCTAAACTTGGCCTCCGTGGATGCGAATCGCAGGTCACAATACAGCGCAATTACCAGTCCCAGGCCCACCGAGTGGCCATTGATCGCGGCGATCACGGGCTTGCGCAAGGAGGGGAAGTAGGAGTAGGTGCCCTGAAAATCGGGCGGAGCTTGCTCGTTGGTGTGAGCCGCGGCCTCATGCCGCAGCGCTTGAGCGGCCTCCGAGGTAGATCCGCCGTCCGCGACGCCGGTGAGTAGCGACATGTCGGCCCCCGCGCAAAATCCTTTGCCTGCGCCAGTCAGGACGATGACGCGCACCTCATCGTCACGGTCCGCGGCCTCCATGGCGTGGCGGACTTCCCGCCCCATCCGCGCCGTCCAGGCATTCAGTTTGTCCGGACGGTAGAGCGTGACGGTGGCAATCCGCTCCGACACGTCATAGAAAATCTCGTGATAGTTCATCGATGAGGTCCCGCTGTTCGTTCCCGTCATAGGGCACTCTCTGCCGGCACGGCGCAGGCAGTTCTGCCCGCCGACGCCGAGACTCTTCCCGGCGCGGGCGAGCTGCGCTCGCCTGGACAAGCTAAAGCATGTCCTACCTCGACTCCCAGACTACGGGACGGCTTTGCCGGTTCCAATCGTCAATAAAGGCCTGGTAGCGGCTCTCCAGAACGCCGCGCTTGATCTTCATAGTCGGGGTCATCGCATCATTACCAATGGTCCACGGGCCGCGCACCGCCGCCACGAAGCTTACCTGTTCATGAGGATCGAGCTCCTTATTGATGGCATCCATGAGTTTCAGCAAGGAGGATTCGATCTCCGCCTTCTGCCTGGAATCGGCCGTCCGCTGCGTGACTTCTTCCGACAGCACGACCACAGCGAAGGGACGCGGCATTCCCGTACCCATCAGGCAGCAGGCCTCCACCATGGGGTTCGCCATGAACTGGCTCTCGATAGGCGCCGGTGCGACATATTTTCCCTTGCTGGTCTTGAACTGCTCCTTCACGCGGCCCACGATCTTGAGTTGCCCGTCCGATTCGATGTGGGCAACGTCGCCGGTCCGGATGAAGCCGTCCTCGGTAAAGATGGCACGCGTCCCCTCAGGATCGCGGTAGTAACCCAGCATATTCATGGGACTCCGGATCAGGAGCTCGGAATTCTCCGACAGCTTGGCTTCCACACCCGGTATGGCGGCGCCGACATAACCCGGGCGCATCGAATCGGGCGTGGGGAGGTGCGTGATCAGCGTCTCGGTCATGCCGTAGCCTTCCAGAAGGTTGAGTCCCAGCTTTCGATACCAGGTGATGATTTCGGGCGGCAGGGGAGCCGCGCCAGAAGCCGCGTGGGTTACCGAACTGAGACCCAGTCGGCGCAGGATCCGGCGCTTTACCGCCAGATTTAGAATGGGAATGCGCAGCAACCTATCCAGACGTTCGCGCGACATCTTGGCGAACACGCCCTGCTGGATCTTCAGCCAAAGCCGCGGTACGGAGAGGAAGATGGTGGGTTGGGCACGGTTCAGGCCGGCGAGAAACGTCTCGATGCCGGCGCTGAAAAACACCTGGCATCCCAAGTTCAGCGCCGAGCCTTCCAGCCCGGCCCGTTCCACAATGTGGGCCAGCGGCAGGTACGAAATGAATCGTTCCTTTTCGGTGAGGCCGATCAGGTTATCCAGGGTTTTCGCGTCGTAGGCGATGTTGGCGAAGCTGTGCATCACGCCCTTGGGGGTGCCGGTAGTGCCGGAGGTGTAGATGATGGTCGCCAAGTCATCGGGTGGGCGTACGGGATAGCCGGCCATCGGATTATTGGCGGAGGTGAGGACGTCCCACGTCGGCCAGTCGTTCAGCGCGGAGGTGGGAAAGCGAACGCAGGATACACCGGGCGGGATGCCCGCGGCCACGGTCTCCTGGAAGTCCGTGGCGCCCAGAAAGCAGGCGCGCGCACCGCTGTGTTCCATAATCTGGCGCACCGATTGCGGCTTCATGGAAGGATAAATCGGTACGGTGACGTGGCCGGACATCCAGATGGCCAGATCGGCCATGATCCACCATGCGCAGTTACGCGACAGAATCGCGACCGGTGTGCCCGGCGGCCAATCCTGCGCCTTGAGGTAGGTGGCCATGCGCCGGACCTGGCCGGCGGTTTGCCCCCAGGTCCATTCCCGCACCGCACCTCCGGCTAAGGGCTGGGTCATGAAAAGACGCTCAGACCGTTCGCGCTCCCAGCGATATAACAACTGCAATGCCAGATCTTCTGCTGTAACCGGGAGCATCATGGCGCCTCCGATATTGCGTGTTACCAGTTGCCCGTTGTCCCGCCCGGTGTGCACCCCGGCGGGGCCACAATCATGCTCCCTTGGCCTTCCTCACCGCGGCGGTCAGGGCGGGGACCACTTCAAACAGATCCCCCACAATGCCGTAGTCGGCGACCTCGAAAATGGGAGCGTTTTCGTCCTTGTTGATGGCGACGACGGCTTTCGATCCCTTCATCCCCACCAGATGTTGGATGGCCCCGGAGATTCCCACCGCGATGTAGACCTTGGGCGAGACACTCTGGCCCGAACTGCCCACCTGCCGTTCCATGGGGAGCCAGCCGTTGTCGCAAATCGGCCGCGACGCGGCGAGTTCCGCGCCCATTGCAGACGCGAGCTCCTGAACCAGCGGGATGTTGTCCTTCTCCTTGATGCCGCGGCCCACCGAAACGATTAGCGGCGCCGACGTGAGATCGACGGTCTGCTCCGAGAGGCGGAATCGTTCTCCGGGTTTGCTGCGAATCTTGGCAGCGTCGAGTTGCGGCCGAAAGACTTCCACTTGGCACGAGCCCGATGCCACCTTATCCGGACGGAACGCTCCTGCCTGGGTGGAAATGAAACAGGCGCCGTCGCCGGAGTGTCGATAGTCGGCGTTCAACTTGCCCTGTAGCAACTGCCGCACGAAGACCGGGCGCGGGCCGTCGAAATGCAGCCCGACGACATCCGCGATGAGTGTCTGTTCGAAACGCGCCGCCAGCTTCGGGGCGAAATCGCGCGCCTGGTAAGTATGGGGGAAGACCACGTACGAGGGTTGAATGGAGTGCACGAGTTGCTCCAGCGCGAGGGTTAACCCGTCGGCTGTGTAAGATGCGAGCAACTCGTGCTCCACCGCGTACACGCGTGCCACGTTCCGGAGCGCCAGCTCCGCCGCTGGAACTGCCGGCGACTCCCCGGCGACCGCGGCTACGAGCGGTTGCCCGATGCGACCCGCCAAGTCCTGTCCGGCTGACAGCGCCTCCCAGGACATACGGTTCCAGACCGGCTGGCTGTTGTGTACGCGATATTCCAAGACCACCAATACGCCGTTCATAACACTCGCACCTCGAACTTCAGAACATCCGCCAGCTTAGCAGCGGCTTCCGCGGGCGAGCCGCCGAGGATATGAGTCTCCTTCTTCCTATGCGGTAGGTATACCCGATCGAGCGAAACGGTGGCGGCTGACGGTGCGGCCAGTTGGTCCGCTGGCAGACGCCGGACTTCTTTGGTCTTCGCCTTCTTTATGCCCATGAGCGTGGCGTAGCGTAATTTGCTGATGCCCGACTGAATGGTCAACAGCGCGGGCATCGGCATTTCGACCCACTGGAACCAGCCGTCTTCCAGCTCGCGCTTGACGCGGATGAAGCCGTCCCGCGCCTCCACCTCCATAACGATGGTGGCATGGGGAATGCCCAGCAGTTCGGCCATCACTACGCCGGTTTGCCCCAGACCGAGATCGTCGGACTGCAATCCGGTGAGGATGAGGTCGGCCTTCTCGGCGGCGATAGCGGCGGCGAGCAGACGGGCCACGCCGAGTGTATCGAGCTTCACTAAATCGTCGGACTGAATGTGAATGGCGCGGTCCGCGCCCTTGGCTAGCGCCTCTCGAATGGTTGGCCCGGCGCGCTCCGGCCCGGCGCAGAGTACCACTACTTCGCCGCCGTGTTTCTCCTTGAGCAGCAGCGCGGCTTCCAACGCATACGCGTCGGGCTCATTGATTTCGAAGCTTAGGTCCTGCTCCTCCAACCACTTGCCGGCGGAATCAACGTGGATTACGGAGTCCCTGACGGGAACCTGCTTCACGGCCACGATAATTTTCATGGGCGACCTGTCCGCGGGAGGCGCGCTTGCGGAATCCGGAAAAATCAATTTCGCAAGTGTTCTTCCCTCTTGCGTTATTGTTTACCCGTGGGTAAGATATCAAGAGCGCAGCCTTCTGTCAACAGGTTGTTGCAACTTCGTCATGCCCAAGGACGCAGCTCAGCCCCTCGACCATCTCGACGCCTTCACCAGCCGGCGGCGAGACCCCGCCACTAAGCGGGAAGCTGTGTTGAAAACCGCGGCACAGTTATTCCTGGAAAAAAGCTACGGTAAGACATCGATGAACGATGTCGCCGATCGCCTGAATATCACCAAACCAGCCCTTTATCATTACTTTCGCAACAAAGAGGAGATCCTCATCGAATGTTACCGCCTGGGCACCGGCCTGATTGAGGAAATTCTCAACGAGATCGCGGACCATTGCGGCACGGGCCTGGAAAAGGTCGAGGCATTCATCTATTCGTATGCGAATGTCATGACCGTCAACTTCGGAAGATGCGTGATGCGTTTGGACGACGCGGACTTGTCCAGCGACGCCTTGACGCAGGTGCGCAATTACAAGAGAAAGATCGACCGCCGGCTTCGCTCCTTCATTCAGGAGGGACTCGACGACGGATCGATCGCGCCTTGCGATGCTAAGATCGCCGCCTTCTCGATTGCGGGAGCGCTCAACTGGATCTGCCACTGGTATGAGCCGGAGGGAGCACTTTCGGCGGAAGAAATCGCCACCCAATTCGCGCGCACACTGACGCAAGGGTTGGTGGGGAAGAAATTAGCGGCGAAGAAAAAGCGCAGCGGTCCCCGATTAGTCAGTAAATAGGAGCTTCCATGACGATCCAAGATGCCTTGAATCCCATCACGTCCCCGTCTGCCGGGCTGGGACGAAAGCACTCCATCCTGATTCGCAAAGCCGCAGTCCTGGGCGCCGGCACCATGGGGGCGCGGATCGCCGCGCACCTGGCGAACGCAGGACTGCCGGTAGTGTTGTTGGACATTCCGAGCGAGGGCGCGGCGCGTAGCGGGATTGCCGCGCAATCGCTGGACGGCCTGAAGAAGAGCAAGCCTGCGGCGTTCTTCGACGCTGCCTTGGCCACGCGGATCGCCATCGGGAACTTCGACGATGACTTGGGGTTGCTGGCCGGCTGCGATTGGGTGATCGAGGCGGTGACGGAGAATCTCAAGATCAAGCAATCCCTGATCGAAAAGATCGCGCCGCATCTCCGGCCGGAAGCCATTCTGACCACCAACACGAGCGGCATCCCGATCGCGTCGATCGCGGCGCAATTGCCGGAGCATCTCCGCAAGCGCTGCTTCGGCACGCACTTTTTCAATCCGCCGCGCTACATGCGGCTGGTGGAAATCATCGCGCCGCCGGATGCCGACCCTACCGCTGTCGAGGCGGTCTCCCAGTTTTGCGATCTGCGACTGGGCAAGGAAGTGGTGTTCGCACGCGACACGCCGAACTTCATCGCCAACCGCATCGGCGTCTTCATCATGCTGGAAGCGGTGCGGCTGATGCAGGCTGAAGACCTCACCGTCGAAGAGGTGGATGCGCTTACCGGCACGGCAATCGGCTGGCCGCGGACAGGGACGTTTCGCCTCGCCGATCTGGTGGGGCTGGACGTGCTGGCGCACGTGGCATCGAATTTCGCCGGCTCGCACCCCTCGGCGCTGCCGCCTTTCTTCCAGACGATGCTGGAGCGCCGCTGGCTGGGCGACAAGACGAAGAAGGGCTTCTACCATAAGCAAAGAGATGGCGAAGGCAAAGAGATCCGGCTGGTCCTCGATTGGAAGTCGATGGAGCACCAACCGGCAATCCGGCCCAAGATTCCATCGCTCGAGATGGCCAAGAACTCTGAGCGGCTCTCCGATCGCCTGGTGCAACTGCTGGCCGTCGACATCAAGAAGGAAAAGGCCGCGCGTTTTCACTGGCAACTGCTGAGCGCACTTTGGAATTACGCTGCCGACTGCCTGCCGGAAATCGCCGAGGACGCCGCCAGTGTGGATCGCGCCATGAAGGCCGGCTTCAACTGGGAAATGGGTCCGTTCCAACTGTGGGATGCGGCCGGCGTGCCGCAAACGGTGGAGCGAATGAAGGCGGCGGGTGAACCGGTGAGCGCGAATGTCGAACGCCTGCTGGCTGGCGGCGCCACTGGGTGGTATCGCAACGGCGGCGCGGAGTGTTTCGATCTGGCCAGCGGCGGCTACCGTCCGGTGACCAAGGCAGCGGGGATCGCGCGCGTGGCCAACTACCGGACAAAGGAGAGTGTGGTCCGGCATAATCCCGGCGCGTCGCTGGTCGACCTGGGCGACGGGGTCGCGTGTCTGGAACTGCATTCGAAGAAGAACGCCATCGGCGAGGATATCGTTCGGCTGGTGACGGAGACGCTGCGCACCGATGGCGAAATGGTGCGTAACTTCGAGGCCTTCGTGATCGGCGGCGATGCGGACAACTTCTCGGTGGGCGCGAACCTCATGCAATTGCTGCTGAGCATGCAGGAAGGCGAATGGGATGAAGTCGATTTCGCGGTGCGCGCATTCCAGCGGATGACCGCCTCTATCAAATTCTGTCCGCGGCCGGTAGTGGTGGCGCCATTCGGCTTCTGCTTCGGCGGGGGCGCGGAGATGGCGCTGCATGCCGTGCGGCGCCAGGCGCATGCCGAACTCTACATGGGGTTGGTGGAGACCGGCGTCGGGTTGCTACCAGGAGGAGGCGGCTGCAAGGAGATGACGTTGCGCGCGCTGGATTCCGCCGGCTCGATCCCCCACGGCGGGCGTAGCGACTCGGTGGAGATTGCGGAAGCGCTACGGCGGAATTTCGAGACGATCGCCATGGCGAAAGTGTCGACATCGGCGGTGGAAGCGCGGCGGCTCTGTCTGTTGTCGCACGGCGACGGCACCACCATGAATCGCGAGCGCCTGTTGAACGACGCCAAGGAACTGGTGCGCGAAATTGCAGACCAGGGATATGCTCCGCCGGTGCCGCGAACCGAAATCCCGGCGCCGGGAGAGAATGTGCTGGCGACGCTAAAGCTCGGGGTATACCTGATGCGCCAGGGAGAATTCATCAGCGACCACGACGTGAAGGTGGCCAATCGCGTGGCGTACGTCCTGTGCGGTGGCGCGGTGACTCCCGGTACGCCGGTGAGTGAGCAGTACTTGTTGGATCTGGAGCGCGAGGGATTCCTTTCGCTATGCGGAGAGAAAAAGACGCAGGAGCGGATCGCGTTTACGTTGAAGACGGGCAAGCCGCTGAGGAACTGAGGGGACAAGAATTCACCACAGAGACACGGAGACACAGAGAAACAAAGGCAAGATTGGAGAACACGGAGGATACGGAGAACACAGAGAAAACGAATGTCCACCGCAGAGACGCTGAGGCGCTGAGAAGAAAACGACAAAGTCAAAGCCGGAGAGCGCGGAGGAAGCGGAGAGCGATGAGTGGACTGCTGGCGCGGTGCGGCGGGGCGGCTATGCTTCCCCGGGACGGCCAGTGTAGAATCGTCGCGGCCCGCAGAGAAATGCGGAGTTGGTCGATCTTGACTTTGTTTTCTCTGTGTCTCTGTGTCTCTGTGGCTCGGTGGTGAATAAAGAGTTGGTTGAGTGGGCAGTGAAAAGAGGCGAAAAATGAGAGAAGCAGTCATCGTGAGCGCGGTCCGGACAGCGTGCGGGAAGGCTCCCAAGGGCACGCTGCGCGCGACCCGGCCGGACGATTTGGGCGCCGTCGCTATCAAGGGCGCGCTCGACCGCGTGCCGAACCTCGACAAGAAGGAAGTGGAGGACGTGATTATCGGCTGCGCCATGCCTGAGGCGGAGCAGGGCATGAATGTCGCCCGTACCGCGTCACTGCGCGCCGGCATCCCCATCGAATCCGCCGCCATGACCATCAATCGCTTTTGCGCGTCGGGCCTGCAGGCGATAGCGCTCGCCGCCGAGCGGATCCGCGGCGGGGGTGCGGACGTCATCGTCGCCGGCGGCGCGGAGTCCATGTCGTTTGTTCCGATGGGCGGCAATAAAATCTCCATCAATCCCTGGCTGATGGAGCACTACCCCGATTCCTACCTGTCCATGGGATTGACGGCGGAGCGACTCGCCAATCGCTATGGCATCGCGCGCGAGACAGCGGACCAGTTCGCGCTCGAAAGTCACCAGAAGGCGATCGCCGCGCAAGCTGCCGGCAAGTTCGCTGAGGAAATCGTTTCCGTGCCGGTGACGTTTACCGCGCCGGATGCGAAGTCCAAGTTGAAGAAGACCGAGATCGACTTTAAAGTGGATGAGGGCCCGCGCGCTGACACTTCGCTCGAGGCGTTAGCGAAGCTGAAGGCGGTATTTCACGCCCGCGGAACAGTGACGGCCGGCACATCTTCGCAGACCTCCGACGGGGGGGCCGCGGCCGTGGTGATGTCCAGCGAACGCGCGCAAGCCTTGGGAATCCGGCCGCTGGCGCGCTTCGTATCGTATGCCTATGCGGGCTGCCTGCCGGAGGAAATGGGCATCGGCCCGGTGTACGCCATTCCCAAGGCGCTCAAACTGGCAGGGCTCACGCTGGACCAGATCGATCTCATCGAATTGAATGAGGCATTCGCGGCGCAGTCGCTGTCGGTCATCAAGGTGCTCGGCCTCGACATGGCCAAGGTGAATGTCAACGGCGGCGCCATTGCACTCGGTCATCCGCTGGGCTGCACCGGCGCCAAACTGACCGCCACGCTATTGCAGGAGATGAAGCGGCGCGGGGCAAAGTACGGCATGGTCACCATGTGCGTGGGCGGGGGCATGGGGGCAGCGGGAATTTTCGAGAATCTGAATTAGAGGGGTAGATATGGCAACAACCAATGCAGTCGCGACGGCAAAAAGGGTAAAGGGCGGCAGCTTTCTCACCGAGGAACGTCAGCCGCAAGACATATTCACGCCGGAGGATTTCTCCGAAGAGCAACGGCAAATCGCCAAGACAACGATTGAATTCACCACCAACGAGGTAGTCCCGGCCGCCGCGGAAATCGAGGCCAAATATTTCGCGGTCACTCGCGGCCTGCTCCGCAAAGCCGGCGAACTGGGACTGATGGGCGTCGACGTGCCCGAAGCTTACGGCGGCCTCGAACTGGACAAGGTGACGTCCGCCATCGTCGCGGAATCCATGAGCCAGTTGGCGAGCTTTTCGGTGGCTTTTAGCGCTCACGTGGGCATCGGGACACTGCCGCTGGTCTGGTACGGCACCGAGGCGCAGAAGCAGAAGTATCTGCCCAAGCTGGCTACGGGCGAGTGGATCGCCGCATATGCGCTGTCGGAATCGTCATCCGGTTCGGACGCCATGAATTGCCGGACGCGCGCGGTGCTCTCCGCCGACGGGCAGCACTACGTGCTCAATGGCGAGAAGATGTGGATCACCAACAGCGGTTTCGCCGACGTCTTCACCGTCTTCGCCAAGATCGATGGCGAGAAGTTCTCGGCATTCCTCATCGAGCGCGGTACGCCAGGCTTTTCGGTCGGCAAGGAAGAGCACAAGCTCGGCATTCGCGGGTCGTCCACTTGTCCGCTGATTCTGGCCGATTGCCAAGTGCCGGTGGAGAACCTGATCGGCGAGGCGGGCAAAGGCCACCACATCGCCTTCAACATTCTGAATATCGGACGGTTCAAGCTGGGAGCCGCCTGCGTGGGAGGCGCGCGCAACAGCATGGTGAACGCCATCAGCTACGCCAAAGAGCGCAAAGCGTTCGGCAAATCCATCTGCGAATTCGGATTGATCCAGGAGAAGCTGGCGGAATGCGCCGCGGGTGTCTACGCGGGCGAGTCATTGACCTATCGCACCATCGGCATGATCGACGCCGCGCTGGCAGACGTCGACACGAGCGCCGACGGAGCGTCTCGCGAAATTCAGAAGCGCATCGAGGAGTACGCCGTGGAGTGCTCGATCCTTAAGGTCTGGGGATCGGAGATGCTGGACATGGTGGTGGATCACGTGCTCCAGATCTACGCCGGATACGGCTACGTGGAGGAGTACCCGGCCGAACGGGCTTATCGCGATTCGCGGATTAACCGGATCTTCGAAGGCACCAACGAGATCAATCGCCTGATCATCACCGGATGGTTGATGAAGCGGGCGGTCGCCGGACAGTTGCCGCTTCTGGCGGCCATCAAGCAACTGATGGATGAGGTGATGTCCGGCCCGAGCGCGCCCGAAGATCTGGAAGGGCCGCTGGCAGCCGAACACAAGATGCTGGCCAGCGCCAAGAAATTGTCTCTCTTCGCCGCCGGCGCGGCCTCGCAGAAATACGGCCAGGGATTGGCCGAACAGCAGGAGATCATGGGTGCGCTGGCCGATTGCATCATGGAGGTCTACGCCCTGGAAAGCTGCCTGCTGCGCGCTGAAAAGCTGATGGCTGCGAAGGGCGCGAATGCGGCCAGACAGGCCATCGCGATTACGCAGTATTACGCCGTCAAGTCTCTGCAGACGGTGGAACTGGCGGCCCGCAAGGTGATCGGAGCGGTCGCCGAAGGAGATATGCTGCGGACCCAGGTGGCGATCCTGCGGCGGCTGGCGAAGTACGAGCCGGCCGATACCGTCGCGCTGGGACGGCAGATTGCGAAGCACGTGCTGGCGGCGGGAAAGTACGCGCTGTAGCTTCAGCTTGTCCAGGCGAGCCGAGCTCGCCCCAGCCGGGCGTCAGCCCGGCCGTGCATCGTCGAGCCTTTGCGGATGCCCCGGAACTCATGCGGCGAAGACGGCTCCTCTTTCTGACAGTTGTCTCGGGGACGTTCGCCAGACGACGGCCCGAGATTGGGGCACTGGGTCCATTTGGCCTACCCGTCTGCCAGTTGCCGGGAGCGGCGTTTACCAGGAGTGATCGCGAAAACTTGGCGAAATGTTCCGTCGTCAGTGCTGCACCGTTCTGATATCTGATGGGTACCGTCCCCGTGGCCAAATCCAGGGCCAGTAGATTCAGGTACAATCTTAGGCAGAGAGAGGCTGTCCCAAATGTCTAGACTGACAGGAACAAAAACGGAGATTCTGGACGAGGCGGGTTACGCCTACAGCTTTGATCGCCAGGTATATATGAACCGAAAGACCAAAAAGGCCTTCAGCGTCGATTTTGTTCAGGATCACAGCGAAGACCAGATTCGGAAATATATTCGGGAACACACCGACGGACTAGAGTGGCGGTTCTACTTCAACTTACCTCCTTCTGAAGCAGTCAAGCACGAGCTGGAATGTGTCCTTGGCTAGGCCGGAGCGTACAGTCGAGGATCGATTGCGCGAAGAGTATTTTGACCTACTTCCCGACATTCGCCGCGTTGTAGACGAACTTGAAACTGAGGTTAAGCATTGCCTGGTTCCGATTTCTCTCCGGTTGGACAAGTATGAAAGGCTAGTCGTCACATCACGAGTCAAGGGATGCGAGAGCGCGCTGGATTCACTCCGCAGAGGCCAGGAGGGCGCGACCTTCGATAGTGGGCGGCCAGAACTATATTCACTAGACAATCTGAACGATTTGGCCGGTGTTCGCGTTCTTGCATTTCCCCCCAGTCGTTTGGTGGAAGCCGACCGGAAGTTACGCGAACGGTTCCAAACGTGGACGGCGGACCCAGTCCGCGGCTACGATGAAAACGACGAACCTCTTGCCTTGACATACTTTGGTTACTGCAGGGC
>Ga0182030_10009992_pt1 | contig 19360 bp, 20 predicted proteins | sample 812S3MmetaG_FD_121299 | JGI IMG/M metagenome (GOLD analysis project Ga0182030, IMG submission 121299) | Permafrost microbial communities from Stordalen Mire, Sweden - 812S3M metaG (Illumina Assembly) | ecosystem: Environmental > Terrestrial > Soil > Wetlands > Permafrost | place: Sweden... | reverse complement strand
GGAGCGGTTGGGGCTGCAGCGCGCGGCGCATTTCAGCTGGCAGAAGACGGCTGCCAGGACTTTGGAAGTATTCCACGAAGTAATGGAGCAGGCTCGGCCGCTCAGCCAGCGCGCGGCGGTTCCGCGCGCAATTCACCCATGACCCACACTCCTGGTATCTTCCTGCTGACGGCGGCGGCGTTGCTGGCTGCCGCACCGGCGGTCGCACAGACGGGCTTTCCCTTCCAGGACGAAGCCCTGCATTACACGGTGAACTGGCCTAGCGGGCTGAGCCTGGGCGACGCGACGCTTTCCGCGCACCATACGGCCAACGGTTGGGATTTTGAAATCGGGTTGGATGCGGCCGTGCCCGGGTTTGCCATCAAGGACAAATTCCGATCGTCCGCCACGGCGGCGCTGTGCTCCACGGAACTGAGCCGCGATACCAGTCAGGGCGGCAAGAAGGGCAAGGAGAAAACCACTTTCGACCAGGTAAAGGGCACGGCGCGCCGGTTGACTGAATATCCGGACAACGGAGGCGGCAGCGATTTCAGCATTCCGGCCTGCGGGCGGGACGCCATCGCTTACCTCTATTTCGGGCGCAAGGAACTGGGGCAAGGCAGAGTGCCGCCGGCGCAGCAGATCTACTTTGGAGCGGCCTATTCGGCGCGCATGGAATACTCGGGCGCGCAAACCATCACGGTGGGCGATAAGCAGGAAGTCACGGACCACCTGGTGGTGACGGTGCAAGGGCCAAGGTCCAATTTTACGGTGGAAGTTTTCTACGCTCGGGACGCGGCCCGCACGCCGCTGCTGGTGAAGATTCCGCAGCCGCTAGGGACGCTGTCGATGGAGTTGGTGCGCTGAAATGCGCGCAGCCTTTTTCTCCCCGCTGCCGCCGGCGCGCAGCGGGATCGCAGATTATTCCGAAGCGCTGATCGAATCCCTGCGGCCGCTGGTGGATCTGGAAGTCTTTGCGCGCGCGGAAGATGCCTTCGACGCATCCCGCTTCGATATCGCACTCTACCAGGTGGGCAACAACCAGTACCACGATTTTGTGTATGAGACGGCGCTGCGGCATCCGGGCGTGGTGGTGCTGCACGAATCGAACCTGCACCACCTGATCTCAGACCTGACCATCCGGCGGGACGATTGGGACGGCTATCTGGCGGAGTGCGAGTACAACGGGGGGCCGGCGGCGCGGGCCTATGCCGAACGCGTGCGCAAGCTGGAAGTGGGTCCGGATTACGAAGGCCTGCCGATGACGCGGCGGCTGCTGGAGAGCGCGCGCGGCGTGGTGGTTCACAGCCAGTATATGGAGCGGGAAGTGCGCGCGGCGGGCTTCACGGGTCCGGTGGCGGTGATTCCGCACGGGGCGTGGATTCCCGATGCCAACCGCAACGCCTGGCGGCAGAAACTCGGACTGGATGAAATCACGCCGCTGATCGGCATCTTCGGATATTTGAAGCCATATAAACGCATCGCCGAATCGCTGCGCGCTTTTCGCCGGCTGGTGCGGCTGGCGCCGCAGGCGCGGATGATTCTGGTGGGTGAGCCGCATCCGGATTTTCCACTGGCGGCGATGATTCGCACCCTGGGGCTGACGGCCAACGTGCGGGTGCTGGGCTTCACGCCGATTGAGGACTTTGTGGGCTACCTGGGCGCGTGCGATATCGTGCTGAACCTGCGCTATCCGACGGTGGGCGAGAGTTCGGGAACGCTGTTGCGTGCGCTCGGTCTGGGCAAGGCCGTGATGGTTTCCGAAGTAGGCTCGTTCCAGGAATTTCCCGAGGATGTCTGCCTCAAGGTTCCGGCGGGCGCGGGCGAAGAAGATTTGATCTTCGAGTATTTGAACCTGCTGGTGTCGCGTCCCGAAGTGGCGCAGGCGCTGGGCGCCCAGGCCCGGGATTACGTGGCGCGCGAATGCAATTGGGGCGCCGTGGCGCGCCAGTATGCGGCGTTTCTGGAAGCCGTGCAGGAAGGCAAGGAATACCGCGGCGCGGATCGCGCGCCCGCGGTGGAGACGGCCGCGGCGGCCGTGGAGTTGCCGGAGGTGGAGCAGTATCTACGCGGCTGGGCGGTGGATGATGCCTCGCGCAGCTATCTGGATACGCACCGCACGCGTCTGGTGCGGACGCTTGAGATCACACCGCCGGGCGGTCCCGAGGATCGCATACTGGAGATGGGCGCGTACCTGCAAGTAACTCCCGCGCTGCGCAATAAACTGGGCTACGGAGAAGTGCGCGGCTGCTACTACGGACCGGCGGGCCGTACCGACCATCGGACGGTGAATTCGGTAGAGGGCGAAGTGTTCAGCTGCGACATCGACCACTTCGATGCCGAGAAAGACATCTTTCCGTATCCCGACGAACACTTTTCGACTGTGCTGTGCTGCGAACTGATCGAGCACTTGTTCGAGGATCCGATGCACCTGATGTCGGAAATCAACCGGATTCTGAAACCCGGTGGGCACCTGGTACTGACCACTCCGAACGTGGCGGCCCTGCGTGGGATTTCCGCCATGCTGTTGGGATACCATCCCGGTTTTTTCCACGCGTACATCAAGCCGGCGGCGGAATCGGGCGAAGTGGATGCGCGGCATAATCGCGAGTATACGGCGCGTGAGGTTCACCGGCTGCTGGACACGTCGGGCTTTGCCGTGGCGCGGTTGGAGACTGGCGAATTCCGCGATCTGCCGCATCCGGAGTTTGGCTGGGTGACGCATCTGCTGCGGCGCTACCGTCTGGAGACGGATCTGCGCGGCGATGGCATCTACGCCGTGGGCCGCAAGACCGGACCGGTGAAGGAACGCTATCCGGGATGGCTGTATTCATGAGCGTGGCGTGGCTCAATCCGAAGGCGGCACTGGATTCGGGCACGCGCACGGTGCATGCCGAATTTGCCATCCGCAACCTGACGGAAGAGACCTGGCGCGCGGGGAACAATTTCGGCATCGGCTACCATCTTTTTGACCGCGCCAGCGGAACCCTGATTGTGGATGGCGAGCGGGTGCGGCTGGAACGCGATGTGGAGCCGGGCGGCGAAGCGCAGGTGCGGCTGGACTTCGAACTGCCCGCGGAAGATGGCGATTATCAGACCATGATTTCGCCGATGGTGGAACATGTCTGCTGGTATTACGACCAGGGCTGGCCGTTCCTGCTGGTGGAGAGCTCCACCAAAGACGGCGTGGCGACGCTGGGCCGCACCCGCGTGACGGAGAAGCAGGGACTGCGGCGGGAGCGCGAATTGCGCGGTCTTGGGCGCGCCTTGATTTATCCGCTGCAAACCATCTGGCGCAACCGGGCGCTGATCCGCGTGATGGCGAAGCGCGACATTCTGGGCCGCTACAAAGGTTCTTTTGGCGGCGCGTTCTGGACCATCATCAATCCGCTACTGTTGATGGGAACGTACCTCTTCGTGTTCGGCTATCTGCTGGGGAACGATCCGCATCGCAGCGGCGGCCCGTTCGCGCTTTACTTTTTGGCGGGGATGCTGCCGTGGCTGCCTTTCAGTGAGGCGGTGGGCCGTTCCCCTGGCGTGATTCTGGAAAATCGAAACCTGATTAAGAAACTGGTGTTCCCGGTGGACACGCTGCCGGTGAACCTCGTGGCGGCGGGACTGGTGACGGAGACGTTCGCGGTGGGGCTCTATTGCGTGCTGCTGCTGGCGCTGCGGCACACCATTCCGATTGCGATTCTGTGGCTGCCCTTACTGGTGATTCCGCAGTTGCTCTTCACCACCGGGATCACATGGTTCCTGGCTGGGCTGGGCGCTTATGTGAAGGATCTCGGCCAGATCATGCAGTTTGTGTTGACCATCTGGTTTTTCATGACGCCGATTTGTTATGAAGAGAAGAATCTGGTCAAGGCGCCGATTCTGACCAAGAACCCCATCTATATTTTGGTGAAAGGGTACCGGTCGATTTTTCTGGATAACCAGCACCCGTCATTCGGCGCGTTGTGGAAGTTTTCCCTGTTCGCGGTGGTGGTCTTCGTGCTAGGGCACGCATGGTTTTATAAACTGAAGAAGGCCTTCGCGGACATGATTTAGGATCACCGCCACCTTGCTTCACAAAATTACGCTCGCGCTGACTAAGCTGGGTCCCCTACTGGCTGCCTTGGGGGCTCCTGGAATTTTTCTGCTCAGCCTGATTGACTCGCTGGGAATTCCGCTGCCCTACGCCACCGACTATTGGATGTTGACGGTGGCCGTGACCACACCCGAGCGGGCGTATATCACCGCGTTCATGGCAGTCGTGGGTTCGGCGATCGGCAGCATGGCGTTGTTTCAGGCGGCGCGCCACGGCCGCAGGCTGTTCAGCAAAGGCGAGCCCACTTCACCGCGCGGGCTGAAGTTCCAGCAGTGGTTCAACCGCTACGGGTTGCTGACGGTCTTTGTTCCCGCCGTCACGCCGGTGATTCCGCTGCCGCTGAAAGTATTCGTGATTTCCGCCGGCGCTTTGCGCACGCGGCCCAGCCGCTTTCTGTTGGTGCTGGTGGTGGCGCGCATCATCCGCTATTTCGGGGAAGCCTGGTTGGGAATACAGTTAGGTAATGATGTGAAACCGTTCCTGCTGCGCAACGCGTGGTCGCTGGCCGGCGGTGTGCTGGCTATGACGCTTTGCGCGTACTGGCTGATACGGCTGCTCGAACGGCGCGGGCCGCCGGAGATTTGAGGCATGCCTAAACAGATTGCGATTGTGGAAGACGAGGCGGAGCTGGCGTCGCTGATCGACTACAACCTGAAGCGCCACGGCTATGAGACGCACGTTCTCACAGGCGGCAAAGGCACGTTGAAAATGCTGGAGCAGCACCGGCCGGATCTGGTAGTGCTGGATGTGATGCTGCCGGATGTCGACGGCTTCGAGTTGTGCCGGCAAATTCGGCAATCACCGGTGCTGGCGCGAACGCCGGTGTTGTTTCTGACCGCGCGCTCGGACGAAGTGGACCGCGTGCTGGGCCTGGAAATCGGCGGCGACGATTACATGACCAAGCCGTTCAGCCCACGCGAACTGATTGCGCGAGTGAAGGCGCACCTGCGGCGGGAAGACATGGACGCGGAACCGGCGGCCATCGAAATGGGGCCGTTCCGGCTGGACCGCACCGGCCGCCGTGTGTTTCTGGCGGGGCGCGAACTGGTGTTGACCTCGACGGAATTCAACCTGCTGGAATTTTTCGTGACGCATCCGGGCCGGGCTTACAGCCGCGACCAGTTGCTGGAAGCGGTGTGGGGCGAATTGCACAACGTGACTCCGCGCACCGTGGACGTGCATGTGCGGCGCCTGCGGGAGCAGATTGAAGAACAGCCCGAGAACCCGCGCCACCTGACCACCGTGCGCGGCTTCGGCTATCGCTTTGAGGAGCCATTATGACCGGCAAGATCTTCCTCAAACTGATCGCCGGAGTGTTTTGCCTGCTGCTGGTGGCGCTGGCGGTGGTGGATACGTTCGCCACCGGGGTGGCGCGCGACGCGTACATCGAAGACCTCAAGCGGCAACTGGCGGATGAGTGCCGGCTGGCGGCGCTGATGCATCCGGACACCGCCCGGTTCGAAGGCACGAACGGCGCGGCTGAAGTGCGCCGCATGGCGGCCGCGGTGGGCGGCCGCATTACGATTGTGCGCTCCGACGGGAAAGTGCTGGCCGATTCCGAGGCCGACGCCGACAGCATGGAAAACCACCGCACCAATACCAGAAAAGAGCTGATGGAGGCTTTCGGCGGCGAGCCGGGGTCGGACCGGCGGGTGAGCGCGACGCTGGGGACGGAGTTTCTCTACGTGGCCGTGCCGATGCCCGGCGGAGCGGTGCGGGTGGCCGTGCCCACTACCGAGATTGAGCGGCAGGTGCGTGAGATCCGCTCCAAGATTCTGGCGGGAACGGCGCTGGCCTTTCTGCCCGCCATTGCGATTGCGGCATGGCTGGCGCGCCTGATTTCGCGGCGCTTCGCGGCGGTGATGGTGCATGCGGGCGAACTGGCTCGGGGCAACTTCCGCGCGCGCCTGCCGCACCCCGGCGCCAGTGAGTTTGGGCAACTGGCCACCACGCTGAACCAGACCGCAGAAGCCCTGGAGAAGACCATGGCGCAGCTGCAGCGCGAGCATGCGGAACTGGAAAAAGTGGAGCGCATGCGCAAGGATTTCGTGATCAACGTATCGCACGAACTGCGCACGCCGCTGGCTTCCATCCAGGGATACACGGAGACGCTGATGGACGGAGCGCTCGAAGATCCCGAGTACAACATGCGGTTTCTGGGCATCATCCGCCACAACGCGGAGCGCCTGGCAAGGCTGACCGAAGACCTGCTGACGCTCTCGCGTGTGGAGCAGAACCGCCAGAAGTTCGAGTTCGGCCCCTATGGACTGCGCGGCCTGCTGAAGGACTCGATCGACCTGATGCGCCCCATGGCGGAGAAGCGCGAGATTCACCTGGAACTGGAACCGGTTCCGGAAGATGCCGGGGCGTGGTGCGACAGCGAGGCGGTTTCGCAGATTCTCAGCAACCTGCTGGACAACGCCATCAAGTACACGCCGGCCGGCGGATGTATCAGTGTGGGTGCGCAACCGGCGGGGCAGTTTGTGGAAGTGCATGTGCGCGACACCGGCATCGGGATTCCATTGGCGGAACTGCCGCGGCTGTTCGAACGCTTCTACCGCGTGGACAAGGCCCGCTCGCGGGAACTGGGCGGCACCGGCCTGGGGCTTTCCATCGTGAAGCACCTGGTGGCCGCGCACAACGGACTGACGCGCGTCGAAAGCCGCGCCGGGGAAGGTTCGACGTTCTATTTCACCTTGCCGGTGGAGGAATCCATACTGCGGGCCAGAGAGCTTAATCCAGAATTCACGGCGTCTTAACCAATCCGTAACGCGGCCGCTGTTAGTTTGAAAGCAGATACTCAGGCCCTTACGGAGTCAATCATGAAGAAAATCCTCTTAATTGAAGACGACGCGGATTTGTTTTCCCTGCTGAAGTATAACTTGGAAAAGGAAGGCTTTTCGTTGAGCGGGTTGCAGACCGGCAAGGGCGCCATCGAACTGTGCCGCCAGGTGAAGCCGGATTTGATTCTGCTCGACATCATGCTGCCGGATTCGGACGGGCTGGACATCTGCAAAGGCATCCGCAAGACGCCTGAACTGGGAGCGGTGCCGATTATTTTCCTGACCGCGCGCGCCTCCGAAACCGACCGCATTGTGGGCCTGGAACTGGGCGCCAACGATTACGTGGTGAAACCGTTCTTCGTGCGGGAGCTGATTGCGCGGATCAAACTGCAGTTCCGCAGCCAGTCGGCGCCGCCTCGCGTGTTGGAGGCCGGTGGACTGGAACTGGATCCCACCAGCCGCCAGGTGCGTTTTCATGGCGCGCCGCTAGCGCTCACGGCCACAGAATTCCGGCTGCTGGAATTTATGATGAGCCGGCCGGGCGTGGTCTTCAGCCGCGAGCAACTGCTGAATTCGGTGTGGGGCCAGGACCGCGCGATCACCGATCGAGCCGTGGATGTTTACGTATTGCGGTTGCGGCAGAAGGTGGAAGAAGATCCGGCGAACCCCATCATGATCCATTCGGTGCGCGGCTTCGGGTATACGTTTGAGCCAAGGCGGGCAATGGCGGGAACGGCGTCGTAGGGCGCTCTCGGCGAAGGATCTTTCAACGCGGAGCCGCGGAGGAGCGGAGGAGCGGAGAAGAAAAAGACTTTCACCGCGGAGACGCGGAGAAAACGAGAACTTGAGAGCGGGGCGGAGTTCTCAGGTTTTGCTTTTTCTTTTTGGTGAAAACCATTTTCCGATCAGTCGAACTTGACCATATCGCCCGCTAGCGGGAGTTGCTTCTCCTGCTTGTCGTATTGCTTGCCTTTGCCTTGCACGCCGAAGCTTTCGAGCAGATAGGGCATACCTTCGGAGGCCAGCGGGGAATTTCGGTCGGCCACGTGAAAGTGCAAGTGCGGTTCGGTAGAGTTACCCGAATTGCCCACCAGCGCAATTACCTGGCTGCGGGTGACGTGGTCGCCCACTTTCACGCGCAGACTGCCGGGCTGCAGGTGCGCATAGAAGGCGAAACGGCCGTTGCCCAAATCCAAAATGATGTGGTTGCCGCCGATGGTTTCGAGAGTAATGGGAACGGCGCGCGAAGTTTCGCCGGGAACATTCTGCGGAATGCCGTCCTTGATCGTGACCACCATGGCGTCAGCCACGGCCAGCACTTCGGAGCCGTAAGCGAAGTAGTTCTTGTTGTCCTTCTTATCGCCTTTGTAAGTCTGATCGTTGGAGCCGACCTTGACCCAATCGATGGCGAAACGTTGGGCAATCCAGCTGGTGCCGGCGATGGGCGTCAGGGCGCGGCGGTGCGGCGATCCGTTGACCGGGCCATTGGCGGCGAGCCAGGCATCACCATGCAGCGGCGGCCCTAGTACGGGCAGCGGGCCGGTGGCGACGGCGACATCGGCGGCTTCGATGCTGCGGGTGTCGAATGTCAGCTTGTGATGGATTCTGGCGGGAATTGGCGTGGCGGGCTCAAGCGTGACCCACAGGTAAGCGAGGCTGTCGGCACCGGCTGCAATCCGCGTCTGGGCCAGCACACTACCCAGGGCGCTGCCGGAGAAACTGGCGAGCGGGCCATCGCCCAACACGTCGATCTGCTTCAGGTTGACGTCTGCCGCGCTCGCATTGGTGATGCGCAGTTCGTAGACCAGATGGGTTTTGCCGACGCCCGGAAAGGCCGTCGGCGGAACCGGGACGTAGGCGTCAACTTCGCGGCCGGGCGCGGGCTGGGGCCGTGTATGGCGCGTGAGCACCAGGGGCAGCGGCTTTCCTTGTGACCAGGTGCCGGTGATGGCGCCAGCCGCGGCATCGAACTTGCCGTCGAACTTGCCGTTGATGTCTTTGAACTCAAAGTGGACCGCATCGCCGTCGGCGGTGATTGCGTTGGCCTTTGCGGTGGCGCCTTGCTCGATGCTCAGAAGCTTGCCGGTATAGCGGTCGCCGGATTTCTCGATGGTGATTTCAACTGTGAGATCGGCCAGGCCCGTGTGGAGGACGCCGCGCCATCGCCCTTCGAGGCCCGGCAGACTCTGTGAAGCCGGCGACGACCGCAGGAACAACGCGAGGCCCGCAGCCACACGTCCGAATGCCCGTCTCTTCATACCTCACAGGATCTCACAGACGCGGAGGAGCGGAGAAAAAGAGCTCACTGCGGGTATGTCGAGAGAAGAGGCTAAGTCGGCGATCCTCAGGCCTCGTTCGATCTCGGACTTCTCCGCGTTAGGATACCTACTCTGCGTCGCTTGACGAGAAAGCCGGCGTCAACAGCCCGTCCAGGATCCGTATAAATTGACCGGGTCGCTTCCGTCGCAGTATTTCAAAGTCACTTGTTGCCAGAACGGGGTGCTATCGGTATTATGTACGAAGCCGAAGTCATTTGTATGTAACCGGTGTACACCAAGTAGCTGTTCTCAAGCTGAACTGATAACTGGTGATTTGGCAAACTCGCTTGGCATAACAATCTTCGATTTAAGTTACTGATCTTGAAGCCGGGTCGATGACTTGAAGAGAGGGAGGAAGAATAGGCTACGAAGGGCAACGAGGAGATGAAGCTTGCCGCGCTGAATAGTCAGGAACATCTACGACGTCCGCCTGGGCCCTTTAGCGATCTTCATCGCGGCACAGCACGCTGCAGGCGCGGCGCAGGCGATCGAGCACGCCGGCCCATTCGGGCGTAGCGGGCGGCTGCTCCACGGCAATCCAATCGAGATGCCGGGCGTCCAGCGCGTGGAGCGTCTGGTACAGTGCGGCGGCGTAGGCCAGGGGATCGACCGGCATTTCTTTTCCCAGGCGCAGCAGGGCGCCGTGCCCGGCGGGCGGAGCCTGACCCGGCGCCATCAGGAACAGCGGCGTGGCCGGGCGGTAATGGCGGTGGTGCATGCCGGGCGAAGCGTGTGAACCGGCAGCCGGCGCGCCGGCGGCGATCTGAATAGGACCGATGAGGGCTTCCAGTTCCGAGACGGGAATGATGCCGGGGCGCAGCAGCAACGGAGCTTCCACCAGCGAGAGCACGGTGGATTCGATGCCGACGAGGGCAGGTCCGCCATCCAAAATATAATCCGCCAGGGAGTCGGGCACATGTGCGGCCGCAGTGGGCGAGAGTTCGGTAAAACGGTTGGCGCTAGGAGCGGCGATGGGAGTTGCGGAGGCGCGGATGAGTGCGAGCGCGAGCGGATGCGCCGGCATGCGTAGCCCGACGGTGGGCAGACCGGCGGTCACGATATCGGGAATTACCGGCTGCTTGGGCAGCACCAGGGTCAGCGGACCGGGCCAGAAATGGCGAGCCAGGGCTTCCGCGGAGGCCGGCCATGCAGCAGCGAAGCGGCGTGCCATGTCGATGGAATCCACATGGACAATCAGCGGACTGGTGCGCGGTCTGCCCTTGGCGTCGAAGATGCGCGCCACGGCATCGGCATCCAGCGCATTGGCGCCCAGCCCGTAGACAGTCTCGGTGGGGAAGGCCACCAGGCGGCCGGCGCGAATCAACGCGGCTGCGTGCTCTACGCTCACTCCGGCAGATCGTCCTTGTCGTCGCCGGCGATCTTGCCGGTTTTGCGCCAGACCAGGTAGGCGTGGATCAGGGGCTCCAGATCGCCTTCCAGGACGCGGTCCACGTCGCCCAGCGAGAGCTTGCTGCGCAGATCCTTCACCAGGCGATAGGGCGCCAGGACGTAATTGCGAATCTGGCTGCCGAAGTTGATCTCGAGCTTGGAGTCCTCGGTCTTGCGCGTCTCCTCGCGTTTTTTTTCGAGTTCGCGTTCATAGAGGCGCGCTTTGAGCTGCTTCATGGCAGTCTCGCGGTTCTTATGCTGGGAGCGCTCATTCTGGCACTGCACCACGATGCCGGAAGGGAAGTGTGTGATGCGCACCGCGGAATCCGTCATGTTGACGTGCTGGCCGCCGGCGCCGGAGGAACGAAAAGTGTCGATGCGGAGATCGTCCAGTTTGATGTCGATCTTGATCTCGTCATCCACTTGCGGATACACAAAGACGGAAGCGAAAGAGGTGTGGCGGCGCGCGTTGGCGTCGAAGGGCGAGATGCGCACCAGGCGATGAACGCCGATTTCCGATTGCAGCAGGCCGTAGGCATTCTCGCCGTTGATTTCAAATGTGACCGATTTGATGCCCGCGCCTTCGCCTTCCAGACGGTCCGTGACGGAAGTCTGAAAGCCGTCGCGTTCCGCCCAGCGCAGATACATGCGCAGCAGCATTTCCGCCCAGTCCTGGCTTTCGGTGCCGCCGGCGCCGGGGTGGATGGTCATGATGGCGCTGCGGGAATCGTTTTCGCCGGAGAGCAGCATGGCGGTTTCCAGGCGCTCCAGCAGTTCGCCGTAGGCCTTCATGTCGCGCTCGATATCGGGCAGCACCTTCTCGCCTTCACGCGCCAGTTCGAACATGGTGTCCAGGTCGTCGGTCAACCCGCGAATGCGCCCATCGTTGTCGATGGCCTGTTCCAGGCGCTTGCGCTGCTGCATCACCTTCTGGCTTTTTTCCGGCTGGCTCCAGAAATCGGGTGCGGCAATTTGGTCTTCGGATTGGGCTAGCTTCAGCTTCTGGGCGGGAGCGTCAAAGATACCTCCGCACGGCCAGGGCCTGGTCGCGGAGGGGCTGGTAGGCGCGTTCTAACTCTTCGAATGTCATGGGGTTCAATTCAATTCTAACAAATAGCCGGCTTTGCCTACGTTGCGGCCGCGGGTGCGACCCATCTCCACCGTGGCGCCTTCGGCTTCATGGATGTGGCCGCAGAAGAAATATTCGGGCTGGTTCTTTTCGATGAACTCAAGCACGGAGCGGGAGCCCGCGTGCAACCCCGGGTGGACCTGGTCGAGCGCCGTGCCATAGGGCGGCGCGTGGCAGACCAGCACCAGCGGGGAAAGCGCGGCGAACGGCTGCAAGTGTTGGGCGATCTGCGGTTCGCTGTATTCGCTGGGCGTATTGAAGGGCGTGGGGTTGGAATAACCCAGCCCGGCCACGTGCCAGCGGCCGACGTTGAGACGGCCTTCGTGGAAATAATTGAGCCCGTGCTGCGCGCACATGGCGGTGATTTTGCCGGCGCCTTCGTGATTGCCGGGCAGCACATAGACTTTGTCGCCGCGGCGTTCCAGAATCTGGCCGAGCCGGTCGATACCTTTGTTCCAGGTGCACTGGTCGCCGGCGGCGATATAGATATCGGCTTCGATGGCGAGCAGTTCTTCGAGCCGCTTCCAATCGTTATGGATGTCGGAGAAGATGAGGATCTTCATGGGCTGTGACTAATGAGAAAGCTTGCGGAGCAGTTCTTCATCCTCGATGGCTGCAACCGCCAAGGCCTTCTCTCCGCGGAAGAGTTGAGCCGCGCCAAGCGAGTAGGTTTCTTGAACAAAAGGTCGTTTGCCTCGGAAGGAAGTCGCAAGGCCCCGTCGGATGGCATCGTTCAGCGCCTGCTTGAAAGAGATCCCTTGCCGTCGCATGGCTTCTTCCAGACTGCGCCGGACGTCCGCGTCCAGAGTAATCGTGGTCCGCATAGTTGCATCATAGCGTCATTTTCCATCCGGTCATGATGCAGGCTCACGGCTTGCTATGCTACCTCTTTGATCTTCTGGTATTGGTTTTTCGCCGGGCCGGCGCTGCTGCTGGCAATACTCTCGCTGTGCGGTGAGCGCAAGCGCGCCGACTACGTGGCGCGCCGCCTCGCGGAGACCGCAGACCACTGGCCGCCCGCCAGCGTGATTGTGCCGGTGAAGGGCGAAGACGAAGGACTGCGGGAAAACCTGGCGGCCTTGGCTGCGCTGGATTATCCGGATTACGAGTTGCTTGTAGTGGCGCAGCAGGCGGCGGATATTCCGCCGGGTGTGCTGCCGCGGCGCTGCCGCGTGGTGCTGGCGCACAGCGAACATCCGGAGACCGGCGAAAAAGTACAGAACCTGGTAGCGGCGGTGCGCGCCACCAGCAAACGTTCCAGCATCCTGGCATTTGCCGATTCCGATGGCCTCGTGACGCCGCGGTGGCTTCGCGCGCTGGCTGCTCCGCTGGCCGAAGAAGGCGTGGGCGCATCCACCGGCTACCGCTGGTTTACGCCAGTTCCACCCACGTTCTGGAGCCTGATGCGCGGCGTGTGGGACGCCGTGGCCGGCGGCCGCCTGGGACCCGGCGATAACCGCTTCGCATGGGGTGGCGCCATGGCCATCCGCAAAGATGTTTTCTATGACGTGGGCGTGCCGGAATACTGGAAGACCGCATTGAGCGATGATTACGCGCTGAGCGCCGCCGTACGCGCCGCCGGCCTGAGCATTGCCTATGCGCCCGGCGCGCTGGTGCCTTCGTACGAACACATCGGCATGGCGCAGTTCTTCGGTTGGATCCGCCGCCAGATGACCATCACGCGCGTCTACAATGCCGCCATGTGGTGGCCGGCGCTGATTGCACACTTCTTTTATTGCGGCGGGATGGCCGTCTCCGCGGTTGCCTCCATCCGCGGAAACCGCCTCGCGGAGTGGGCGCTCATCGCGCAGCTTTCACCGGGAATGCTGAAGGGTCTGAACCGCGCGACGCTGGCTAAAGCCGCACTGCCGGAATGCGAAGCGTGGTTCAAGCGGCATCAGTGGGTGCACGCCATCTGGACGCCGCTGGCCACGTGGATCTGGCTGGTGGCGCTGGTTTCGTCGACGTTCGGCAACACCATCAACTGGCGCGGCAAGCGCTACAAATTGCGCCGGCCTACTCGGTGAAGGCCATCCCGGCGAAGCTCACCACGCTGCGGTCGTCGATATTCCACTGCTCGTAGCGCAGCAGGCGGCCGCGGGCCTTGGGCGCGATTTTCAGGAAGGTGTAGAAGGGCGAAGAGCCGCACCACTTCAGGTCGTCGTGATTCTGTTGCACCAGATCCCAGAAACCGCCCGCGTCCGCCGCGTTGATGCACTGAATGCGCTGTGCATCGCGAGCGCCCACTTCGGTCATCACGCCCTGGTTGGCGGCGGCTTCGAACGGATCCTGGTAGCGCGCTCCCATGTGGGCCATGTCGACGCCCAGCACGAAGAAGAGCCGGTCGCCTTCGCGGTCGCGCAATTCGGCCAGCGCGTTCAGGAATCGCTTCACCGGGTCGGAATCTTCCGGCATGCCACCCTGATAAATGCTGCGCGCGTAGGAGCCGCACAGAATCGGCAGTATGCGCACATGCGGACCCAGGGCGTGCTGCAGGAAGATGGTCTGGAACTCTACGGTGTGCTCGAAGGAATGGCAGTAGTCTTCCATTTCCACGGCGCTGCCGCCGCGTTTAGCCAGCCAGTCGACCATGGCGGTATCGGTTTCGCAATCGCCCAGCGGGGTGCGGAACGGTTTGCGCGTGAGTCCGAATTTATCGGGCTCGCCGTAATGGGAAGTGGCCAGAATGACGAACGTGCGGTCGCGGTGCTCCGGTCGCAGCATGCGATATGCGGACTGGTAGGATTGCCACCCGCCTTCGGGGCTGACGTGTGGCGCGGCGATGGCGAACAGGTTGCCCGGGTCGTCAGGCGTCGCCGGTGCGTCCGTCGTCATGTATTCCTGGAGGGTTTCCAGAAGCTCCGCGGCGTCGGCGGGATAGGCTGAGCCTGCGTGGGCCGGCTCGCGCACGGGACATTCGCGGAATGCCTGGCGCTTCGCATTCCTCATATCCTCAAACGCCTGATCTTCCAGGAAGCCGGCGGCGCTCAAGGTTTCCGTCAAGTGACGCGAGATCTGTTCCACTTCCAGACTGTCGGTGAGGCGCACCAGTGTGGCCCGCAGGTCGAGCTCTGTCTGCCTGCCGTCGAAGCAGCTGAGACATTCCACCAGCAGCGGCGGAATAATCAGCAGGGCGTCTGAGAATTTGTACGGATCGCGGATCAGCAGGCCTGGATTCTCCGGTGACGGGGATGGCATGAAATCGAGCGTCAGGCGCAAACGCGGCAGTGGATGGGACAAACTTTATCCTAGCGCAGGGAAGAAGAAGTCAGAAGTCGAGGAAAATGGAAGTTGGCATCCTCGGCGTGCCGCGCCGGTTGGAGCGTTTATTCCGACTTCGGATTTCTCACCGCCGTCCCAGCTCTCGATACTTCCTCAGCAATTCATACAGCACAATTCCTCCTGCCGTTGCGACGTTCAGCGAGTGTTTCAGGCCCAGCATCGGAATGCGCACGTGGGTGTCGCAAAGCGCGGAGACTTCGGGGCGGATGCCATCCACTTCGTGGCCGAAAACTACGCAGACCGGAAAGCGGGGCAACCAGTCAAACAAGTCGACCGCATGCATGGAGGTTTCCACGGCGGCGATTTCGTAGCCGCGCTCGCGTAAGCTGTCAACGAGCGGAACGGCTTCCCAGGCGTGCTCCCACGGGACGGTTTCTTCCGCGCCCAGGGCGGTCTTGGCGATGGCGCGTTTGGGCGGTTGGCCAGTGATGCCGCACAAGTAGAGCTTTTCAATCGCCGCCGCGTCGGCCGTGCGGAAGAAAGCTCCCACGTTATAGAGGCTGCGCACGTTGTCGAGCAGCACCGCTGCCGGCAGACGCGCGATCTGTTCGTATTGCGCGCCCGCGGCGGTTGCCTGGAATGGAATGCGATCCATGATGATAAACTATTATCATTCGTGGCCATGTTGTCGATCGTCATCCCGATTCATAATGAAGAGCCCTCGATTCTGCCGCTCTACGACCGGCTGAGTCTGGTGCTTGAGCAGGTGCAGCGTCCTTACGAAATTCTTTTTGTGGACGATGCGTCGAACGACCGCAGTTTTGAACTGCTTTCGAACCTGGTGGAGACCGACGGCCATTTGAAAGTGATCCGCCTGCGCCGCAATTTCGGCCAGACCGCCGCGCTTTCGGCCGGTTTTCATGAAGCCAAGGGAGACATCGTCGTCGCCATGGATGGCGACCTGCAGCATGCGCCAGAGGACATTCCGGCGCTGTTGCAGAAGATTGACGAAGGTTTCGATATCGCCAGCGGCTGGCGCAAGAATCGCGTCGACAACGCCATCATGCGCAAGATCCCGTCGAAGATCGCAAACTGGCTGATGGCCAAGGCGTCTGGCGTCGAGTTGCGGGATTTCGGCACCACCTTCAAAGCTTACCGGGCGGAGGTGCTGAAGGACGTGAACCTGTACGGCGAGTTGCACCGCTTCATTCCGGCTCTGGCCAGTTTTTATGGCGCGCGCATCGCCGAAGTGCCCATCCGCAGCACGCAGCGCGTGGCCGGCGATTCGCACTACGGTATCGGCCGCACTTTCCGCGTGATGTTCGACATCCTCACCATCAAGTTCCTGCTGAAATATTTCACGCGCCCCATGCATTTCTTCGGAGTGCTGGGGTTGATGGGGACGCTGTCCGGCGGCGGCATCATGCTGTGGCTGGCCGTGAACAAACTGATCTGGCAGCAGGACATTGTGTCCGAACACGGCCCCATCATGGTTGCCGGCGCGCTGTTGCTGCTGGCCGGCATCATGATGTTTTCCACCGGGCTGATTGGCGAAATGATGATGCGGACGTATTTTGAAAGCCAGGACCGCCGCATTTATGCCGTGCGGGAAATCCTCACGCGCAAGCAACGCGGCGTCCCCGGCGGGGCGCGCTAGCTGCTCCAGACCCGGTTCACTTTTTCGAGCTGATGGCTGTGCTGTCCCCGGTGACGTGGTCCGAAATCTGAAACCGCAGAAATTCGTAGACCGCCTTGAGCGCCTCATCATTCTTCGTGGTGATGGTCACTCGCCCGCCGGTATCCAGTTTCTCAAAACGGTAGACGACCTCGCCTTTCAAGCGTTGCAAGGTGGGCACGCCGGGCGGCGTCTGACTATGAATCAGCATGGGCGCTTCAAAGTTGCCCGCACTGAACATGCCGGCAATGTGGGAAAGGTGCATCTGAATCTGGTCGCGGCTCTCGGTGTCCTTGGGGTCGTTGGCCGTCACTTCGATGGCGCCGCCATCGGCATAGAGCCGGAAGTGGTGGGTGGTTTTCTCGTGCGAGAAGCCCATGACTTGATCGCCATGTTGATTGACGGCGTCGTGATGTGCTGTGGACTGCGCATAGCAAGTGCATGCCAGGGCCAGAAACGTGGAAAGAATCGTCAGCTTCATTTTTGGTTCATCCTTTTCCGGAGGGCGCCTCCGCCAATGCTTCCAGCAAGCCAGCGCGCGCGCCGGCGGGTGTGCGGTCCAATCGATCGTCCCAATTCGCCAGCAGGTGCTGCGGGTGGGTCCGCAGTGCCGCCAGATCGGCGAGTTGTTGATCCAGTTGCGCCAGCTTACGGGCGGCGATCTCTCGCACTTCGCGGCACGGCGCGCCGCCTTTTTCCCGCACACGAAGGATGCGGGCCAGTTCACGCAAGGTGAAGCCCACCGTCAGGGCTTTCCGGATCATGCGTACCCGACCCGCGGCTTCGGGCGCGTACCGACGGTACCCGGCCGCCGTCCGGCCAGGCTTCGGCAGCACACCGACCCGTTCATAATGCCGCAAAGAGTCTGTGCTGACGCCTGCGATACGAGCCAGTTGACCGGCGCTGAGCATCGATGGAAGCGAAGTCAGAATTGCCCTCCTGCCGCAGTATCCACCCTGGAACCGTTCCAGGGTCAAGCTCTAAATTTGCAATCCCGCTAGAGATTCCGCCCTTTGCGCCAGCGTTCCTCGAAGAGGCCTTTCATCGCCTCGCCCATGCCTTCGTGATGGAACACCACTGCCGTCCAGGTGGGCCTGGTAATCACCGGGTCGAGCAGCGCAATCATGCCATGCTCGCCGTCAAACACCGCCAGTTTCATGGGCAGCGAATCCGCCACGCGCACTTCCACACCGGCCGCCACGTATTCATTCAGGCGCTGGCGGTGTTCGTCGTCGAGTGCGCCGGCTTCCAGCAGCAGACGGCAGGCCACGCCGTTCGAACCGGCCTGTTTCACCAGTTGCTCGTCGAGCGGATCCACCGCATAAGGAGGCCGCGAAAACTCCACGTACTCGCGTTTTACTTCGGCCAGCATGCGGCGGTATTCGGCAGCGGTCTGTGTGGGTTCGGAAACAATCCGCAGAAAATCGAGCGTGCCGCGGCCGCCCCGTCCTTCCGAATACAGAGACTTCAAATCTTCGATGAGCGCCCCGCCGGCGCGATTGTTGTCGGTGAGGTCCTGCTCCAGAATCTGGCGTTTGCGGCCCAGATAGCCGGGGATCGCCAGGCTGGGCTCGACGGCCGAGAAGAGCTTCGTCTTCTCCTGCACTACCTGGGCGAAACCTTTTTCCACCAGGCTGTCGAGCACTTCATAGATTTTCTGCCGGGGCACGTGCGCCCGGGCCGCCAATTCCAGCGCTTTGAACTTGTGATGTCCCAAAAGCACCAGATAGGACCGCGACTCATACGCGTTGAGCCCAAGTTGCTGCAGGCGCCGCCAGAACCGTTGAAAATCAACTTCGGCCAGTTCCTCGCTCATAATCTTTCCACCTTAGCAAAGCACACCTGTTTTGTGGAGCCGAAGAAAGGCGCTGTGCTGGAATTGCGGGACTCCTGCTTTCCTTATACGCTGATACTTCGGCGTTGTGCGCAAACCATTCTCAATATGAAGATCAGAGAAATTATCAAAACTGTCGAGTCCGATGGCTGGCAGTTGGCGCGGACACGCGGAAGCCACCGGCAGTACCACCATCCGGTCAAGCCGGGAACAGTGACCATTGCTGGACATCCGTCCCTGGACTTGGACCCGAAGACGCGGGCCTCTATACTGAAACAGGCGGGGTTGAAATGAATCGATACACAGTGTTCTTTGAGCAAACTGCTACTGGCTACAGCGCGCACGTTCCAGACCTCCCGGGATGCATCGCAGCTGGCTCCACGCTGGAAGAGACCCGGCAACTGATCCGGGAAGCGATTGAATTTCACATCGAGGGCATGAAGTTGCACGGCGAGTCTGTTCCCGAGCCGACAACGCTTATCGAGCAACTGGAGATCCCCGCCTAGGCGGAAACCCTCTTGCGACGGAGGACCTCGCCAAGGGAAAGTTGCGGCGGACCCTGTTCTCTTAGTATGCTTATAGTTCCCCCGTAATGTTGACTGCCTTGGGTGGGAGCATTGCGGGTGTTTGGGCCGGACGGGTGGCCGAGCGGTTAATGGCAACAGGCTGTAAACCTGTCGCTCCTTGGAGCTACGGAGGTTCGAATCCTCCCCCGTCCACCAGTGAGCAGTAGAGTTTTTGCGAGAGGCCGTTGTAGCTCAGTTGGTAGAGCGTCCGTGATCGGAAGGTCATCGTTCAGCTCCGGCTTTATGGTCTTTTGAATTTTCGCCGTTGTAGCTCAGTTGGTAGAGCGTCCGTGATCGGAAGGTCATCGTTCAGCTCCGGCTTTTTGGTCTTTTAACTTTTCGCCGTTGTAGCTCAGTTGGTAGAGCGTCCGTGAT
>Ga0182030_10009989_pt1 | contig 19362 bp, 15 predicted proteins | sample 812S3MmetaG_FD_121299 | JGI IMG/M metagenome (GOLD analysis project Ga0182030, IMG submission 121299) | Permafrost microbial communities from Stordalen Mire, Sweden - 812S3M metaG (Illumina Assembly) | ecosystem: Environmental > Terrestrial > Soil > Wetlands > Permafrost | place: Sweden... | reverse complement strand
GAATGCTTTTGTGGAAGCCACGCCGATTTCGGGCCCTGCATAGGTATAGAAAACGCGATCCACAGCGCGGGCTAGGGAGCTTTCCTGTACGTTAATGATGCCGATCGTATATTGTCCACAGCTGCGGGCGTAGTCAAGGGCTGCCAGAGTGTCCGCGGTCTCGCCCGATTGGGAGATAAAGATGGCCAAGCCTTTAGCCGGCATGGGGCCTTGGCGATAGCGGAACTCAGACGCGACATCCACCTCTACGGGAATGCGAGCGATGGTTTCTAACCAGTATTTAGCGACCATACCCGCGTAATAAGCGGTGCCACAAGCAACAATAGTAATGCGCTCGATGGTCTTGATGTCAAAGGCAAGAGCCGGGAAATTTAAGCCATCATTGCTCTCATCAAAATAATGGGAGAGGGTCTGCTGGAGAGCATCCGGTTGTTCGAAGATCTCCTTCAACATAAAGTGAGGGTAGGGATCCTTGCTGATGTTCGCCGCAAGCCCTGCGGTTTCGATGATAGGCCGCTTGACGGTTTGGCCGTTGATATCGTATATGACGACGCTGTCATTGGACAGGACCGCCACATCGCCGTTGTCCAGATAGCTCACCCGGTTAGTCAGGTCTACCAACGCGAGGCGATCGGAGCCCAGGTAGTGCTCGCCATCTCCGTAACCCACCGCAAGAGGCGCACCGTGGCGGGCGCCGATCAGAAGATTCCCGTGGTTCTTGAAGATGATAGCCAAGGCAAAAGCGCCTGTCAGGCGGCCGACAGTCTGGCGGGTTGCTTCCAGGGGGCTTAGGCCTTGTTGTAGGGCTTGGTCTAGCAGTCGGGTGACCACTTCGGTGTCGGTCTCGCTGAAAAATGAGATGCCGCTGGCGATCAATTCTCTCTTTAATTCTTGGTAGTTCTCGATAATCCCATTGTGGACAACAGCCACTAAATCCGTAGCATGAGGATGGGTGTTAGCTATGGTTGGCGAGCCGTGCGTCGCCCAACGGGTATGGCCTATGCCTACAAAGCCCGAATCATTAATAGCTTCCGTGGAGAGGGATTGCCTCAGGTTGCTTAGCTTACCAATGGAGCGTCGGGTGATTATCTGCTGATGGGAATCCAAAACGGCAATGCCAGCCGAGTCATAGCCGCGATATTCCAAACGGCTGAGGCCGTCAATAAGACGATTCTGGGTAGACCTGAGTCCACAGATTCCAACGATTCCACACATGTTTAGTCTTCCTTAGCTTGTTTGATAGCTGTTTTCTTTTTGCGAAAGCGCTCAGCCCCTTGGGCAATTTCTTGCTGTTGGGGGCGACTGACGGCGATAGCGTCAGCACTTACGGTCTTGGTAATAACGCTGCCAGCGCCAATAATAGCACCTTCGCCAATTTCCAGAGGCGCCACAAGGGCTGAGTTTGAGCCGATAAATACTCGGTCGCCGATGATGGTTTTATATTTCCCATAGCCATCATAGTTACAGGTAATGGTGCCGGCACCGATGTTAGCGTGCTGACCGACTTCTGCATCCCCCACATAGCTCAGGTGGTTAACCTTGGCACCTTGTTTGATGTGGGCATTCTTGATTTCCACAAAGTTGCCCACCTTGGACTTAGACTCGAGAACCGTACCCGGGCGTATGCGGGCAAAGGGGCCAACACTGCAGCCACTGCGAATGATGGCGCCTTCAATATGGCAATGACCCAAGATGGTGACATTGTCTTCGACGACCACGTTTGGTCCAAAAAATACATTGGGCTGAATGGTAACGTCTTGGCCGATCTGGGTGTCATGGCTGAAGGTGACTGTGTGAGGATCCAGCAAAGTCGCCCCATTTTCCATAGCCTTAACCCGGCAGCGGTTCTGAAAGTCCTGTTCACAGCGGGCCAAGTCCATGCGGTCATTGACACCGCGCAGTTGGGACAATTCTGCCTCAAAGCATGCGGTCGTCAGTCCACTATCGTATGCATAACGCACCACATCGGTCAAAAGGTACTCACCCTGAGCATTATCGGTAGTGAGCAGATCCAGCAGAGTCTTGCGATAAGCACCAGAAATCAGCATCACCCCTGAGTTGGCCAGTGGGCCATTAAAATGCTCAGGCTTGGCGTCTTTTGTTTCAATAATCACGGAAGGACGATTCAGTTCATCCAACAAAATGCGGCCATATTGATGAGGCTCACGAGCGCGCATGCCCATGACGACCACATCGGCCTTGGTATCTAGCATTTCTCGCAGAGTAGAAGCATTCAACATGGGCGTATCCCCATACAGGACCAGGATGTCCGCATTTTGATCTTTCAAAGCAGGCATAGCTGCCATGACGGCGTGTCCTGTACCTTCCTGAGATGCCTGATAAGCAATGGTTACGGTTTCTGGGATCATCTTTTCCACCTCAGGCATACCGGGCGAGATCACGGTAATGATCTGTGCAGGATTGAGTTCCGACGCAGTGTTCAACACATGAGTCAGCATAGGTAAGCCACCGATCCTATGACAGACCTTAGGCAAAGCCGATTTCATACGCGTACCCTTACCGGCCGCTAGGATAATCACGCTGAGGTTGCTTCGTTCCATGTTGGTATCTCTCTCTTACAAGTACACTCTCATATACCACAGAATTTAAAAAGATGCCAATTATGACAAAAGATTTCGACGGGGCTAGCCGCGCTCGTAACTTTCCGTTAATGTTTTTACGCTACGCTCAGCTTTAGGTACTTTAAATACAATGAAAGTGAAGGTAAGATGTCCCAAACGACCCGCAAAACAGGTGAAGGAAAAAAGATGTCACTCAGCCAAAACAATGAGCCACAAAACGCGGTACTTTCATTGCCGGATTCTGAAACCGGGAAGATGAAAAATATTGAGCTCCCGATTTATCAGGGAACCACTGGGCATAAGGTGTTTGACATCAGTAAGCTCTATGACACAACCGGGTATTTTACCTTTGACCCAGGATTTGCCTCCACGGCGAGCTGTGAGTCTAAGATCACCTATATCGACGGCGACAAGGGGATTCTCCTATATCGCGGTTATGCCATTGAAGATCTGGTGGAAAAGTGTGATTACATGGATGTGTGCTATTTGCTGCTCCATGGAGAGCTTCCAAAAGCCAATGAGAAAAAGCAATTTGATACCAACATCACCATGCACTCTTTGCTTCATGAGCAGGTCTTGAGTTTTTATAAGGGCTTCCGTCGCGACGCCCATCCGATGGCTGTTATGGTGGGTGTCGTGGGCGCGCTGTCAGCGTTCTATCATGACAGCTTGAATATCCATGACCCTGATCAGCGTGAGCTTGCTAGTTTCCGTCTGATTGCCAAGGTACCTACCATTGCTGCGTTGGCATATAAGTACTCCGTTGGGCATCCGTTTGCTTATCCGCAGAACGATTTGTCTTACGCAGGTAACTTCCTCCACATGATGTTTGCCTTGCCTACGGCTCGATTCACAGTCAATCCAGTTCTGGAAAAGGCGATGGATCGCATCTTTATCTTGCATGCAGATCACGGGCAGAATGCCTCAACCTCAACGGTGCGTATTGCGGGCTCCAGTGGCGCTAATCCTTATGCGTGTATCGCTGCCGGTGTAGCATCTCTTTGGGGGCCAGCCCATGGTGGTGCCAACGAAGCGGTTTTAGCGATGCTCCATCAGATCGGCCACAAGGATCGTATTCCTGAGTTTATCAAGCGCGCTAAAGACAAGAACGATTCGTTCCGCCTGATGGGCTTTGGGCATCGGATCTATAAGAACTATGATCCGCGCGCCAAGGTCATGCGTCGCACCTGCTACGAAGTCCTGGATGCCTTGGGTATTAAAAATGATCCCCTGCTGGATTTGGCCATGGAGCTGGAAAAGATTGCGCTGGAGGATGAATACTTCATCGAGCGTAAGCTTTATCCTAACGTAGATTTCTACTCCGGTATCATCTTCCAAGCCATGGGTATTCCAACCTCCATGTTTACAGCTCTGTTCGCAGTCGCTCGTACCGTAGGATGGGTATCGCAATGGAATGAGATGATCAGCGACCCAACCCAGAAAATCAGCCGCCCTCGCGAGCTGTATGTAGGTTCACCCTTGCGTAAGTTTGTGCCGCTCCATGAAAGATAAACAAGCCCTCAAACAACAACCAATCGTATCGTCAGGCGCCCTGCGCCTGGCCATGCGGCCGACGTTGCGTAAGATGATGGCGATGCATGTCATTAATGATAACCGAGATCTGGACAATGCTGCGATGAGGCAACTAGGCTTCATGGCGGCTTGCGTGGCATTGACGTTGACGGTGGTGTTGACGTCGTAGCCCTTGCTTGGGTGGTGCCGAATTCTTTTGTTAATAAAGCGACGCTTTTGAAATTTAACCCTTTCTAAACATCTCGTTAATATATCCGAGACAATTCTCCCCTTACGCTAGAAGTAGGCTAAAAAGGGAGAATATGCATGATAAGAACATTAACCCATCTGATCTGGTTTTTAGCCCTGTTAACCCCAAAGGCTCAGGCTACCGATCTTAAGGAATTTAATTTATTTGGAAACCTCCCTATCGATATTCAAGTGAAGGTCTTTTCTCATCTAGAAAAACCTGGAAATACTTATCTCCTATCGAAGAGACTTCGAGCAAAAATGCAAGAAACCTTTGTTTGGGCTAAGCCCGAGGTGGAGCTGCAACGTTTTGTCGATGAGGCTATAGATGATGATAAAAATATCAACCCAGATGCCGACATATTCCAGGAGCTAAGTAAGCCTTCAGGCATGATCCTGATCCGAAGACTGATCTGGCATGCTGCGGGATTAAGTGATGAAGCGGCTAAGCTCAGGGTTCGCAACGTTATGACGCGGCAGATAGCGGATAATCTTTTTTTTTACAAAGACGCCCTTATTGAGTTCAGCTGGCATACCCCAAAGTTTGCTGAATCGGCGCTGCATCTAGCCCGTGGAGATACGGCCTATGGCGTCCCGTTGGTGCATTCCTCTCTGCTGCCCAAGTTTTTCCTGGACAATATTCAGAAGGCCGAGGTTGTGACGGCTCTTATTAACGATGATGGTATCTATCGTATTTGGCGCCTCTCCTCAAGGCCTGATTTGAATTGCCTGACGACCTTAGGCCTTCCTGGTTGTGAAGAATACGTGGTGGCAAACCCCATCGAGCTCGACGGCCGGATTCCTGCCTCAGGTATCCAGGTGCACTATCATGATGGCACATTGCGTGATTGGCCGATAGAGGAGTAGAGTCTCTCTAGTTCCTGAAAATTACGCACCAGTACCTAATTTGTGTTGTCTGAGTCAAGGAAGTATGGTTTTATGGGCCGCAAATGGAGATGATATCATATGCGGTTTTCTAACAATAAAGGTGTTCTGTCCTTACTGGTGCTTCTGGTTGTGATTCTTTCTTATGCTGGCGGTAAGTTATATTTGAGGTCTGAGAGAAAAACAGACGAGCTCAGCCAACTGAAATCACTGGCCAATGAGAAACTTGTGGCGACTCTTAGGGTATATGACGTCTATAATAGTGACAACGAAAAACTCAAGTTTGTACGACATGGCAAACAAGGTGATGGTGGTTACGTCGTCGCGGAGGTAGCCTTGTCAAAGGCAGATGCTGTTATGGGCTATGGTATCGCTGATGATATATCCTTTGAAGAGGAATTTTCCAATCAATACAACAAACCTTCCTACGGTTTTGACTGTGGCATCGAAGATATTAAAATCAAAAACAAACTCTGTAAATTTACGAGAGAATGCGTTGCCAGTGATAAGTTCTTATACGGCCAACAAAAGTCCTCTCTGGCTATTTCGACCTATCCAAAGCAACTCCAGAAGTTAGGTCTAGAAAAAAGCAATGTATTTATTAAAATGGATATCGAAGGCGCTGAATATGCAGCTTTTGAAGACATTTACAAATACGCGCCCCAGATCACGGGTATTGCACTAGAGATCCACTTTGAGGCGCCCACTCAGGTGCTCGAGGCGACTCATCTCATATCGAGATTAAATCAGGATTTTTATCTGATTCATGTGCATTGTAATAACTGTTGCAACCCAGCCAACGTATTTTCGACCAGTAATGCAACCGGCAGAATCGCAACTGTGCTAGAGCTGAGCTTTATCAACAAGTCATTAGTCCACCATGCAAGTGCATCTAAGGACCAGTCCCATCCACAGCCTATAGATATGGTGAACTGTCCAACCGTGGAAGATGTTAGTTTTGTGTTGAAGGAAGAGTGACTTTCTCTCAGGGGCTACGCATGAACAATAAAAGTGCACAAAGCCCCAGCTTGCCTCCCCTGCGAAAGCAGGGGTCCAGCACTTAAAATGTGCTGCGTAGCAGCTCCGAAGATAATACAGAGTCGCTACCGCGACGCATTTTGCGCTGGACCCCTGCTTTCGCAGGGGAGGCAAGCTAGGAGCTACGTGTTTCCCTGCATATATTTCCTTTGCATGCGCAGTCTCTAACTTCTCTCCATTAACCATTTTTTCCCCCGTAACTTGTGTGTTACTATAAAACAAAAAACACGGGGGAGCATCACTATCATGTCCAAAGTCCAATACAGTGTTCAAGGCCAAGTGGCTGTTTTACAATTGGATAATCCGCCACTGAATACTTTTGGGTTTGAGCAACGAACGGATTTGGCCGATACATTGTCGAAAGCGGCTGAGGATGAGCAGGTTCGGGCGATTGTCCTCATCGGCACCGACAGGGCCTTTTCCGGTGGTGCTGATATTACGGAATTTAATACACCCAAAGCCTCTCAAGAACCCAATCTCAATACGTTGTCCACGATTATCGAAGCGTCTCCTAAACCTGTGATAGCTGCTATCTCTGGCGCATGCATGGGGGGAGGGTTGGAAATAGCTATGAGCTGTCACTTCCGGGTGGCTAAACCTGATGCTTCTTTGTCTCAACCTGAGGTTAAGCTTGGCATTCTGCCTGGAGGAGGCGGTTCTCAACGTCTGCCGCGGCTAGCGGGCCTTGAAGTGGCTCTCAATATGATAGTATCAGGCAACACGGTTCCTGCCGGCATGCTGAAGGATAGCAAACTCCTCGATGAAATCATCCCCGGCGACCTAAAAGAGGGTGCCATTGCCTTTGCCAATAAAGTAATCAAGGAAAACCGCCCAGCTAAGCTAGCTCGGGATAGATCAGTGGATTATCCCAATGCGGAGGCCTATCTACAGTTTGCCCGTAACACCGTAGGTGTGATGAGTAAAGGCTACCCAGCGCCCCTCAAATGTGTGGATGCGGTGGCCGCGGCGGTTTCTAAGCCTTTTGATCAGGGAATCGCACTGGAGGCAGAGTACTTTCTGACCCTGATGTATTCACCGGAATCGCGCAGCTTGCGTAATATCTTCTTTGGCGAGCGCGCGGCATCCAAGATTCCCGATGTGCCCGAAGACACGCCTACCCGCGAGATCGCAAAGGTAGCCGTAATCGGCGCCGGCACCATGGGGGGTGGTATCGCTATGGCGTTCCTGAATGCCGGCTTACCGGTTACCATCGTGGAGACCAAGCAAGAGGCACTGGATCACGGGATCGAAGTTATCCGTAAGAACTATGAGGGTTCCGTGAAGAAGGGCAAGCTTACGCCAGAAAAGATGGAACAGGTTATGGGGCTGTTGACGCCCTCTCTCCATATGGAGGATGTCAAGGACGCAGACCTGATCATTGAGGCAGTGTTTGAAGACATGGGGGTTAAAGAATCCGTGTTCAAGAAACTGGATGAGGTGGCCAAGCCAGGGGCAATTCTGGCGACCAATACGTCCACGTTGGATCTGAATCAGATCGCCAGCTTTACCTCCCGTCCCCAAGATGTGGTGGGGATGCACTTCTTCAGTCCTGCCAATATCATGAAATTACTGGAAGTAGTGCGCGGTAAAGAAACTGGCAAGGACGTGCTTGCGACCATTATGAAGCTCAGCAAGAAGATTAAAAAGACGGCTGTCGTCTCAGGGGTTTGTGATGGGTTTATTGGCAACCGCATGATAGCGCAGTATGCAAATATGGCATTCTCTCTAATTGAGCAGGGAGCAACACCTGCCCAGGTAGATAGAGCCCTGGAAAAGTGGGGCATGGTCATGGGGCCGTTCCGTATGAGTGATTTGGCCGGCAATGACATTGGTTGGGCGATCCGTAAGCATCATTACGAGATGAACCCAGACATGAAAAAATTCGTCATAGGCGATCGCCTGTGCGAGATGGGTAGATTTGGCCAGAAAACCGGCGCAGGCTGGTACCGCTACGAGCCGGGCAAGCGAGACCCGATCCCGGATCCTGAAGTTGAGAGTCTGATCGAGAATTACCGAAAAGAGGCAGGAATCACGCCCCGCAAGATCTCCGATAAGGAGATCGTTGAGCGTTGTATCTATGCCCTGGTAAACGAAGGCGCACGCATCCTGGAAGAGGGCATAGCTGCCCGGGCTTCGGATATTGATATTGTCTATATCTATGGATACGGCTTCCCACCCTACAGGGGTGGGCCAATGAACTATGCTAACCAGGTGGGGCTATACAATGTGGCCCGCCGCATGCGCCAATTCGCCAGCGAGGGTGGCCAGTATGCGGACTTTTGGAAACCGGCAGCTTTGATTGAAAAGCTGGTGGCAGATAATAAGGAATTGAGGTAGTCGTTAGTAAAAGCAGCAGAAAGTGTGGTGCGTATTCCCAGCTTGCCTCCCCTGCGAAAGCAGGGGTCCAGCTCTTAAAATGTGCTGCGAAGCAGCTCTGTATAGAAGGACAGAGCGCTACGCGACGCATTTTGCGCTGGCCCCCTGCTTTCGCAGGGAAGGCAGCTGGAGACTCGTTTTTCCCCTTGCACCATATGGCAAAGGGATATGAATTAAAGTAGGAGAACCTAGAATGACAGAAGCCGTAATCGTATCCACAGCTCGTACGGGGCTGGCAAAGTCTTGGCGGGGTGCCTTTAACATGACCTATGGAGCAACCTTGGGTGCCCATTCGGTTACCGCTGCGGTCGAGCGCTCTGGCGTGGATCCGGCGGAAATTGAAGACGTGATCATTGGTTGTGCTTTCCCTGAAGGAACCATGGGCAATAACATTGCCCGGCAAATTGCTATCCGGGCTGGTTTGCCCGTGACGACCTCAGGTATGACAGTCAATCGGTTCTGCTCGTCAGGCTTACAGGCAATTGCTATTGCCTGTGGCCGTGTGTTGAATGAGAAGGTTCCTATCCTGGTGGCAGGTGGTGCGGAGAGTATCTCTTGTGTGCAAAATGAGATGAATCTCCACATGGTCAAGGATCCGTGGCTTGTGGAGCACAAGCCGGAGATCTTCTGGTCCATGCTACAGACCGCAGAACAAGTGGCTAAGCGCTATAAAATCAGTCGCGAACAGATGGATGAATACGGTGCCCGCAGCCAACAACGCACCGCAGCCGCCCAAGCGGCGGGCAAGTTTGATGACGAGATTGTACCCATGACCACAACCATGGGCGTGGCGGACAAGGATTCCGGCCTGATCATCACCAAGGAAGTAACCATCAGTGCTGACGAAGGTGTGAGAGCGGACACGACCTATGAGGGTATTTCCAAAATAAAGCCAGCACTGCCAGGCGGTTTGGTGGCGGCCGGTAATGCGAGCCAGTTCTCCGATGGTTCTTCGGCTTGTGTGATCATGGATTCTAAGGTGGCTGAACAACGTGGATTGCACCCCTTGGGCATCTTCCGCGGCTTTGCGGTTGCTGGCTGTGAGCCCGATGAAATGGGTATCGGACCGGTTTTTGCCGTGCCAAGATTGCTCGAGCGAGCAGGTCTCAAGATGGAAGACATCGGCCTGTGGGAGCTTAACGAGGCCTTTGCTGTACAAGTCATTTACTGCCGCGACAAGCTGGGAATCCCCGACGATCTACTCAACGTAAACGGCGGCGCCATCGCCATCGGCCATCCCTATGGTGTCAGCGGATCCAGAATGACAGGCCATGCTCTGATTGAGGGCAAACGCCGGGGCGTGAAGTATGTTGTAGTCACCATGTGTATCGGTGGAGGTATGGGTGCGGCTGGGTTGTTTGAGGTTTGTTAGCTTTTTTCTTGCACGAATGCAATTTCGTGATTATATGTAGTTTAGTAATCAATAGTTTTAATGAAAGTGAATATTATGAAAATTAGTTTTATATACACAGCTCTCGCAGTTTGTTTGAGCATCTCAGCCGTGCAGGCTACCGAACAACGCGATTGTCCAGGCGATTTTCGTTTATCCAATCAAAAGGCTCAAGGCCAGGCACACAAAGATGTGGGGCGGGCAGGGGTTATTCTTTGCAAAGACTATGGGCAGGACTCTCTCTACGGTAACGATCGTTATGCTATAATCCTGGGGCATGATCACCGTCAGAAGCTTTGGAATTTCCAGGCAGGTAAGATAGAAAAAGGCCACAAATACACAACCGATACCGCAGCGGCTGAGCTGGAAGAGGAAACAGGTGGTTTGGTTAAGTACAATGCGGGAGCTCTTCGTAAGTTACCTTTCGTTTGTTCTGGAAAGAAACAACTGTTTTTCCTGAGCAATCCTAATGATCAGAATATTGGCGTTCATGCTATAAGGGACGCTTGCAGGGCGGCAGTTAAGAATCACAAATTGGATCGTAGTTATCGAGAAGTGGACAATGCGGTTGACGTGTCGGTGCTTGAGCTCTTGAGTGTGGCAAAGATGATTAAAGACAAGCGTCTTGGAAAACAAAAAACTTACACATTGCAGACGCGGCATGGTCAGCCGATTGAGATATCTGGCACCTATATGCGCGTCCTCGCCTACCGTTATGACCATGTACGGGCGATTTTCAATCAGATTTTTAATGTGAACATTTTTTAAGGAAATTAACATGCGTTATTTAATGATACCTTTTGCCCTAGCTTTAGGGTTTTTATCCCCAACGGCTCAGGCGAGTGAGGATGTACCCGTTGCCCATGCTCGCACACAACTTAGTGATGCTGAATGTTATGAAATTGCGGGCATGTATGCAGAAATGCAGCGCAAGTACCAAGTTGGGCAGCGCAACTATATGCAAGGAGGGCCTTGCTCGGACTATGTCGCTGTCATTGGGTTTCAGGAACAGCACCAAGCCCATGGCGGTACAACTCTCCAGCTGATCAGGGACTTAACTATTGAGTGTTCCATGGACACGATCCGCCGTGTGTTTAGAGACCATGGCGTGCTTCAGTTGCGCCCGCTTAATGGTAGGAATGCGCTTTTAGGTTGTGGTAACGGTCCCATTGAAATTAAATACAAACCAGCAGACCCTGAGCTATTAAAGGCGCCCGTTTCTGATGCGGATATTTCGAGTGGTAAGTTTGGTAATCTAGCACCTGTGCATTTCTGCGATCACCGACACGAAGGATATGACACCATTAATCCTGCACTGACGATGAATCCTACTGTTGTTGCTGCTCTTGGTTTTGATAATCTGGGCCTTTTGCCTACGACCTATTATAAGGTGACCTATGAAGGTATAGATCCCGTAGGGACAGAAACATACATGGCTGCCTTTAAGCACCATTTTGCCAAGGCACAGGTATGCGAAATCCGTCGTGATTCAAGTGATATCAGAATTAACTTGGAACAGGTCTATCCTAGTGTTGAAGCTCTGCTCCAGGACTGTATGGAAACCCAGAGCCAAGCTCAATAGCCGTATGCAGTTGAGACGGAAGTGAGACTAAATTCCGCCAGGCCATAGATACCCCTCAACCTTGGGTTGAGGGGTGTTGTCGTAATAATTACTTATTTGAAGCTGCTTTCTGAGGCAACAGGCCAACATAATAAGCAAAAGCTTCCATAATGTTTGGTAGTTTTGTTTCTGAAAGGCCCAGCTTGTAACGAATGCTGTTAACATCGGTACGCGCCTGCCATTTGCGTTCGCTTTCTTCTATATAGCTTAACAGTTCCCGTACTATACCTTTGGCATCTAATAAGGGGCCATTACCATCTTGGACCTTGATTGTGAAGCGTCCATCGATTTGGGGCAGCAGATCATCGCGAATGAGAGTGCCCAGGTCTTTGTAAAGGGCATACATATTTAGAGCGTGCTGCTTTCTCTTGGTCTCATCTTGTTCGACCCAGTTTAGGTGATCAATCTTTTGCAAGATAGTCATTCTGTCAAAAGCCGACTCCTCGGTCTCGGTGATATCTTCAGCTGAAGCTGGTCCCGCCTTTTGTGCTTTAGCCTCGAGAGGTGCTGGTGCTTGATTATTTGCGGCTTGTAAGTATGACAACGCTTCCCGTCCATATAAAGAATGCGGCTTCTGGATTTGCCTGGCAGAAGGGGATAGGGCGGCTAATGTTCTAGAGGACACTAGCTTATATTTGAAAACTGCCCTTTGTTCTTTTGCCTTAAGAAAATCAGAGAGTATCTGAAAACTATTACGTTCCAGCCCTGCAACGCCTGAGATTTGTTCAACGCCTTTAGATTGCTTATTTAGGAGGCAAGCATAGCAACTCAGGAGTCTAGCTCCGTTTATCCGTTCCTCACGAATTTTCAAGGCGAGTTGTTTTTTAACTTCATAAGGGAGGGCTCTCCATACGACCGGTTCTTGCCATGCGGCAGGTCTTTGAACCTTGTCTAAATCTTGCTGAAGCACCTTTAAGGTCTCAAAAACGGCATCTACCAAAAAACAAGTTTCTTTATCTATAGTCACCTCGTTTATTGTTGAGCGGAGGTGATGCAATACTACTTTGTTCTTTATGTCCTTTGCCTTATAAAACCAAGTATCATAATGTGTAAACTGTAAAGTCTTATAATTACGCAATAGGTAATTAATATCTTGATCAACCGTAGATTGATCTTTTGTCCACAACGCCGAGGCAGCTTCGTCTTTCACGCATACTTCAGAAGTTAATAGCTCAAGCAAGCCTACGCTTTTCTTATTGGGTTCACTACCTGGCAGTTGGTACGGTTCTTTCAATGCGCTCAGATGGCCGGACAGATCGTGTTTTGCGGATACTGACCACTTGGTCTTAACGTCGTTTACCTGTGGGGCAACGACTACGGATTCAGCGACTGCAGAGACGTTCTGAGGTGCAGCGCCATTACTTGCATCCACCTCGCCTGGTGTCATATCCGAAGCGTGTCCACTGGAAGCAGAAGTCATCAGGGCTAACAGCAGCCCGTACTTTGATATCTTTAACATTTCCCATATCCCTATATTTCTAATCATAAGCCCACCATTGAGCTGTTCGGAATATATCAGACTGGTTGTGCCAGAACTATCGGTGCTGAAACTATTTCTGATGTTAGAATTTCAAGTAAGACCGCGCTATTCCTACGCCCTCGGCGTTAACGTCAATCTCCCACATCGTCCAGGCTCCAAAGGGCAGCTTTGTAAGATCCGGGTATATATCCATAATATTCACATAAGGTACAGCAGTAGCAGGTGCAGAAGCATCGGGTTGATCGCCTGGCAGCTGGTATGGCTCTCCCACTCTTCTTCCGTTCTTGGAGTTATGGTCATAATAGAAATCCTCCTTGATGCGGGCTCCAAAGGGCAGCTGTGTATAATCCTCACACACATCCATATAAGGTACAGCAGTAGCAGGTGCAGAAGCATCGGGTTGACCGCCTGGCAGCTGGTATGGCTCTCCCATTGCCTTCGGATGGCCGGACAGATAGTATTTTGCTACTAACGGCAGCTTGGACGTGTCGTCATTTATTTGTGAAGAAGCCTCAGATACAGCAGGCGCGCTTTTTTGTGTAACCGCAGGCTCATTACTTGCATCGCCTAGTGCTAGCTGAGAAGCGTGTCCACTGGAAACAAAAGACATCAGGGCTATAATCAGCCCGTACCTTGAAATTTTTAACATACCTGTATCCCTATATTTATAACCTAAGCCCTCCATTGAGCTGTTCAGAATATATCAGACTGCTTGTGCCAGAACAATCGGAGCTGAAAAGATTCTTAAGACCGTCTCAGGTATTTTTCATGAGGCGCGCTCGCCAAAATATTAAGTACAATTTAACTTATCTTGCATATAATCTATATTAAGGGAAGCCATAACAATGAAGGCGTTCGATTGAAACAGAATCGCTACATAAACAGGGAAATGTCCCTTTTCGAGTTTCACAGACGCGTTTTGGAAAACGCGTTTGATAGCCGGCACCCGATATTTGCTAGACTCATGTTCCTTTCTATAGCTAGTAACAACCTTGACGAATTCTTCTCCATGGACTATTCCGCTATTCTCACGAATATCAGAGCTGGTAAAACTGTCGACTATCAGGGATATAATCCGAACGAAATTTCTCAAGAAATTTTGAAGCGAACCGATGAGTTTAGTGATCAGATTAATAAGGGCGCCGTAGAAATTCTGAAAGCGCTTGAGGGTGAAAACGTTTTTGTTAAGAAGGTATCACAACTGAATCCCACTGAGCTTAGCTTCTTGAATGAGCATTTTCAAAGTCATATCAAACCATTCCTTACGCCAACTATCCTAGATTCTACCCATCCTCTTCCTAGGATACCAAATGGATCATTAACCCTGATCTATAAGTTGATAGCTTCCAAGGAAGTGCTAACTCACTATATGGTTCTCGTCCTCACGCCTTACGTGAAAAGACTCATCAAGGTGTCTCAAGATCCTGTAACCTATGTCCTGATCGAGGATGTCATTAAGCACTATTCCGAAGAGCTAATTCCAATCAACTGCACGATCGATGATTCATGTCTCTTCAAGCTTATTAGGAATAACAATATTAGCATCGAAGAAGATATTAAGAACATGACCCTTAATCCCGGCGGTATTGCCCGAAAAAGGCGAGGTGGTGAGATCGTCAAAATGTTTACCCTCGATAAGATTTCACCGCTCATGGAAAAATTCTTGATTTATACACTGGGCGTAGAGCCGCATAATATTATCAAGGTTAAGAATTATCTTGCGGTAGAAAGCTTTTATTCCTTGATTTCTTCAGATCGCAAAGACTTGTCTTATCATAGCTTCGTATCCCGGTATCCCAATCGTATTAGAGATTTTGATTGGGACTATTTTCGGGCCATTTCAGAAAAAGATATTCTCATGCATCACCCGTTTGAGAACTTTGAAGTGTTTTTGGGCTTCCTACACCAAGCCGCGATTGATCCAGAGGTTGCACTTATAAAACAAACCCTGTACCGAACGACCAGCGACTCTCAGGTCGTAAAAGAGTTGATAACGGCGGCCGAAAACGGCAAGCAAGTGGTCGTGCTGGTTGAGCTGCGTGCAAGCATGGATGAAGAGAACAACATATATTTGGCCAAAAAGCTTGAAGAAAGCGGGATACAGGTCATCTATGGCAACTTAATTATGAAGACCCATGCTAAGCTTTGTCTTGTTGTTAAGAAAACGAGCAGCGGAAAAATTCAGGAATTTCTACACATTGGTACGGGAAATTATCATCCAGTCAATGCCAGGATGTATACGGATTTTTCCCTTTTTACCTGCAACCCACAATTGTGTCGCGAAGCCAATGACGTATTTAATTATATTACCGGCGCTATTGTCCCACCCAGGAGTTCAGAGCTCTATGTTTCCCCGCTGACTCTCAAAGAGTCTTTACTCCATCACATCAATCAGGAGATAAAGAACAAACGGGCGGGCAAGCCAGCAGGCATATGGATGAAATGTAATGGTCTTACGGACAGGGATATTATCGAGGCTCTTTACGCAGCATCCAATGCTGGCGTTAAATGCCAATTAATTATTCGCGGTATTTGTTGTCTCAGGCCTGGCGTTAAAGGTCTTTCGCACAATATCATGGTCAAGAGTGTCGTGGGTATGTACCTTGAGCATTCGCGTATGTATGCTTTTGCCATGGGTGAGGATATGCCTTCTCTAGGCAACATGGTATTCATATCATCAGCCGATCTTATGACACGAAATCTTGATTACCGCATAGAGGTTATGGCTGAAATAATAAATCCCACGGTAAAGGCGCAACTCATCCAAGAAATATTCGCTAATTATCTAAAGGATACTGATAATAGTTGGATTATGCAGCCCGATGGCTCTTACTTGCAATTGATTAAGGAGCAGAATGGCTCTAAAGCTGTACAGTCTTTTGATGCCCACAAGTATTTTGAAACTCATGAAAGTATGTCTGGACAAAGCACCCGCTTTTGATGGAGACTACTCCAGGGGGCTGATGCATGACTTATTCACAATTGGAAGCTTTTCTGGCAGATCCGGTAAGGGAAAACACCATTCCTTTTTTATGGGAATTTAGACTTAAAGCTCTTCACAAGGGTGCTTTGTCGAACTTTTCTGACTTGAAGGATAAGCCTGCACCTGAGTCATGTCATAGATGGGAAACTCGTTATTTTTTCCCCTACGGTGAATCCACGCATATCATCGTTCCTGCCTTTGAATCTACCATGTACAATGCGGATCAATATCGCTTTAAAGTTCATCGGGATATTTACCTTCTTACCGAGTCGGGAAGGGAAAATGTTAAGATCCGCTTTAAGAAATCCAGCATGGAGTTGCTTCAAAAAAGTCAGCTGTATGATCAAGATGGTATCGAGGGATATGCGAAGAAAGTCCTTGAGGACTTGTCTTGCGAAAAAAGCTTTGATTCCATCACTATCGAGGACGTTCATTTAATGCTCAAGCAGGCACAGACAATTGATAGTGAGGTTTTCCGCCCCATTGCGCTGCACCGAATGCTCAAAGAATCAATGGTTGTTGATCTGAGCTCAGTATCAGCCAAGCTCGAACTTTCTAAGGTCTATAGCCAGGGTAAAATTTATCTGTCGCTGAATATTGAATCAAAAAGCTTTTATGGGCTGAAATTTTTAAAGGGAATGCTGAATTTTGATGCACGACCTTGTTCCTATATGGAATTTCTTGAAGGACATTTGACATGATCGCACATATGACTACGGGTTGGGATCTATTCCTTAGTTTCGGTAAAATCGGCTTTCTCTCTTTTGGTGGGGGCAACTCAATGCTCAAGATGATTGAGTATGAAGCGGTCGTTATTCGTTCATGGATTACCCCAGAAGAATTCTCGCAAATTACAGGGGTGACCTTTTTGTTCCCTGGCCTGACGGCGGTAAAGTTGAGTACAATTATCGGCTTTAAAGTCGGAGGAGCCCTTGGAGCTATTGCAGCTTTCATCGCCATGAATATACCTGGGCTTATCCTCGCAATATTTGGTTTTTATATTCTAAAAACCTATGAGGAAAATGCAGGTGTTCAGAAGATACTTATTCTTGTTCAATATGGCGCTTTAGCCGTCCTAATCGCAGCAGTTTATGCCGTGGCTTTTCCCATTTTAAAAGAGAACTTTTCGATCATCTATGTCCTTGGCGCGGTTGCCTTGTTGCTGGCGATGATTATTTTTAATTTATCCCCATTCTTGGGATTGCTACTGTATGTGGGTGTTTTCTTTTTCATATAGATCCTTGCTAAAAATATGGCCCTTACTTGCCGGGTAGACCCACCTACCGTTACATCTAAGCCACACTAAAATCCTCAGCACTTAGAAGACCTTAGCCCTCGCCTCAGGTCAATTAGTTAAAATTCTATTAAAACTCGTCATAAAACTCTTGCAACCCAAATGGGCTTGTATATTATAGTTTCTGTCTAAAGTAGTTAATCTCAGTAAAGGATAAAAAATAAAAATGAGAAAAAACAACACATTAATGTTAAGTATGCTTTTGGCTATATCTTCTATGCCAAATGCCTTTTCCAATGCTGGTCCAGTTGGGCCTGCGCCGCAACCAGCTCCCGCCGTTGCACCTGGTTGTGCAACAGCTGTGCCTTACATGTACGTGTATGACACTCCTTACGTTTTCTACAAAAACGAGATGGGAAATACCGAGCTGTCTTTTGGAGCCCGCGTCAAGGCGGACTTCTATTATGACGTTGACGGCAAGCAGCCAAGTACGAGCTCAACTTTTGGTCTGGACGATAACGCGATTCCTTTGAAGGGTTGGGACCCAGATGCTAAGAGAAAAGGTAACTTTAACGCGGGTATTAATGCTTCACGTTTCAGCTTTGGTGTTAAACAAAAGTGGGATCACGTTTTAGCTGACGGTTATTTTGAAACCGACTTCAACGGCGGTCTTGCTTCTGGTGTAAGGACCAGCACTAGCTCATTGCTTAGAGTCAGGCATTTTTACGGTAAGTTGGCCGACCTGGATAGAAATTATGAGATCTTGATTGGTCAAACATGGAATAACTTCGCAACGCCGGATGTAAACCCATTCACAGCCAACAACGTACCACCAGCATTCCGGAACGTACAAGTTAGAGGTACGTTTAAAATCGTTCCATGCTTGTTTGCGTCGGTCTCCGTGGAAAAACCAAACACGCAGTACTATCAATTCACAACGCCTGCGGCCACTGGTACAAACGGCTACTTTGATAACGACAGCGGCTTTTCTAAGAACCGAGTTCCTGATTTGACAGCTAAGGTGCAATACTACAAGGGCACGACTCTTTTAGCCGTCCGAGGTGTTGTTCGTCGTCAAGAAATGAAGGTTTTCGACTTTAGAAGCAACGGATCAAACGCCAACTACCATAAGACAAAAACGGCTTGGGGTCTGGGTGCGTCAGCGATGTTCAAAATCTTTGAACCCCTCGCTTTCATGGGTCAGGTTCAAGGTGGTAAGGGTATTGGACGTTATATAGACGATCTAGCTAACCAGAATCCATTTGATTCTTACTTCCAGTACTCAACTGGCGCATCTCACACGCCTGTAGATGCCTTCAGTCTCTTCAAGGCGATTAACTTCATCGGTGGTTTAACGGTGACTTGGTGTAAGCCTCTTGAGACAAACATAGGTGCTGCGTATACCAGGGTACACCTGCCGAAGAATGCGGCGTTTACAACGAGTGCTGTCAACCTTACTTCACTTACCTCGTCAGCCATTGCTCTGCCAACTAGACAGCTGCAAAGGTACTTTGTAAACTTAGTATGGAAGCCAGTCGAGAAGAACTTCTTCATTCTAGAAGCAGAACACTATCGTCGTAAGGCCGGACATGATGCAACCTTTAAGGGTCATGACACCCGTATCGTGTTCAGCTTTATCCGTAACTTCTAAGATAAAGCTTATTGTTTAGATTAACTAAAGGGACAGATTCAGTGCTTAACGGCTTATGAATCTGTTCCTTCTTTAAGTACTTGGTTCCAACTCAGATAACACGTCAGCTACTTGCAAAAGCCTGCGCTCCGTTGCTTGACTTTAGTATGAAGCTGACGCGCTGTCTGAGTTGCCAAGGACAATAAGGAGAAGGTTTACAAATAAAAGACTAATAAAAAACTTCAAGGAGAACAAAATAAATGTCTTTATACAAACTTAAGACCGCTATGATGAGCGTTGCTCTGATAGCTCTTTTTGCTTGCCCAGAGTCCTCTTCCGCACAAGATACGAAAGCCACCGAAGCTTCTAAAGAAATTACAGG
>Ga0182030_10009988_pt1 | contig 19362 bp, 21 predicted proteins | sample 812S3MmetaG_FD_121299 | JGI IMG/M metagenome (GOLD analysis project Ga0182030, IMG submission 121299) | Permafrost microbial communities from Stordalen Mire, Sweden - 812S3M metaG (Illumina Assembly) | ecosystem: Environmental > Terrestrial > Soil > Wetlands > Permafrost | place: Sweden... | reverse complement strand
GTCTATCGCTTACAGTGAAGTCCGAATATCTTCCTAGAACCACCTGGAGATGCGAGTCTAGATGTATACGCTGGAGACCAGGTTTGGAATGGGTTTGTATTTGATGCACCAACTGGGCACTGGCTGGATAGCTGGAGCGTAATCCGGGGAAATATTGGGAAAGGCGTTGCGCCTTTCTCAGGATCTCTTACCTTCAGCCCAGAGTTATACCGTAAGCCTCCCCATGTATGCAACAGCACAATACTAACAAAATTATTTTATCAGCACCAAAGAATCCTCTTCAAACTGTAAGTTTGCAGCAAGTCTATGTTCTTAATACTCATATAAATAGGCATTTTTTACTATCGAACTCGGCGGTAGTAACCAATGGGATTTCGGCACAGTGGCTTGGGAAAACGTGCTCATTGAAGCGAAAACCACAGAAACGGACTGGTGTACCAAGTAAGTATACACTGTACATTTGTTGAACGTGGTGCTAACGCTTCACAGCTATCGCATGGATAGCCACCAAAGCACTTGGTCTATATCAACGCCTATGGCCGTCAGAATGGGGGATACGACGGCTTGCTGTATCGCAAGCATCGTTTTGAGTGGTCCATAGAAAGCCTGAAGAAATCGAAGATCTTTGAAAATTATCGGGTTCTCATGTATTGCACTATTAAGGTAAGTATTCATATTCAAATTTGGTAGAGAAGATGAAAATTATCAAATGCCCATGGATCTTATCACAGTACTTCTAGCATGTTTAGCACGTTTACTCCAAAGGTTTAATATCCATCTCCGTCGCCTCCGCCATCCTATATATAACAGTACAGAAACATTCCCTACCGCCATGAATCTGACACTCCTTCCTCCTAGCATTGTCCAACTCCCAATCAGAAACATGCCAATCCTTAGCCGTCGGCACCGTACCCGGCATATACTTCCCCCAGAACCTCTTAAACGGCTTCAAATCAAACTCCGCTTCCTCGTCCCTGAACTTTACCTCCTCATCCCCGTATTCTGTAATAGTACACCAGCACTTAGTACCACCGTGATGCTCGCACTCATCCCACTCCTCATTATATCGAATTTCTTTTTGGTAGTATATCGTATCTTTAACAAGTTCGTGGCCCCATTCGTAATAATACATAGGATCCTGTATACCATAAATTTCGCGGTGGACGTTGAGGGTAACTGCAGTTTTGTTGAAGGACTGGTAGTCGGGTTGACAGGTGAGAATAAATGAGTGCCAACGCCAGTATTGCTCTGTCTTTTTGTCATGGAAGGTGCGTTGTTGGTTTCGTTTGGGCATATCCGTGGCGATTGGAAGTGAATTGAGAATTGACTCCCACTCTTGCGGGACAGTAGATTCTTGAATGGTTTCTTGGGAGCTTTGATAACTTCGAGGTGAAATGTGTGGGAGTTGCTTTTGGTTGATTCTAAAATCTTCTCGATGGGAGCAACTGACGTCCATGTCGATTGATTGCTGGTCGTGGTATTGTATTTTGCAAATGGAACTTGAGAACATTGCCAACGATTTCGAAAGAGTTTCATGCTAATAGAAGTAATATATAGTGCCTATATTGACAATTCAGATATAAATAACCCAAATTTATATATAGACTGGATCATGGTGAATGGGGCCCGTTGCGATATCGATTAAACTAGGTACCATGCTTCATCTCCTGTTCACTTTCAAAGGTTATAGAATCAAATTAATAACACTTCCATAGAGTTTTAGAATACGATACACTTTAAATATTGGCTGCAGGAATAATGTTGGTCATTGCGGAGTTCGCTGGGTGAACCCCTATTTTCCTAGCCCCCTGTTGCTTCGCTTACTAGTACAACCTTTGCCTTGGCCTTCAAATTTAGTCCAACTAGTTGATTGAAAAGCATCTCCCTAGCATCTAGATTCGATTTCGCTTTACACAAGTTTATGGGAATATGATTTGCAATATGTATAATGGCCATAGCCATTCACAGTGACAGTCTAGGAATGATACTTTCAAACTTAATTTTTTATCGGTCCCGCCGTTTGCAGACTGAGGGAGAACTAGCAGAAACAAGCTCCACGTAAAGGCCCTAATTAAGAAGAGCTTTGACGCACACTAATGTTCATATTTAATAGCAATTGCAAGCATTCTATTGGTTTGGAACTACCTCCGGTGCTTTGCCAACTTTCCTTTCATCGATCTTTGCTTTTGATTCAAAGCGATTATGCCAAGACAATTGCTTGTGCATTCGATAAAAGAATAACAAAGCTCAGACATAATTTACCCGTCTTTCATCAACGGACTAGCCTCCGTCTGGGGGTTTCTTTGTGTCTACCACGTGACCTCGGGTGGAGAGGGGGAAGGACTCCTCTACTACGTTGATCACTGCCTAGTCAATCACAAGTAATATGCTTTCAGATGTCATTGACTTGCATTTTTGGGGGGACATCTTTGTTGTCAAATGTTGACTCGAATTCTCGGGTGGGAATGACGTCGGAAAGCGACTGCAAACAGCGACATTATGTCTACCATAAAGCCTCACTTTTTAAAGTAAACATGAACAAGACAATATGACTGTAACGTTGAGATTAATTGTGAAAAGAAATGAAAAAGCAGTTTAACGTTACAGTAAAAACAGCTGAGATGACGTGCCGTGATACTTTTCCTTTACTCGGACGTGATCTATAAATTTGGATGACTCCCGACAGCAAGTTCTCTATGCTAACTCCCACTTGCAATCACCTTAGATTACATTCAATACTTTTTAAATTAAAGAAGCTCTTCATCTATCCATCCTCGACAATGCTTTCGGCCACTCTTCTATCACTCCTCCCAATCTTCGGGCTCACCTCCGCCGCCACCATCCCCCGTCAAGTCACTGGAGCACTCGACCCCAACGCCACCTATCAAGGTGGTTTCCGCATCACCAACTTTCTCGTGCAACTCATTCCCGACTTCGGGATATCCTCCTATCAATTCGATCTCGCTGATGCTTCGCAAGGGGATTCCAACCTCTTCACCCACTGTAACGCAAGGACCTTAACCACACCCGTCGAGACCGTTTTGTATAACGAACCTTGCGCCGACCCCTCTGTCGCTTTCTCATTCTTGAATAACGGGACAGGGTATGTAATCACCTTTGCTCACAATTGGAGTCTGGCAGTTGGGGGATCGGACCTTACAGATTCGGGGATTGGGTATGTCCCGGGACTAAACTTGGTGGAGGATGATACGGATTGTTACACGGCGCAGAAGTTGGACTTGCCTGACAGTTTCAATGTTCCCTATTCTCGATATGTTTGGGGGAGTTAGATGGAAGGGGTATGAAAACTTTATAGCAACGGAAAGAGTGTCTCGTGTTGTTGGTTTTTGGAAGAAGTGTTTTAATTATTGATGAGAACTCTGGCCGGGGTTGGATAGTATTTCTTTCTTCATAAAATGTAATTCATATTACATATCATAGTATGTTAATGGTTTGGGTGCTTCATAAGTGGGGAATATACCCAAATTGATATTTCTCCTAACCATCATGTGCAATTAACATATAAAATTTGCTGAACAATTCTAATTGTGCACCAGCGCCCAAAAAACTGCTCGGAATACGGCTGTTATGCTGATATTGAGGACGTATATCCATATCCAGATACGTAGAAACCCATGGGACCTGAGCACTTGGAGACTAAAGTGCAGATCCAATCATGTGTCAAGAATCATTCTCTAATTGCAGAGGCTCCTAGAAGATGATCAATAGTAAAGAAGCTGTCTACTAAGAGGTCTAAACGGTAAAGGACTTGAAACTATATGATGATATGGTGAGGGAGATCCCCAGGCACAAAATACTGAATATCAATTTCAAATTTGATGGTGTATGGTAATTCAGGTCCAATTCTAAAGCTAAAAGTTGTCCTAGAGGAGCTTCCATTTTGTTCCTGAGCCGCCGTGAAATTGAACAGGAGCAGAATCATGGATGTAATTAAGATATTCAACACGACGTTCAACGCATCCTAAAACGGAATTACATCAATCCTCGTCTAAAGGAACACTGAGGTCTATCACGTGTCAGCTCTACAAGACGACAGTTCCGGCTAGAGGCCCGTGATTTTCTAAGATCGACTGTAGATAGCGGAGATTCCGACCTATGGCCACGCCTCGTGACTACGCTCTGGCTCCAACGTAACAAATAAACCCTCGGCGCTCCCGCGATCATCAAACTATTGGAGGCGCAAAGGATTTAAACCTAGATAAAGCTCACAAGAGAACTCATGTCCCCCGATGTGTTCCTTGGCACAGTCGGGAACTATCCAGAGCGGGAAGGTCCAGAATTTGGCGGTAGATCCTTAGGTATCATAGCGTATAGAAACCTAAAGGCTTATCTGCTCTCAAACTGGATCGTTCCAGAAGGAAAAGGTTTCCCCCACAGATGCTTACTCTTGAAAGTGTGTCAAATCCAAAAAGGCCAAGGGCCGTGAGCTGATCTCATATACAACAGCTGAGAGGGGAGAAGTTCGTGAAAGGAAGGACGAACCTTGAGCAAGTTTTGATTGGCCCAACTCGCTGCACGAGAGTCTTTGACATTATGCACAAAAAGCACAGAACGAATCATGTAAGATGTTGTACATAATGGCTTTCATTAAACCAGGGTACTTGGCACTGGCCATGGCCATGCGGTGCGTTATAGGAAGAATTCGCAGGACTACTGTGAGGGTGCGTCACAAGTGGGCCAGCTAGAAGTTCTTTTGTGCTCCCGAAACCTGTCAAGGAATAAGAGGCTGTCGCTTTCCAGTCTCACTCATCTTACTCGAGAAAATGACCACCAGAGTGAAAAGGGAATTGCACTTCCAATGACCCTGTATAGAACTGATTCCTGATGCTTCTGGAAGTGAAAAACCGCGTTCGGGCCCTAAGCCACAGACCCCTTCTTTACCCGAGGTGAAGATCCTCTTGGCCCCCCTTTTAGCTTAGCTTAGCTTGTCAAACTTCCTTTGTTTCGCCAACTCTGGGTCCCCTCAATTGCCCCCGCCGTTGATGTGGCAAAAACCCGCACATTTCGCGCAAGACGCCGCACAAACTGCGCATTTCCCGCCCAAAATGATTGGTGGATCGAAATAAAAGTGGTCCGATGAGCTCTCGGTAAGGATGTCAGGAGAGTAAGAAAAGAAAGCATAAAAGGACTGAATCTCCCACCTCACCTTCATTCCTTATCAACATCAACGCACGATCAACTTACAATAACATAAGACTAAACACATATCGAAACCACCAAACAACCCAATAAATCAGTCATCATGAAGGGCGAATGTGGATGCTCCGGTTCCTCTAGCTGTAAGCATTGGCTTTACCCCTCATCCACACCCTCTACCTCCAGTTTAACTAACATTGTTCAAGGCAACTGCGGCTCCAGCTGCTCCTGCGCCAGCTGTGGAAAATAAGTCTTTCGAACCACTGCCTCACCTTTCCTTCCTTGCATTCGATTCGATCATCCGTAGTCACATCCTTCGACTCGGGTCTCTTAGTCTTCCGTCGGTTTGATAGCACATAGGGATGGTTTGGCATCAGGGTCTGGGGTCAGGGTCGGTGATACCCGTGGGGAGGATGCATTGAATTTGTGTTAAGTTTGCGTTGGATTTAGTCAAGGCAGAGGGGATACAATCATTCAGGAAAGGAATTGATCTGGGTTCACTCTCTCATATAGCTCGTGCCTTGTGCTTGTGCGGCCCGGCAAGGTTCCTGATACCTCTCTCGTGAACAAACACTCTTCCCTCCAATCTCTTCCATCTAATATTTTCCATCCAATCTGCTTCTCCTAATCTCCATCCTATACTCTACTCCCATAGTGTCGGACCCTCTGTCGCAAGCGACAGCCTGCAAGTCATCATTCCACTTCAAGTGACATGCATAAGTCCGCCAAAAAACCGTCGAAGCTTCTTCCCCCACGCCACATACACCCTGCCACGTCTCTGGCCGACCCGCTAATTTCTGGTACTTAACATATTGCAATCTAATCAAATCACATCAATCACATAGCGCACGAGTGGGTTTTGCGCTACCCCTGTTCCCTCCATCTATCCGCCACTATCCTTATCGTAGGTGTGGAGCGCATGAAGAAGCTCCATCACCAACGAGCTTGAAATGGCTTTATGTCTAATTGGTAAGTATTTATACTTGCGCATCCTTCCAGTGTATCACCATTCAAGTGTATGATCGTTCAAGTTGTCTACTTGGATGCCCGCCTTTCTTCTGCTCTTGGACATCGGGCAACAGTTGCCCTCCAGCAACCACAGGGAGCTATCAAAACTTTCGCCATCTTCGTACACGACACGCCCCTCCTGAGCTATCAGTGATATATCACAACGCACATGCATCAAACGCTTAACATCAAAGTATTGTTGGTCCTCTCGTATGGCGTGTACCTCTCGTGACGCTGTAGTGTAATGTTGGGCCTCAATTCGTCTTCATCTACTACTCTTATTTGCCAACAAGATATTGGTCTCGAGAAAGTGTGTGGTGCTCCTACATATCTCCATTGCACGTTTTGTCTAAATTGCACTTCTTTCGAGCTACGCTTCCTTCGCACTTCGGAGCACTACATTCCACCTTGAGGCTGTTTGAGTATAAGTATACCCATCTGCTCTCCTGTACTTCCTTTTTCTTTCTTCATCGCAATCACTACGAGAACTTTAGCAACAAACAACTTTATAAACCACAAAACCAACCTAACATCAACCCTCAATTGTCAATATGGGAGACTGCTCTTGCAAGGCTTGCAGTACTTCAAGCACCCACAGCTGCGAAAGCTGCAGCTGCTGCTCTGTAAGCTCTTCCCCATTGCTGCTTTCCTCCTGCGCCGCCTTACTACCATACTTTGGCCAAACCATATATCTACTTCACCTACTAACAACACACAGCACTAAACACTCCACCTAACTTCCCCTCACCAACCCTCTCCACCAGACCCCATATCGACGCCCACCAACAGAACTCGATATCGAGGTAGACAACGATTGAGGGAGAGCTTGGATGATGCGGATACCAAGGCAGGATATTGCTTACATTGGAAGGGGTTCAGGATGACGCTTCATTATTTCATTTCGAGCATTATATTTGGGGAGCTTGGGGATGCGGCGTAGCTTGATGAATGGAGATAAATCGTTGAGAAACTTTTCTGACTTGATGAAATGTGATTCTTATTGTGATTGTGTAATTGACGAATTGCTCTTGCGTGCATTAAATAATCCTCGGGCGCTGCAAGCTGCTGGCCTCTTAGGAACGTATTGATCTGCCCCCTAGCTTGTCGATGTATTCACTCCCATCTCCCACCTCTTTTCTCTATATGAAACGATATGCTCTCCCCTATCAACTTGCTTCCAGCATTTACCATGAAATATAAAAGCAAGGATACCTTTAAGCTCGAGGGACTGATATTATTTCGCCTTCGTGCCTTCCTCTTAGTCCCTGCCTTGCATTCTGTATTCTGGTGTCTTCGACGCTAAGTTTCCCCAATTCCGATGCCCCCCCATCGCAAACAAAGACCCGACACTCCACTGATCATTCATGTTAATTCCTATACCACTGTCATTCTCCATATCACCGTCATTTGCTCCTTCATTACCATTGACTAATTTCTCGCTAGCTTACCCCAAACCCCACGCCCTTTCCTATGAAATCTCTCAGCATTGAGCTAGATCATTGACTCAACAGTGTAAATCCAATATGTCATGGACTCGAGACAGAACTTGTATATACCATGAAGGTACTTGATTGTGGTTTCGGGTTGCATGGTTGCTAGATACTGTATTTATACTTCAGAGGGAGTCACGAGGTGGGAAAGATTCAAACTGGAGCATTTCCAAAGATATATAAATTAACTTCAACTGCACAAACTCTGTGAGCTTGTTGAATGTTAATTTAGATTTAAGAAGAACAGCAAAAGATAGCGTATACAGTCATACAAAAATTGTAATGAGAGGGGTAGTAGTTCATATCAGCCTGTGATTAGTCACCTCCATCAAACTAACGTCAAGATAACGTTCAATCTGGTATTAATGCATATGCACGACATTTCTCCAGCAGGCTATCTCAGCGGTACGGCCGGTAGCCGGGGAGGAGGGTAGATACTTGTCCCAGCGCCGGAGGGTTGGTAACATACCTTGATGTCCACCTCCCCTTAGCGCAACCCAAGACAGAGGGAAATAAATTTGCAAGACATCTGTATCCCATGCAAGCAAGCTGACTCGAAAGATACCTGAACTAGAAATCTCGCTGTAGCATAGCGGTGAAGGTCAAACCGTCTATTTTCAGAGCTGGTGTTAGTACAATATATATATATCTTCACGCTCTCACATAAACGACACTCCCACCCCAAACTGTAACCCTTTCCTACTCACCTCCCCTCTCCTAACCACTAAAGGTAACGAGAAGTTCAACTCAAACCTCGCAACCGGATGCGCGTACACCACCCCCACACCTGCGCTCAGACTCGGAATACCCTCACCAAGCGCCTTCAGACTACCATAGAAATCTTTCTGTGCAGTTTTCCCATCCTCAGGTCTACCCTGCCCTTCACTATCTTTCAACGGTAATAGCCTCCCCGCATTTGCGAAAACCTGAAACCGTAGCGGCGAGTCCTTCCCCACGCGCGGGAAAGGCATCAAAAGGTTCGTCGAAGCAGCTGCATAGATATCACCTCCTACGGCATCACTCCCATCATGTGGACCCAGTCCTGACATCGCGAAACCGCGAACATCTGTTGGGCCACCGAGTTGGAATCGGTCATTTATCCTTGAAGGGTTGGACATAGACCCGAATCCAATCGGCAACGGATACAGCACACCAGCCCTGAACCCCCCAGTTAATGAAACGCCGGAATCGCCTTTGATGCCGGGAATTGGAATGGATGCCGCGACCGCAGTGTCTACTTCTGATTTCCAGAACGCTACGTCGCCTTGCAGTGGACCCCAGCCAGCGATTTCAGAGACGGTTTTCAGGAGGTAGCCGCTCGATGGGAGCAGGGGGTTATTTCTAGTGTCGTTTAACCAGGTGTGGGTTATACTGCTTTTCACTGAATCGCCTGCATCCTTCCTAACTGTCGGACTTGCATTTTCTGCGAGACCGGTGACTTGTCTCCATAGTCCTGTGTATCCCACCTGATGCCGTGTTCCTGATTTCGTCGCCCAGTTGTATTTGATACCACCGCCCTTCAGGACCTCTTCGTGACTTGCCCATGGTTTGGATGTGCTGGATGTCAAGACATCGACGCTGACTCTCTTGTCTGGGTCGGAGAGGATTGGCGCATCGAATGTTGCTTGGTATGCTGATCTTGTTCTTGTTCCTAAAGCTGCATTAAAGTTTAGAGATTCTGCACCGCCGAAAATATTCCTCAGTTTTATATTCGTGTACGCAGATCCTTCGACGTTTCCGACTTCTGTGCCTGTTTGTCCAAAGAATATGCCTTTTTCCTTTGCGCGGATGTAGATATCGATATCGGAGGGGGTGGAAGAAGGATTTGTAGGGTCAGGACGGCCGATATATGTTGATATGGGCTCGTGAAAGATTTCTGTAGGAGTTAGAAGATTGTGGTTGTTTGAAGAGATGTCGTACCGAATCGTGAGAGTTTGGTTGTTACGGAGCTGACTTCCCCAAGAGCTTCCTTTAATGTATATGGCGTATCTCGATTTGCGCTGAGGAGGGGTGTGAATAAGCCATCTAGGAAGCTTCTTCTCGTATGCGTTCCTCCGATGAATTGTATTGAGTTGATTGTGACTGGGAGAGTGGAATTGTTGCCAATCTGATGCCCTTTAGCTGTTGTTCCATTCAAATTTCAACTCCACATACCAAGTCGCTCAATCTCTTTTGTTCCTTCAAGGTTGCAGCGTTCACTCGATCTTCTAAATCCTTCTCCCGAGCTGCTTTCTTCTCTGGGTCGATTTGTTTGCTGAGACTCTCGAAGAGCTGTTGACAATCAGCAATTGAATCAGAGTATACTGCCAGATCATCATCAAAGACTCACATCCTCTCCTGGATCCGTTGGTGAAGCCATTCCCAACTCTGTCACCGTCCTCAAAAGTTCCTTTCAGATTGGAACATTTCGGCAGTGGACTCTCAGCCTGGTCACATGATCATACTAGTAGGCTACTAGTAAGCCGTTCCAATTCATGGTTCAAGGACACACGAGCAAATAAATTCATCCATCCCAACACATCATTCTCGAAATACTTCATATATCGACCTTGAATCTTGCGACCGCGATACCACATCCGCCAGTCAATACGGCCTCGAGATGGCCACAAGAGCCGCAAACAAACGGGTACGTTTCTTCTCAGGACACCGAGATGATATACTGACTCTCGCAGTTAACCCGCGAATACCAAACTATCTCCAAGAATCCTCCTCCCTACATCATCGCGCACCCCTCTGAATCCAACATCCTCGAGTACGCCCACTTGCCCCCCAAATCCGTCAGAACACTAATAAATTACAGATGGCATTACATTCTCACAGGCCCACCCAATACTCCATATCATAATGGTCAATACTGGGGCACTTTAATATTCCCACCCGACTACCCCTTCGCACCCCCTGCAATCCGAATGCACACCCCCTCCGGCCGTTTCCAACCCTCTACCCGACTCTGCCTCTCGATCTCCGATTTCCATCCCAAAAGCTTCAACCCCGCCTGGGAAGTCAGCACCATCCTAATCGGCCTCCTAAGCTTCATGACTAGCGAAGAAATGACCACGGGCTCCGTCGGCGCCACAGAAGCGGAGCGGAAATGGGCTGCAGGACGAACAAGATGGTGGAACTCTACTGGTGGGGGATCATGGAAGGAAGGAGGAAAAGGCGTACAGAAAGGGAATGTGAAGGCTGGGGATGGAGGCGCGAAATTTAGAGCTGAGTGGCCGCAACTTGATGAGGAGAACTGGAAATGGATGAAGGAGAATAAGATTGATCCTGTGACGGGGAATGCGGCTGTGGAGGTGGGGAGTGCGGGGAATTGTGCGCAGGGGATGGGGTTGAGGAGACCGAGTGGGAGTCAGGCGATCGCGGGAGCGGTGGTCGAGGGTGGGAGAGCGGTTGGGGAGGAGGGAAGGAGTTGGATTAGGAAGAATAAGTGGTTGGTTGTTGGAGGTGTAATCTTCACTTATGTGCTGATTGCGAGGTTGTTGGGAGATGGAACAGGTGGTGACTTGTAGATTTCGGGATTAGAATGGACTGGAGTTGGCGGGTTTGTACTACCACAACAAGGTTTCTTTCTTTTGCTTGATGGGGATACTAGGCAGGGCACCTGTGTAGGTAGCTGGATTCTATAGCGTGGCGTTCCCGGGTCCAAGGAAACAAAACAGCAGTAGAAAATTACAAGGATTTACTCAAGTCTTCTAATATTCTTTGAGATATAAAGACCCGTGTCTGATCAACTGGGTCATTGGTATGAGGTATCAAGGGGTCATATTTTCTTAGACAACCACAAAACCTATGCCCGGCTAGCTTTTCCCTTATCATCTCGAAAGATCGGGACTCTGCTCGAACGTTCAAAAGTCTTGATACAACGACAGCAAGGCGGGCTGCCATACAACAAGTTCAATTAGGCAATTAAAATGAGGTTTGTATTTACTTTGTGTTACAAGACCCCTTAGCTGCTTGATATAGCTGCATTGAATCTAGTATCCACCACTCGAGGTACTACCGCACCATTCTAGGCATTGCAAGTACATGGACCACAAGTCACTTCCACCTCTCCTTTGCTGACTTGCAGTTTTACTAAAACGATACTTGATATAAAAGAAATCGGTAAACACTTATGAAGTTGGGATGCCATCGATTTTTTTGTTTGGTTAAAATACATCTTTACCACATTTAAGCCACAGAGATACTATATCAGACTATATGGTATTTCCGCTATCATCATCTACCTTTCTTCACTGCCCGTCCGAAGTTATGTTTTCATCATGCCTAATGTGTCTAGTAGTCTAGAATCCAATTAAAATGACCCTTTATATCATCGTCTGCTTTAGTCTCCGCCATTCATACCCAATCGTTTCTCTACATCTGTGTTCATTTATTTGATCGTGCAGGCAAATGCGAGTGTCAAGGGAGTTCAAATAACCTTTTGGACGTGCACTAGATCGAGATGCATGCATATAGTGATCGCATAAGAGTGAGATCCTGAAATAGAATCGTGGGAGTAGGAGATGCCGATCATGCCGTTACAGATCGGCTCCATCGGGTGGGGGGATTATGCATTCTTGGGATAAAGCTGCTTTATCAGATGAACGTTGATCTTATATATAGCGAACAAGTGCAACAGGGGAAGTTTGTGGGGTATGGAAATTTCAAAACGTGGGGGACACAGCTTTCTCGAGAAGTCGGGCGGCAATAGCCAACAGCCCCCTGATGTTGGAACAAGATTAATCGTTTATCATAGTGATTCCTTGCAATCATCCTTGGGTCACAGGGGACAGCTTCAACCGGGACAGCTACTTCGAAACAGCAATCACAGCAACGCAGAGGAGTTTGACGGGTCGCCTAAAACTAGATTCAAATAGAAGGGTTTAGAAATTCATATAGGACATGATCAGCTCTCATACCAACTGCGGTCACCGGCTGCTGCTGTTAAAGTTCTTATTAGAGGGGGCGTATCATTTCTACTAGAAGACTTTTCTCGTCGCAGTCAGAAGCAAAACTTGCGCTGTCTGAAAATTATAAAATTAACAAAACTCGAAACCAGGCCTTCGGAATTAGGCATTCATCACAACAAATTATCTTCTTCTTTCTGGATGGATGCGGTATTCCCGTGCAGTATTCGCCCCCCCAAAGTCGGGTAGGGCCGAAGGGGCAAACCGGCGGGGGCAAACCGGGGAGGCCGAAGCGGGACGATCTCCCCAAGCCTTTTTTTAATACCCCAGAGACTGTTCGCTAAATACATCTAAACGCTTCATTTCCCCCATACATTTTTTTAACAATAAAGTGCGATGAACAAATCGTCAAGTCTCATTATAATGACTGTAGTAGAGTATTATTTTCAAGAATAATGATTCGTGAAGATACGGCCAAGGGTCATGTAATTTGGGTTCAAACAAAAGATCCTCTTTACATGTTTGAAAATGGCGGTACAATTAATACCTTAAAATCTAGTAATAATTTACATGTTTTGAAGAGGCTCTCGGCCAGACATCGTTATGATGAGGCAGCCACGTTGTTACTCTTTGGTTTCGAATTTTCGCCTCTGGCAACCACAACGCCTCTGAATCCTAATGCGGTCATGCCGTCTTTGCTGTGCCCCCACATTAGGATTCATGGCTTCTGGGGTCCGGTGTGGAGGATTCTACACAAGGACGGGATATTCCAAGGGCACCTCTACAACTAATAAATAGGGGTACATAATTATATAGGACTTCGCATTCAACTTGAAGCAGCCATGAGATTTGATGAAGCAGGCTTCGATGCTCAGATAATATTTTTCAACTACATCAATTATCTTCTTCTAGACGCCTTTTAATAATCGGCCGATAACACCAAAACTTCAGCGGAAATGGCAGTTGATCTGGGAATCTGCCTCTTTACCTCTGCTGGAATACTTCTCTTCCTTGCTATTCTAGCGACTGCCTTGAGGTGTGTCGCTCGCACGTATATTGTCAAGGCCTTTGGGCTAGATGACTGGCTCATGATAATTACAGTTGTGAGTTACTTTATCCTATGCACTCTTTGGAGTCTATACTAACGAGAATCTCAGATTCTTTTTGCACATTATTGTTCTTGGTCTTTTTACGGGCGAAGCTTAAATCAAGGAAATCCCACAGATAAAATTCCGCTCTCGGACTTAGCCCCGGCCCTGAAAGCGTTCTATTTTACTGAAAGCTCATAGTAAGCTTAAGTTGGTCATTGCTAGATACATGCTCACTTTCTAAAGCATCATATCAACATGTACTCTTAAACTATCTATCGGTACCTTTCTTCTCAGAATCGTCCAATCCAAAATTCAACGCTACTCGATCTATTTGACAATGTTGATTGTCACCTCTTTCTGCACATCATTCTTTTTCACGGCGCTCTTTCAATGCACTCCAATTGATAAATTTGTGAGTCACACACATATCTCTCCTTTATGAATCGCTGCTGATATTTTGAAGTGGAATCCCAGTCCCCTAGTATCTGGGAAATGTTTGAGTCCAACAATTGTATTAAACATGTGCTACGCACATTCGGCAATTATAATATTTTCAGACTTCTTTTTCGCCATCCTCCCTATTTTCGTGGTAATTATCCAGGTCTAAGAGGGAGATGAAATGCTAATGTTGGACACAGATCTGGGATCTTCAAATGGATCGATTCACCAAATTCTCGGTGTGTGGTTTATTGAGCTTGGGCACATTGTCAGTTGTCTCTAGAGGCCTCAAACAATCGAGAGACGCTAACTTGTAATAGAGCTGGAGCCACCAGTATAGCAAGAGTACCATATATTAATGCCTTGGCAGATGAATCCAACATTTTTCGTAAGTCCTCTTCTACTCTGCACATCTTTCTTAACTCGCCTTCAATCCACCACACAGTTTGTTAACTCCCTACCAGAGGCAACAGCCAAACTTGCAATCCTCACCGCAGTCGAACCTGGTCTTGGTATCATAATTGGCAGTGTAGCCGCCACGCGTCCTCTATTTAAAGCGATCCTCTCAAAATACCACATTCACATGTCCATCTCAAGTCCCACCACCCGGAAGATATCTCGACCCTTCCAAATGACCGGCACCCCGACGACGTGTGCGCGCCATTCCACTTTTGCCCGCCGGGCAGACGCGATCGATACGCAGAAGGTAGATGCCTCTAGGGAAGGGTTCAGTACTGTGACAGTTACGGCTGGGAAGATGCTGTGTTACAAGTGCGTTGTTGACGAGGAGATGGCGAAGAGCTGTGGAAATTGTGACTCTGGATTAGAAATGAGGAGTCTCAGGCATGGGCGTGGGCCAGGGCTGGAGGGGAGCGAGAGCCAGGAGCATTTGAATTGGGAGAGCGACAGTGTTATCTATAAAGAGGTGGAGATTAATCGGGTTGTGGAGTTTTTGGGGAAGTGACTCGGATCCTGTTGGGAATAATGAAATGGTTTGGTCAGGGCGTTCGAGGTTGGAAAAGAAGGAAGGTACACGCATTTAGCACAAGTCGACTGGGATGACTCTTTTTCTTTTTCTTTCTTTCATGTTTCGCTTCTCTTGATGTTTTATTTATCTACTTATGTGTCCTTTTGTGCGGTTTCAATTCTGATGTCTACCTTCAGCATCTTCTTTGTTGAACAGACCGCTTTGTAAGATACTCTAAGTGTACTTAGTCTATTGCTATGCTTATCTATATCGTGTAATCAGGCTGCTTAGGCTGTGTTTGGGCTACGTATGCTCAGGAACGCTCACTCATTGACTCAGAAGCAGCCGCTGTTTACCTCCAAAAATATTAAAACAAAAACAACGGAAGAAAAATTCCAGTGTAATTATTATGGAACTCTCAGAATACAATTTACGAACTTCACATTTAATGCAGTTATTTAACATTGCAAATCTGCTTAGGCACTGCTCACCCTCGCCTCAACATCTGCTCAGGCTATGCCACCCCGTCCAGTCGCATTCCTGCTCTTATGAATAGAGGCCGAACCAAGTCTCATGATTCCCAAACCGAAAAACCTAGAGAGATCTTATGTTATACTGTATCAATCCTCAACTCGTTTGTGTGTGGTGCCAAGACGCAGTGTGACCCTACCACCCCTTTTCTCCTCTATCATCACCCACCCTCAAGCCTACTTACCTATACGCGCGACTCGAATCGGAATCTAAGTCTATCTACTCTGGAATAATAAGCACTTTTGTATGTGTTTTCGGACATGATTAAAATGGCACCGCGCTAAAAAGAATCAGGATGAGCGTCTCCTTACCTATTTCTGCAACCCGTTTCTGTACACTCCCACTGCACCTGAACTTGCTAAGATCTATTTTGTAGCCCATTCATACCGCTGGTGACCATATTATCGGCAGGGTTGTTATGATGAGCATTATTATACGCATTTGTGATCATCCAGTGATTATGCCAAATGGTTGTAATTTACCCATACCTGACTAGGTACTAAAATATACCTTTTAGTGTATGTTATTGCTGACTTGCTTAAGTTGCTCAAGCTGTGCTAAGAAATTCTCACCTTTAGCTTAGGTTAAAGCAACCACTACTAATATCCAAGAACTAAAACACAACAAACAAAAGAAAACGTGGAGTAATTATCAAAGTACTTGAATCTTAATTTTACAATCTTTGTTCTAAGATTTGTTAAAAAATCCTGCTACTTTTTTTTTAAATACTTACTTCAGCTCATTTGAACTGTCTGAGAAACCTGAGCTTAGAGCGTTTATATAGCCCTAAGAAAAGCTATCACGTGCTGGAGTCAGCCCTCGTGGGTCTTCCCTATGCTGGGAAGTGACAATAATTGAACGATGCTCGATGAGTATGAGATTACTACTATTTACAAAGTCTCGAGCACGCTGATCTATTCCTTTGTTAACTATGAAGTACCACGAACTCCTCCACAGCCTCAAGATACACCGCCATTGGATGAGCCCTTACACTTCCAAAAGCCAGAGTCTGCCATAAATCCTGGGATAATCTATACGCATGCACCCGTGCTCCATCCTCTCCATCCTCTGAAGTGTCTTGCAAAATGACAATCTGCCCATAGTTGAAAGTAGTCGGTCTGCCAAAATCCCACCAATCCCCAGACGGATGCTCCGTGCGCTCTCTGTACAATGCCAATAGTGATCTGATGTAATTCTTCTCTGTCCGTGGAACTATATCGCCGTAATTCACCATATTGAGAGTCATGCCTTTAGATTCATCAAGGCCCGTGGTGACTACACTGAGAGGCGTGAGGACTGGAGGCGCGGCGAATGTTATGCAATGGATCTTTTGAAAGGCTTTGATGATTTCGGGAGAGTGATTGCGGATGTGCGCACATATCAGTGCTGCCACTCCACCTCCAGCTGAATGCCCAGTGAACAGAAGTTCGAGGTAGCTCTTTGGATTATTAGTTGATGCAACAAGCGCTTGGCATTCAGACTTGATTTTTGAACAGATCGCAGGTAGCATGCATTTCGCAACTCGTAGAAGACCCTGATGAGCCTTCACAGGTTCATCGCATCCCAAATCCTGTCGAATTTGTTAGTATTATTAGTGTCAAGTAAGGGTTCGCTTCTGGAATGTACCAGAAAATCATTTGTAAGCTCAAGGTCGCCGTCCAGATTCACTAACCAATCTACTAAGGATACTGTACCTCTTATGGAAACAACCAGTAACCGGTCTTCTCCTGTTATTCGCGATGTGATAATGCAAGCCTTAATCATGCCGTCGAGTGAAGCTTTAGACACTTCTTTCGCAACATCGAGTACATTGAACAGAGGTTGGGCATTGGCTGCGGCTGGTTGCTCGTCGCCTGATGTGCCAGTATCCTCATAGGCCGCTTTGGAACACTTCGCTGCCAGCTGAATGAGTTGTGTTAAATGAGGTATAGTTCGAAGGCTACATGAGAAAGTTAGCAATAGAAGTGGATCGGGGGAGTGTTTACTGACAAGTTGCAGTCTTTCGTATCTTCAGGCAGCTTGCTATTTGCTGTTGCTTCAGTGACCTCTTCTAGGCCATCTGTGACTCTGGCCCAAATGCCTGCAAAGTACACAGTGAGCTTCCATTTTCAATAAAGTTGACTTTCTAGAGCTTGAAGCAGCGAAGATACCTTCACTGATACCATCCTGAAGACTTTCATCGATAATCTGCAATATTTCCTGCAAATTTCGAGATGCACCTGCCGATGTTTGTGACACATCAGCTGGTATGAATCCAGTAGTAACTGCAGACCCTCTCACGGCATTATGAGTCACTCGTCTGGATGAACGATGGCGCATGAAGAGGGCTTCTAGGGTCCTCAGCGACCGCCATCCCAACCATCTAACCCCTCCGCCGAAGGAATGACCTACGGAGCGGCCAAATCCTACGAATTTTAATCCTAAACCGTGCATTACTTGAAAGGCTGAAGCGAAAAGGTGCCTAGAACGCTCTAGCCACCCAAAGGATTGGGGCTGCGGCACAGCTACGTCCGACATTTTCGAGCACAATTTTCCAATTTGCTAAAGAGGCATTTGACTCCACCAGGCGAGCAGTCTTGTATCTCAAAGTTGTGCTATCACCTTTGTCCTGAGGCAGGTCTTCACGTGGTAATCAAAAGTCACGTCATTCTGGGCGCCACTGTGCCAGCTGAATGCCCAAGTTTCAGCCACACTCCTTGTTGCTGTGATCTGAACCTCATCGTTCCTGACGAATACTCTGTATCGAGTTATGAAGATGTAATCATTGCACATACTTACGGATTTGACTGAATTCTGGAACAATACTTTCAGAATGGTGACTCCAGAGCCACTTGCCTGGGTGCAAGTTGGAACTACTGAAGACGGACTTCTCAAAGAGCTCCTTGAGCTATATTGGGAAGGTTTGGAAGTCGAAATGGCAGACGCGATCCTCTCATTAAACAACATCCTTCGACTTCGAAAGAAATATCCCGAAGCAGGAATCAAGCCCCAAGAAATTGAACATCGTGTTTCAGCGAGACTGGGCCCACCGATTCTGGCATGGAATCCTCTCGAGCTGGACTGGCATCAACAGATGGACTGTGTGACCGAGGCCGGAAAATTAGCATGGGATCAGCAAGATTTCGACGAGGATTATTTGATGGCGAGGATGATGCTCAGTGGTTTGAACATGCTTGATTTTGATGAGATTATAGAGTATCGAGATCCTCCTCTCCCATCTCAGAGAGGACCGCCGAGATGTCTGGCTGTGAAGAGTAATACGGGAGGCCCTGTTGCGATACTTGTGCTGGAGTGCAATATATGCCATGAACCATTGCGAGGCCTCGCATGGACTTGTCGCCTAGGCTGCAAGTCAAACGTGGAAAATCAAAAACCTGTGGCAGATTCTTTGTATGTGTGTACGAACTGTTATAGAGAGGGGAGACACCCAAGACAGCACTTGGTACGGTCTCCCCATCGCTACGGCATCTCCGAAACTTTGCGAACAGAGCTTAGCCCCGATGAATTTTGGTCGCTTCGACGAGAGATACAACGAAGACAGTATGAGCTTGACCTACGACTTGATCGAAGTAAGGGTGGCATCATTAATAGCACGATGACACGCGCGTTGGTGGACTGGTCGAGGAGTATATTTCCGCTGGGTAATGCTCACGCCAGCGTGATGTTTGTTGTTGGAAAGGGGGGCTGGTCAGGTGATATAGCCGAAGCCCCTTAGTCGATAGGTCTATAGTTGAATAAGCTATAGTAGAATATAATATATTGAAGAACTTAAAGACTATCTAGAGAGG
>Ga0182030_10009984_pt1 | contig 19364 bp, 18 predicted proteins | sample 812S3MmetaG_FD_121299 | JGI IMG/M metagenome (GOLD analysis project Ga0182030, IMG submission 121299) | Permafrost microbial communities from Stordalen Mire, Sweden - 812S3M metaG (Illumina Assembly) | ecosystem: Environmental > Terrestrial > Soil > Wetlands > Permafrost | place: Sweden... | reverse complement strand
TGGCCTTCAACCAGATCGCTCAAACCGGCTCGAACCAGGATCGCCAATCACGCGCCAAAGGACGCAACCGCTGCTGGAAAATCCCCCTTGACGAATACATTCCCCATGTGAGCAATCCAGACTAAGCGGCCGCCGCAATCCCTAAGTCTGGATTGCTTCGCTTTGCTCGCAATGACGTCGGAGGCGATTCGGCTTCGACGCAACGAGCTCTCATGCGAAGGCGCCTCAGGATCAGGTCCGAGTCGGCTTAAAAGCAAACGCCCGCCGCGCGACAGCGTGGCGGGCGTCTTTCTTGCGTCGCGCCTGGCGCGCGTCGCCGTCCCTTCGTTGGAGCAATTCGAGGGGCCGACGGCGCGGGCGGCCAGGGATCGGATTATCGTCGTGATTGAGTGGCGGGCGCAGCGCCGGAGGGGCGGCCTTTCGTCGCTGCGCTGGTCTTAAGGCTTGGCCGGGCGAACGCCGCCCGGCTGGAGCGCGCCTGCGGCGCGCGTTTCTCTTCATCGGCGCCGGCGATGATGTCGCAGGCGTCGCGGCGCTTCGATCAGCTCAAGGAAACAGCTTGAGGATGAGCTGAGCGTTCTGGTTGGCGATCGACAGCGACTGAATACCGAGCTGCTCCTGGGTCTGCAGGGCCTGCAGGCGGGTCGAGGCGGTGTTCATGTCGGCGTCGACCAGGGCGCTGACGCCGGTCGCGTAGTTGGTGTTCAATGCGGTGTTGAACGTCGAGGCCGCGGTCATGCGGTCCTGGGCGGCGCCGATCGTCGCGGCGTAGTTCGTCACCGCGCTCAGCGCTGACTCGACATCCGTGAGCTGCCCGGCCGCAGTCGTGGCGCTGGTCGTGATGTTCGTCAAGTCGGTGGTGCCCTGGGTCAACAGGCCAGCGCCGGCGACCGTGGCGGTCGACTCCTGCAGAGACGCGGCGGTGGCAAGGGAGGTCGCGTTGCCATTGCCGTCGACCGCAGTGTAGGTGGTCGTCGTCGTCGTGCCGTCGAGCGCCATGGACTTGATCACCACCGTGCCGGCAGTGCCGGCGGTGGTGACGGCGCCGGTGCCGGCTGAGGCGATGGTGGTCGCCGTGCCGAGCCCGTCCGGCGTAGTGGCGTAGGTCGGGGCAGTGCCGGCCGTGACGGTGGTGACGTCGGTGCCGTAGGCTAGCGTCCCGGCGGTCGTTGACAGGCTGACGATTGCGTTGATCGTCTTCGCGTCGGTGATGTTCGGCTGCGTCGTCGTCGTCGTCGTGCCGGCGGCGGCGGCGGTCAACGCCTGGGTCGTGAGGCCGATCGTGTTGAAAGAGCCGCCGCTTGTCGTGGCGTTGAAGCCGGCGACGAAGTTCAGCGACGCCCCGGCGGTGCCATTGAGCAGGTTGAGCCCGTTGAACGAGGCGCCATTGACCGCGTCGGTCAGTTGCTTGCCGAGCTGACCGAGCGTCGTATTGATGACGGAGATGCTGGCGCCCGGGGTGTTCGCCTGGGTCAGCGCCGATTCGATCGAGTTGATCGCGGTGATGACCGAATTGATCGCCGAAGAAGCGGTCGACAGGACGGCTTGGCTCTGCGCCAGCGCCTGGTTGGACGCGGTGACGACGCCGCTGTCCGAATTGAGCTGGGTGGCGATCGACCAGTAGGAGGCGTTGTCGGCGGCGCTGGAGACCGCGAGACCGGTCGAAACCTGGTTCTCGGTCGTCTGCAGGGCAGACTGCGTCTGCGTCAGCGACTGCAACGCGCTGAGGGCCGAGGCATTCGTCAGAATTGAACTCATAAGGGTGCTCCTGTCCGTGAAATCACGAAACCGTGTGACATTTCGGATTTGCACCGAGACGACGAAGCGGCCTTATGCCTTTAGCTCCCGAAACGCAGGAACTAATCGCCGTGTGACGCCGAAACCGGCTCCGCAAAACGCGGACCGACCCGGTTCAGTCCCGCCTAACCTGCGACGCGGGTCTTAAGATTAGGTAAAGCCCGGCCGCGGCGCGCCAAATATTAGGCGCCCGCGACAATGGCTACGCATCGGCCGCGCCAGCGCCTCGCTCGCTCTCTTGCGTCATGGCCGGGCTTGACCCGACCATCCAAGCGCCGGCGCAGAAGTGCGTCGATTCTCCGACCGACACTGTCTGGATGGCCGGGTCAAGCCCGGCCATGACGGTGGTTTGGCCGCGCCGCTCCTCAGCCCGCGCAATGCCCGCGCAAGCTCCGTCGCCGAATCTGCCGCGAGGCGTCGCGACCGACCTGGGTCGCGACGGCAGGACGTGCGAGCGCGGGCGAGATGAACAACGCATTGGCGCAGGTCGAACGGCTTTGGGCGAATCTTCTCGCCTTGGGCGCCAGGCGCTTGGCGGCGCTGGCGATGATCGGCGTCACCGTCTTCGCCGCGACCGCCTTCGCCGGTTATTACCTCAGCCGGCCGACGACGGAGACGCTCTACTCCGGCCTCGACCGCGACGACGTCGTCGGCATCGGCTCGAGCCTGCGGGAAGCGGGGATCAATTTCGACGTCAGCGCCGACGGGACGACGGTGATGGTGCCGGTCGGGCAGGCCGGATCGGCCCGCATGTTGTTGGCGGAAAAAGGCCTGCCGCATTCCGGCAGCGTCGGCAACGAACTCTACGACAAGCTCGGATCGCTCGGCCTGACCTCGTTCATGCAGGAAGTGACGCGCGTTCGCGCGATCGAGGGCGAGCTGGCGCGCACGATCCAGATGATGCGCGGCGTCAAGGCGGCGCGCGTCCATATCGTCATGTCCGACGAAGGCTCGTTCCGCCGTGAGCGGCAGGCGCCCTCGGCGTCGGTGATCATCCGCACCGACGGCGGCGACGATCGCTCGGTCGGCGATGCGATCCGCCACCTCGTCGCCGCGGCGATCCCCAACATGAAGACCGACGAGGTCACGGTCCTCAATGTCGACGGCCGGCTTCTCGCCAGCGGCCCGGACAACCTCGAGAAATCGCCCGACAACCTGCTCGGCCTGGAAAAGGAGGTTTCGCAGGAACTGCGCGAGAAGATCACCACCACCCTTGCGCCCTATCTGAGCCTGCACAATTTCCAGGTCAGCGTCGCGGCGCGACTCAACGCCGACAAGACCCAGACCAACGAGACGATCTACAATCCCGACCAGCGCGTCGAGCGATCGGTGCGGGTGGTCAAGGAGAAGCAGAACTCGCAGAACGCGGCTGGCCAGCCCGCGGCGGGCGTCGACGCCAACCTGCCCAAGAACAAGCCGCAGTCGACCGACACCAAGCAATCGAGCGACGCCACCGACAAGAAGGAGGAGCTGACCAACTACGAGGTTTCCTCCAAGCAGATCACCACCACCAGCGCCGGCTTCGTCATCGACGGCCTGTCGGTGGCGGTGCTGATCAACAAGGCGTCGCTGACGGCGTCGCTCGGCGACAAGCCGGCGCCCGACGCGCTGGACAAGCAGGTCAAGGAAATCGAGCAGCTGGTGTCGACCGCCGCCGGCCTGCGCAAGGACCGCGGCGACCTGGTCAAGATCGCGGTGGTCGATTTCGCCGCCGACTCCGGGCGCGACCTCGCGCCGGTCGAGGGGCCGTCGCTGCTCGAGACGCTGGCGCGTCAGGCCGGGTCGTTCGTCAGCTCCGGCGCGATCGTCCTCGTCGCGCTGTTGCTGCTGTGGTTCGGCCTGCGGCCGGCGACGCGCATGTTGCTCGCGCCGCCGGCCGAATCGACTCCCGCGTTCGCCGGCTTGAGCGAGCTCCCGCCGCCGATGTCGGCGCTCGACGGCCCTGGCGGTCCCGGCGGCCCGGCGATTGCGCTGGGCGCCCTCGGCGGGCCGGAGGCGAACTTCCTCATCGACGCCAACGACGAGCGCGACGACTTTCTCAAGGAGCTCGTGGCGCGCAAGGACAAGAGCCCGCAACGCCATCTCCAGAAGCTGGTCGATTTCGACGAGGAGGTCGCGGCGGCGATTCTCAAGCAATGGATCCGTGAGGGAGCAAACGCATGAAGCCGGTCCCGATCTTGCAGTATCTCGACCACTTCGGTCGGGTCGGCCAGGCGGACGTCCAGCCGATCGCCCAGGCGCCGGCGCCGTTCAAGCCGCGCACGCTGCGCGCAGTGCCGGACCTGGCCGCGCGCGCTTCGCTCCCCCTGAGCCGCGCCTTGCAGGAAATGGGGTCGCCGCGCGCCGAAAGCGCGCCGGCGCCCCGGCCGCGGCCTCCCGCCGTTCCGAGCGAGGCGGAGATCGAGGCGCGGATCGTCGAGGCCTACGAGCGCGGTCGCCGCGAAGGCGCGGCCGCCGCGCGCGCCGAGGCGGGCGAAAACCTCGAGCGCGAGGTCGCCGGCGAACGCCAGCGGGCGATGGTCGCGCAGCTCGACTTCCAGCTCAACGAATACGCGCAAATCGCCGAGGCGGTTTCAGCCGGGCTGCAGGAGATCGAACAACGGATCGCCGAAGTCGTGGCGCGTCTTGTCGAGCCGCTGGTCGCGCGCGCGACGGCCGACCGGATCGTCGAAGCGTTGTGCGACAATCTCGCCAGGCTTCGGGTCGGCGGTTCGCCCGGCCTGATCAAGATTCGCGGCCCCGAGCGCGTTCTCGCCGCGCTGCGCGAACGGGTCGCCTACCTCGCCGTCGAGGTCGAGTACGTCGCCGATCATGGCGTCGAAGTCTCGATCGAGGCCGACGAGACGACGATTTGCAGCCAACTGCAGCCCTGGGCTGACCTTATCGCCTCACTCGCCGGGTGACGCGCTTCCATGGACGACGCCCAGCATCCCGAAATCATCATCGTCAGACGCCGCGGCGGCCACGAGGAAGAGCACCACGGCGGCGCCTGGAAGATCGCCTTCGCCGACTTCATGACGGCGATGATGGCGTTCTTTCTCGTGCTGTGGATCATCAACGCCACCGACAAAGACACCAAGACGATCATCGCGCGCTATTTCAACCCGGTGAAACTCGAGGAATCGTCGCGGACGCCCAAGAGCATTCACGGCGACGGCTCGGCGACGCCGGCGGCCGAAGCGCCCGACGGGAGCCAGGCGCCGAAATCGAAGGCGCCTGGCCCGGTCGGCGCCGCCAAGACTCCCGATAGTCCGCCGCCGCCGATGCCGACAACCGGCTTCGACAAGCCGGACGGCAATACGCCGGGCGCGGCGGCCAACCTCGGCGATCCCGCCAGTCCCAAGGCGAACATGAGCGAGGGCGTGTTGTTCGCCGACCCCTATCGCAGTCTCGACGCCATCGCCGGACCGACCTCGCCCAACATGCTCGCGATCATGCAGCGCGACGCGACGAACGGCGCATCGGCCAACGACGGCCTCGCCGATCCGTTCCGCTCGGCGGCGCGCCAGGCGACCCCGGAAACCGAGACGAACGAGCCGTCGAAGCCGCCGGCGGTCGAAGTCGCGCCGTCGCCGTCGGCCCAAAGCGCGGCCTCGCCGACGCCTCAGCCGACCCTCGTCGCGCCGACGCCGCCTGCCGCCGCCGACAACGAGGCCAAGCCGGCGCCTGCCGCCGCCGCCGAGTCGAAGCTGACGGCCGCCGCCGCCGCTCGGCTGCAGAAAGAGCTGGAGCTGCAGATCGCGCCGCCGGGCGCGGCGCGGCTGGGCCCGGCCGTCGACGTCAAGGCGACCGACGAAGGCCTGCTGATCAGCCTCACCGACAAAATGAATTTCACGATGTTCGCGATCGGCTCGGCCGAACCGCAGCCGCAGTTGATCCAGGCGATGGACGCCATCGCCGGCATCCTCAAGCAGCAGTCCGGCCCGGTCGTCGTGCGCGGCCACACCGACGCGCATCCCTACAAGTCGGCGACCTACGACAACTGGCGGCTGTCGTCGGCGCGCGCGCAGATGGCCTATTACATGCTCACGCGCGCCGGATTGCCGGAGAGCCGCTTCGAGCGAATCGAGGGCTACGCCGACAGGCGGCTGCGCGACCCCGCCCATCCGTTCGCGGCCGAGAACCGCCGCATCGAAATCCTGCTCAAGGGAGCCAAGTCGTGAGCGGGCGGCGCCTCGGCCGCGCGCTGGCGGCGATCGCGATTGTCGCCGCTGCGCTCGGCGCCGCCTCCGCGTCGGCGCAGACGATCTCCGACCTGACCTTGGACCTGCAGAACCTGCAGGCGCGCATCGCCGCCGGCGACAAGGCGGCCTACGCCAGCCAGGCCGAACGGATCTCCGCCGTCGGCGCGGCGATCGTCGCGGCCAAGCCCGAAATCTGGCAATCGAAGCGCGAAACCGACGCGGCCGTCATCTATCTGTTGAGCGGCGGCCAGCCGCGCGACATCGTCCAGCTGGTCGAGAGCGGCGCCGTTCCGGCCAGCGAAATCCCGCTGATGCGAGGATCCCTCGCTTACGTGCTCGGCAACGAGGCCGAGGCCGAGAAGCGCCTGTCGGGTTTCGACGCGCGTCGACTTCCTCTGCGGCTCGCCGGCCCGATGGCCTTTGCCCAATCGGTGATCGAGACCGGCCACGATTCGGCCAAGGCGATCGAGCTGCTCGATCTCGCGCGCCTGCTCGCCCCGGGAACGCTGGTCGAAGAGGCCGCGTTGCGGCGCGAGATCATGCTGGAAGCCGACCAGCACAACGTCGCACGCGTCGCCCTGTTGGCGCGGCAGTACGCCTCGCGCTTCGGCGCTTCGGTCTATGCCGAAAGCTTCTTGCAGACTCTCGCCGGCGCGCTCGCTCAAACCGGCGCAATCGACAGCGCGGCGAATTTCGACAAGTTTCATGCCTTCTTCGCCGCGCTCGCGCCCGACACGCGTCGCGGATTCCTGCTCGGGTTGGCGCGCGCGGCGATTCTGAGCGGCCAGCTCGAGGTCGCCGCCACGGCCGCCGCGGCGGCGCTCGATGGCGTTGCGCCCGACAGCGTCGAAGCGGCGCGCGGCAAGCTCTATCAAGCGATGGCGCGCATTCTCACCCCCGATTACGACGCCGGCGTCGCCGAACTGCAAAGCGTCGCTCAGGCCAGGCTCGATCGTCACGATCAGGAGCTGCTCGCCGCGGCGCGCGGCGTGGCGACGTTCATGCGCGAATCGCCGGCGTCGCCGGCCGAGCCGCCGCCGGCCGACACGGCGGCGATGGCCAACGCCAATCCCAACGATGCGGTCGCGCAGACGATCGTTCTCGCCGAAGCGGCCCTCGGCCGCACCGCGCCGCTTGCCGCCGCCGCGCCGAAGGGAAGCCTATGAGCGTCGCCGTCGTCATCGCCGCCAACGCCGCGCCGGCCAGGATGCAAGAGCCCGCGCACGAAACGACCGACCGCGGCGCCGGATCGAAATTCGCCGCCCTGCTCAGCACGCTCGAAAATGAGACGACGAAAGTCGAAGCGTCGTCGAAAGGCGCGTCGGTCGACAGACCGGCGAGCGCCGCGACGACCGCCGAGGCGGCCAAATCGTCGCGCCTCGCCGCGCTCGAGGCGGCGCTCGCCGGTCTGGCGGGCGAGGCGCTCGCCGGCGGCGCCAATTCAGCTTCGGCCAGCGCCTCCGCGTCGTCCAAGACGAGCGGCGGCGCGACGACAAACGCCGCGAAGTCGCGCTCGACGCCGAAATCCGATGCGAGCGCCGCCGTCGTCGCATCGTCCGCCGCCGTCGTCGGCGCGGCGAGCGCGCCGGCCGAAAGCGTCGATCTCTCCTCGACTGCGGCGAAAGGCCGCACAGACGACAGCAAGACGGACGGCGCCGCCGCCACGGATTCCAGCGCTGCGGCGCTGACCGCGCTCGTCGCCTCCGGCTTCGGCGCGCCGGCCGTCGCGGCGTTCGCTGCGATCGTCCCCGCCGCGTCTACGAGCGGCGGCGTCGTTGCGACGGCGGCGCGGAATTCGAACCGACCCGGCGGCGATTCCTCTTCGAGCGCGACGTCGGCGGCGTCCACCGCTGCGCTCGTCAAGGGCGGCGCCGCCGACTCGGCGACCTCGACTCTGCGCGACATCCTCGGCGGCGATTCGTCGTTGTTCGTCTCCGGCGTCGAATCGCGCACCTATCTCGGCCTCGACGCCGCCTCCACCGCCTTGGCGGCGGCGACGGCGGCCGTCGCAGGCGCGGCGACGAGCCCCGGCGCCGCGCTGCGCGAGCCGCCAGGCTCGACCGCGTCGACGAGCGAGCGCGCGCCGACGACCGGAAAACACGCCAGCGCGGCCGGCGGCGCGCCGGCGCGCGGCGTCGCCGCCTCCGCCGCGACGGGCGGGTCCGCGCTCCCCGTCGCCGGCAAGTCGTCGTCCGCCAAGTTGGGGGATTCGTCGAATGGCGGCGATTCGAACGGCGGCGGCGCTCCGTCGCCGGTCTCGGCGACCTCCGCCTCCGCGACCTTCGCCGCTTCGGACGTCGCTGGCGGCTTCTCGGCGTCGGTCAGCCTCGATCGCTTGCCCGGCGTCATCGCCGACGCGGCCGAGGAGCTCGACGCCGCGGCTCGGAGCGCCAGCGGTCCGGCCCCGGCCGGCGCGTCGAACGCCGCGCCGATCAAGGAGCTGCAGATCAATCTGGCCCCGGCCGAGCTCGGCTCGCTGCAGGTGACGATGCGGCTCGCGAACGGCAAGCTCACGGTCGTCGTGGAAGTCGCCAAGACCAGCACGCTGCAAGCGATCGCCGGCGATCGCGACGCGATCGCGGCTCGGCTCGGCACGGCTTCGGCCCCGCTCGAGTCCCTGGTCGTCCAGCCGATGCGCGCCGAGGCGGCCGCGGGCGGCGACTCGGGCGGCGAGGCGCAAACCGCAACCCAGGACAATCCCTCCAATGGAGCCAATCGCGATTCGCCAGCCGGCGGGCAGTCGACCTCTCAGCGCGACGGCGCGGCGGACGCTTGGCGGCGGCAAGGCGCGCCGGCTCGCCGCGGCGCTGGCGATCTTACTGTCTAGCGCCGTCGTCGCCCGCGCCGAGACCGCCGAGCTTTGCGAGCAGGAAATGGCGCGCGCCGCGCGCGAGAACGGCATTCCGCTCAATATCCTCTATTCGGTCGGTCTGACCGAAACCGGCCATGCCGGCGCGTTGAGCCCGTGGGACATGAACGTCGACGGGCGCGCCGTTCATTCGGCCAGCCTCGAGGAGGCGCTGCAGCGCTTCGCCGCCGAGCGCGCGCGCGGCGCGAAGCTGATCGACGTCGGCTGCATGCAGATCAACCATCACTGGCACGCCTCGCATTTCAGTTCGTTGGCCGAAATGTTCGACCCCACGCACAACGTCGATTACGCGGCGGGCTTTCTCAAGACGCTCAAGGCCCAGGAAGGCAACTGGACCCTGGCGGTGGCGCGCTACAACGCCGGCCCCGACAATCCACAGGCGCAGAAGGCCTATGTTTGCAACGTGATTGGCAACATGGTGGCGAGCGGCATGGGCGAATGGACGCCGCGGGCCCGCGCGTTCTGCCAGTGACGCGCGCGCGACGGCCGCCGCTTGGGGTTAAAGAAATTGGTAAACAATATCCGCCAGCTTAGCGTTTCGTCGGTCTGAATCGCGCGTGCAGGCGGCAAGGGTCGCCGCCGCGAAGCCGTCGCTTGCGACGGCGCATATGCGCGGGAGTCGCGTCGAATGCCTGCATTGTCTGCCTTTCGGCTTTCGCCTCGCGGCGGCCGACGGCGATTGGAGACGCGATGAGCCTCCGCCCGAACCTCAGGAGCGCGCTCCACTTCATCGGCGTGATCGTTTTCATCGCGCTCGGCGCGCTGAGCGCGTCGCGCGCGCGCAGCGACCCGTTGGCCGAAGTCTACCTGCTCGGCCTGATCGGCGTCGGCGTTCTCGCCATCGTCGTCGGCGCGGGGCCGACCGTCCGTGAGGGCGGCGACGCGGCGGCGGCGGAGTTCGAGCGGCGCGCCGACGTGGCGCTCGCGACGGTGCTCGGCCACATGCGCGACCAGGCCGCCGAAGGGGTGAAGTTCAGCGAGTCGCTCGCCGGCGCCAACCGCAAGCTCGCGCGCGGCGGCCCCTACGACACGGTCAACGAGATCGTTCTCACCCTCATCAACGACAATCGCGCGATGCAGACCAAAGTCAACGGGCTGACGGAGAAGCTCGAACAGTCGCGCTTCCAGATCATGCGGCTGCGCTCGAGCCTGAACAAGGCGGAGGAAATCGGCAGCCGCGATTCGTTGACCGGACTGGGCAACCGCCGCTACTTCGACGCGGCGCTGAACGAGGAGATCGAGCGCGCGCGCGAAGGGGAGAAGACGCTCTGTGTCGGTCTTGCCGACATCGATCATTTCAAGGCGATCAACGACAAATTCGGCCACATGGCCGGCGATGTCGTCCTCAAGCGCTTCGCCGATCTGCTGACCGGCAGCGTCACGGGCGAAGACAAGGTTGCGCGATTCGGCGGCGAGGAATTCGCCATTGTGTTCCCCGACGCCGACCTTTCCGATGCAACCGCGATCGTCAACCAGATCCAGAAGCAGCTCGAGAGCAAGCGCTGGGCGGTCGCGGCCAGCGGCGAACGCCTCGGCGCGGTCACCGCGTCGTTCGGCGTCGCGCGCCTGCGCGACGGCGAATCGGCCGATGAACTGCTGCGCCGCGTCGACGCCAAGCTCTATGAGGCCAAGGCCAACGGCCGCAACCGGGTCGCGGTCGACGCGAGCGACGGCGCCGCCAACGAGTCGGCGTCGTGAACGCTCCGCCGCGCGCGCGAAAACGCGCGCCGACGAGCTTCGGAAGCGTTCTCGCCGAGGTCGAAAACAGGAGCGGCGATCCGGAGCGGCTCGCCCGGCCGCTCGGCTATCCGTTCGCCGCCCTCGATCCGCCCACGGAAGCGGCGGACGGCCCGACGAGCGCCTGGGACCAGGCGCTGGCCTGGGTCGAGGCGGCGGGCGAGCCGCCGCAAGTCGAACCGGGGGCCGCGCAAGCCGAACCGGCCGCGCCGCGCGTCGAGCCTGCCGCGCCGCTTTCCGACGATCCCGACGCCATCGCCGCCGAACTGGGCTTGAGCGGCGCGCCGACGCTCGCCGATCTGAACCGCGCGCGGCGGCGCTTCATGTGGGCCAACCATCCCGATCGTCGGCCCGACGCGCCGCGCGCGCTCGCCAATCGCCGCGTGGCGATCGCCAACATGCTGCTCGACCGCGCCGAGGCGGCGCTCACGGCGAATCGGCGACGCGGCTAGGGCGCGCTGATTATGACGGCGCCGCTTCCTCGAAATGATGGGCGAAAAGGTCGACGCATCCGTCACAGATGAAAGCCGACGGCCCGGCGCCGAGCCGCACTTCCGGCGGCGACCTCCCGCAGAATGAGCAACTCTGTTGGCTGGACGGCGGGTTCGCAACGCGCTCGAGCAGGAACGCGCAGCATTCGCGCATGAAGACGTAGAGCGACGCCTTCACCCGTTCGGTGAGCGATTGTTCGTCGTCGAACAACAGCGCCGAGCACCTGCGAAGGCAGCCTTCGTAGTCCTCGTTGTGGTAGTCGATCGCCACGCGATCGATGGCGTCGCGAAGGGTGTCGCTTGCCTGATCGTTCATGTCGGCCCCCTACCGTTGACCCAAGATTCCAGGCGGAAAAATCGTCGGCAGGCCGGTCGACTTGCATGTCGCCAAGGCCGCCGTGCAGCCCGAAGTCGATCTTCCGCTGACGAAAATGGCGTCCTGGACACATGCCCTGAACGCATCCAGACAGGTAAGCCGTGGCGCCGTCGCGACGCGCGTCGTTGCGACGGCCGGTTCGCTAGATTCTCGCGAAGCGCTCTGATTTGTGTGTGAAGGCGCGCCAGCGACAACGGAGCCACGCGCAGCGACTGTTGCGCTCGCGCTCGACGCTGCGCCCGCGCCCGCGGCGTCCGTGAATCGCCCGTCTTCGTCATGGTAGGGATTGAATTTTTCCATTTGGCTCGACTCTCTTTCGTCGTTGCCAACCGAGGCGGCGAGGATGCCCGCTCGCTTCAATTCAGACGTGAGATTGCGCGCCTGATCCGAGATTGATTTCAATGCGGAGGCCTCGATTGGATCGGGAAGTCCGAGCAGCACCGCAGCGATTTGCGCGCGAGCGATCTCGCCGCGATCAAGTGCGCTAGCGATGGTCTTCAAGCCGGAAAGCTTCCCGGCGAACGCAACTCGCTCGCGGTAAGCCTCGCCGAGTTCTCGGTCGAGGTCGGCGAGCGGTCGCGGTCGCCAACCGGAGCGGCCGCCAGGGCTCGCTTTGCGTTCGAGCAGCGGCGTCGCGCCGACATAGAGACCGCTTTCATCGCAGCGGACGCCGCGTCCCGCCGCTTCGCTCAAGCGGAAATGCCGCGCGAACTGCATGGATGGCCTCTTCTTGCCCGATGCACTCATCTTATGTTCGCGGTTTGTTCGCGTCAAGAATTTGTCCGTGCGATCGTCGGAAACGCCTTGCGTGTCGTGCGTCACCCAGCTTGCGGGGATGACAATGGCGCAAAGCGCGTAGATTCGCGCATGCGGTCGCCGCGACAATTTCTTCCAGAAAATCGGAATGGTCGGTATCATAGTTTGTCGCGCCCAGAGCGGTCGCGCCGGCGGCGCGGGGGCGTTCTCACGGTGCGAAGCGGGTTCAACGCATTGAAAAGACGGGAGGCGGCGAAGCGGGCAGTTTCGCTTGCGTACGCAGATCAATGACTTACGCGGGCCGAAACGAAGCCGGCCGTTTCGTTTAGGCTTCGCATCGTTTCGCCGCGGCTTCGTTTGGCTTCGCGTCGTTTCGCTTTCGCGGGCGCGGGTCGCGGTCGATCGTCGCCGCGGAGCGGTCGAGGAAGGCGGGCGGCCGTCGCGCCGGCGCCCGCGCTTTCGCGCGCAAAATGGCGCCCAAGCGCTTGAAATCGCCCGCCCGCGTAACGGACTTGTCGGCCGCGGCGGACGGCGTCGAACGGCGCGCGGCGCAGGCTCAGTCGCCGCCGAAGATCATCCGGCGCGAGAACGGGTTGACCGCAGCGCCGGCGGCGCCGGAGGGGTCGGCGACGAGCAGGACCGCGCCGGAATCGTCGAGCAGCGTCCAGCGTCCCTGGCGCTCGACGATCGCGGCGACGCGCCCGAGCCCCGGGGCGACGTCGCCGGTCTTGATCACCCGCGTCTCGACGCTGTTGCGCAGCCACGCCATGCCCGGTTCGACCGCGACGAGGCGGTAGGGGTCGAGGTCCGGGGTCGCGTCGTCGCCGCTGCGGACAATCGAGCCGGTCGGCGACATGTCGATCGATTGATGCGAATCGGCGCGCCCTTGCGTGGCGGTCCTCGAGTCGGCGACCTTGCTCGCGGCGGGGACCGGAGCGGCGGCGCGCGCGGGCGCGGGTCCGACCGTGGCGACAATGGCGACGTGGCCGTGCGGCTGGCCGAAGACCCCCAGATACTGCAAGCCGTTGACCATCGGCGCGTCGCCGGCGCGCGTGAACATCACGGTCGCGAAGACGACCGAGGCCGTGGCGGTCGTCACGCCGACGCCGAACAGCGCGATATCGACGGGCGAACGCGCCGCGAGGGCCTTGGCGGCGAAGCGGGGAACCAACAGTCCGCTGAGTTTCATGCGCACGCTTTCGTTTTTGCCGCGCTCAGCCGTCGAGCGGCTCGGCGCTTTCGTCCTTGGCTTCGCCGCGCAAGGCGGCGGCGAGTTCGATGAAGGGGTCCTCGCAGGGCGGCGAGGCGAGCGTCTGGCTCATCGCCTCGTAGATGCGCGGCACCGACTTGACCGCCTGGTCGAGCAGCGGGTCGGCGCCGGGAGTGAAGCCGCCCATCAGCCTGAGATCGCGGGTCTCCTCGTAGCGGGCGATGAGCGCGCGCAGCCGCGTCACGAGCTTGCGCTGCTCCGGCGACCAGGTGGGGTTGGGGATGCGCGAAACCGAAGCGAGGATGTCGACGGCGGGGAAGCGGCCCTGGTCGGCGATCGCCCGGTCGAGCACGATATGGCCGTCAAGCGTGCCGCGGATGCTGTCGGCGACGGGGTCGTTGTGGTCGTCGCCGTCGACCAGCACCGAAAAAATGCCGGTGATCGAACCCGAGTCCTCGAGACCGGGGCCGGCGCGCTCGAGCAGGCGCGGCAGGTCGGAAAACACGCTCGGGGCGTAGCCGCGGGCCACCGCCGGCTCGCCCGCCGCCAGCGCGACGTCGCGGGCGGCGTGGGCGAAGCGGGTGACCGAATCGACGATCAGCAGCACCTGTTCGCCGCGGTCGCGGAAATATTCGGCGACCGCCATCGCCGTGCGCGGCGCGAGGCGGCGCATCATCGGGCTCTCGTCGCCGGTCGAGACGACCGCGATCGCCGTCTGGCGATTGCCGGCGAGCGCGTCATCGAGGAATTCGCGCACCTCACGGCCGCGTTCGCCGACCAGCGCGATCACCACGGTGTCGAAATCCGGCGCCCGGGCGAGCATCGCCAACATCGTCGATTTGCCGACGCCCGACCCGGCGAAGACGCCGATGCGCTGTCCGGCGCACAGGGGCGTGAAGAAGTCGACGACGCGAATGCCCGACTTGATCGGCTTGCGCAGCCGCGTGCGCCTGAGCGCCGGCGGCGGTTCGCTGTCGAGCGGCATCACGCGGTCGCCGACCGGCAACGGGCCGGCGCCGTCGATCGGCTGGCCGAGCGCGTCGATCGCCCGGCCCTTCCACGCCGGGCAGGGCGCGAGCGACAGCGCCTCGGCGCGATAGGCGCGCGCGCCTATCGCCGCGTCGCAGCGCGCGTCGAACGGCTTGAGGGTCACGGTCTGATCGTCGATCCGCACCACCTCGCCAAGTTGGAAGCGATCGCCGACGTCGACCCGCACGCATTCGCCCAAGCGCAGGAAGCGCGACAGGCCCGCGACCCGGTAGTGAGACATGGCGATTTCGGTCACCGCGCCGCAGACGGAGGTCAGGGGCATGGTCTTGGCGGCGGCGGCGAGCCCGCGCTCCATCCGGTCGAGCGCCGTCAGCGGCGGCGCGGAGGCATCGCCGTCTCCGATCATTCGCCGCTTCCCTGGTCATCGCCGCTCGCGCGCATCGAGCAGGTCCTAGCTCGCAAGAGACTTGATGGCGTCTTCCATCGAGGTTTCGGTCTGCGCCACCTCCGAATTGACGCCGTCGAAATTGCGGGTCACGGAGATCAGCTTGGTCATTTCCTCGATCGGATTGACGTTCGCGCCCTCGACGTAGCCCTGCGCCACGCCGTTCTGGGTGAAATCGAGGACCGGCGTCGCCGGCTTGTCGGGGATGACGCCGGAGTTCTCGGCGCGGACGAGGTTGGCCTGGTCGTCGATCGAGAACAGACCGATCGCGCCGATCTGCTTGCCATCTTGCGAGATCATCCCGTCGCCGCCGATGGTCGGCGTCGAGCCGACGGGGTTGAGGACGATCGGCGCGCCGCCGGCGTCGAGCACCGGGTTGCCGATCAGGGTCTCGAGCGCCCCGCTCTCCGACATGCGCATCCGGCCGTCGCGCGTGTAAGCGATCCCGGATTGGGTTTTGATCGCCATCCAGCCGTCGCCCTGAATGGCGACGTCGAAGGGATTGTCGGTCTTCACCGCCGCGCCGGTCTGGCGCGAAATGAAGGAGGTTCCCGGCGAGACATAGGAAATCGAGCTGTCGCCGGCCTTGGCGAGCTCGGTGGAGAAACGGACGCCCTCGCCGCGAAAGCCGACCGTGTTCATGTTGGCGACGTTGTTGGCGATCGTCTCCAGGCGTCGTTCGAGCGACACCTGCGCCGACAGCGAAACGTAGAGACCGTTCTGCATGACCCAACCCGCCGCCGCCGCGCCGCTGGAGGGCCGGCCCTGGCGCGACAATCGGTCCGCCGGCTTGCATGGGGCTGACCTCGGCGAAACAGCCTGGCGTAAGTTTGGCGTCGCACGGTCGGCGCTTAAGGGCGGAAGGAGCGCGGCTTGAATTTCTTCATCGGCCTGATCGTCTGCATCGGCAGCGTTCTCGGCGGTTACGCCGCGCTCGGCGGTCACCTCGAAGTGCTGTTCCAGCCTTACGAGTTCGTGATCATCTGCGGCGCGGCGCTCGGCATCTTCATCGTCGCCAACCCGATGGCGACCATCAAGGACAGCGGCAAGGCGATCCTCGAGGCGATCCTCGACAAGGTGCCGAAGCCGCGCGACTTTCTCGACGTCCTGAGCGCGCTGCATGCGCTGATGCGCGAGCTGCGCGGCAAGTCGCGCGCCGAGGTCGAGCCGCATTTCGACAACCCCAGCCAGTCGCAGGTGTTCATGGGCTTCCCGCGCCTGCTCGCCAACAAGGACCTGCTGACCTTCATCTGCGACTACGGCCGGTTGATCATCATCGGCAACGCCAAGACCCACGAGATCGAGGCGCTGATGGACGAGGAGCTCGAAACCCTTGCTCACGACCGCTACAAGCCGGTCCACGCGCTGCAGAACATCGCCGACAGCCTGCCGGCGCTCGGCATCGTCGCCGCGGTGCTGGGCGTCGTCCACGCGATGGGTTCGCTCGATTCGTCGCCGGAAATCCTTGGCGGCCTGATCGGCGCGGCGCTGGTCGGCACTTTCTCGGGCATCCTGCTGTCCTACGGCGTCGTCCTGCCGATCGCGCTCAAGATCAAGGAGGTGCGGCAGAAGCAGCTTCGCCTGTTCAGCCTGGTCAAACAGAGCCTGCTCGCCTTCATGAACGGGGCGATGCCGCAGGTGGCGGTCGAGTTCGGCCGCAAGACGATTCCGTCCAAGGAGCGGCCGACCATCGACACGGTCGAGAACGAGACGATCGCCGGCCCGGCGCCGGCGCCGGAAGCCGTGATCAAGGAGGCGGCCTAGCCCATGCCCCGCGCGGAACGCGAAAGCTCGGCGGCGAGCGCGCCCTGGCTGCAGGGCGCGCAGCCCGATTCGGCCGGTCAGGCGATCGAGCGGCTGCCCGGCCTCGCCTTCGCCTTCGAACAGTTCGCGCTCAACATTCCCGCCGCGGCCGGCAGTCTTTTGAAGCTCGAGACGGCGCCGACGCTCGACGCCATCCGCCCTGAGACCGCGTTCACGGCGCTCGGCGAGTGCGAGGGCCAGCTTGCCGCGGTTCTGCACAGCGGCGCGCTCGACGCCAAGCTGATGCTGATCTTCGATCCCAAGATCGCCGAGTCGCTGATCGCGACCGTCTTCGGCGACGAGAGCGTGTCCGTTGGCGAACGGCCGCCGCGGTCGGCGACGACGATCGAGTTCCATCTCGTCGCCGAACTCGCCCGGCGCTTTGCAGGCGCGCTGGAGGCGGCGTTCGACGGCTTCGGCAGCCTCGAGCTGCGCCTCGATCGCCTGGAGAAGCTTGCCGACGTTTACGGGCTCGGCCGGCGCGACGGCCCGACGGTCGAAGCGCGGTTGACGCTGGCGACGCGGCTCGGCCCGCTCGCGCTCGCCGTCCTGGCGCAGCAGGCGGCGTTGGCGCCGCTGCGCAAGCAACTCGCCACGGAGCCCGGCGCGGAAGCGGGCGGCGGCGACCCCCGGTGGGCGCGGCAGCTCGAGCGCGGCGTCGTCCGCGCCCGCGTCGCCGTTTCCGCGGTGCTCGACGAATTGCCGATGTCGCTGGGCGACATCGCCGCCCTCTCGGTCGGCCAAGTGTTGACGCTGCACGGGTCCGGCATGGGGCGGGTCCGCTTGGAATGCGAGGGGCGCGAAATGTTCTGGTGCAAGCTCGGGCAGGGCGACGGCCGCTACTCGTTGGAGATCGAAGCGGCGGTCGAACTCGAGGACAATTCCATCGAATCCGCGCTCGCTAATTAACCCGCCGACGTCGGCTGCCGCCGTAAGACGACCGAAGAAAGAGTCATAGGGCCATGGACGACACGTTCGAACCTCTCAGCGACCTGCCCGAGCCCGGCGCCGAGTCCGATGCCGCGCCCGCGCCCGTCGCCGCGCCTGCCGCTCCGGGGCCGGCGAGCCCGCCGCGCTACGACGCCATCCTGTCGATTCCCGTAACCGTGCAGGTCGTGCTCGGCGGCACGACGATGCCGGTCTCCAGCTTGATGAAGCTCGGCCGCGGCGCCGTCGTCTCACTCGATCAGAAGGTCGGCGATCCCGTCAATATCGTCGTCAACGGCCGGACGATCGCGCGCGGCGAAGTGGTGGTGGTCGACGAGGAAACCGCCCGTTACGGAGTGTCTCTGACCGAAATCGTCGCGTCGTCGCGCGACGATCGCGCCACCTGAAGGCCGAGCCGAGATGGACGCGACGACCAATGGCGGACTGAGCCGCGATCCGCGCCAGCTCGCCGGGCCGCAAAGGGCCGCGGCGATCCTGCTGGCGATGGGCAAGCCGCCCGCCACGCGCTTGCTCAAGCATCTCGAGCCCAATGAGCTGCGCGAGGTGACGCGCGCAGCCGCGCGTCTCGGCGCGATTCCGCCTGGCGAACTGGAGACGCTGGTCGAGGAATTCACCGCCGCCTTCTCGGCCGGCGCCAGCCTGATGGGCGACGTCGGCAAGGCTCGCGACATGCTCGCCGACGTGGCGCCGCCGGAAGAGGTCGCCGATATCCTTTCCGACGTCTCGATGCCCGGAGATCTCGGCGTCTGGAACGCGCTCGGCGGCGTGCCGGAGGCGGTGCTGCAGGGCTATCTCGCCAACGAGCATCCGCTGGTCGCCACCTACATCCTGTCGAAACTCACCCCGCCGCTGGCGGCGCAGGTCGTCGCGCGCATGCCGCGCGAGGCGCGCAACGAGGTGCTGGTGGCGATGATCGTCAGGCCGGTCCTCTCCGAGGACATTCAGCTCATCGTCGAAGACGGGGTGCGCAAGGATCTCGCCAATCTAACCGCGCGCGGCGCCGGGCTCGACAACCACACCCGCATCGCCGACATCATCAACAACCTCGAACCGCTCGACGCGCGCGACGTCGTGCAGTCGCTGGTCGCCGCGCGCCCCAAGGAGGCGCGCATGGTGATGAAGATGCTGTTCTCCTTCGACGACCTGCCGCGCCTGTCGCAGCGGGCCCGCGCGGTGCTGTTCGACAAACTGCAGACCGAGACGGTGGTCATGGCGCTGCGCGGCGCCGATGCCGAGTTCCGCGATACGGTGCTGTCGGCGATGGCTTCGCGCTCGAAACGCCTGGTCGAGAGCGAGCTGGCGACGCCGATGCTCGCCTCGCCGCGCGACATCGCCAAGGCGCGCAAGCAGATCACCGACCTCGTGCTGAAGATGGCTCAGCGCAACGAAATCGAGATCCCTCCGCCCGACGGCGCCGAGGCGGCGTAGCCGGGAGGGGCGGCGATGGCCGAAGAACGCGACACCGACAGCAAAACCGAAGACGCGACCGAAAAGAAGATTCACGACGCAGTCGAGCGCGGCGACGTGCCGATCTCGCGCGAAGTGCCGATTCTCGCCTCGCTGGCGGCGATTCTGATCGCTCTGGTTTTCATCGTGCCGCCGCGCACCGAGGCGTTCGTCGGCGCGCTGATGCGTTTCCTCGACGACGCCAGCGGCTGGCGGCTCGAACGGTCCAACGATGTCCTGGCGCTTGCCGGAATCGTCGGCGTCGCCGCGGTCGAGTTCGTCATTCCGGTGGTCACGGTGCTGATGATCGCC
>Ga0182030_10009980_pt1 | contig 19367 bp, 19 predicted proteins | sample 812S3MmetaG_FD_121299 | JGI IMG/M metagenome (GOLD analysis project Ga0182030, IMG submission 121299) | Permafrost microbial communities from Stordalen Mire, Sweden - 812S3M metaG (Illumina Assembly) | ecosystem: Environmental > Terrestrial > Soil > Wetlands > Permafrost | place: Sweden... | reverse complement strand
GCCGTTTGGCGGCCGAGCGCACGATCCCGAGCGAGCAGGACGGCCCCGGCTGCTCACTGCACTTCAGACGCTCTGAGCTCGACGCTTGGCGCGGGACGGCCGTCGCCAACAAGAGAAAGAGGCACACGATGCACGCCGTCGTCGTCAAGCTCACGATCAACGACCCCCAAGCCGCCGAGAAGGCTCTGCACGAGCAGTTGGTGCCCAGGGTCTCGCAAGCGCCAGGGTTCGTCGCCGGCTACTGGACAACGAAGGACGACAGCGCCCTCTCGATGTTCATGTTCGACACCGAGCAGGCCGCCAACGGGATGAGCCAACAGGCCAGGGCGGGCGTCCCGGCCGGCGTCACACTCGAGGACATCGAAGTCCGCGAAGTCGCAGCGCACGCCTGATCGACCGACGCCCTACGCACCGCTGCCAGGTTGGCGGCCGGTGCCGTGGGACGCCTGGACAGCTCCTTTCGATTAAGTTCTGAGTTTGGCTATTGACATTAGCTATGCGGCTATGTATATTCCCTTGCATGCCAACAGACACGAAGTCCCAAACCACAGACTCGCCGGCCCAGACGACCATCTACCTAACCCGCCCAGGGGGGCGGATTGCATACGACGTCGCCGGTGATGGGCCTCTCGTCGTGCTGGTCCCGGGGATGGGCGACCTGCGCGCGGCCTACCGCTTGCTCGCACCGGCGCTGGTCGGGGAGGGCTACAGGGTCGCCTCGACCGACCTGCGCGGCCATGGCGACAGCGACGCCACGTTCAGCTCCTACGGTGACGTCGAGACGGCCGGTGACGTGCTCGCTCTGATCGACGAGCTCGGTGGGCCGGCGGTCATCGTCGGCAACTCGATGGGCGCCGGGGCGGCCACCTTCGCGGCGGCCGAGCAGCCCGAGCTCGTCAGCGGCCTGGTGCTGGTCGGAGCGTTCGTTCGCAACGGCGAGATGAACGCGATTCAGCGGGTGATGCTGCGGGTCGCGATGGCTCGCCCATGGGCTGCGAGCGCATGGAAGTCATACATTCCGAAGCTCTACGCCGGACAGCGCCCCGAGGACTTCGAGGACTATCGCAAGCAGGTCGTGGCGAGTCTTCGCCGCCCGGGATACGCGAAGGCGTTCTCGCTGACGACGCGGACCGACCACACGCCGGCCGAGGCGCGCCTGGCCGACGTATCGGCGCCCGCGCTCGTCGTCATGGGCGACCAGGACCCCGACTTCCCGGACCCGCGGGCGGAGGCGGACTGGATCGCCCAGGCCCTCAGCGCCGAGGTCGTGATGGTGCCCGAAGCCGGCCATTACCCCCAGTCCCAGCGCCCCGAGATCACCAGCGAGGCAATCGTCGGCTTTCTCGGCACGGTGAACGACCGTGGCTAGAGCGGGCCTCACAGAACTCCTCGTCATCGAAGAGGCCGAGCGCCTCGCCGACGAAGTCGGGCTGCCGAGGATGACCCTGGCGGCGCTGGCTGGGCGTCTGGGCGTGCGCCAGCCCTCGTTGTACAAGCACATCGAGGGCATGGAAGGGCTGGTGCGCAGCATCTCCGTGCGCGCCAAGAACGAGCTGGCATACGTCCTCGCTCGCGCCGCCGTCGGGCGCGAGCGAGCCGACGCCCTCACCTCGATCGCCAACGCCTACCGAGCGTGGGCGCTCGAGCATCCGGGGCGCTACGCGGCCGCGCAAAGCTCCCCGGCACCCGGAGACACAGAGGACCAGGTTGCCAGCCTGGCCGTCGTCCAGGTAGCCACAGACATCCTCGCCGGCTACAAGCTCGACGAGGACGACGCGATCGACGCGACCCGCGCGCTGCGCTCCGCGCTCCACGGCTTCATCACCCTCGAGAGCAGCGGCGGCTTCGGGCTCCCCGTCGACATCGACCGCAGCTTCGCGCGACTCGTCAACGGCATCGCCACAGCGTTCTCTTCGTGGACAAGCAAGCCGGCGGTCACAAGATGAGCATCTCGACCGCTAGCCGTGTAGGGATCGCCGATGGCGCCAGGGCCGACGCACCTACACGCCTGCTGCGCCTGGAGGGCGCCGCCCTGCTGGCCGGCTCGCTGCTCGCCTACACGACGACCGGCCTGCCCTGGTGGCTGATTCCGCTGACATTGCTGCTTCCCGACCTGTCGGCCGTCGGCTACCTCGGCGGCAACGGTCTCGGAGCGCGGGTCTACAACCTGTTCCACATCACCCCGCTGCCCGGCCTGCTCATTGCCGTCGGCTGGTGGCAGAACGCTTCGCTCGCGAGCGCACTAGGCCTCATCTGGCTGGCCCACATCGGCATGGACCGAATGCTGGGCTACGGCCTGAAGTACGACGACGATTTTCAACATACCCACCTCAGCAGTCCCCAACAAACCACCAGCCGCTGATTCACGCACCACTCCTAGCGCACCTCGGCACGCAGCGGAGCCCGGGTCATTGACAATCATGAACGGAGGACTAATGTCGGTATTTCTACGCAGGTCGGTCCGGGGGCGGTCCGGCCTTCATAACCTCCACCCCGGGAAGCAGGGCGCGATGCGCAGTCTTGCCCGCTGGTGCATGGCTCACCGCCGCCGCGTCATCGTTGGATGGATCGCGGTCGCGGTTCTGGCAAGCGTTCTCTCCCACGCCATCGGCCCGAGCTACTCGACCGTATTCGGCATCCCCGGTACCGAGTCCCAGCGGGCCAGGGAACTGTTGAAACGAGAGTTCCCTGCCCAGAGCGGCGATGTGGACACGATCGTTTTCCACGTGGCACACGGGACGGTCGACTCGCCCGAAGTCCGAGCCGCGATCCTGCCACTGCTCGCGCGCGTCCAGAAGCTCCCGCACGTTGCCGGCATCGTCGGCCCCTACTCCTCGACGGGAGCCGTGCAAGTCTCTGCCAACCGGATGACGGCGTTCGCGACGGTCAACTACGACAAGCAGGCCAACCTGCTGTCGAACGACACCGGAAAGCCGCTGTTGGCCGACGTCAAAGCCATCCACGTGGCCGGCCTTCAGGTTGCCGCCGGCGGCGAGGTGGTCCAGCAGGCGGAGGGGTTCAGCGTCGGCCCGGCCACCGGAGTCGGTGTCATCGCGGCGCTGCTGATCCTGTTCTTGACGTTCGGTTCGCTCGCCGCCGCGGGGCTGCCGCTCATCACGGCCGGGCTCGGACTGATTACCGGCGTCGCGCTGATCGGCATTGCCACCCACCTGACAAACATGTCGAACATCTCGCCCGACCTGGCGCTGATGATCGGGCTGGGCGTGGGGATCGATTACGCGCTCTTCATCGTCACCCGCTTCCGGGAGAGCTATCTCGCGCTCGGCGACGTCGAAGGTTCGGTCCTCGAGGCGATGGACACCTCCGGCCGCGCCATCATCCTTGCAGGCTCGACCGTGATGATCGCCCTGCTGGGGATGTTCGCGACCGGCGTCTCGTTCATGTACGGCCTGGCGATCGCCGCCGTGATCGCCGTGCTCCTGACCCTCCTTGCCTCGCTGACACTGCTGCCCGCGCTGCTGGCCCGCTTTGGACCCCGGCTCGTGCGCCCCAGCGATGCACGCGCCGGACGGTTCAAACGCACACGCCCAGCGGCGACGGACACGACGGCAGCAGCAGCCCCGAGCGCCGTCACCCCTGAGCACTCGGCATGGCGACGGTGGAGCGGGACTGTGCAGAGGCATCCCTGGCCGCTGGCGATCGTCTCCCTGGCGGTCATGGTCGCCCTCGTGACCCCGGTCCTCGCGCTGAGACTCGACGAAAGCGACGCCGGCAACAACCCGAGCAGCCTGAGCTCACGCCACGCCTTCGACCTCCTCGCCCAGGGCTTCGGACAGGGATTCAACGGCCCGCTGCTTCTGGTGGCCGAGCTCTCAGGGCACGAGCATGCCACTGCCCTGTCGACGCTGAGGAGTGATGTCGCGGGGACCCCGGGCGTTGTTGCCGTCACCCAGCCGCGGATCTCACCCTCGGGCAGCGTGGCCGTCATGCAGGCCTACCCGAGCTCGGCACCCGAGGCGCTCGCCACGACCGAACTCGTGAACCACCTGCGCCACACGGTCCTCCCACCGTTCGAGCGCAGCGCCGGCACCCCTGTCCTCGTCGGCGGGTTCACGGCAGGATCGATCGACTTCTCCAACTACCTCGCGAACAAGCTGCCTTTGTTCTTCGGCCTCGTGATCCTGCTCTCGGCATTGCTGCTGCTGCTCGTCTTCCGGTCGATCGTGATCCCCGTCCAGGCCGCGATCCTCAACCTGCTTACCGTCGGCGCAGCGCTGGGCGTAACCGTCGCGGTCTTCCAATGGGGATGGCTCGGCGGCCTCCTGGGTGTACAGAAGGGACCGATCGAGGCCTGGGTGCCGGTGATCATGTTCGCCGTCGTGTTCGGTCTCTCGATGGACTACGAGGTGTTCCTCGTTTCCCGGATCCGCGAGCAATGGCTGCTGCGGCGCGACGCATCCGCAGCGGTCGCCGAGGGAGTCAGCCTGACCGGTCGGGTGATCACCGCCGCGGCGGCCATCATGGTCTGCGTCTTCCTTTCCTTCGTGCTCGGCGACGAGCGGACGCTGAAGGAGTTCGGCTTCGCCCTCGCGGTCGCGGTCTTCCTCGATGCCCTCGTCGTCAGGTGCATGCTCCTGCCGGCCTCGCTGGAGCTGATCGGCCCCGTTACATGGAGCCTCCCAGGCTGGCTGGAGAGTCGACTGCCTCAGATCAACATCGAGGGCACCCACACGCCGATGCCGGCCCCACCCGAGCGCGGCGTCCCCGAGCCTCCATCTGACCCGGTTCCCGCGCCTGCAGGAGCATGAGCACCACCGAGGCATACCGCCCCCTCATCAACTCCGCCACCGGCGAGACGATCCAGTTCATCGCTCAGCCCCCTGGTGAGGATGAGGACGTCGTGCGCTTCAGTTGGCGCAGCAAGCCGGGCGGCGAGATCACCGAGCACATCCACCCCCTCCAAGAGGAGCGCTTCAACATCACAGCGGGCCAAGCACACTTCGTCCTCGACGGTGAGACCCGCGTGCTCGGGCCAGGCGAGACCATCACCGTGCCGGCCGGGACCCGTCACTCCGAGGAGAACCGCGGATCAACCGAGGTCGTCGGCACAGTCGAACTCCGCCCAGCGCTCAAAACCAGGGAAATGCACGAGGCCTTCGCAGGGCTCGCCGCCGAAGGCAAGACCACCCCAAGAGGAGCACCCAAGAGCCCGCTTCAGCTCGGCGCGACCATCTGGCACTTCCGTCACGAGAGCCGCGCGACGGCCCCGCCCATCTGGCTGCAGAACCTGATGCTCCCGCCGCTCGCCGCACTCGCGCGGCTATTCGGCGTCCGCCCACACGACGATCGCTGGGACAGCCGGACGGACGGCTGATCCGGCCGCATGCCAGACCAGGACCTTGTGACTGCGTCCGGAACAGGTGCGAGGCGATCCCGCGACCCTCCGAGCCTGGAAGCGTGATGGAAGCCTCGGAGGTCGCCAGCACCCCAGAAATGTCGCTTGAGGCGTCGCCAACGTAACACCCTCGCGGCCATCGCCGGCATCCGACCCACAAAGATCGCCACCAGCCCGCTCCTTGTAAACAGGGGGTCACGGGTTCGAGTCCCGTCTCCGGCTTGGGGCATGCTGCGCGAAGCAGGGCAGCGCCACTGCGGCGGGGTCCATCTAATGCTGCCGAGGGTGATCATCCCCTGTCGGCCCGCGGACGCTCCCAAGCACCCGCTCGACTGCCGGTAGGGCGTCTTGCGGGGTACGAACGAGGATGATCTTCGCCTCGGGAGCGTGGGTGTGGATGAGATTCAGGACTCGGTTGAACCACTGCGTCGTCTGTTGGGTCGGCGGGAGCTCGGGATCCTGGCCGTTGATGAAGCCACCGATCGCGACGCCGTCGTAGGTGGCTTCGGTCAACTCGCGGATCAGCTGATCGTCGCCGTCCTGGTCATCGGTGAGCGCGAAGTTACGGGCGCGCAGACCCTTGCTCCGGAGGTGCTCCTGGATCGCGGCCGCGTTCTCGGGGTGCTTGCCGAAGCCGAGTACTCGCCATCCCTGCGGATCGTCTCTTTCGATAGATGTCATCTCATCTCCATGTATTTCGATTGACAAAGAGTTGCTCTCGTCACCTGACGTCTGCTCGACCGCGCCGCCGAGGAAGGCTCCTCGCACGACTCGATCGCGGGTGTCAGGACGATCAGCGGCGTTTGACACCGCGATCGCACTTTGGGCACGCTGATCTTGAGCGGTCGATCACCCCAGTGCCAGCACGAGCCCGGCTGCGACCAGCAGTCCGGCGGTGACCCCGTGGATGCCCAGTGCGGTGGCGCGCTTGCCGCCGTTGGTGAGCACGATCAGAGCGTCCCCGGTTGGCGTGAGCGCCGCGGCAAGCAGCGCCCAGCCAAGCGCCGTGCGGCCGGCGGCGGCCCAGACCACGAGCAGCACCACCCCGGAGGTGATGTCGCGGACACCCTTGATCTCCGTCAGGGCGCGAAGATTGTCTGCGGCGACACCGAAGGCGAGCGTCGCCTGCCGAGGTGCGAGCAGGAAGCGGCTGCCGAGCACGATGATGGCGAGACAAGCGACGAGAGCGATCAGGAGGGCAGCGAGTTGCATGGCGATGGTTCCTTTCAGAGCTGATTGGACTAACAACGTTATATAACATTGCTAGACTACTGTCATGTCCCCTAGACCAGCTCCAGATCTCGACCTGAGGCGCGACCAGTTCATCCGCGCCGCCCGCGACCTCGCGGAGACCGACGGCTGGCCCGCCGTCACGATGCGCCGGCTTGCCGGAGAGCTCGGCGTGACCCAGCCGGTTCTCTACTCAGCCTTCGCCAGCCGGCAGGCGCTCGTCGACGCGGTGGCGCTCAACGGCTTCGGTGACATCGCCGCGGTGCTCGAAGCCGTGGACCCCTCCCCCATGGCGCGGATGCGCGCCTACCTCGACTTCGCCGCCGCGCACCCTCGGGTCTACGAGGCGATGTTCTCGCTGCCCTCGGGGCTGGCCTTCGCGGCCGACGACACCCCCGAACCGCTCCGAAACGCGTTCTCAGTCATCTACGAGGCATTCCCTGATGCGGACGGCGTCCGCGCAGAGGTCGCCTGGTCGGCGCTGCACGGCCTGGCCACCCTGCAGGCCAGCGGACGCCTTCGAGCGGACCAGACCCAGGCACGGCTCGAGCTCACCCACAGCATGCTCACCCAGCAGGGGGATCGCTGACACTCCCTGTCGTCGAGATCCTCGCCGGCCCCGCAGTCCTCATCAACCGGCGCGCAGCACCGCCTGCAGCGTCAGGCGATCTTCAGATAATCGCGTAGCGCCTTGCGTATCACCGCGGAGGTGGTCTCGTGATCCTTCTGGGCACGGACCGCGAGCGCGTCCCGCAGCTCTGGTCAAGCCTCTCACGGGCAATCGTAATACGAAACCTTTCCGGCGCACACGCGTCAGCCGCCGACGTCGTCCGACCTTCAGTGATGGGATGACGCCGAAGCGTGGTCGTGCTCGACCGTCGATTGAGGCACGCGCATCACGTCCGCTGCGGTGGGCGGCTGCCGGCGCGGGCCACGGGGTGGCCAGCTCACGGCGACGCGTGCGTGGGGTGCAACATGCTGGCGATCACCGGGGTGCCTGTTCCTGGGGTCAGGACGACGGCATTGCCGGTCCTCAGCTGCATGATCTGGTTGGGGTGGACGCGGAACTCCTCGCCGCGCCTGCGGGTGCCTTTCCCGGAGTGGCGGGTGCCGAGCCAGCCGGACTCAGTCTGTTCGGTTGGTATCCAGGCCTCCTGGGTGCCGGACATCTTGGCGATCAGCTCCGCTGACTGCGGGACGTTCTGGCGGTGGGCGACCAGCGCGTCGAGGTTCCCGATCGTCTGCTCTTTGAGTGCCGCGCCAACCGCCTGCAGGTCGGCGAACTCCTGTGTACCGAGCAGCAGGCTGATCCCGGCGGTGCGCGCTTTGCCGAACAGCTTTGAGATGTGCGCGGCTGCGACCGCGGCGAACTCGTCGATCATCACGAGCGTCGGAACCGGACTCTGCTGCTGGCGGGCGGAGAGAGTGATCAGGTCGGAGACGATCGCCGCAGCGAGGATCTGGGAGAGCAGCGGCCGCAGGTCTGACTCGAGACGGAAGTAGACGACGGCCCGCATCGCGACGGCCTGCTGGATGTCGAGCCCGGCGCCTTCGGACGGGTTCCCGAGCCATTGCCGGACGTCTGACTCGGCGAGGATCGAGAGCCTGTCCCGGATCCCCGAGAGATCCCGCTTCTGCCGGTCGGTGAGCTCATCCAGGTACCTCTGCGTCTCCTCGGGCTCCTCATCGGGCTGCAGGCGTGCCGTGGCCTCGAGCTGGCGGGGGTTCATGTGCTCCATCAGCGAGAGCGGGGTGACGTCCACGTGCGCTCCGTGCATCGCGCGGACCGTATGCCCGAGATACCGCTGGGCCTGGCGCAGATAGTGCGGCTCGGTGAACTGCTCGCCGGCGAGCGCCTTGTCGGCGATCTCCGTCGCCGAACCCCGGGCATACGGGTTGTACGCGACGGGCCCCTCGGGACTCCATTCCACGAACGGCGCGCCCCGGCGTGCCGCGGCGCTCTTGAGCTCAGCGCGGAGCAGCTCATCACCCTTCGGGTCGATCACGACGGCGCCGTGGCCGCTCTCGATCATCCGTCCCGCGATCCACGCCTGCGTGACCGTCTTGCCCGAGCCGGTCGCGCCGACGACAAGCGTGTGTTTGCCGGAGGCCTCGCCGACCGGGATCCGGGCACGGCCCGTTCTTGACGTGCGCCCGACGGTGAGCCGGCCGCCGGTGATCCACACCTCTTGCGTTCGCAGCCGCGGGATGTTCCATGAGCCGAGCAGTGCGCTCACGCCGTCGCGGGAGCGGGCGACCTGCGCGCTCCCCCCGCCGGCGGCGATGTCGGCGTCGTGAAGACGCGACCCCTTCGCGGCCGCGATCACCGAGACGATCCAGATCGGCCAGCGCCCGACGAGCAGACCGCCGACCAGATACCCGGCGGGGAGACCGAGCAGCGCCCATGTCCAGGACAGTCGCGCCCGGCGAAGCGCGCGGGCGATCAGCCACCCGAGGACCACGGTCATACCGAGCGCGAGCGCCCCGCTTTCAACGCCATGCCCGATCACCCCGGACAGGCCCTGTTCGCTTGAATGCTGCGGGCCGCTGCCGGCTTCCAGGAACGTGCCGGCCTGCGCGTTAGACACGAGCAGCCCGGCTCCCGGCCTCGAGCCTGCCGACCTCGGCTGTGTCGGCGAGCGCGAGGACGGTGATCCGGTCCTGTGAGCGGGTCTCAGCCACGGCCCGCGTGACCGCACGCGCCGCAGCTGGTGCGGCCAGGTAGTAGACGTGGTCCACGTGCCGCGCCCTGGCATAGGAGATGCAGATCCGCTGCAGCCGCTTCGGCGCCTTGACCGACAGCTCCACCTCGACCGCCAGCGTCCTGTCCGCGGCGGCGAACACCAGGTCCGGGCGATGCAACGCCGGCACGCCGCCCGCGAGCTCGCCCATCTTCACAGACCCGAGCAGCCTGCCCTCGTCGCTCTCGTCGAGCCGCAGCTCCCTCTCGGCGAGAACGCGAAGACCCGGCAGCGCGAAATGCAATGACGCCGCCGCGGCCGCCACCTCGCGCGCGTGGACAAAGCCGCCCGGGCTCACCTTGTACACCCCAAGCCGCGACAGGCCACGGCCACGAAGCCCGTCCGAGGTCGCGACGTAAAGCCCCGGCTGGTGGTAGAGCACCCTGTGCTCCTCGATCGCCCCGAGCTCGATCTGCCGGCGAAACCGGGTGTACACCGCGGTGCGGCCCATCCCGAACCGGTACATCACATGTTCAGCACCCGCCGCGCCGATGCGCCCGACCCAATCGATGATCGCCGCATCCCTCTCGGTCTGCACGCCGCCCTCCATGCCTCGATCGACACCCTTGTCCCCCGATGTCGCTCGCCGCCCATCGCAGACCCCCCAGCAATCTGAACCGCTCGCGGCGGTTTGGCCGGGCGCTAGCCGTAGGTGTACTGGCCTGCCGGCACGGTCTTCTTGCTCTTCCGCGCGCCGACGGCCGCCGTGACGTCGACGGTCCCCGCCTTGCCCGCCGGCGAGAGCACGCTGCAGGAGGTGGTCGACGTGCATTCCACGTGGCCGGCCGCCGTTCTGCCGAACCTGAATGTCGTGCCGGTGTCGCCGGTCGCGAAGCCGCTGCCGGTGATCGTCACGGCCTGCACCCCCGTGGGCGGTCCTGAGTCGGGGCTGAGCGCCGTGATCGTCGGGCCCTTGTAGTCGAATCGGTCCGCGGCGGAGATCGCGCTCGTTCCGCTGGGTGAGCTGACGCTGATCGCGGCGTCGCCGGCGGTCCCGGCAGGAGCGGTGACGTAGATCGACGTACTCGATCGTGCGAATTCCCTGACGCCGACGGAGCCGAACCACACCTCCGTGGCCGTCGACAGGCCGGTGCCCGTGATCTGGACCTCGGTTCCGCCTCCCGCGGGCCCGCTCTTCGGCGCGAGTTTCTTGACCGTGGGCGGGACCGGCGGCGTGTAGCGGAACTCATCGCCCGGGGCGATCGGGCTTTCGCCGCGCGGCGTGGTCACCGTGATGTTGACCGTGCCGGTGCCGGGAGGCGAGATCGCGGCGATCTCCCCGGACTCGCTCACGGTGAAGCTGGCGGCATTGCGCGTTCCGAAGCGGACCGCCGTGGCTCCGCTGAAGTCGCTGCCGGAAACGCTGACGGTGGTGCCTCCCAGTTCCGAGCCGGTGTTGCCGGCGCCTGACTGCTCTGCGTGCGCCTGCATCCCGGCAGGGGCCGATTCTGCTTCGGTGCCTTCGACGCCCGTGACGGTCGGTGTCAGCGGGCCGTAGGCGACGCTGTCATCCCAGCCGGCGTTGACTGCGATCGCGGTGACGCCCGTCAGCCCGCCCACCTGGACAGGGGTCCTGCTGCAGCGAGGCGCTTCGCTCGGCGGTTCGCAGCTTTCGGGGCCGATCGTGCCGGTGCCGAGCGCGCCGTATTCGTTGTAGCCCCAGGCCATGACCGTGCCGTCTTCCAGCAGCGCCAGGTTGTGCGCGTATCCCGCGGCCACGCTCTTGACACCGGTCAGGCCGCTGACGGCAACCGGGACCTGGCTGCAGGGCTCGTCAGGGGCATTCAGACGGCATTTTTCGGGCCCGTTCGCCGACCCATCCCCCAGCTCGCCTTCGGAGTTCGATCCCCAGTCCATGACCGTCCCGTCGCGCAGCAGCGCGATGCTGTCGTCGCTGCCCGCGCCGATCGCGGCGACTCCTGCCAGGCCGCTGACGGAAACGGGAACGGCGCTTTGTTGCTGGGTGCCGTCACCGAGTTCGCCGGCGTTGTTCATGCCCCACGCCACGACGGTCCCGTCGGTGAGCAGCGCGAGGGCGTGGTTTGACCCGGCAGCGATCGCGTCTACTCCGGTCAGAGCAGGGATCGCGGCCGGGGTCGGTTCGCAGGTGTAGAACTGGCCGGGGCAGCCGGCCTGTCCTTTCCCCGCGTTCCCCAGCTGGCCCCAGTCGTTCGCGCCCCAGGACATCACGGTCCCGTTCGCCAGCAGCGCGAAGCTGTCCGATTCGCCCGCGGCGATCGCCTTGACCCCGCTCAGACCCTTGACCGGGAGCGGGGTGGTGCTGCAGCTGACGTGGGGATCGGTTGTCCCGGGCTGTTCGCAGACTTCGGGACCGGAGGTCGATCCGTCGCCGAGCTGGCCGTCGGCATTTTCGCCCCAGGCCATGACCGTGCCGTTTTCGAGCAGCGCCAGGCTGTGTCCTGCGCCCGCCGCCACTTCCTTGACCCCGCTCAGGCCCGGCACCGCCACGGGTGTCGAGACGCACGGGGACATGTCTTCAAAGGTGTCCCAGCATTCTTCGGGTGCGACGGAGTCACCGATGCCGAGCTGGCCGTCGGTGTTCCGGCCCCATGCCTCAACCGTGCCGTCTTCCAGCACCGCGAGGGTCTGGCCGAATCCCGCAGCGATCGAGCTGGCCCCGTTCAGGCCCGCCACGGCGGCCGGTGAGAACACGTTCGGGAAGATCGGCTCGCAGACGGGTCGCCCGCTGCAGTACGGGGGTGCCACACGCGTCGCGGCGACACCCAGCTCGCCGTATGTGTCAAGGCCCCAGGCCATCGCCCCGTTCGTCGCCGACGCGGACGGTGCGGCAACCATGATCGACAGCACCGCAGCCAGAAGGGCGCCGGTGAGAGCGCCATAGAGCCGGCGGTGGGCACGGCGACACTTCGCCCTGAGCATATGGTTCTCCCGGTCGGCGCCTGCGCCCCTCGACATCAGGCCAGCAACGCTCCTCCAGGCTACCTGCAGGGCACCGGTCCGGCGACAGGATTCCTTGCAGATCTGCAGACCGCTGTGAGCCCAGACATCCCTCCGGGGAAACCCACCTCTCAGCCCGCTGTGTCCGCGCCCTCCTCGCACCAGATCAGCGCAGCGCGTTCGAGCCCGGCGTCGCGATGCGCGAGCGCCGCCCCGATCTCAGGGTCGAGCGCCAGCGCGAGAAATGCCTGTGCGCTGGGGTAAGCGACGGCGATCACCTCGTCGTACTCCTCGCCTGCCTCGCCGATCACCGTCATCCTCGCGTGGGAGTGCCAGCGGATCTCGCCGCCCAGGCGCGTGAGGACCTCGAGGGCCTTCGCGCCGTAACGCTCGTAGGCTTCGCGGCCCGACACATCCGGGGACCCTCCTCCGGGCGGGTCGGCCTCGTAGGCGGCACGCTCGCGGTAGCGGTTGAGGTTGAGCATGACGAGCGGCCCATCTGCCTCGGTTCCGGCAACCGCCGCCACTGCGGCGAGCTGCTCGCGCGTCGGGTTTACGGACATGGCTTTCCTCTCGTGTGGGCACGGGACGGCTGTCCCTCTGATCGGGCGGCCCTCGGGTCGCCGGCCACCGCGAGATCCGCGCTGGACGGGGGCAGTCTGCCACTGTCGCCCACCAGCGGGAGTGCGACCCGCTGTGCCGGTCCCGTCTCGGCGCAGAGCTGCGCGGGCCTACCTCGCGGGGAGCTGCTGCACGGACCAGCCGTTCCCGTCGGGGTCGCTGAAGTTCACGAAGCTGCCCCATGGGAACACCTGGACCTCGCTGACGCCGGGCACTCCGCGCCCGACGAGCTCATCCCGGGCTGCGTGGATGTCGGCCACCACCAGCTGCAGCCCCTTCACCGATCCTGGCGGCGCATCGGTCAGACCATCGCCGAGGGCTATCGAGCAGCCGGAGCCGACCGGCGTGAGCTGGATGAACCGCACGTCGTCGCTGACGCGATGGTCGTGGTCGAGATGAAAACCCACGGTGGCTGCGTAGAAGTCGCGTGCCCGGTCGGCGTCCGACACGGGGATGATCACGAGTTCGAGTTTCCAGTCCATCATGCCCCTTCCCTCGCGGTCCTTGACCTGGAAGGAGAGCTACCACGTGGCCGCGCACCCCAAACCGCGGGCGCGTTCGGAGAGCTTGCACCGGCGGCGGCTGCCTGCGTGGCGTCGCATCGAGCCCTTCCCGGGCACGACGCACGCCGCGCAGCTCACCGCTTCCCACGCGCCGCACACTGCGCGCGGTTCTGCCCCCCGGCCTACGGGAAGTTGTACAGGACCTTGATCGTGAAGCCGTTGTCGTTGGCGTTCACCTTGCTGTAGAACACGCCATACGCGGGCAGGTCTTCGTTGAATGGCACTTCCTGGCCGTCGTAGTCAGATCCCCAGAAGTTGTCATCGATGTTGATGGGCTCACCCGGCGTCTGCCACCGTGCGGGGAATTTCTCACCTTTGGAGAGTTTGCAGTGCTCGATGTCCTCGCCGCCGCGACGGCCTTCACCGGGGTATTTCAACGAGTTCGTCCTGTGAACGCCCTTGCAGTGAAGCGTGTTCGATTCCCCGAAATATTCACCGCCGCCGTATGAGACTTCGAATTTGGTGCTCGTCCTTACTGCTCTTTCTGCGAACGCGGAACTGGCGAACGCACCCATCGCGCACATCGCGACAACGAGCGCGGTTGGTAGCAACCTGCGACGCATGTCTGCCTCCTTGCCCCCCTGGGGCGAGTCCTCCATTTTGGCTCTGCCCCTTTTCCATCGCGTACCCGCGACGGCGCACACGGACAGGCCCTTTCGCCGAAATTACCACACCCACGAAGGTCGTGCAGCAGGTTAATCTTCTGACATAGGCAGAGGTGTCAACGCCATATTCCACGGCTATGGCAGAGCCCCGCGGCCGGGTCGCGTGGCCGCTCAGCCCGGCGTCGGGCCGACGCCCTCACGGGCGTCGCCACGGGTCGTGAGACCCCTCACCTCGAGGGGCTCAACGGGCCGTCCGAGCAGGAAGCCCTGTGCCATCTGACAGCCGAACTCTTCGAGCGTGGCGAGCTGGACGTGATTCTCGATCCCCTCGGCCACGACGGTCAGTGACAGCGCCTGCCCCACGCCGAGGATGGCCTCCAGGAGCTCGCGTCCCTGACCTTCGTCGTTCAGGGCGGCGACGAAGCTGCGGTCGATCTTGACGATGTCGACGGGCATGTTGTGGAGGTTCGACAGCGACGCGTAGCCGGTGCCGAAGTCGTCGATCGCGATGCGAACGCCGAGCGCCCTGACCTCCTGCAGCCGCTCCCGCGCCTCGGGCACGTCGCGCATGAGCGTCGTCTCGGTTATCTCGAGTGTGAGCAGGGACGGATCGAGCCCGGAGTCGGCGAGAGCGTCCCGCACGTCCTCGGCGAGCCCCCTGCGACCCAGCTGGTAGGCGGACACGTTGACCGAGATGCCGATCGCCGCACCCTCGCGCGCCCGCTGCGCCGCCTGCCCGCATGCCTCGTGCAGGACCCACCGGCCGAGCGGGACGATCATTCCGCTCTCCTCGGCGAGGGGTATGAACGTCTCGGGGGAGATCACCCCCAGCTCGGGATGGCGCCAGCGGACCAGTGCCTCCACGCCCGCGACGCCCCGTCCGGGCAGCCGGAAGATCGGCTGGTACAGGAGGAAGAGCTGGTTCTCGCGCATGGCGGGACCGAGGTCCGCCTCGAGCTCGGCGCGACCACGAGGTCTTCCTCGTGCTGTATCGCGAGCGTCAGGGTGGAGGCGATCTCGGCGCTGGTGAGACGAAAGGCGAGCCTTGATTCGTCCGCGTCGGAGTGGGCGACCGCGCGAGCGCCGATCACCGCGGCGATCACCCCCGCGAGCACCGGCCCTATGACCAGCGCAGCGAGGACACCCCTGCGGACCCGCATGTCACGCAGCCGGCCCGAGGTGCTGTGCCTGCGCCCTGATGCGAGCCCGTCCCCCTCGGCCGGACTCGCACCCTGGCTTCCCCTGTCAGACACGTCTCGCCGCATTCGGCATCGTCCGTTACCCCATTCGGCTAACCGCCCTCCAAACATCGTGCGCACATGGCTTTCGCTGTCGCGAACTTCAAGTAAGTTCGACGAATGTGCGACCCCGCCGCCCCAAGGGTCGAGCAGGCGCGGCGCAGCCGGGTGAAGCTCAGCTGGCTACGGGCGGGCGGTAGCCCGGTCGCTCGCCGGCGGCGGGCGTCAGGCGCTTGGCTGCCAGCTGCTCGCCCAGCAGGCCCAGCATGGTCCGCTGCAGCGCCCTTGTGGCGTCGTCGGAATGCGTCTGGTGGGCGAGATTGCGCTCCTCCAGCGGGTCCAGCGTCAGGTCGTACAACTCGAATTCGTCGGGCTCAGGCTCGGTCACGGTGACCGTCTTGCGACCGCGCAGCCGTTCGTCGCGCTCACCGGGGACCGTCCAGAACTGCGGGTTGTCGTGGTAGCGCGAGAACTTCACCAGGTGCTGCTCCCCCCCGACATCCGTCTCCGCGATGACGGTCTCGATGTGGTTTGGCTGCACGATCGTCGAGTAGACGCGCGTCAGGCGAGCGACCCGCTGGAAGGGGCTCATGCCGGGTTCGCTGCCCTCGCTGATCTCATCGTCGGTGATGAACAGGACCGGCTCGGGGGCGGGGGCCGGCTCGGCGGCGCGAACCAACTCCGAGAGATCTCGTCCCACGAGTGGGCGTGCCTCGGAGTGGTCGGCCTGCAGGGCGCCGAGCGTGGCGTCGGCGTCGATTCCGGCGAGGCCGAGCAGGGTCGGGATGAGGTCGGCGTGGTTGGTCGGCATGTCGATCTCGCGGCGTCCGCCCTGAAGCAGCGGGCTTGCGAGCACGAACGGGATGTGCAGAGCCTCCTCATACGCGTTGTGCCACTTCTCGTGCATGCCCCCGTGGGCTCCCTGCATGTCGCCGTGGTCGGAGCTGAAGACCACGATCGTGTTCTCGTATGCCCCGCTCGCGCGCAGGGCGTCGAGCACCCGCTTGATCTGTTCGTCGACTGTTGCCTGGAGCTGGTAGTAGAACTTCACATGCGTCTCGGTCCAGGGCTGCGGCGCGCCGATCCTTGACCACAGGTCGACCATGCTCTGCTGGCATGCGGGCTTGCTCGAGAGGTCCTCGTGACGCGTGGGGGCCTGGTCCACGTGCGGAACCGTCGACGGGTGGTAGCGAAGGCCCTGGGTGAGGGCCACGATGCCGAAGAACGAGTCGTCGTGAGGGTTCAGGAACGAGCAGACGGTCAGCCAGGGATCCTCGCCCTCGTCGGCGTCCAGGCGCTGGAGCAGCTCGATCGTCTCATCCGCCGTGAAGGGGTCCTTGACCGTCCCCATGTTGTGTTTGCCGAGCCCGTGCGGCTCAGGCCCGACCCACTCCGAGAAGCCGTAGTCGTCGAGCAGGTCCGCCTTCAGGTACTCGGCGATGTTCTCCTCGATCGGGTTGCCGTCGTCATCTATCGAGAGCAGGTAGCCATCTCCGTCGTGAGCATCGAGGTGCTCGTGGGAGGCGTGCCACTTGCCCTTGTAGTACGTCCTGTAGCCCGCGGCGCGGAACCAGTCCCCGAGCGTCGGGACGGTGTCGGGCGCGAGCCAGAACACGTCCGGGCCATCAGGGCCCTTGGCCAGGCCGTCGGTCTGCGTGACGCCATGCAGAGACGGGTACTGGCCCGTCAGCAGAGATGCGCGGCTCGGCGCGCACGCCGCGGACATCGGGTAGTGGCGCGTGAACGACACACCCTGCTCCCTCAGGCTGTCCTGGCCCGGCATCTTCGACCGGCAGAACTCTGCGAGGTCCGGCGACTGGTAGACGGGCGGATAGCGGAGCTGGTCTGTGAGGATGACCAGGATGTTCGGGCGAGCGTCCATGTCGCGCACCATATCCGCCACGCGTCGCGCTGTGCAGGTTCCGGCCCGTCAACCGGTCACATGTGCCGTCTTGCGCGGGCCGCCGCGTGTGTGCGGCGACGAAGACGGGCTTTAGACTTCTCGCACCCGTTCACAGGAGAGCAATCATGGAGCACGAGCACACCGAGCACGTCGCTGCCCCGCCCTCGCAGGTGTTCGCCGCGATCGCCGACCCCGAGAACCTGCCGCACTACGTGCCACAGGTGACCGCCGTCGAGCGCGGAGACGGCGAGAAGCTCATCGTGCATGCGCGCTATGAGGGGCACACACAGCGGGGAGAGGCCTGGTTCCGGGCGGACGAGGCGTCGATGCGAATCGAGTGGGGCTCACCCGACAGCGCCTACCACGGGTGGATTCAGATCACGCCTGACGAGGCGGGCTCCAGACTGACGTTGTTCCTCGCGACCGCGCGCGGCGATGCGTCCGACAGTGAAGTGATGGGAACGCTCGACGCGATACGGCGCCTGGTCGAGTCCCGCCTGTAGCCGCCCTCGCTCCGCGCGGGAGGACCGCCGTCAGGCCGGGCGGTCTGCGCCGGCCAGCGCGATCTGCTCAGCCAGCGCCGGTATCCGGTCGCTCATGACGCGGATGTTGTGGGCGCTCAGCGCCAGGAAGCGGACCGGTGAGCTCGCGACGACGCTCGCGTTGCGCAGAGCGCCGGCGCGCAGCGCCGCCTCACCGAACATGTCTCCGGGTCCCATCCCGTCGACGGTCTCGCCGTCGCGGATCACGTCCACCGTTCCATCCTCGATGACGATGAACTCATAGCCGTAGTCACCCTGGCCGATCAGGGTCGTGCCCGCCGGCTCGCTGTACTCCTCGACGACCGCCGCGAGCATGCGCAGCTCGTCCCGCGAAAGTTCTGCGAAGGGGGCGATGCTCTGCAGGCGCGACTCGTTCATGGCGCCGGGGATTCTCTCACACGGCTCGCCGGCCACGACCGGCGAAGCAGGAGGTTAGCCGCGGTTGCGCGGCTAAGCTGGGTGTGTGAACGCGATAGCCGCTCCCGCCTTCTGGATTCTCCGCAGCCTCACGGGTGTGCGCATCTACCACGTGCTCGCGACCTGCTTCGTGCTCGTCGCGGCGCTCGTCGCTCTCGCGTTGCCCTTCTGGTGGACCGGGGCGCACGCCGAGAGCGCGATCGGTCCGGTTGGGGCGATCGTCGCGGTGTGCGCGTATCTGGCGAGCGCGACGGTTCTGCTCGGTCTCTCCACGGTCGTGCTCTGGCGCCTGCTCGCCGCGCGCGTCCGGCGCACCTTCGGCGTCCTGCGGCCGCGTCCCTGACACGCACTGGCCGCTCCGGGCGGCCAGCGGTACGGCGCCGTGCCCCGCGCGCTCGCACCGCGCTAGCGTTCGGCCGGTGCGGTCCACGGTCGAGCTCAGCGATGGACGGAGGATCCGTATTCGCCCGATCGGGCCAGGGGACCGCGATGCCCTCGACAGCGGCTTCGAGCGCATGGGTCCAGAGTCACGGCAGATGCGCTTCTTCGGCCCTGTGGTCAGGCTCACGGACGATCAGCTGAACTACCTGACGGACGTGGACCACCACGACCACGAGGCGCTGGTAGCGATCGACCTCGACTCCGGAGACGGGATCGGAGTGGCCCGCTTCGTCCGTCTCGCGCAGGACGTCGCCGAACCAGCGGTGTCGGTGGTCGACGAGTGGCAGGGCCGGGGGGTGGGCTCGCTCCTGCTGGACGAGATCGCACACCGCGCCCGGCAGGAGGGCATCCGCTACTTCGCGGCACCCGTGCTTGCACAGAACGAGACGGCGATCGCGCTCCTGAGCCGTCTCGGAGACACCACCGTGACAAACAACGGGACCGAGGTCGAGCTTCTCGTCTCGCTCGGGGAGGACGACGGGTCCCCGCCCTCCCTGCACCGTCTGCTGCGCCACGCCGCGGAGCAGACGATCCTCCCGTCCGTGGCCTTCTGGTACCGGCTGGCGCAGGGGCCCCGGCCGAAGGACGCGCCGCGCTCAGGCCCGATCGTGGTTGCGGCGCCGGCATCCCGGCGCTCCTCGCCGGCACTGGCCCAGGCGACCGAACTCGCGCTGAGCCTCGGGGCGCCGCTGCACCTCGTGGCGGCCCGCGCCCCGCTTCTGGACGAGTCCGGACCTGACGCCGAGGTGCGCCTGCACGAGGTCGCGCTCGAGCTCAGCGGCCGCGGCCTG
>Ga0182030_10009979_pt1 | contig 19367 bp, 15 predicted proteins | sample 812S3MmetaG_FD_121299 | JGI IMG/M metagenome (GOLD analysis project Ga0182030, IMG submission 121299) | Permafrost microbial communities from Stordalen Mire, Sweden - 812S3M metaG (Illumina Assembly) | ecosystem: Environmental > Terrestrial > Soil > Wetlands > Permafrost | place: Sweden... | reverse complement strand
CCTGGTCATACGCCTGCAAGGTGTAGGTGATCGAGCTTCCCGAAGTTATCGCGTCGTCACACCACACGGGCGTCGGCGTATTTCCCTGGAACACGCCGTTCCGGCTTACCTGGTACCCCATCAGCGGCGGCCCATTGGGATCACCCGACCCGGCGGGCCATTGCAGATCCACCTCGCGCAGCGATGCCACGGAGGTAATTGAGCTTTGCGGGATCGCCGGCGGCGTCACGGTAACAACCGGCCAGAGCGCGACGTTCGAGATACCGGTTCCCGAGGGACCGCCCATGATGCCCACGCCGGGCTGGCCTGTGGAAAGATCGTTGTCATTGGTTGTGAACGGGGCCGATGAATTCACCTGTGCGGTAATCTTGTTCCCTTGCACCATGAGCCGGAGCACCGTCCCGTTCGTGCACTGCGATGTTGACAACAAGGCCAGGGTTGTGAACTGGTTGCCGGAAAGCTTCACCAATTCAATGCCTGCCGCGTAGGTTGTCAAGGCGTAGTAGGAACTGGCGTCGGAAGCCGCTCGCGCGTAAACCGTGTAATCGCCCAGGCAGTTGGTGAACGTCCCCAGGTTGATGGTCATGCGGACGTCATAATCATTCCCACTCGGCGCAGCCACTTTAGAAATCAAGCTGCCGTAACCGGTCAGGCCGCTGGACGACCCCGACAGGGATCCGTTCACCGTCCAATTGCTGGTATTGATGGTGGTAAAGCTGTCGGTGTAGTAGACCTGGTAGCTGGCCCACGCCGCGCCCACGAGGAGGAGCGACATGCCAAACAGCCGGGCCCTCATTGGATCACCGCCCCGAAGGTATCAAGACTGAAGTTTTTCTTGTACTTCTGTATCGCCGCCTCAATGGTCGCCTTGGAATCCCTGCCCTTCACAAAGACCGTGAGGCTGGGGTCGCTCATAATGGGCTGAAGGGCTGCCCAATCGCGCGCCACATATTCCACGACCGCGTATTTCCCGTCGTCGCTCGGCACATGCGTGAAGCCGATGATGGCGGGCGGGGATGGAGGGACCGCCGTTGTCCCGGCAGGAGTTGAGGCGGCTGGACTGGGTTGGGTTCCGACGGCGGTAGCAGCTACCGGTGCGTATTGGGGCCGCTTTGGATCAGCGGCAGTTGTTCCTGAGCCCACATAGGGCACGACGGTAATAATGCGATGGTAAAGGTTTCTGGGATCCACGCGAGGCTGCGCGGAAGTAATTGCGGTAAGCACCAGCATCCCCAAGATGAGGCGTAGGCTCATAGTACCTCCAGCCGTTCTATATCTTATTAAGATATTGAAGTCTGATTATATGATTTAAGAGAATTCTGTCAGGCAAATTTAATTTCGCGACGTGAGAAAAGACACAAAAGGTGCTGGTCCAGAGCTTTCCCTTCGTTTCTCCGCAGTCTGTTGTGAAAAAGATTCGCGACTAGTGGGGTATCTTTGCTCTCAAATATCCTGCGCAGTGTCTCTGTCCCCGTATTACCTGAGTGACTCAGCAGCGCCCGTGGGTTTTCGAAACTCCCATTCGAAACTCGACACGACGTTTCAACGGCTGCAATCCGCGTGTCAATCCGCAATTTGTGCTCTGTGATTCCACATCTGTGCTTCCAGCTGTGATTCCAAGACTACCAACGCTGTGCTCATGTTGATACACTGCGTAAACAGGCGGTCTTCAGTTCGCGAAGTCCATTTTTCGCTTGAGAATTCACAGTGCGGATAGCGCTACTTCAAATCAATCCAACCGCGGGAGATCTGGAAGGCAACGCCACGCTGATTCTGCGCGCGGCGCGCGACGCACGGGCGCAGGGCGCCAACCTGATGGTGACTTCGGAACTGGCGCTGATGGGCTACCTGCCGGGCGATCTGTTAATGAGCGAGGGTTTTGTGCGGCGGGCTTGCACAAGACTGGCGTCCATGGCGCAAGAGTTGCGTGGCGCGCCGCCGCTGCTGGTGGGTGTGGCCACGCCCACCCCAGGCGAGATGGGCCGGCCGTTATTCAACAGCGCGGTGCTGCTGCGGGATGGCGCGCCGGGCCAGGCCTTCCACAAAATGCTGTTGCCCACTTACGACGTATTCGACGAGGACCGGTATTTCGAACCGGCGGCGCCGGGGCCGCAGATTCTGGAGCTGGATGGGTGGCGCCTGGGAATCAGTATCTGTGAAGACGTGTGGAACGACCGCGATTTCTGGGCGCGCCCCCGCTATCGTCACGACCCGATCGAAGACCTGGCGCAGGCCGGGGCGCAGGCCATCATCAACCTTTCGGCCTCGCCTTTCAGCGTGGGCAAACAGCAACTGCGGGAGAAGATGCTGGGCCACGTGGCGCGGAAATATGGGCTGCCGCTGGCGATTGTGAACCAGGCGGGCGGCAACGACGAACTGATCTTCGATGGACACAGCGCCGCGTTTGACGCCCAGGGAACGCTGTTCGCAAGGGCACGGGGATTCCAGGAAGACGCCATCATCGTGGACCTGGCCGGTTCCACGGGAACGGTGGCCGCGGAGGATTTCGCGCCGGAAGCGGAAATCTGGAACGCGCTGGTGGCGGGTGTCCGCGATTATGCCCGCAAGACGCGCTTTGGGAAAGTGCTGCTGGGGCTCTCGGGCGGCATCGATTCGGCGCTGACGGCGTCTATTGCGGCGGACGCGATGGGGCCGGAGAATGTGCTGGGCGTAATGATGCCCTCCGGGTATTCGAGCGCGGGCAGCGTGGAAGATTCGCAGGAAGTGGCGCGTAACCTGGGAATCCAGACGGCGAAACTGCCCATCGCCGGAATCATGGAAACGTACGATGGCGTGCTGGCGGAGACGTTCCGCGGACGCAAGCCCGACGTGACTGAGGAGAACATTCAATCGCGCATCCGCGGCAGCCTGTTGATGGCGCTCTCCAATAAATTCGGTTCCCTGCTGTTGACCACCGGGAATAAATCGGAAATGGCCGTGGGGTACTGCACGCTGTATGGCGATATGAACGGTGGGCTGGCGGTGATCGCGGATTTGCCCAAGATGATGGTCTACCGGGTTTCGCGGTGGCGGAACCAGCGCAAGGCGGATATTCCGGAAGCCATTCTGCGCAAAGTTCCTTCGGCCGAACTGCGGCCGGACCAGACGGACCAGGACAGCCTGCCGCCGTACGAGCTGTTGGACCAGATTCTGGAATTGCATGTGGAGCAATGCCGCTCGGCGGAAGAGATCGTCGCCCGTGGATTCGACGAGGCCACGGTGCGGCGGGTGCTTCACCTTGTGCGGATGGCCGAGTTCAAACGGAAGCAGGCCGCGCCGGTGCTCAAAGTCACCTCGCGGGCCTTCGGCATGGGTTGGCGCATGCCGATTGCGCGCCGGGGATAAGGATTGGAATAGGAAAACCGGCGGGGACGCGGCAAGGCGCTGCCGCGGTCCGTTTACTCTTCGGTTCTTTCGCTCAGCCGGGCGTTCAGCCACGCACGGGCAAAACGCAGTCTGCGGTCCACCGTGGCTTCCGAGGTGTGCGTCAGCTCGCTCAGTTCGGTCACGCTGTATCCCATCAGATAGCGCAGTTCCACCAATCGAACCAGGTCGGGGTCGCTTTTCGCCAGTTCCTCCAGCGCGTTGTCCAGGTCCAGAATCGCCGGCTCCGGCAGCTCCGTCCAGGCCAGGTGCGGAGTAAGCGGTACGCGTTCCCACTGGCCTTCGCGTTTACCGGCCAGCCGCCGGCGCGCCTGCTCAATCAGAATTCTCCGCATTTGCGTGGCGGCGAAGGCAAAGAAGTGTTGCCGGCTCTTCCACTCCATGCGCTGCAGTTGCCGCAGCCGCATGTAGGCTTCGTTGACCAAAGCAGCGGGATTGATGTTGTGACGGTCTCGCGCGGCCAGGCTTGAGGCGATGCTCAACAGGCGCTTATAGACCGAATCCACCACCTGGTCATACGCCTGCTCGTCCCCCTCGCGCCATTTTTTCAGCAGGAGAGTCACTGCCGTGTTCTTGCCCGAGGAAGACATCCCAAGTCGATTCTGTCATACGCATCGATTTCCGCGCAAGAAATCGACTGCTATCCTAAAGACTCGTGGCGTTCAATCCTTCCTCGGTGTCCCGGCTCATGGTGCGTGCCACCAACTGGCTCGGCGACGCGGTCATGTCTCTGCCGGCCATCCGCGTCATGCGGCAGGTCTTCCCGCGCGCCAGCCTGACGGTGGTCGCCCGCCCGTCGATCGCGGATCTTTACTCTCGTGAAGATTCTGTAGACCGTGTGATTCTGTACCCCGCCGCCAAAGGTCTTCGCGCCCGGCGCGAGTTCGCCGCCGAGCTTCGTCAGGAACATTTCGACGCCGCCATCCTGCTGCAAAACGCTTTCGACGCCGCGCTCATCGCGTGGCTGGCGGGCATTCCGGAGCGCATTGGTTACAACCGCGACGGGCGCGGACTCTTGCTCACTCGCGCCATTCCCGTTCCCGAACCCGGCGATATTCCGCGCCACCAGCGCTTCTATTACCTGGAACTTCTGCGGCGCGCCGCGCTGCTGGAGCGCTTTCCGCCAAGCGACGCCATCCGCCTCGAAGGCGTCGAACCGGCCCGCCGCGGCGGCTTGGCGCACTTGGCCGCGCTCGGCATTTCGCAGCCCGCCATCGGCATCAGCCCCGGAGCGGCCTATGGCAACGCCAAGCGCTGGATTCCGGAACGCTTCGCTTCCGTCGCGCAATCGTTCCCGTCGGCTTCCATCCTGCTGTTCGGTTCGGCATCGGAACGCGAGCTTTGCCAGTCCCTGGCAGACCAGATTCCACACGCCCACAACTTCGCGGGCCAGACCAGTCTCCGCGAATTCATCGATCTGGCCGCGGCCTGCCGGCTCTTTCTCACCAATGATTCCGGCGCCATGCACGTCGCCAGCGCTCTGGGCGTGCCGACCCTGGCGGTATTCGGCTCGACCGACGATACCACCACCGGACCAACCGGTTCACTAGCCCGCGTGGTGCGGGCGCATGCCGAATGCAGTCCCTGCCTGTTGCGCGAGTGTCCCATCGACCACCGCTGCATGACTGCCGTCACCGCTGATATGGTCGTCTCAGTGGCGCGCCAACTCTGGGAGGAATCCGCCCCCGCGTGGACACACGAAGCAAAATTCTGACGGCTGAAGGCGCGCGGTCGCTCTCGCCGGCCCGGCCGCTGGTGGTGGTCAAGGGCTACTTCAATCTGCTGCGCGCCGAACCCGCGCGTGAGCTCGCCGAGATCCGCCGCCGCACCGGCGCCGCCGCTTTGTTGGCTGTCGTCATGCCGCTCGCTGGCGGTCTTCTGCCGCTGCGCGCGCGGGCCGAATTGGCTGCCGCTTTACGCGTGATAGACTACGTGTTACCCGGGGATTGCGAGGACTGGAATGAACTTGTGTCCCTGCTCCATCCCGCGGAAACCGTCAGCCTGGAAGACGCCGATATGCGCCGAGCCCGGCAGTTGATCGAGCATGTTCACCGTCGGCAAACCTGCTAGCCTTCGCATCCTGGCCGTCCGTTTGGGCGCCATGGGAGACATCATCCACGCTCTGCCCGCGGTGGCTTCCATCAAACTGGCTCACCCCGAATGCCAACTCACCTGGCTGGTGGAACCGAAGTGGGCCGCGCTGCTCGATTCGAATCCCTACGTCGACCGCGTCCTGTTTCTCGAGCGCGAATCTGTGTCCGGCCTCTTCCGGACAGGGCGGGCTCTTTCCAATCTCCGCTGCGACTGGGCGGTGGATTTTCAAGGTCTGTACAAGTCCGCGGTGTCCGCTGTGGCGGCCCAACCCGAGAGGCTTTACGGCTTCGATGCATCGCAGGTCAGGGAACGCGGCGCTGCCGTTTTTTACACGCACCGGGTCTTCGCCCAGGCGGCGCACGTAGTCGATCGCAATCTGGAACTGGCGGCCGCCCTTCCGGGGAGCCCGGCGCAAACCGCGGGCGCCGCGGCTTTTCCGCTTCCCGAAGGCGCTCCCGAAGGCGATCTGCCCGAAGGCGATTTTGTGCTCGCTTCGCCGCTGGCCGGGTGGGGCGCCAAGCAGTGGCCGCTCGATCATTACCAGGCGCTGGCTGCGCGCCTGCTGGATGAGTGCGGCGTCCCCCTGGTTCTCAACTGTCCGCCCGGCGTTCCTCTCCCGAATCTAATGCCGGCCCGCATTCACCACTCTTCGCTTGCCGGTCTGATCCATGCCACGCGCCGCGCGGCCGCGGTGGTCGGCGTGGATAGCGGCCCGCTGCATCTGGCCGCCGCTTTGTCCAGGCCGGGGGCGGCCATCTTCGGACCTACCGACCCTGCCCGCAACGGTCCTTACGGCAGTTCGCTGCACGTCCTGCGCAGCCCGGCTGCACCCACAACTTATAAGAGAGGCTCCGCCATCCACCCCAGTATGCGGCAGATCTCGCCCGCTCAGGTTTTCGATAGCCTCAAGGCCACGCTGAACCAATTCGCCGGTGCCGCCCGCCCATGATTCGTTTCCCCAAACCTTACGCCGATGTGGTCGCCCGCTTGCGCGTGCCCAGCGGCTTCCTGATTGTCGCGGTCTTCGCGTGGTTCTCGCATCCCGACGCCCAGTCGCTGGGCGCCGGCATTCCTCTGTCGCTGCTGGGCCTGGCGCTGCGCGCGTGGGCCGCCGGTTCGCTGGCCAAGAACCAGCAACTGGCCACCAGCGGTCCGTATGCCTATACCAGGAATCCTTTATATATTGGCACGCTGCTGGTGGCGGCGGGGCTGGCGGTGGCCGCCCGCAGCATTGGCCTGGCGGCGCTGTTCGCCGCCGTTTTTGTCCTGGTCTATTTGCCGGTGATCCAGAACGAAGAGGAACACCTTCGCAATCTCTTCGCCGACTATGCCGATTACGCCGCCCACGTCCCCATGCTCCGCATGCGCCTGACTCCGTTTCCGCAAAGAAAACTGAGTCCATTCCAGTTCTCACTCTATCTAAAGAACCAGGAATATAAGGCGCTGGCGGGATTTGCCGCCGGGATGCTGTTTCTTCTTTGGAAGTTTATGATGTAAAGCGGGACCGTCCGAGGGGGACGGTCTTTTCGCTTTTTGTGGGGGCTAGTACCGCCTTTGCGAAACCCTTCATCTGCGGCGCCGGTGATATCGTATTAAGCAAGGGGGACCTCAGAATGTCCTATACCTCGCGCCTTACGGTAGGGCTGTGCGTTGCCGGCTGGATACTGGCCGCGGCACAGGAAACGCCGAAGCCGCAGTTGACGGCCCGGGAGCTTTTCTATTCCGCTGCTTCCGCGCCTGCTCCAGCCGCCCCAGCGTCCGCGCCAGCCGCGCCGAAAGCCGCGGCCAGGAAGGGGACCACAGCGCCGGCGCCGGCTCGAAAGCCTACGCCACCGGCGATACAGACGGCCGCAGCGAATCCAGCGCCATCCGATCCCGCTCCTCCGCGCCACAACTCCATACCTCGGGCGCCTGCCGCGGTACCGATCATTGGGGTGGTCGATAGGGCTCCGGCTCCGGCAACAGGCACGGCGCTGGGTCTGAAGTACAGCATTTTAAGGCGGTCTGGAAACGACATGGTGGAAGTGCCGCCCGACACTGTTTTTCATGCGGGCGACCGCATCCAGTTCAACGTGCAGACCAACGGCCCCGGCTATTTATATATCGTCAGCCAGGGTTCGAGCGGCACCTGGAAAGCCATCTTCCCGTCGGCTGAAGTGGAGGACGGCAATAACCGCGTGGATGGCTGGCACGCCTATACCATGCCGCCGAAATCCCGCATGGTGTTCGATGAGCAGACCGGAGCGGAAAAATTCTTTATCGTATTTTCGCGAGAGCCAGAGAGCGATCTAGAGAACATGATTTATTCGCTGCAAGGCAAGCCGGCGCAGCTGGCGGAGGCTCCACAACCCAGGGTTCTGGCGCAATCCGGCGGGTATGCGATTGATGACGATACCGTGGGGCGCTTGCGCGACACGTACTCCCGCGACCTGATTATCGAGCGCGTCGACGATAAGACGCCGGCCGACAAGATCGACAAGCAGGAGTACGCGGTCTACGTGGTGAACCCGAGCGGCAGTTCGGATTCGCGCGTGGTGGCCGATTTCAAACTGGTGCACCAATGATCCGGCGGGGCGCACAGGCCCTGCTGGCGGTGTTCGCATCATTGACGCCGGCGCTGTCCCAGACCCACACCATGTCGGAGGGTGCGCACCGCATCGAGCTGATGCTGGAGCGCCTCGACGGCGCTACCTGGCACAGCATTGATCCGGGGCTGGTGTTGAACCAGGGCGACCGCGTGCGTTTCAAGTTCCGCACAAACTTCGACGGCTATCTCTACGTGATGAACCAAAGCACTTCCGGCAAGTACGATCAACTTTTTCCGCGCGAGGAAACCGGGCAGGATAACCGCATTGTGGCCTCCACCGACTATCGCGTGCCGGCCACTTCCACGGTGTTCCGCGTGGCCGGACCGGCCGGCCATGAAATTGTCTACTGGCTGGTGACTCCGGCGCGCTTGAATGATGTTCCGCTCAAGCCGGCTCCGCCGCCGCAAAAGAAGTCCGCGCCCATTACTCTGATTCCGCGGTGCGACGACACCATTCTGCGCGCGCGCGGCGACTGCGTGGACACTTCCGCGGGCCCCAAGCTGATTCCGCGGGGCGCCGATCTGCCGGCCAATATTGCAGCCGCCGCCGGCGCAGGCAACCGCGACCTGATGTTTCTGCGGCAGAAGGATACGGCCGTGATTTCTTCTCCCGCGCCGCTCGACGGGCCGGTTCTTTACGAATTCCATCTGGCGCACCGGTGATGCCATGTCTCTAAGACTCTACTGTCTGCTTGCTCCCGCTCTTCTCGCTACGGCGTTGGCCCAGCCGCCGCAGCCGCGGCAGCGCGATGTGACGCTCGAAAAGACGGACGATGCCACCTTGCCGGCGAATCTCTCCGGCCACAGCTACGCGGTGGTGATCGGCATTTCGAAGTATCCGAACCTGCCGGCCGATAAACAGCTTCAGTTTTCGGAACGCGACGCGCAGTCCATTTACACCATTCTCATCAGCCCGGAAGGCGGCAATTTCAAGGCGGAAAACGTCAAGGTTCTCACCGGCCCGCAAGCCACGCTGGCCGCCATCCGCGGCCAGATCGACACGTGGCTGCCCTCGGTGGCGCGTGAGGACGACCGTGTCCTGGTCTATTTTGCGGGTCATGGTTTTATTTATCGCGGCAAGGGATATCTGGCGCCTTCCGATTTCAGGCTGGAACAGGCAGACACTACCGGCTATCCCATGGACGAGCTGGGCGCCGTGATTGGCTCTAAGATCCACGCCAGGTGGAAAATACTCCTCACCGATTCCTGCCATAGCGGCGCGATTTCGCCCGAGGATTCGCAGAGTATCAACCACACGCTCTCCACGCTGAATGAGTCACTGTTCTCTTTGACGGCCAGCCGCGACCGCGAACAATCTTTCGAAAGTCCGGAACTGCAGGGCGGCCACGGTGTGTTCACTTACTATGTGGTGAAGGGTCTGGAAGGCGAAGCGGATACTTCTCACGACGGCCGGGTAACAGCCGACGAACTTGCCGAGTACGTTCATACGCAGGTCCGCGACGCCACGAAGGGACAGCAGAATCCTACTTCCGACCGGGGCAGTTACGACGCGAACATGTGGCTCTCCTTCGTGCTATCTACGGCTGCTCCGGCCACGCCTCCGGCGCCGCAATTCGGCACCCTGATTTTCTCGACCAATACGGACGGAGTAGAGGTCTTTGTCGATAACAAATCCATCGGCGTCGTGCCCAAGGGCAAGGCGTTCGCACTGCCCGGCCTGCTTCCGGGCCAGCACACCGTGAAGGGCGTCAAGATGGGTTACGAACCGGATGGCCCGCGACAGGAGACAGTCTATCCGGGGACCGATTCCGCCGTTACGATCAAGATCCTGATTCCGCGCCACCGCGACAAAGCCGCCTCCGATGCGCTCGACAGAGGCATTGATGCCTATCAAAAGGGCGACGCAGTGAATTACAGGAAAGCCGCCGAGTCACTGGAGAAAGCCTTGCAGCTGGATCCGACTTACAGCCAGGCGGCATACTATCTGGGTCTGACTTATAGCGCTCTTTTCGAAGAAGACAAGGCTCAGCAGTATTACAAGAAGGCCATCGAAATCGATCCGGATTATCTGGAAGCGCATGCCAATTATGCGGGCATGCTGTTGGATATCGGTGATGTGGATGAAGCCATCCGCCAGATCAATATCGTTCTGTTGCGCCAGCCCGATCATGCCATGGCGCTCACCATGCTGGCGCAAGCCGACCGGCTGAAGGAGCTCTATCCGCAATCCATCGACGCGGCGCGCAAGGCTATCCGCGTCACGCCGAAAGATGCCGAACCGCATCTGTGGCTGGGGGATAGCCTCCGCCTCACCGGCAAGTACGCCGATGCGCAGTCCGAATATAATCAATATCTCGCGCTGAGCAATTTCGACAGCGGACTGGCCGGCCAGTTGAATTATTACGTACTGGGCTCGCTGATCGGTCTCGGCAAGAAACACCACGCGGGCACGCGCGACATCTGGAAGGAACTGCGTAGCCTGGCCCTGTTCGGACTGTGCGATTGCGAATACCGCCAGCAGCATTACGACTTAGCGATCGGCTATTGCCAGAAGAGTCTGACTTACTACCCGCAAGATCCATTCGCGCATTACGCGCTGGGATTATCCTTCATGCACAAAGCGGTGGATACGGGCAGCTTGGCGGACCTTGGCCCGGCGCTGGTCCACTTCCAGCAGGTGCTGGCCATCAACCCCGACATGGACGAAGCCAAGAACGCGCAGAAGAACATTGCGACTATTCAGCAGGCCCTGCCGCATTGAAGCCGACGAAAACCGCCGAAGGTGTGGCGGTTTTTGGTGGGTCCGTTGTTGCAAGTAAAAGAGTTGCTGATTGGCGACCGCCGAAGGATTGGCGGTTGGCGGGTGAATGGCGCCGCGGCTGGGCTGGAAAAGAGCCGGATTCGGACGGGTTTGGGGGGATGGTTGGTGGTCATTGCTTCTACCCGGCTTTAGAATAGCAGGCGCCTGGAGCAAGGCTTTCCCGGTAACCAATTCATAACAAAGGGAAAATTAATTTTACCGGGGATTCGAGCGAGCCCAACGGATAGGCGATCTCGTGTTTCAGGCATTCGCGAACGCTTCCTGACGGGCGCGGCTCGGACTGGGTGAACGCTCCCTTATGGTCGCGCCTCCTACCCCAAACGCTGCTTCACGGTGCCGGCGGCTTCGGCGATGGGGATGTCTACCGATTGGCGGGTCTTGCGTTCAACTAGTTCCACCATGCCTGCGCCGAGTTTCTTGCCGATGACGATCCGCCAGGGGATGCCGATCAGGTCGGCGTCCTTGAACTTCACGCCGGGACGCTCGTCGCGGTCGTCCAATATGGCGTCGAGGCCCAGCGCCTGACATTGTTTGTAAATTCCCCGGGCGGCTTCGGATTGCGCGGCGTCGGAATAGTTGGCCGGCGTGATGACCACCTGGAACGGGGCGATGGCGGCGGGTAGAATCATGCCGTCCTTGTCGTGATAGAGTTCGATGGCGGCGGCCAGAATGCGCTCGATGCCAATGCCGTAGGAGCCCATGATGGGGGTAATTTCCTTGCCGTCGGCGTTTAGCACACGCAGGCCCATGGAGTCTGAATACTTGTAGCCGAGTTTGAAAATGTGGCCGATTTCGACGGTCTTCTTGACGGCGAGGGTGCCTCCGCACTTGCCGCACGTGTCGCCGGCGGCCACCTGCCGCAGGTCGTGGAACTCGGCCTGGAAATCTTTGCCGGGCGTGACGTTGCGCAAGTGGTAATCGTCTTTGTTGGCGCCGGCGATCATGTTGCGGCGGCCTTCCAGCGCTCGGTCTATCAGGATGGGCATGTTCTTCACACCCACTGGCCCCAGAGAACCGGCCGCGGCGCCGAACCACCGTTGAATTTCATCAGGCTGGGCGGGGCGGAATTCCGGATCGTTGACGATCACGCCGAACTTCGCTTCGCTCAATTGATGGTCGCCGCGCAGCAACACCAAAACAGGTTTACCGTCGGCCACCATCACGAGGCTCTTGAGTTGTGAGGTTTCGGGCAGGCCGGTGAATGCGGCCACTTCGGCGATGGTCTTGCGTCCGGGTGTGTGGAACTCTTCCGCCGCCACGGCGCCTTCGGGATCGGCTTGGGACGGCGCCAGCGGAGCCGCTACGGCTTTCTCCAGATTGGCGGCGTAACCGCAAGCGGAACACACGGCAACAAAATCTTCGCCGGCGTCGGAGGCGACCATGAACTCATGCGACTGGCTGCCGCCCATGGCGCCCGAGTGGGCTTCGACGACCATGAACTGCAAGCCGCATTGCTCAAAGATGCGGCAGTAAGCCTGGTAGTGCTTGTCGTACGCGGCGTCCAGGCCAGCGGCGTCCATGTCGAAGGTGTAGGAGTCCTTCATGATGAACTGGCGGACGCGAAGCAGTCCCGATTTGGGGCGCGGCTCATCGCGGAACTTGGTCTGAATCTGATACCAGATCTGCGGCAGTTGCTTATAGCTGCGCAGTTCGCCGCGGGCGATGGTGGTCATGACTTCTTCGTGAGTCATGCCCAGGCACAAGTCGCGGCCGAAGCGGTCCTTGATCTTGAAGAGGTTGTCGCCCATGATGTCCCAGCGGCCGGATTCCTGCCAGACTTCGGCCGGATTGAGCGCGGGCAGCAGCATTTCCTGGCCGCCGATGGCGTCCATTTCGCGGCGGACAATCTGCGTAATTTTGAGCAGCGAACGCTGCGCCAGAAAAAGGTAGCTGTAAATACCGGCCGAAAGCTGGCGGATATATCCAGCGCGCAGCAAGAGTTGGTGGCTGGCCACTTCGGCCTCAGCCGGGTTCTCTCGCAATGTTGGGATGAAAAGCTTGCTCCAGATCATAAAGGTGTGAAGGAAAGCCAATTTTAGCATGGTAAAATCGAGCTTCTCCCGCTTTATGAAAATTGCCATCGCCGCGGATCACGCCGGATTTGCTCTCAAAGAGCAGTTGCGGCAGCGCCTGGCCGGGGAAGGCCACGAAGTAGTCGATTTTGGAACCGGTTCGCTGGAGTCTTGCGATTACCCCGATTTCGCTCGGCCGGTGGGCCTGGAAGTGGCGGGCGGCAGCGCGGCGCGCGGCATCCTGGTTTGTTCGACCGGGATCGGGATGGCGATGGCCGCCAATAAGATTGACGGGGTGCGCGCCGCACCGGCGCAGAGCGAAGACGAAGTCCGCTTTACGCGCGAGCATAACGATGCGAATGTCCTGACGCTGGGCGCCAAGTATATGGACGAAAACCGCGCCATGGAACTGATCGACCTGTTTTTGAAGACGGAATTCGCGGGCGGCCGGCATGCGCGGCGCGTCGCCAAGATCGCAGAACTGGAGCAGAACGCCGAGCCGCAACCGTAAAGCCGGCGCCGCCGGCGGAGGAATCGACCATGAAACCGATTGAACGTCCCCTGTCTGAAGTGGATCCGGAAGTTTTCGACGCCATCCAAAATGAAGGGGAACGCCAGCACTCCCAACTGGAACTGATCGCCAGCGAGAATTTTACTTCAGAAGCCGTGATGCAGGCTACCGCCAGCGTCTTCACCAACAAATACGCCGAAGGCTATCCAGGCAAGCGCTACTACGGCGGCTGCGAATTCACGGACGTGGTGGAGAACCTGGCCCGCGAGCGGGCGAAGAAGCTGTTCCACGCCGAGTACGCCAACGTGCAGCCGCATTCCGGGTCGCAGGCTAACCAGGCGGCGTATACCGCGGTGCTTTCGCCGGGCGACACGGTGATGGGCCTGAACCTGGCGCACGGCGGCCACTTGACGCACGGCCACCAGCTCAATTTTTCCGGTAAGACCTACAAGATTGTTCCCTATGGCGTGCGGCAGGACGACGAGCGCATCGATTACGACGCACTGATGGCGCTGGCGCAAGAGCACCGGCCAAAGATGATCATCGCGGGAGCGAGCGCGTACCCGCGCACTCTGGATTTCGCGCGATTCCGCCAGGTGGCCGACGCGGTGGGGGCGCTGTTGCTGGTGGACATGGCGCACATCGCCGGACTGGTGGCGGGGGGCGTGCATCCGAACCCCTGCGACTACGCCGACATCGTGACTACAACAACGCACAAAACGCTGCGCGGTCCACGCGGGGGAATGATTCTGGCCAGGGAGAAGTTTGGCGCGGCCATCGACAAGGCGGTATTTCCAGGTACCCAGGGCGGCCCGCTGGTACACGTGGTGGCGGCCAAGGCGGTCTGTTTCCTGGAAGCCATGCAGCCGGAGTTCATCACCTATCAAAAGCAGGTTGTGGCGAATGCGCGCACGCTGGCGGCAACGCTGGCGGCGGAGGGTTTCCGCATTGTGTCCGGCGGCACCGATACGCATGTGATGCTGCTGGACGTTTTCTCCAAGGGTCTGCGGGGCAAGGAAGCCGAAAAAGCGCTGGACGCGGCGCGCATCACGGTCAACAAGAACGCCATTCCTTTCGACACCAATCCGCCGATGAACCCGAGCGGCATTCGCCTGGGCTCGCCCGCGGTGACGACGCGCGGATTCGGGGAAGCCGAGATGCGCGAAACGGGACAACTGATCGCGGAAGTATTGAACGACATTTCGAATGCCGATGCAATCGCCGGAGTGCGGGCCAAAGTGGCCGCGCTGACGGCGCGCTTTCCGCTCTACCGGTGGAAGCTCGACGCCGTTCGAGCGTAAAGATCAGCCAGGAGCTTTCCGTTCACCGCGGAAACGCGAAGACGCCGGGAAGCAAAGGTCACGGGACGGACTAGAATGGCACCGCTGCATATCGTCATCGACGCCCGGCGCATTCAGGATTTCGGCATCGGCACGTACATTCGCAGCCTGGTGCGGGCGCTCGGCGCGATCGATACCAGCAACCGGTATACGCTGGTGAGCCGGCCCGCGGATGTGAGTTCGCTGGCCGACCGGCCGGAAAATTTCAGCGTGGCGATTTATGCGCGGCGCGACGAATCGCAACTCGATCACGTGCTCTTCCCGTGGTATCTGCACGGCCTCAAGCCGGACCTGGTGCATATTCCGCTGAACCGCGTCCCTCTGTTGATGATCTGCCCGTACGTGGTGACCGTGCACGATCTCACCAGCCTGTTCTTCGACCCGGACCGTTCCAAACTGCGGATTCAATTGCGGCGCTTTCGCCTGCGCCGCGGTGTGGAGCGCGCCAGTCGCGTGATTGCGGTCTCTGAGAGCACGAAGCGCGATCTGGAGAATCAAATCGGCGTATCGGCCGCGCGCATCCGGAGAGTTTATAACGCGCCGGATCCGGGCTTCTTTGAACGCGGCGGCGCCGGGGCGGAAGAAAAGCGCGCCCGCATCATGGAGCGCTACCAGATCCAGTATCCGTTTCTGCTGTACGCGGGCAACATTCGCCGCCACAAGAACATTCCGCGGCTGGTGGAAGCCTTCGCGGTGGTGCGCGCGGAACTGGCTTCGCACCCGGTGTACAAGGACCTTCACCTGATCATTATCGGCGACACGGTCTCGCAATATCCGGCGGTGCGCCAGACGGTGATTCGCACGCATGGCGAGCAGAGAGTGCGATTCCTGGGCTTCGTGCCATTCGAAACGCTGCGCTGTTTCTATGAATCGGCCGCGGCCTTCGTGTTTCCGTCGCGCTATGAAGGCTTCGGGCTGCCGCCGCTGGAGGCCATGGCGTGCGGAACGCCGGTGGTGGCTTCGAGCGCGAGCTCGGTGCCGGAAATTGTAGGGGACGCCGCTATCCTGGTGAATCCCGAAAATGTTTTCGATATTGCGCGGGGCATCAAGGACGCACTGGTGGACGCAGGCTTGCGAGCCGAATTGATCCGCCGCGGCCGAGAACAGGCATCGCGCTACAGTTGGGCTCGCACGGCCAAACAAGTGCTCGAAATCTACCAGGAGGCCGCCGCTCAGCGCGATTAGCCGTGGACTCCAGCCAAACAGTTTCCGCCCGCCGCGGCGACTTCAAGAACCCGATGTCCAGACTGGTTTCGCAGCTGCGCGGGTGGCTGATCGGCATCCTGGTGGCGTCGTCTCTGTTCGTGGTGTGCGGCACCTGGCTGACGCTCTCGGTGGGATCCCGCGAAGCCGAGATTGAAGTCAACGTCGGGCTGCTGCGCGGGTTGAGCACGCTGGGCACTTTGTTGCGCGAAGCAGACCGGTACCCGGCGCTGGCGGACCAGTGGATGGTGTTGCAGTCGCGCTATCGCAAGACGATGGGCGGGATGACGCGGGACAACGACGCCTACCGGTCGATTCAGAAGTTCTTTCCCGCGGTGGACGATGCGGTAGCGCGGGTAGGCGCGCTCTCACCGCCGCGGCCGGGAGATACGGAACAAGCACTGCAGGCTCACATGCAGCTTTCCGCTGCCCAGGGCTTCATCGAAAAAGCGGTGGATGTGGTACGGGCCCGCCAAACAGTGCTCTCGATCAGCCTTGCCGAGCAGTGGCGGCAGATGGTTTGGCTGGTGCTGGTGGCCTGCCTGCTGGCGGCGGTGCTGGCGGTGGTGTGGTGGCGCTACCAGCAGGTCGTGCTTTTCCGGATGCGCGTGCAGAAGGAACTGGAGAAGAGTGAGGAACAGTTCCGTTCGCTTTTCGAAGATGCGCCGGTGGCCTACCATGAGCTGGATACGAAAGGCATTGTGCGGCGCGTCAATCGGGCCGAATGCGAAATGCTGGGCTATGAGCGGGCTGACGTGTTGGGCAAGCCGGCCTGGGTCTTCATAGCGCCGGAGGAGCAGGCGGAAAGCCAAAGAGCGATCCGCGAAAAGCTGAGCGGCATGCGGCCTCTGACGCCGTTCGAGCGGCAATTTGTGCGCCGCGACGGCGCGGTGCTGGACATTCAAGTGCACGAGAGAGTGATCCGCGACGCGGCGGGACAGTTCAGCGGCATCCGTACGGCGCTGCTGGATGTCACCAAGCGCAAGAAGGCGGAAAAGGACTTGCGGGAATCGGCCTCGCTGCTGGAAGCTACGCTCGAAGCCACCGCCGACGGAATCCTGGTGATGGATCTGGACGGCAACATCACCAACCAGAGCCAGCACTTCCTGGACCTGTGGCGGATACCGCCGCACCAGGCGGTGGCGCGTGACGGTGCGGCGCTGACGGTCTTTGCCGAGAGCCAACTGAAGGACCCGGCGCAATTCCGCCGCGTGGTGGCGGAGACCTACGCGGACCCGGCAAGGGAGACCCTGGATTTCCTGGAATTCAACGACGGCCGGTTCTTCGAACGCACTTCGCGGCCGCAAAAAGTAGGGGACGAGATTACGGGCCGGGTCTGGACGTTCCGCGACCTGACTGAACATCGCCATGCCTTGCAGGATCTGAGCGCTTCCGAGGAGCGTTGGCAACTGGTGCTGCGAGGGAACAACGATGGTCTTTGGGATTGGAATGCGCGCACCAATGAAGTGTTCCATTCCGCGCGGTGGAAACAAATCCTGGGGTATGAAGAAAACGAATTGCCCAGCGACACGTTGGAATGGGAAAGCCGGGTACATCCGGAAGATCTGCCACGCGTGCAGCGGCAGTTGGAAGATTACCTGGACCACAAGGCGCCGGTTTACACCACCGAATATCGCATCCGGGCCAAGGACGGCAGTTATAAATGGGTGCTGGCGCGCGGCCAGGCGCTGTGGGATGCGGAAGGGCGGCCGCTGCGCATGGTGGGGTCGCATTCCGACATCACGGAGCGGAAGTTGGCCGAAGAGGCGCTGCGCCGGGCGCGCGACGAAGCCGAGGCGGGGAACCGCGCCAAGAGTGAATTTCTGGCCAACATGAGCCACGAGATCCGCACCCCGATGGCCGGTGTGCTGGGGATGATCGATCTGCTGCTGGTGACTGAAATCACCGCCCAACAGAAGGACTACCTGGAGACCGCGCGATACTCGGCCGATTCGCTGCTGGTGCTGCTGAACGAGATTCTGGATCTTTCGAAGATTGAAGCGCGGCGTCTGGAACTGGCGCAATCGGCATTCTCCATCCGGCAGTCGGTGGAAAGCGCCGTGCGGCTCTTCGAAGTGCGGGCGCAGGAAAAGAAATTGGCGCTGACACATACGGTGGCGGCGGACGTTCCGGATCATCTGATTGGCGATCCACTGCGCATCCGGCAGATTCTGCTGAACCTGGTGGGGAATGCCATCAAGTTCACCGATGCGGGCGGCGTGGCCGTGAGCGTGAAAGTGGAGCACCGCACGGCCTCCGCGGTGGTGGTGCGGATGGAAGTGGCGGACACGGGAATCGGCATCGCGGCCGGTAACCACCAACTGGTATTCGACCGGTTCCGGCAGGCCGATGGATCCATGTCGCGCCGCCACATGGGCAGCGGACTGGGCCTCACGATTTCGGCGCACCTTGTGGATCTGATGGGCGGCTCGATTGGGCTGGAGAGCGCGGAAGGCAAAGGCAGCACCTTCTTCTTCACGCTGCCGCTGGAGCTTGCCAGCATCGACGAAGATGGACACTCGTCCGCGCCGGCTGCTTTGGCTGCGCCGGCGCCCACCGCGGGCCATGCGCTGCGCATTCTGCTGGCGGAAGACAATGCCGTGAACCAGAAGCTGGCGGCTTTGTTGTTACGGCGCGAAGGGCACGAAGTGACCGTGGTGGGAGACGGGAATGCGGCCGTCCTTGCGGTGGCCGGGCAGGAGTTCGACGTGGTGTTGATGGATCTGCAAATGCCGGTGATGGATGGCTTGAAAGCCACCGCGGCGATTCGCGCGGCGGAACAGGGCACGGGCCGGCATCTGCGGATTGTGGCGCTGACGGCGCACGCGATGACCGGCGACCAGGAAAAGTGCCGTGAGGCGGGCATGGATGGGTATCTGACTAAGCCGATCGAAGTGGGGCGGCTGAGGGACGCGCTGACGAGGTAGGCAGCGAGCGGGAGTTTTGACGCGGAGACGCGGAGGAGCGGAGGACGCGGAGAAGAAAACATCTGAGAAAGACTGAGAGGCCACGGAGAGATTTGGGCTCCCGTGGAGCGAAAATGCCTTCTCTTACATGAAACGCCGCCGGAGTCATTCTACCTTAGACGCTTTTGTGTCAACAAAATGGATTTGTCCCACGCAGTTAGTCTGAGTTTAGTGGGACTTGACAAGCGAGGCATCTGGTAATGCCTTGTGTCCTTTATCACGCAGTAGGGACCAGGAGCCAGGATAATTCCCCCTTGAAGGCTTTGCCATTTCAAAGTAAGGTCATGAGAACCACTAGGCTAGCGGGGAAGAATAATTGAGCCCATCACCTGATTCCCTGATTCCCGGCGGCATCAACGCTCCGAATGGCGTAGCCGAAAGCGCGACCAAATTCATGCGGCTTAACCTGCACCGTGTTTTGCCGATGAAGGAAGCTGCCAGGCACGTTGGACTTGCGCCGACGAATTTCTATCGTGTTTTCCGGACTG
>Ga0182030_10009974_pt1 | contig 19373 bp, 14 predicted proteins | sample 812S3MmetaG_FD_121299 | JGI IMG/M metagenome (GOLD analysis project Ga0182030, IMG submission 121299) | Permafrost microbial communities from Stordalen Mire, Sweden - 812S3M metaG (Illumina Assembly) | ecosystem: Environmental > Terrestrial > Soil > Wetlands > Permafrost | place: Sweden... | reverse complement strand
CTACTGCAAGTCGGTTACGTGGGCGCTCATTCTATGCACAGACCGGGGTCTATCGAATTCGACCAGGCGCTGCTTGCGAGTCCGCAGCATCCGGTGAACGGCGAGACCGCGAATTCGACCAGCAATGTGGTGCAGCGCTTGCCCATTCAGGGTGTCAGCCCCGGCTCGCTCTTCACCAACTCTAACTTCATTGCTAACTACAATTCGCTGCAACGGAGTGTTAGCAAACGCTTTCGCCATGGCTTTCAGTTTCAGACGAGTTATACGTGGGCCAAGAGCCTGGATGAAACCAGCGGCTCAGGCGGCAGCAATGTCTTTGAACTGTGGCTATTGACCAATGATCAAACCAATCCTCGGCAGGCGTATGGGCTGTCAGACTTTGACCGTTCTCAGCGGGTCGTCATGAATTTCACTTATCAGACGCCACGCTTTGGGGCATCCTCCTTGTTCGTGCGTCAGGCACTCACGGGCTGGCAGTTTTCGGGTATCGGTGTAGCTCAGTCCGGCACCCCCATGACCATCCTCGACAGCAACGCCGGTTCTGTCTATGGCAACTTTGAAAATCGCGCACAACGCAGCAGCGGCAGCTCGTCCACGCATGGCTCGTTGATCTCGCGAGTCACCGGACACTATTTGGATGCTGCCGCTTTCACACGTGCGCCGGAGGTCCGCAATGGAACCAGCCCCGCTGACCAGGATTTCGGAAACAGCGGCGTCGGCATTGTACGCGGACCCGGCCAGCACGACATCGACATGGCGGCTGAACGGAGTTTCCGATTGAGCGAGACAAACAGTATTCGTTTTCGAGCGGAGTTCTTCAACCTTACCAACACGCCACAATTCTCCAATCCCAGCAACAGCCTTGGCTATGGTGACCCCACTGCTTTGCAACCAACTGCAAATGCTTCGTTTGGAAAAATCACCTCTTCGGCCACCAATCCGCGTATTGTGCAGTTCGCAATCAGGTATCTCTTTTGAGGGTCGGATCTAGATCGCAGGCATGGACCACTTTCTACGTCGAAGGGAAAGGAAGCACGCATGGAGATTGCAGAGATGGAATCGGCCCTGGAGCCGTTAAAGGCTGCCAAAAAAGCCCCTCATCCGTTGGAAGCGCCGGAACTCCACTTGCGTTATACCTTCTACCCTCTGGGCTTTCCCGTAATCGTTCGCACAAATTCGACTGGGATCCTTGCCCAGGCGGAGGAACTCTGGAGACATTTCAAACTGCGATTCGAGATCGAGCCGATCATGATCGATATCCATGTGAGCGGTGATCCACACGAGTCAATTGAGTGCCCTCCCACTCCTGAATTCAAGATGATCTTGCCACTCCTCATCAACGTTGCGGACGGGCGTCATTATAGCCTTATCGATCTCGCCGAGGGCCGTTCTCAGATCGTGTTAAGCAAAGCCAGCGAAGAGCACAAAAGGTACCTGTCCTACTTCTTTATCGATGCCGCGGCCTTAGGACAAATAGCAGGCCGCCATGCAACTCCGGTGCATGCCGCTTGCGTGGAATGGAAGGGGCACGGCGTTCTTCTTTGCGGCGAATCCGGTGCGGGTAAATCAACATTGGCATACGCCTGTGCACGCGCTGGATGGAAATATATGACGGACGATGCTACGTTTCTGGTTCATGGCCCCAACTGTCATGAGTTAGAGCGAATCGTAACCGGCAATTGTCACAAGGTTCGTTTCAGACCATCGGCGGCCGGGCTCTTCCCCGAGATAGAGGGGCTTCCGATCACTCCGCGGGCGGCAGGCAAGCCTTCGATTGAGCTTTCGACGACTGACGCGCTCAACCTTGAATGCATTCAGTCCACAACGGTCGATTACCTCGTCTTTCTGAACCGGGAACAGCCCGGAAAGCAACGCCTTCGAGCGTATTCCCGAGAAAAAGCACGGGCATTCTTGCGTCAGGTTGTGTATGGAACTCCCGACCGACTCGATGCGCATTACACAACTTTGGAACGCCTGCTGACAGCGGAGGTTTTTGAACTCTGCTACGGCGATCTGGATTGGGCGATCGAGCGTCTTTCTCGACTTGTGGAAAAGGGGTGCTAGTGGATCAGCTGGCGATTATAGAGGCATCACCGGTTGCTCGGTCGAGGCCGGCCGTTTGGAAGCGGCCGGCTGCCTGGCTAATCGACAAGAAGCTAAGTCGGGGTTTCTGGATTTTTTTTGCCGCTGCCTTCTTCTTCGATTGTGGCTTTGCCGTGTATTTTTTCCTTTTCAATCTATATCTGCTTGACTTTCATTGGAATGAGCGCAGCATTGGTCTGGTCACTGGCGCTCTAACGATTGGCTCATTAATTGGAACTCTTCCTGTCGGGTATCTTGCGGGCAAGGTGGGAATACGTCCCATGCTGCTGGTGTGTTTTGTGGCCGCGCCAACCGTAGGCCTACTACGCGCTTCGGTGCTATGGCTGCCTGCACAGATGGCTCTAGCATTTCTCGCCGGCATGGCCTTGTGCATTTGGGGAGTTTGTTTTTCTCCCGCCATCGCCAGTCTGACAACAAGCGAAAACCGAGCCTCGGCATTCAGTTTGATTTTCTCCGTGAGCATCGGGACCAGCGCCCTGGGTGGCTTGGCTTGCGGGTACACCTCACGCTGGCTTGTGGCGATGGGCTTATCGATCGATCCGACGGACGTGAAGCGTCTCATCCTGCAGGTTTCCTGCGGCATCGCCCTGCTTGGCCTCGTCCCCTTAACTGTTCTACGGTTTCGGCCTGCCAACCACTCCGGGGCAGCCGTCCTATCATCGACCCGACAAAGCTGGAGTGAAGCCCTCCGTGGGGGATCCTTCCTGGTACGCTTTCTGCCCAGCATGGCGCTTTGGACGGCTGTGATCGCCGCATTCACGCCCTTTGCCAATGTTTTTCTGGCACAGAGACTCAAATTTCCTCTGGCTCAGGTTGGATTGCTCTTCGCGTCATCGCAAGTCTGCCAATTCGTGCTTGGACTCATGACTCCGTGGCTCTTTCGTCGCACGGGTTTACTGCGGGGCATTGTGCTGACTCAGGTGGCAACGGCGGCTGCCTTGCTTTCACTTGCCTGGACTTCAAACAGGATGCTGGCGGCTATACTCTTCCTCAGCTTTTCCTCCATCCAGTGGATGAGTTCGCCCGGTCTCTACAACCTGCTGATGACTCGGGTACCTGAGGAGCAACGGAGCTCCGCGTCCGCCATGACCATGTTCTCGAACTCGCTGCTTCAGTCGATCGCTGCCGTGGTGGCGGGCTTCTTTTTGGTCCAATTCGGATATCCAAGAGTTCTCAGCGGAATTGCGGGACTAGGGGCCGTGGCGGCGCTCCTGTTTCAATTTGTTGTGGTGCCTGGGAGGGGAGTAGCGAAAGAGGGAGTGATTGGGGTCGAGGAGGTTTCTCCGGGCGTCCTCTCCTCAAACACCTGAAAAGTAGGCACGGGCGGAAAAGGGATTTCCCGGTGACGGGGATGCGAACTGTATCCCATAGAGCTGGACCTTTGAACAACTGACCACGCCTCGGCCTCGACCCAGCTCGATTGTCGGGAAAATGTCATCTGATTGTCATTTTCCTCGACAACCTTGTAACAGACGCGAATAATCCATTCAAAATAGGGGAATGTTGAACGTCGAAAATTCAGATATGTCTGCGCTCACCCCGCTGACTACGTCCGCTATCAAGAGCCACAATCACATTCTCATCATTGAGGATGATCCTCACATGCAAAAAATATTGCAACGGGTCTTTTGCGAGCAAGGTTATGAGGTGACAATCCGTGGAGATGGGCAATCCGGCCTCGAAAGCTTCCGCTCGTTACACCCTTCAGCCGTTGTGCTTGACCTTGTGCTGCCCAACATCTCTGGTCGGGACCTGTGCAAGATCATGAAGGCCGAGCAGCCGTCCGTGCCGGCTATTGTCGTTAGCGCAGTGAGCGAGGTCGCGGACAAGGTACTCTTGCTCGAACTGGGCGCCGACGATTATGTCACCAAGCCGTTCAGCCCACGCGAACTCCTTGCGCGTGTGCAGGCTGCTTTGCGCAGGCTCCAAAAACCCGTTGGAGTGACATCTTACACTTTTGGCGACTGCGTAATCGACTTTGCCAAGATGAGCGCCCGGCGTGCCGGGAAACCACTTGCCCTCACAGCCCATGAATACAAACTTCTTAAATACTTTGTTGAAAATGCCGAACGTGTGCTCGGCCGCGAGGAACTTTTGAACGAGGTCTGGGGTTACAATGCCTTTCCGACGACAAGGACCGTCGATAACCAAATCCTCAAGCTGAGACAGAAGCTGGAAGAAGATTGGACAGCACCGCGCCATCTGCAGACGGTGTATGGCGCCGGCTATCGATTCATACCGTGAGAGGGCATTCAGTGACCATCCGAACGCGGGGTCCGGGGATTCGAACGCGTGTCCTTCTCCTGACATCTTTAGTACTCATCATTGCTGGTACGACTGTTTCCAGCCTGCTGCTTATTCGAAGCCACTTGCGGCAGCAGGTTCGTGACAACCTGAATATAGATCTGCGACACGCCGTGGAGAGCTTCCAAGATCAGGAGGCAGCTCGATTGACAGCGTTGGAGCGCGAAAATGCTTTAATGGCCACGCTTCCGAGTCTCAAGGCCTTGATGACCACCAATGATCCGCGCACCATTTCCGATGATGCCGTGGACTTCTGGAAAACAAGCGGAAATGACCTCTTCGCGCTCGTCGACGCAGACGAGCAGGTTCTTGCCATCAATGCGCGGAACATCGAAGACACAACGGTGCTCAAACAGGATTTGCAGCGCATCCTATCTGACCCTTCAAAGCGCTATCTGCTGAGTGGCGGGTACCTTTTCGAATATACCGTCCAGCCTTTGTACTTTGGAAGCCGAGCCCACGGTACACTGCTCGGCTTCGTGGTTAGCGGCTTCGCTATCAATCACGAATCCCTGATGAGAGTAGGACGCGGTGCTAGCGCCGAAGCAGTCTTTCTTTCCATGGGCTCCGTCGCTGTCAGCACCTTGTCTCCATCGAAAGAGATCTCCGCCCGAGAGAAACTTGCAGCTACTAAAGCGGAGCTACCTGCTATCTTCATAGTCGGGCAAGAACGTTTCCTGACGACCAGTGTAGATCTAACTCGCTGGTCCAGCCAGCCACTTCGGTTGGTTGTCATGAAGTCCTTCGATGCCGCGGATCGCGCTGAGCATGAAATCAACAGGCTCTTGTTGATTGTCAGCATGCTTGCCCTTTTAGCCGGCTCAGTTCTGATGTTGCTGCTTGCAGGAGCGGTAACCGGGCCGCTGGAACAACTCGCCTCTGGTGTGCGAGCTTTTGGAGAGGGCAAGGTCGACCACGCGCTGCCCGAGCACGGTCCGCAGGAAGTGCGTTACCTTAGTCAAGTCATCGCCCAGATGCGCGACGAGAATCTGAAGACCAATCGCGCGCTGCTCGAATCGGAGCGCCTGGCAACGATCGGAAGGATGGCGAGTTCAATTTCCCACGATCTCAGACATTACCTCGCCGCAGTTTACGCCAATTCCGAGTTCCTCGCTTCTCCAGCTCTGCCACCCAGCGAACGATCTGAACTCTTCGACGAAATCCGTTTGGCGGTAAACGGCACGACTGACCTGCTTGATTCCCTCTTGATCTTTGGACGAACTGGCAGCGCCTTGCAACGAACTCCTACCTCCATGACAACCCTTGTCGAACGAACTGTGGCACTTGTACGAACTCACCCGGATGCGGCTGGAGTAACACTCTTCATTAACAAATCCGAAGTCGACACCTCGGCATCCGTGGATACCAAGCAGATGGAGCGCGCTATCTATAACCTTCTGCTGAACGCCTGTCAGTCGGCTCGGGAAAGTGCAGATCGGAGGGAGGTCCGTTTGTCCATTCATGTTGAAAATGAGTTCGTGGTAATCACGATTTCGGACAGCGGTCAGGGCGTTCCGGAATCGATTCGCGAAAGCCTGTTTGATCCGTTTGTGAGCCTGGGAAAGCAGAAGGGCACCGGCCTGGGACTGACTCTCGCTTGGAGCGTTGCTCGAGAGCACGATGGAACAGTCCTTTTGGTAAGCAGTACTCCAGGAGAAACGATCTTTCGCCTTACCGTAAAACGGCGCTCGCCGGAAACCAAGCGAAACTCAGACAAACGCAGTAGTGCGGTGGCTTGAATGCGGCCCTTGACTCCCAACCCGATTCGGATCTCCACCCGTCATAAGAGATGCGCAACAGGGCTGATGTTCTTCGTCTTGTGCTGTGGAAGCTTCCGCAGCGTCTCAGCACAAGCCGGTAAGCCGAAGCCACAGACCACTGAGGACAAGATACAGCAACTCGCGACTAGCGTTCAGGCAGTGCAGTCACAAATGGAAGCGAACCAGAAGCTGCTCGTCCAATTGCAACGACAGCTGGATGTGCTTCAGCAGCAAGTCAGGGCGGAACGTAACGTCTCCAGCCAGAATGCCCCTCAAGAGAACAAACCGGAGAACCCTTCGGGGACGATCGCGGTTGCTCCCGCTGCATCCGCCGTGACGGATGAGATGCGCGAACGGGAAGCAATCGATGCTGCTCAGATCTCCACGCTCGATCAGACCAAAGTTGAAACTGAGTCAAAGTACCCATTCAAGCTGAGCGGAATGCTGCTGTTTAACGGCTTCATCAATACGCGGGCAGTCGATGTCGCTTCCGACCCTGCGTATGCCGTTCCAGGATCAGGAAGTACCGGGGCATCGTTGCGTCAGACAATCTTTGGCTTCGATGCGCGCGGACCCCATCTTTTGGGAGCAAGCAGTTATGCTGACATCCGAGTAGATTTCTTTGCAGGTACCTCCACTTCTGGCTATGATTCCGGAAGCCTGCTGAGATTGCGGACAGCGCATGCAGGTCTGCGCTCGCCTAGGTCAGAGGCCTTTTTCAGTCTAGATCGCACCATCATTTCTCCCAATACGCCAACGTCTCTTCTGGCTGTTGGACAACCGGAACTTGCGTGGTCAGGTAATCTTTGGAGTTGGAATCCTCAGGTCGGGTTATCTCATGACTTTGCCCTGCGCGGCACCTCTCACATCCAAGCGCAGGCCGCCCTCATCGACGCTCAGGATCCGAAACTGCCCGGTATGGGCGGATCCAATTCCGTAACGCGAAGCGAAAACAGACGCTGGCCTGGATCGGAGGCTCATCTCGCTTACAAGAGTGTTCGCTCCGGAACCAGCACATCCTTCGGCATAGGCGGATATTTCAGCCCTCATCGAACTTCTGACGAAATCAACTTCAATGCATGGGCGGGTACCACGGACTTCATGCTTGCTTTCCGCAAGCGCCTGGAATTTACCGTGAATGCCTATCGCGGACAAGGACTCGGCGGCCTGGGTGGCGGCGGCTATGTGGACTACGTGTATCGCTACGAAGGTCCTACAGAGTTTACCCGCGCGCTTGATGATATAGGCGGATGGACGCAACTGAAAGTTAAGACGGGCCCGCACATGGAAGGAAATGTTGGGTACGGATTAGACAGTCCCTTCGCCAGGGAGATTCGGGATAGTATTATCCAGACGGGCCCATCGTCCTACACGGGATTAGTACGCAATCGCACTGTCTTCTCAAACATTATCTTCAGTCCGAGCGCATATCTCCTCTTCTCGCTGGAATATAGACGTAATTGGAGCAGTTATGCTTCGGGCGCGACCTATTGGAACGACGCGATAGGCCTTGGAGCGGGGTACCGGTTCTGATGACTCAAGTTTTTAGGAGGTTGAGCCACGGTTTGATGTGCTTCGGCCTGCTCGTCATTCCGGCAAGCGCACAGCACAACTCCGTACCCATCCAGACCGTTGATGTGACCGCAAAGTTGATCGTCGACCTCAGGTCCCCTTCACTTAAGAATAAGACGCCTGTCTCAGCGGTCATTTGGCTCAGCCCCCTGGATCATTTAGTTGCTCTTCCTGCAACCCCTGGTTCTTTCACCTTGCTTCAGAAGGACAAGATGTTTAGTCCTCACCTGCTGGTAGTACCGGTGGGGAGTAATGTTGCCTTCCCCAACGCTGACCCTTTCTTTCACAATGTGTTCTCACTTTTCGACGGGCGCCGCTTTGACCTTGGTCTTTACGAGGCAGGTTCGACGCGAAGCGTCGTCTTCTCCCGTGAAGGGGTATCCTACATCTTCTGCAACATCCACTCCGAGATGAGCGCGGTGGTCATCTCCCTTAAGACCCCTCTCTTCAGCATCGCGAATTCACAAGGCGTATTCCATATTAGAGATGTCCCAGACGGGGATTACGACCTTCACGTTTGGGTTGAAGGATTGCGTCAGAGTGTGCTGGACCAGAAGACACGGCGTTTAAAAGTCACGCGAGAGCACTTGGATCTCGGCGAAATCCATCTCGATCCTCCTCATCAGTCAGAACATTTGAACAAGTTCGGCCGGCCCTACGACGACGACTCGCATCCGATCTATTGAACTAACTAACTAAATCACAAGCACTAAGGATTGAAGAAACGAAGAAGATCATCCTCTTCGCTACGACTCAGTGAGGCCCTGATCCTCATGTGCCGGACGATCGTGCCGAAACTCCTTGTCGAGAACCCCTCCGGAGAATTGTGACAGCGACTGCATTGTTGTTCAAACACTCTTTGACCACGCGAGGAGGGATCGTCAGTTGGCTTGGCTGCCCGATTGACTGCACCGTGAGGCTTTGTCTTTTGACCGCCGGATGCAAGGCCGGTCAGCGATGCGATGAGAAGAAAACAAATAAGCGCTGCATTTCGCAAGTTAGCGTCCCTTCCAGGCTGGGAATAGGAATCGATATACAATCCCGGTTTCCCAGATGTTGTGGTTATCCGTCGAAGAGAATTGCCGTCCATAGCTGGTAAGAATGCGTGCATTGTGCGGCAGATTGTAGTCAATCCCAAAGTCAGCGCGCTGAGTGTCCGCGAACGGCAGACCGTCGCTGACGATGGTATCTCGCCGAAACGTTTGCTGCATGCGGAAGACGGGCTCGAAGCGCCCAGCAAAACTGTCGGGTCCACCGAGTCGAGTCGTCCGATAATCGGCTTCGACCCAATAGCCCTGGGCGTGATGCCCACGAGCAAATTCAGATCGAATCCGAAGCGCCGTATTTGCCGGCTCCCACCACACGTGCATACCATAGAAGTTTTCATGGGAGTCTTGAAGCATCCTGTTGTACGACAAGCCGACTTCCAGCCGCTGCACAGGAAGATAGAAACTCAGTCTGCCACCGTTGGATCTCTTCGCGCTAAATTGTTCATTCCCGCTGCGCGCTGAAAAGTAGTAAGCGTAGTCGACTGAGTATTTATCGCGATGGATGGCGTTTCCGCGCAACATGCCACCCAGTCCACTTCCACTCAACATCAAACCCAGCGAGGCGATTAAAGGACCGTCCTGGAAATTCCCTATCCAGACCGGCGAAAGGCGTTCGTTGTAGCTATTGAAGGGGATCAGAAAATCCCCTGCAACCGCTGTTATGTGACGCGATGCAACCACATCCGCTTGCAGATAGGTAAAGCTTGCAAAGTGGGTGTGATCGTATCCGGATTGCCCTGCTCTCGCAGCAAAGATTTCCAGCAGAGCAGCCCGAGACTCGACCAGAATGTGTTCTCCGATCGGCGCAGCGATCAGCGGTTCAATGAGCGGCATATAGGTTGTCTTCCCACCATTCGTGCTGGTTAAGAAGGCCGCGCCTCCCGAAAGTAAAGGCGTGTTCTGGGCCAATGCGGTTCGTTCTCCAATGCCGAGATTACACGCGAGAACAATCCCTAGTGCGGCAGCCCAGAAAACCCGAAACTTGTGATTTGTCTTGAAAAGAAACATAGACACACACTAACAGTGGTGCCCGAGTGCGTGTGTCGCCAGAAAGTCCACCCTTTGTCAATTCATTGTCACTTCTACGACGGTCTCTGATGGTCGTGTGCAGCAGACCTCGACTCTGCAGCACTTTCTCGAGCCGGATCGATCGTCGCAGACCAGCCAACAATCAAGTGACAATCGGCTTACAGCGAGATGACAACTCCCGGTGATGCGCTGTTTACATTCCAGTGAGTGCTTGGTCGATCAATTGATTCCGTCCATTCGACATGCTGAAGAGGAACTACACGTGAAATACAAACAGTTCTTACTTGCCATCTCAATTGCGCTATTGGCAATAGTTACGTGCAGCCCCTATGCAGCAAAGGCGGAGTCTACGCCTCAGCGAATCGAGGTGAGTGCCAAACGGTTCGCCTTCTCACCAAACGTTGTGACCCTGAAGAAAGGACAACCTGTGGTCTTGGTCCTGAAAAGCGAGGACGTACCTCATGGAATTCGCTTCAAAGAACTTGGCATCGACACCAAGGCGGATAAGGGAAAGACCAGCGAGGTCGCCTTTACTCCGACTCGATCCGGCACATTTGTAGGACACTGCGCCGTCTTCTGTGGAGCGGGTCACGGCAACATGACGCTCACCATCCATGTTGTGGATTGAATCATGACTAACTCAATTCAAAGATATGCAGTCTCAATCGTGAGTTTGGTGCTGCTACTTGATAGTTGCAAAGCGGGACCTCCAGGGAAAGTGGAGACAGGAATTATGAATGCTGCCAAACATCGAATGGTGGCCAGCGATAAAAGTCAGAAGAATCCGATTCAAGACGGCGGGGCCGCCATCGCCTACGGAAAGGAAGCTTTCTCGCACTACTGCGTAGCATGTCACGGCTTGGATGGTCAGAACACGGGCGTGCCCTTTGCCGATCGTATGTCGCCTCCGGTTCCTTCTCTTGCAAGCAAAGACGTGCAGTCTTACAGCGACGGGCAACTGAAATGGATTATTGACAACGGAATCTGGCCTTCTGGCATGCCAGGATCGAAAGGAGTTCTAAGTGACGATGAAATCTGGTCGATCGTTGTCTACTTGCGTCACTTACCACCCGCTGGAAGCCTTGGGGAACCAGAAATGTACTCACACTAGAGTTATCATGACAAAGAGTTCAATCAATCCGCACTCAATTTCACTTGGCAGGAAGTATGCACTCAGGCGCGCGGTCATGGTGGCGTTCTGCGATCCATTACCGCCGGAATTTTTCACCTTGCTTGCCGTCTCCGACCGCGAGTGGCGTAGTTTGCTGCACTGGCTGGATACCAGTGGCCTGGCGCTATATTTTCTGAACCGGCTTCAACAATTTAAGCAAACAAACATTCTTCCTCAGCATGTACACACCCGTTTGAATCGGAACCTTGAAGATAATATGTGTCGCACTCATGAGTTAGTGACTGAGGCTCAAGCGATACAAAGCGGATTCACTCAGGTTGGCCTCCTTTTTGCTGTGCTGAAGGGATTCTCCTTATGGCCTGATTCAGTGTCACGATGCGAGCTAAGATCGCAGCTCGATCTTGATTTCCTAATTTATGAAGAAGACGCAGGTCGGGCGAGAGAGTTGCTTGAATCACGCGGCTATAAGCTGATGGCCATCAGTGGCCGCACCTTGGAGTTCAAAGCAGAGGGTGAGATCAACGCCTCGATGAAAACTCTTTACACGGCCGGTTGCGCTCATTGCGTAGAGCTACACCTTGAAGCAAAAGAGACGGGAGGGGTTTCCCTACTCCAACGCGTTGTGCAGCGTCAATTGTGTGGAGTCTGGATGCCGGTCGTGCCTCCGCTGGACCAATTCATAGGGCAGGCTATGCATCTGTACAAGCACCTTTGCAGCGAGTTCACGCGAGCCGCCCACATTTTGGAATTCCGTCGGCACGTGATTGCCCGCTTCGAGGATGACGCTTTTTGGCATGAACTCAAGTCAAGTCTTCAGTCACAACCTGATGTTTGCCTTCGGCTCGGCGTGATCCTGCAACTGATTTCCCATGTCATGGGGGATTTTGCGCCTTCAGCTTTGACCTCGTACACCGTGTGCCGAATTCCTCCGCTTGCTCTTCTCTGGATTGACTGTTACGCGGTCGAGAGCGCGCTAGCCAGTTTCCCCGGAAGCAAGTTGTACCTCCTCTTGGAGCAGGCTTTGGTCACTGCTGGAATTCCGAGCAAGCGGCCACTTCGCAATGCGCTCCTGCCTGGTCGACTTCCCACTTTCAACTATCCTGCCTCAGCCTCAGAGTCATTGAGACAGCGCTCGAGCCGCTTGAACCACCGCTTTCATTTCATTTGCTTCAGGCTCAGGTTTCATGTTTTTGAAGGCTTTCGCTTTTATCGCGAATCGCTGCGTTTCCAGCAGCAAAGAGATGGGTGCGTGAGATGAATCGATTGCTTTTCATACCGCGGTTACGCACTGCTATCGCAGTCTTTCTGCTTGCTTGCGCTCTGTGCTCTGCTCCGCGCATCACGGAGGCGCAACTTCCCAGCTCCCAATCTCTTGATCCCAGCTCTCTTCAAGCAATGACAGCCGGGGATACAGGTAAAGACCAGATGTCCGGTTCGGCCGCAGGGTCCAATTCGCAAGAAACCGAGGACAAATTGGCTCTTCAACTGCAGAGCAGGAATGGAGTTGATCCCTTCGCTGGCAATTCTTCAAGTCTCTCTGCCGAGCAGATTTTTCGCATACTTCAAGAGCAGCCCGAGTCCGCCGTAGAACTAAAGTCGATGATGGCGACTCTTGCACAGGAACAGGGTGCGAGCCTTCCGGTAGGTGGCATCACCGACGAAATGATGTACAGCAAAATCGCTTCAAGCCAAGACCTCCGAAGGAATACCACCACCTTTCTGCGAGCTCGTGGATACGTCTCCAATGACGTTAACAGCGACGATATGGACAGGGTGAGCGAGTCCACTGAGTCAGCTCGATCCAACTCGCCGTTTTCACCGGGTTTCGGAAACGACGGATTAAGTTCATCACGTCCTGAACATTCCGGGGGAAGGAGCATTTTCAATGGTGGCGACCTGTTGAGCTATCGCCCTGACGGCACATCGGCAACCCAATTTGGAAGAGACTCTGGATACCGGGCCGCAACGACTTTGCATCAGCAGCCTTTGACGGGATCTCCGGAACTGTTGCACCGTCCCACGCCGTACAATCTGCTCTCGCTCCATGATCTCTATACGCAATTGCCGGACGATACGACGAGTCTGAAGCGGTTTGGCTCAGACGTTTTCCTGCGGCGTAACGCAGGTATTGGTGAGTCCGCTTCTGAGACGACGACAAATAATCTGCTCGATGTGCCAGCGGGTCCAGACTATGTCGTGGGCCCGGGTGACAGCCTCACCATCAGTCTATGGGGCGGCATCTCGCAGAACCTTAACCGCACGGTGGACCGGGACGGTCATATCAGCCTTCCTGATGCTGGACCGCTTCAGATTGCCGGTATGTCTCTGAGCAAAGCGGAGGAGGTTATTACCAACGCGCTCAGAAGCCAGTACAGAAATGTTCAAGTCGCAGTTACGGTCACGCATCTCCGCACAATTCGCATTTACGTCGTTGGGGACGTGCAGAGGCCCGGAGCGTATGAAGTCAACTCCCTCGCTTCATCGCTGAATGCGCTCTATGCAGCGGGAGGCCCCACGCGGGTCGGCTCACTTCGAACGCTTCGTCACTATCGGGGGAAGCAACTCGTCGACATAATCGACCTGTATGATTTTCTCCTCCATGGGATGTTGCAGGAGGATCGCCTTCGGGCGGGAGACACGTTACTTGTGCCACCCGCTGGGCCGCAAATTGCCATCTATGGGGCGGTAAAACGACCTGCAATTTACGAGCTAAAAACGGCCGAGCAACCTGGCTTCTCTCGAGAAGCGGCATCCCTGGCTGCCTTGCTCGACGATGCTGGCGGAGTATCCGTTGCAGCCGAGCTAACACAAATCGCAGTCGATCGCATCGATGCCAACTCTCACCGCGAGACCATCAGTCTTGATACTCCCAGCAATGGAAACCCTACCAAGCTCCGCGCCGCCATTGCGAACTTCATCGTGCGCGATGGCGACCGCATTCATGTTTCCCGCATTCTTCCGTTCAGCGAACGGGTGGTTTACATGGAGGGCCACGTGGTCCGGCCAGGGCGCAAGCCGTATCGGGAGGGTATGCATCTCAGCGACCTTCTGCAGAGTTACCGCGACTTGCTGCCTGAACCCGCAGACAATGCTGAAATTGTGCGACTCGTGCTCCCCGACCTTCATCCTGAAACGCTTGATTTCAGTGTGCTTGAAGCTCTGATTGGGAACAATGATATTGCACTTCAGCCCTACGATACGATACGCATCTACGGCCGCTACGAAGCAGATGCGCCGAGAGTGACCGTCGGAGGCGAGGTCCTGCGGCCGGGTACCTATTCCCTCTCAGCAGCCATGACTGCGTCTCAATTGGTTCGCATGGCCGGGGGCTTCAAACGAGATGCTCTCCTTACCAGTGCCGACTTGACCAGCTATACCATCGCAAATGGCAGCAAGATTACCAGCGAACGCACGTCGCTTCGCATCGGCGACGCAGTCCTGAGAGCTGATCACTCTGCGGACGTTCCATTGAAGCCCGGCGATGTCTTAACAGTCCACCAGATCACTGGATGGGACGATATAGGGTCGGCGATTCGCGTGGAAGGAGAAGTTGCTCATCCCGGCAGTTATGGCATTCAACAAGGTGAGCGCCTCAGTTCCATTCTCAGGCGGGCCGGTGGCTTTCGCGAGACCAGCTATCCCGAGGGTGCGATCCTACTCCGCGACGAAGTGCGAGTATTTGAAGAGAAAAGTCGTGAAGAACTGATACGTCAGATTGAGACGAGTTCAGCTGCAGCGCGGATCCGACCCAATCTCGGATCTGGTGATCAGTCCTCCACTCTGCAGCTTATTGCGGCGCAACAGCAGGAAGTAGTATCCCGGCTCAAGAGGCAACCGCCCAGTGGACGCCTTGTCATCCATGTCACATCCGATCTCGCGGCGTGGGAGAACACTTCCGCTGATATCGAGGTTCGCGCCGGCGATGTCCTGCGCATTCCAAAACGCCCAGGCTTCGTGCTGGTCAGTGGTCAGGTCTACAACTCTTCGGCCATTACGTTCGCACCCGACAAGACAGCCACCTGGTATCTGCGACGCTCGGGCGGACCCACGGAGATGGCCAATCGCCGGGACATTTTCATCATTCGTGCGAACGGCTCCGTGGTTGGTCGCCACTCGGGTTCTTGGCCCGATCACGATGTGATGTCCGCCAAGATGGAGCCAGGTGATGTTCTGGTGGTTCCGCAGAAGATTCTCGGCACCTCAGTTTTCTGGCGCAATTTGTTGACCGTTGCACAGGTGTCGTCATCCGTTGCAATCACGGCGGCTGTGGCAGGCCTCCTATGACGACCAACGGACACCATCGAACGCCAAGCTCCCTTGCAACTAGTATGCCGCCCGCGTCATTTGAGCAGACCATTGAGAGCGAGAACTCGAAGGATTCACCGCAGCATGGAACTCCGAACTGGGTGCACAACAGCCAACTACTTTGGGAGAGCCGGCGGATCTTGCTGGGGACTGCTGTGATATCCGGCTTTGTTTCTTTGGCTATAGCCTTTGCCTGGCCCAAGCAATACGAATCGAGCGCGCAACTCATGCCCCCCAGCAACTCCACAAGCGGAGCAGCGCTGATCGCCGCCCTTGCAGGCCATGCGGGGGGACTTGGCAACCTCGGAACACTCGCCGGAGCCTTTCTCGGTGGAGGAGGGAACGCCCCTCTCTTCATCGACCTCCTCCGCAGCGGCAGTATTTCAGGCGATATTATTGATCGCTTCCAATTGCAGCAGGTCTATCACAAGCAGTACCGCAGTGATGCTGCGAAATACCTTGCTCGTCATACTAAGATCGTTGACGACAAGCGTAGCGGCGTGATCACGCTTACCGTGACGGACACTGATCCGGTCCGAGCTCGCGACATCGCACAGTGCTACTTGAATCAACTGAACATCATCGTCAACAAGACGACAACTTCTTCAGCTCATCAGGAACGCGTATTCGTTGAGAGGCGTTTACACGCCGTGCAGGTCGACTTGACACAGGCACAACAACGACTCAGCGATTTCTCAAGCACTCACGCAACGATTGATATAAAAGAACAGACTCGCGCCATGGTCGAAGCCGCCTCGCGTCTCCAGGCACAGGTAATCGCAGAACAATCGAACCTCGAATCTCTGAAGCAGATCTATGGTGATGGAAACGTCCGCGTGAGAGAAGCCCAGGCACGCATAAATGGCCTGCGCAAAGAAGTTGAACGGATTGGTGGCACTTCGCAGGAAATGCCAACGGAGGGGACAGGCATGGCACCTAACACATCACGGATCCTTACCTCCGTCCATGATGAGTCCTATCCAGCCCTTCGCCAACTGCCGCGACTCGCAGTACCCTATGCCGATCTCTACCGGGAAGTCCGCGTCCAGGAAAGCGTCTATGACTTGCTCACCCAGCAGTACGAATTAGCGCGCATTCAGGAAGCAAAGGATGTGCCGGTGATCAGCGTCATCGACTCACCCGGAATACCCGAAAAGAAGTCGTTCCCGCCTCGTCTCATCATGGCTCTCGCTCTCACCACAGTTGCGATTATCGCCTGTGCTGCACTCATTCTCCTTCATTGTCGCTGGACACAGATCGGCCAGCACGATCCCCGCAAGGCTCTGTTTCAACAAGTGATCTCCGCCCTTCTTAAGCCATGGACCGCGCGATTCGCCACCACGAGGTCGGCACTATGAGACCACCCATTAGCAACGCGCTGTATGGCGTGTTTGACTATGCCGCCTTTCCCATCGGGATGTTGCTCGTAGCACCCATTTTGCTGCGTCGTCTAGGAATAGTTGAGTATGGCGTGTGGACTATCACTGCGGCGGCCGTCAGTACAGGTGCGATCCTCGCCTCCGGTTTTGGCGATGCCAACATACAGTACGTAGCCACAATTCGCAGGTCCGAAGTCAAGAATGCTCTGCTGATTGTGGTACGCACAATGATGGGCATTCACTTGGCTCTTGGCGTGTCGATCGCCTGCATCATCTGGTTGCTCTCTCCCATGGCTGCCGTTCGAGTAGCCGGTGGAAATCACTTGTTGCAATTGGATTGTCTGCTCTCCTTTCGAATCGTCGGTGCGCTGATCCCAATTCGGGCTCTGGAGAGCGTCTGCATCAGCACGCAACGTGGGTTCGAGCGCTACGGCGACGCAGTTCGCGTCAGCATAACCGCGCGCCTCTCTGGCTTACTGATAGCCATTCCTCTAAGCGCCATTGAGCATCCCGTTGTTGCAATCGTCGCTGCCAACGCGCTGCTCACCTCGCTGAGCCTGTGCATTCAACTTCGCTCCTTGAAGTTGTTGTGCTCTGGCGCCTCCATTTTCCCGATGCTCAGTAAGTCAGCCATCAAAATACTTGTTGGATTCGGCTCTTATAGCTGGACCCTTGCGCTGTGCTCCGTCGTCTTCAACCAGGTGGATCGGCTGATTTTAGGCGTCTTTCTCGGCCCAGTCGTCGTTGCTTCGTATGCACTCTGTACGCAGATTGCGCAACCGATCTATGGGTTGGCAGCATCCAGCTTGCACTTCCTCTTTCCTTATCTCTCGAACCGTCGCGCAGCCGGTAACTCCAGCCGGCAGGCTGTCTGGCTTGCGCTTGCTTGTAATTTTGTCTTCGTCATTGCTTCCGGCCTCATCGTGAGAAACGTTGGCGGTCACGCTCTTATGCGCTGGGCGGGCCCGGACGCAGCACAAGCTGCGGCTCCTGTTTTTTCCATGATTGTCTGGAGTTCCATTCTGCTGGGCCTTAATGTGACGGGTACCTACACCCTCATGGCAATGGGCCGCATACGGGTTGTCACTCTACTTACCTTCGCCGCCGGCTGCCTCATGCTTATGATGATGTGGGGGCTGTCCGGAACGCTTGGCTTGCGCGCCTTCGCGTACGCGCGGCTTGTATATGGAGCATTCTCGCTCTTGGTGTATCTGCCTCTCTTCTCTCGCCTTCTTCTGCAACGTTCGACCTTTCCGGTCTCAGCGTCCCTTCAAACGTTGGGAGAAGAAATATGAACATGAACTCCGAAGCGCTGGCGTCGCGAGAAACAGGTGAACGAACCAGTTCTACCATGGGTTACATCGTCGGCTCTTTCCTGTCTTTCCGCCTCTTCTTTGTGCTGCTCGTCGTTAGAGTGTTTCGCCAGGATCCGCAGGCAGGCGTGGGCGCGCAACTTGCACTGAATTATCTGTTGCTCGGCATTGTTGTTTTCCGGTCTCTTGGCTCGTCTGGCTCTTCGCTTGGCCCTCTATTTCGACTTCCTGGAATGCGCTGGATTGCCATCTACCTCGGATTCAGTGGGGCCAGCTTGCTTTGGAGTTCAACTTATTCCCTGCCCGCAGCCATCGCCTTCTGGATCGCCATGACCGCGGATGCCGCCATCGTATTTCTCCTTCTCTGCGAGGGACCGTTGGATGAAGAGGTCGACGGGATCATGAAAGGTTATGTATGGGGAGCCTGCGTTGTTGCAACCATCGCGTGGATCATGCCCGAACAATCCGATCTGAGACTCGGGGATGAAGAACTGCTAGGTCCCAATCAGATAGGTTATCTCTGCGCCTTCTCCTTCTTTTTCGCTCAATATCTCATGAGGCGAGAAGCATCCCAATGGAAACTGCACACTCTACTGCTGGGCATCACGCTTTTACGGAGCCTCAGTAAGACCACGATTCTCGCTTTTATACTTGCCCAGGCATTCATCCTTCTGCGCGATCCAGCCGTCAGTCGCTCCACCAAGCGGCGTGCGTTGTATTTCACAGTCGCACTGCTTTTGCTGTTCTCAGGCCTTATCTCAAAGTATTACGTCGTGTATTCCAACGCTGGCAATCAATCGGAGACATTGACGGGACGTCTCGATATTTGGCTTTACATGCTCAACGAAGGGATCCAACAGCCGTGGGTAGGTCACGGGTTTCACTCGGTTTGGAAAGTTATCCCGCCCTTTGGTCCAGATCGCTTTGAAGCACGTCATGCCCACAATGAATTGCTTCAGCAGTTTTATGCGTATGGCTTTTGCGGCGTCGCAATCACGGTTGGACTCTATATGACGCTTTACAAGAATTTGAAGTCATTGCGGACTACCTCACAGAGAGCGCTCTTGCAAGGAATGCTCCTCTTTGCTTTGATCCGCGGGTTTGCCGATACCGAAGTCTTCGACTTAACACTCCCTATGTGGAGCTTGGTGATGATTGCCTTTCTTGTCGACAGACTCCGTCAAAACAGGAGGTATACGTGCGAGTCGTAATAGCGATGGCATCCCATTCGGACCACATCTCCGGTGTGGAAAGACACGCGATTAATCTCTCGCGATCTCTCCTTTTACAGGAAGAGATTGAACACATCCACCTCGTAGTTGCGCCGTGGCAGAAGCAACTTCTAGAAGACACTTTCTTTCACGAGGATGCAAGCATAACGCTTCACATCGGCCGCCTCGGCAGAGATGCGGTGCGACGCAACTTCT
>Ga0182030_10009973_pt1 | contig 19373 bp, 8 predicted proteins | sample 812S3MmetaG_FD_121299 | JGI IMG/M metagenome (GOLD analysis project Ga0182030, IMG submission 121299) | Permafrost microbial communities from Stordalen Mire, Sweden - 812S3M metaG (Illumina Assembly) | ecosystem: Environmental > Terrestrial > Soil > Wetlands > Permafrost | place: Sweden... | reverse complement strand
CTCTCCTGCCCGCGCGGTTGGCGCCTGCACTTTCCATCTTACACTCGATGCGGGAGGAGCAGAGGCTGATGAAAAGGATTAAGTCGGTACACCCAAACCCGCTTGTTTCAGACATAGGCAACCTACTTGTCATAAGCGGATTCTCAAGACATCGTAACCTCTCAACCAACAGTAGGCGTCGGCTGTTGCCCTCTTCGCTACAGTTCTAGCCCCTGTGTTGGCGGCGGCGGTGGCGCCACGACGCCTTTGATCGACTCTGCGCCGCCCTTATACCAGTCCACCTTTCTCGTCACCACCATTACCGCGGCCAGCACTGCGAAGAGCAAAAGCGATCCAAGGATGAGAGCATTATCCTCGCTGATCAAGAGCCCATAGACCGCTGCATAGAGGGATGTTAGCATTCCCCCGAAGCCGAGCCCTCGAGTCACGCTTCGCAGCACATAGGACATGTAGAACGTCAGCAAACCGATACAGGCAGCGCTCGAGATCAGATAGGCCAAGGCAAACGCAATGTGCTCCGAGAAGCTGATCAGTAACAAGAAGAATATCGCCAGTCCAAATCCAACCAGCAAATACTGCACCGGGTGGATCGGAAGATGTTTCATTATCTCGAACAAGAAGAACCCTCCAAACGTCAGCACCACAAACAAAATCCCGTACTTTGTGGCCCGGTCGCTTAGCTTATAAGGATCGATCGGCATCAGCAGATTCACATTGAGCAGATCGATCGGTTTCACCGGGTTGGACTCCATCTGCACCTGCGTCCCCGCTGCCAGCGAAGACACGTCCCAGGCCGCCGAAAACCCGTCTCCACCAACATCCCGAGTCCGCGGTAAAAACTGCCCGGCAAACAATGGAGAAGGCCACGTCGAACTCAACTCCACATGGTTCGAATCTCCTACCGGCGCCACGCTGAGTTGCTCCGTCCCTGCCAGGTCCATGTCGATCGAAAACTCCAGATGTCCACACAACTCCTTCACCCCACGCAGCGGCACTCGCAGATTTGGCTGCCAACCCATGGACGAATCTGCCCCCTGAAACATCGTCTCGGGGGTCCCATTGACCACCACCGTCGGCGTCCCCACAATACCCCGCACGTCTTGAACGGACATCGCCAGGTATGGCTCACCCCACTCCACTTTTCCCGCTGTTTGTGTCTGCGCGATCTCGATCGATCCCTTGAGGTGTCCGGCAAATTCATACACGGTAACTGTATAAAGGCCATGCCGCCGTTCCGTCGGTATCAGTTTTCCGCGCACATCCATAACATGGGGAAACGATGTCGCTGTCAGCTCGGCAACATGCTCTATCCTTTTCTTCGTTCCCTCCTCACCATCCTCCATCGCCACTGTGGTCTGCGTATAGGGTCGTACGAGCACTGGCCCGATAACGGTCTGCGGCCCTGCATAGCTGGCCTCAATGCTTTTGACGGCATCGTCCCGATACGACTGCCGATCGGTGATTGCGCCATTCACCATCGCCAGCACAATCAGAATGACACCTGCCACTACACCGATTACCAGCAGCTTCAACGCCAATATACGGTTCATCCCACCTCCTTTGGCAATTCCTGAACTCCCGAATTAGCTTTGTAATACAAAGTAAAACGCCCGCTTATTAGCTTTGCATCGTAAAGTAACTTCCGAAAAAAAGGCTCAGGCCCGCGACGGCGCTAGGCTGCGCAGCAAGCTCGGGGAAAGCTCATTTTCGGTTCCCTTCGCCGCGTCCTTAACCACCTGTTCGAGAGTAGAAAGATACTCTAAGTAACGCTTTCTGCCCGCAGGCGTGATACGACAGATCGTCTGCGGTCTGTTGTGGTCGTGCCCCTTCACAAGGTCGACCATCTTCTCTGCCTCCAGCACACGCAGATGCCGGCTGAGATTGCCATCGGTAAGAGAGCACAGCTGCTTCAGATCGTTGAAGATCAAACCTTTGGGATTGGTGATCAGCGAGGTAAGCACGCTAAGGCGGGCGCGTTCATGGATCACTCGATCTAATCCTTCGTATGCGAAGCGACCTTCGCTCTCCAAAGCCTTAGCTCTCATCTGCAGCCTCCGGCGTAGCAACTAACAAAATGCCTGCTACAAGCAACTGTCCTGCACCGTAGCCAAGCCCCATAGTCCAGGGGCTGAGCGCGCGGCTATCTCCGAGGACGATACAGACCAAGCCCGAGAGCAGATACCACGCACCCGCAAGGATCATCGGCCGCGGGAGAAAGCGGCAAGAAGAAAAGATCCCGAGGCTGAAGATTACCTGCCAGAGTCCGGGAACCAACCAGAAAACTGCAGGGACAAAACGTACCAGAGCGATGCTGATGAGCAGCCCAGTGCCGGCGGCGGGTAGAAACTGCTCAACAGCCATGCGGATCATCTCATTGGACAGTCCTGAATGAATTCGGCGGGTGCGAGTGTACATTTGCACCCCGGTTAGCGCAGCCGACAGCACAGCCGTGGAAATCCAGAGGCCCATGTATGTCGGCATGTGGTTTTCCGGATTAGGAAGCCAAACCGCTTGTGCCGACGCAGCGAGAACTGCGATGACCCCGGTAGCAGCAAGCGTTGCAGGGCCATAGCCACGGAACTCTGTGCTGTGGGCCATCTGCCTTCGGATGCTGCGAATGTCGCCGAGCGCCTTATAGAGATCAGTCATGAATTCACTTTACAATGCAAAGTAAATCAGTGAGTGAAGTATTCTGTCAAGTATCGGGTGCCAGTTTGCGTTTGACAGGCCCACAAATCGGGCTCAACTACTGTATCTCCGAGAACGTTCAGCTCGATTCGTGGTTGCACTGGATCAGTAACTGGAAGCGCGCCTGTTCGCGCCAGATTCGCAAACGTCGGCAATGTACTGTGGATACTGCTGCCGTCGAGTCGTCTGGTCGAGGATTATCTCATTGTGACGCCTAGACAGCGCCCTCAGGCTCTCTTGACTATGCTGTATTGCTCGACGGATCGCCTCTGTCGTTGTGGCGCCCCGGTGTAAAACCTGTCCCATAGTGCCTCCTTCCTCTCCTGAGAGGTGAATGCACCATCAAATGCTGGGACTGAACACCTAGTATGCCACCAACTTGACGGAGTCCAGCAAGCCCGATGTCACAGGTGCTGCGGGGCTACCGCGGCCTCCTCCGCCGGAACCGGCTGCAGGAGTTCCACCGGCCTGTCTTCGCCTTGCGCCCAAACCCTGCGCACCTGCGCCCTGAGCAGCCGCGGACACCGCATCAGCAGCCGGAGCCGCTGGAGGCGCGGCCGCCGGTCTCTCTTGGGCGGCGTTTGCGTACACCTCGATCTTCAGGTCGTTCGCGCCCTTCTTCAGTGCGCTGGTCACATCCCAGCGATACGGCTGGAACGAGCGCGCGCCAACCTCATTCCCGTTGAGCGTCACGTGCGCGTAGTCATGCACATCGGCGATCTCCAGATAGATGCGCTTACCTTTGGGTGCCGCTGCTGCTGTGAATCGCATGCTATACGTCGCCGGCCCGGCAAACGATTTCGAGCCCAGCTCCTGCCACGGCTTAATCGGCGTCGTCAACTGCTTGCCATTCAGGTCCAGCTTCCAGTCGCCACTCAAATCCGCAAGTGACTCGCCGGATGCAAACGACGGCTCCGCGGCGGCGGCAATCCCTTTGGGCAGCGGCCCCACCACAATCACCTTCGCCTCATATGGTCCCAGCAGCAGCGGTATTGTTACCGAATCACCCTCGGCCTTCGTGCCCAACATGGGATGGATCTCGCCAGTCGCCAGGTCCCAATCCTGCGCCACGCCGTGTCCATCGATGGTTGCCATGCGCGACTCGGCCTTGTTGCTCTCGTTGAAGAAGAAGTACATGTCGCCGTCGGTCCATTTGCGGTGGGTGTAGGTAAGTCTGAGAAACTCTGCGTCCAGCTTCACATCCGGCTTGGGCAGCGCCGCGATCACCGCTGGCGTGATGTCGCCCGACGACTCGATCAGCGTGGCAAAGCTCAGGTCCGGCTTCTCCTTCATATCCAGGTACGACTTATCCAGGATCAGACTCGGCGTCATGCCTACGAAGATCACCTTGCCTCCCGTCTTGGTAAACTCCTGCAAGCGCGCCAGACCGGTGCGGGTGATGACGGTCGTTGAGGGAAAAATGATGGCTTTGTAGGTTTGCCCGCTCAGGTTCCTGAAGCCGCCGTTTGCTAGCGTGGCCACCGAACTGAGCGACTGCTCGTCGAAGTAGTCCCAATCGACCTGGTGCTCAAACAACTGCCAGCCCAGCTTGGTGGTGCTGTGGTCGGCCTCGGTGGCGGAATCGCCGCCCAGCCAGATGCTATTGACGGGATGGTAAAGCGCAACCTGCGTCGCAGGACGGCCAATGGCCATCAGATAGCCTGCGCGGTTGGTGTACCACACTGTCTGCGGCGAGTCCGGTGGAACGGTCCCGGGCTCTTGGCCCGCAGCTCCGTCGCCGCCACCGGCGTGCAGTCCAGGAACCCGGATCTGCAGTGCGTTGATGCCGCGCACCAGCTGATAATTAATCTGGTACTTGCCGTCGACCCCCGTTCCGCCGCCCTCTTCCGACCAGACCTGTGGCCTGCCGAAGAGATGCGCCGCCGAACTCGCCAACTTGGGGAAGTTGTTATTCACGCTCCAGGTCCCGTCCGCCTGGTGTACCGCTTCCGGCACAAGCTTGCTCAGGTTGTCGATCCCCGGCACCTGCACATAGCGGTAGCCGCGGAAGAAGTCGGCGGCCTGGTGCGCCACCGCGAGCATCGTCTCTTCATGGCCGATGTGGACCAGGTACTCCACGTTGTGCGCCTTGGCCCAGTTGGCCTGCTCGCCGAAGAACGAGCTGCGGAAGATGCCGCTCCACACGTCGGTGTAATCCGCGGCAGCGCGCTCGGACTGCTCCGTTGGCTGATGGTTGAACCACTGGGACATATACGGCGTCACATCGTAGCCCTTCTGCGCTATGAACTGCTCCTGCAGTGTGGGGCTCCAGGGAGTGTATTGGTATTCCGGCTCATCGCCGAAGAAGCCCAGAATGGTCTTTCCGAACTGGTCGCCCACTGCCCCGTAGTAAGTGTCGTGCGTGATGTGCAGGAAGGCGTCCGTTGCCTTGGGATCGAGATAGTCGATCAGTGAGTAGAGCCCATCCTTGGCCCGTGAACCGTCCGCGCGATTGAAGTTGCGTGTGTTCGAGCTGAGGTAGATGTGCCGCAGGATCGTCACCTGCCAGTTGTAGCGAGGCTCATTCGGCGTCGTACCCTCAGCCGGCGTGATCCACTTCAGCTCCCCGTTCGAGGGCAAAGGGACCGGAACCACCTGCTTGATCGCCCCGCTCTCCTCTGTCTCCGTGGCCCAGATCGCCATCGTGCTCGCAGGCACCGGCATATCCAGCGTCTCGCCGGGGTAGACGCGCACCGTGATGTCTGCCAGCAGGGCTTGCATCCCAAGCTGGGGGTAGCGTTCGCTGATATACCCGCCGGCGAACCCGCTCGGATAGTCGCTCTCGTCCTGGAACCACAGCCGCATGTTTCGCTTCGCGGCCTCCGCGACGGTGAACTTCACCTGGTCCATGTGTCCCGGAGAAAGGTACGCCGGTTCGCCCGTCGCGCGCCGTCCCGGCGACAGGTTCACGATGAAGAGGCCGTTGGCCGACAGCCGGTCGAAGTCGCGCACAATGTTCGCCCGTACCACTGCCGGGTCCGCGCCGTTCCAGCTTGCAAACGGCAGGATCGCCCCATACTCCCGCGGCGGAGACTTGAAGTTAGCCGCTGCCTGACTCACCGACGGCACCGTAATCTCCTGCCACGGACGCTGCGACTGCGCCTGCACCAGTGACACCATAGCCGATAGAGGAGAAAGGAAGAGTGGGATGAGGAAAACCCTAAGAGCAGTCTTCATTGCATCGACTCCGGACCGTTGATTTTTGTTCGCCCCGAAGTATACTCCCCCCGTACCGGCAAGTAGCGAGCCGCCGCTTCCGGCAACGATGCCGGCGCCAGTCACTTTACCGGAAACCCCGTTTTCGTGCATATCAGTTGTGGTGTAAGACGCTTCTGAGTAATCCACGAGGAACAATCTCGATTGTGCAATCAGGTCTTTGAAGGTGCGGAATCGTCCCGTTTTTCAACCTTGAATGCAGCGTGGCTCTGGGAAAACCTTCAGGAGATGTACAATTCAAGCCAATCGATATGAAGAGAGATTACGAATAATGCCCGTTAGCGCTTACCCGTGCTACAGACTGGTAGAGGGTAGAAATCATGATGGGCAGATATGACGATTCTTTTCGCCGGCAGATCAGGCAAGCCCTAAACAAACAGACGGCAGTATCCAGTCCTGCAACGGCGGACGAACTGTTTGCGAAGGCCGTATCCCACCACGGAGTTGGGCAGTTGCGTGAGGCAGAAGCGCTCTATCGGGAAATTCTGCAAAACACTCCCGGCCATGCGGGCGCATTGCAATTTCTGGGAGTGCTGGTGTATCAGGGTGGCCAGTATGCGGCCGCGCTCGAACTCATCGACCGGGCGATTCATGTGAATCCATCCGATGCAGGCACCCACTTCAGCCGTGGCAATATATTGTTCAGCCTGCAGCAATACACCGCGGCCGTGGAGAGCTATGACCAGGCGATCCAGCTCCGGCCGGACCGCGCGGAAGCCTACAGCAGTCGCGGCAGTGCGCTGCAGGCGCTGCAGCAATACGCCGCAGCGGTGGAGAGCTACGATAAGGCCATCCAGCTGAAGCCAGACAGTGCGGATGCGTACAGCAACCGGGGCAATAATCTCAATGTCCTTGGACGGTATCAAGCGGCCGTGGAGAGTTGCGACAGGGCCATCGCTCTAAAGCCGGACTTCGCCGAGGCCTACTTCAGCCGAGGCAACGCATTTTATGCTCTGGAACAGTACCAGACTGCGCTGGAGAGCTTTGACAAGGCCATCCTTCACAGACCGAATTATGTGGAAGCGCATAACAATCGAGGCAATGCTCTCCTGGCCCTCAAGCAGTATGAGGCGTCATTGGCGAGTTACGACAAGACTGTCCTGCTCAATCCGGACTATGTGGAAGCCCACTACAATCGGAGCAATGTACTGCTGATTCTTAAACGGTACGGAGCAGCTCTGAAGAGCTATGAGCGGACCCTGTTGCACAAGCCGGACTATGCATACGTCCGTGGGATGCGGCTGTATGCACGGAGTCTGCTGTGCGATTGGGAGGATAGCGACGGCGAGCGCAGTCAGTTGGAAGCCCTCATCGAACGCGGACTGAAAGTTGTTCTACCCTTCCCGATTCTGTGCATCAGCGCATCCCCCGCGATTCAAAGGCAGGCGGCGGAGATCTATGCGAGCGACGAGTATCCGGAGCGTTTCGCCGCCGCGGGGATTGCCCGCCGGCCCAGGCGAGAGATGATTCGCATTGGGTATTATTCGTCGGATTATTACAACCATCCAATCAGCCATTTGATGGCAGAGATTTTTGAACTGCACGATCGCAGCCGTTTCGAGGTCCTGGGATTCTCCTATGGACCAGAGAAGCCGGATGCGATGAGCCAGCGGGTGTCTGCGGCGATGGACCGGTTTGTGGATGTGCGGTCGATGCCGGACCGGGAGGCCGCCGAACTGAGCCGGAGACTGGAAGTGGATATTGCCGTGAACCTGAACGGGTTCACGGAAAATCATCGCACCGGAATTTTTGCCGAGCGGGCCGCTCCCATCCAGGTCAACTATCTTGGCTACCCCGGCACCATGGGCACCGGCTATGTGGACTATCTGATTGCGGACCCTATGCTGATTCCCGAATCCAGCCGGCAGCATTACACGGAGAAGATCGCCTATCTGCCGGACTGCTATCAGCCCAACGATTCGCGGCGAGCCATCTCGGCAAAACCGTGTGCGAGGGCCGAAGAGGGGTTGCCGGGGACGGCGTTTGTGTTCTGTTGTTTCAATAAAGCCTACAAGATTACACCGGCAGTGTTCGATATCTGGATGCGGATACTGGGGCGGGTCGAGGGCAGCGTTCTCTGGCTGATGGAGAGTAATCCCCTGGCCGTCGAAAATCTTCGCAAGGAAGCCGTGCGGCGCGGAATCTCCGCGGAAAGGGTGGTCTTTGCCAGATCGCTGCCTCTAGACGAGCATCTGGCACGACATAGGCTTGCTGACCTGTTTTTAGACACCTTTCCCTACAACGCGCACACCACGGCAAGCGATGCGCTGTGGGCCGGGTTGCCGGTGTTGACTCGCATGGGCGAGAGCTTTGCCAGCCGTGTGGCTGCCAGCCTGCTGCACGCTGTCGATATGCCCGAACTGGTCACTTCGACGGAGACAGAGTTCGAGGAACTGGCGGTGGAGCTGGCACAGGATGCGGAACGGCGCCAGGCGCTCCACCAGAAGCTGCAACAGAACCGGCTGAGCGCCCCACTCTTCAATAGCCATGCATTTACCCGCCATCTGGAGGCTGCCTACAACGCGATGCTGGAGCGATATGAAGCGGGCCTGCCGCCAGAGCACATACTATGTCACGTCAAGACTTCATCTGGACATTCGCGAAGATGAAATCGACTGTAGTCGTTTTTGTAGCTGTCAAAGCACCCAAAAGCCACAAAGATCAATAGCGTCCCACAAACGATATGATCTGTTTTGGGAGCAGAGGATCGTCAGTTCGAAACTGACCGCCCTGATCATTTTCTTTCAATCACTTAGCTCTTGCCGATATGCCCCGATGGTTCAATCGTGGGGCCATAACGAGCCAATTAGGCTATATAGGCTCTGCAATCCAACATAGAATTACCACGTCGGCTCGAATTTCTGATCTCCGTAATCTTCTGAACATTTGTCGGTTCACTTGCATGAGCGTGGCTCAAGGCGCGTACTTTCCCACGAGATCAGAGTCAAGGATCGATTTACCGTTGTCACGCGGCTGTAGCAGGGGAAAGTCACGCTGGATGACTTTACCGTTTCACTCGGATTGGATGACGTTTGTTGTAGTCCAGCACTGCGCCTGTCACGTCTTTTATCTATTTCCCATAGCGATTGAAGCAATGATACTGCGCTACAACTGACCAGCAAGACCCGCACCGACGGTGAAGGTGATGGGCGTGGTTTGCACCAGGCCGTTCGGACCAGTAGCGGTGAGCGTGACTGTGTAGGAGCCTACGGGGGTTTGGCCAGAAGTTCCAAGTGCGCTGGTGCATCCGGTCAGGACCGTTGCGCTACCGGTGAGCAGTGCGAAGAGAGCAAGCCCCGCGAGCAGGCGGGAGTTGCGCAGACGCTTGCGGAAGCCGAGAACCACGGTGAAGCCGCCAAGGAGCATGGGCCATCCGAGAATACCGGCCAGCGTGGATATAGAACGCGGAGTGTTGCTCGCGGAGTTGACGTTGGAGTTGGCATCCGTCCAGAGAGTGACTTGAATCGAAGGAATCGAAGTAGAGTTTATGGCTGACGGGGTGGCGCCAGCCACAACGCTGGCTCCTGGAACGGTCATCCCATAGAGTACATTCCCCGAGACGGGAGTGAAAGTGATGGTTGTACCCGCAGGCAGCGAGCTAGTGCTAGTACTGGGCTGCCCGAAGGTGCAGACGGAGTTGGCGGGCAGACCCGAGCAGGAAAAGCTGAGGGTTCCGTTGAGTGTATTGGATGGAATAACGTAGACCAGCGCGTAGGCGGTCGATCCCTGGGCCGTTCCGACAGCCGGAGGAGTGCAGCCTGCCAAGGTATCGGTGGTGATGCACTGGGCAATGGCGAAGGCCGGAGCATCAGGAGTAATGGTGAGCGTGGTTGCGAGAGAGGTAGAGGTGGCGTAATTGCTGTCTCCGCTGTATACGGCGGTCAGGCTGTAGGTTCCAGCACTCAGTCCGAAGCTGTTGGGCACAGTTGCGATGATCTTATGCGACACCCCTTTGTTGTCCACAGTTAGAGGCGCGGTGAAGACATCCGCGATAGTGGCGATGCCTGTACCGGGGTCGACGGGACCGCTCTTGAGCAGCGTGGTGCCGGCATAAAAGGCAACACTGCCGGTCGGAATGGTGCCGGTTGCCGACGTAACCTGTGCGCTAAGAGTGAGGTTCGTGAACTGTGTGCCGGTGGCGGGAGTGGCTACGGCAACGGTGAGCGTTGCACCCTGCGCCACTGCGACCGTGAGAGTGGGGGCCGTGCTGCTGGCGTAGTAGGTGTCTCCGCTGTAGATGGCGACTACGGCGTGGTTGCCAACGCTCTGTCCGTTGATGGTTGCGGAGGCGGTGATCACGTTGCTGGACGTGATGCTGGTGTTGCTGACGGCGACCGGCAAGCCGACCTGAGTGCCATCGACGTAGAAGGTGATGGTGCCAGCGGCCGAGCAGTTGGGCGCGGTGGGATCGCAGACCGCTGGGTGCAAGGTCGCCGTGACGACGAAAGATATGGAGTACTGCGGAGAGCCGGTGGCCGGTGTGGTGACCGCAGTGGTCAGCGTGGTCTTGGTCAGCACCGCGCCGGTTCCGCTAAGCGTGATGGCGGGCGCGGGAGAGTTTATAACCGGCGCGGCCGGAATGGGCGAGGTGAGGATAACGCCGTTGGATTCGGTGTAGGTTGCGCTGACCGGACCGACCGCCGTGGGGATGAACTGCGCGCTCAGGTTGCAGACCGCACCCGGGGCCAGCGTCTGCGTCGTGATTGAGCTGGAGATGCAGCCATTCGAGCCGGAAGCAGTCAGTGTGAAGAACGCAGTGCTGCCGGTGGTGGCGAAGATGCCACCGGTGGCGGAGCTCTGATATCCGAGAGCTGCGGTGTAGGAGCCGGTACTGGTCTCCTGAATGGCAGCGGTGGGACTGTTAGAGCCATCATTGGTGCGGCCGAAGTTCACCGAGACGGAGCCGCGATCGAGCGAGAAGAGGCGGTTGTTGCCGGAGTCGAGGACGTAGAGCTTGCCGATGCCGGAGGCAACCACTGCTCCCGGCAAGTTGAGCAGAACGCCGGAGGCCGTGCCGGGCACCGTGCCGGTACCGCTGGAGCCGAGCGTGCCGACGACCGTGTTTATGGTTCCAGAGGCCGCGACCACGCGGACGACGTGGTTGCCGGTGTCAGCGATGTAGAGGTTGTTGGCGGCATCGAGCGCGAGGCCTGTGGGGCCATTGACCTGAGCGTTGTTGGCGGCTCCGCCGTTGCCTGAGCCGCCGGATTGGCCAGTCCCGGCGAAGAGGCTGATGAGATTTGTCGCTACGGTGATCTTGCGCACCTCGTTGTTGCCCGTGTCGGCGATGTAGAGGTTGCGATTGTTGTCGATCTGGAGAGCGGTGGGAGACTTGAAGATGGCCTGAGTGGGGGCGCAGCCGTTGCCGTAGATGTCTGCACCGCTGGTGGTGCAGGCTGTGGTTCCGCCGCCAATCAGGAAGACGTAGCCTGTGGTGCTGAGTTCGCGGATGAGGTTGTTGCCGGTGTCGGAGACGTAGAGGTTGCCGATGGGGTCGGAGACGATGCCAGCGGGAGCAAAGAACTTGGCCGATGTTGCGAGGCAGCCGTCACCGAACGAATCGATCGCAACCGAGCAGACCGTGCTTGCGCCGCCAGCGAAGGTGGAGATGAAGCTGGTGACGGGATCGATGCGGCGAATGACATTGTTGCCGCTGTCGGCGATATAGACGGCTCCGTCGGGTGTGACGGCGACAGCCTTGGGTGCGGCCAGCTTTGCGGCAGTTGAGGCGGCGCCGTCGCCCGAGTAGCCAGAGGTGCCTGTGCCAGCGACGACGGAGGATGTGCCCCCCGCCGTGTATTCAACAACACGATTGTTTCCGGTGTCGGCGATGTAGGTGTTGCCCGCGCCATCCTGGGCGATGCCGCCAGGTGCGCTGACGGAACTGGTAAGCAGCACGGTGTTGCCGGGGTCGAGCGCCACGGAGGACGCAGTGCCTGTTCCGCTGAGCGCAAGCTGTGTCGTCAGGCCAGCCTTCGACTTGACCACCAGCGTTCCCGCGTCGGGACCGGGTCGCGCGGGAGTGAAGATGACGGAGACGGTGCAGTCGGTGGTATTGTCCGCATTGGTAGTGCAGACCGGTGTGCCGCTGACGGCGAAGTCGGGGCTGCCCGCGATGGTGAAGGGCGATGCAACGGCCTGACCGTCCAATTTCGCAAAGTGAACCAGGAGCGTCTGCGTGGCAGAGCTGCCGGATGCGACGGTGGGGAAGCTGGTGTTGAGCGCAACCTTACGGACGCGCGAGTCGCCGGAGTCGGAGACGTAGACATCCCCCTGCGGGCCGACGGCGACGCCCATCGACGAGTTGGGGCTGAGAACTGCCTGGGTTGCCTGACAACCGTCTCCCAGGGTATTCGTCTGGCCGGTGCAGGATGCTCCTGCGGTCTTGCCGAAGGTCCCGGCGATGTCGCGCATGTAGCCGGTTGCGGCGTCGATGAACCAGACCACGTCGTTGCCGTTATCGGCGATGTAGAGGTTGCCGCGTGCATCCAGTGCGATCTTGCGCGGGTTGCCGATGGCGACACTGGTTGCAAGGACGATCGAACCCGGCGTGTAGACGCCCGCTCCGCCGCCAGCAACGGTATAGATGTCGCCGACGACGGGGCTGGTTACGCTGGGATTGGTCGCGGTAATCAGGCCGGCAACGACCGTGCCACCGCCATAGACGACGCGGACTTTATCGTTCGTACTATCGCCGATGAAGATGTCTCCGTTGGCGTCGATTTCGACGTCTTCCGGTCCGCTGAGTTGGGCTGAAGTGGCGGGCCCTCCATCGCCGGTAGCGCCCGCCGTAGCAGCCGCTCCCGTGCCAGGATTCTTGCCGACAACGGTGCTGATGATGCCAGACACGTTGACCATGCGGATGACGTTGTTGGCCGTGTCTGCGATATAGACATTGCCCGCAGCGTCCACTGCGACTCCACGCGGGCCACGCAGCTCTGCGCCAACCGCTGCCGAGCCATCTCCGGTGTATCCATCGGCGCTTCCGCCGCCCTTGCCGCTGCTTCCGCTTCCTGTGAGGACACCAGCGACCAGCGTCATATTTCCGGTTGAGGCGCTGATCTTGTGTACCAGCGACTGGCTGTAGTCGGCGAGATATACATCGCCGTTTTTTCCCACCGCAAGGCCGCGGATTGTGGGGATCTTCGAGGTGGTCAATCCGCTGGTGACGTTTCCCTTTCCGTCGTTGGCTGGACAGCCGTCGCCATATGCATCGATGGTTCCGCTGCATGGCTTGGAGGCCGTGTTGCTGCCTGCGAGCACATTGACGATGCTGGAATGGGCGTCGATTCGGCGGATGATCGCAGAAAGGGTTTCGTTGTCGATGTAGACCACGTTGCCCAGTGGATCGACGCCGACATCATGCAGGTCGACGAGCGCCGAGACAACCGACGCGGAGCTGGCCGGACAGCCGTCGCCGAGTGTGTCCTCGGCAGTGGGTGTGGCAGTTGATCCAGCACAGACCGCGCCAACTGTTGGTGCGGTGCCGCCGCCAGCGATAGTGCTGATGGTGTAGGGAATCAGATAGGGTGCCTGGGCCCGCGCTTCGGTCGAGCCAATGCTCCACGACAGGACAACAAGACCGGCGGTGAACTTCCAGAACCTGCTTGTGGGGATTCTCTTGACCAACATAGTTAACTCTCCGTTGAATCAGAACTTGTATCTGTCTCATCTCGAGCGAGGCCGAGCTTCCCGAGTGTCGGAAGGGATCGCCGATTGTCCAGCGCAAACCAGTCGTGAGAGTTGCGTGGTGCTGCCAACGTGCCGCCGCTGGCATAAATACTGGCGAATTGCCCGATATATATTCCCCACGCGACAGAACTGTCAATACAAGTTGTCGGTGTAGATCTTACCTGCCGTTCCACTACGATTCGTCTTGACTGTAGCGTCGCAGAATGAGCATACTTCTGACTCTGGCGTGGTCTAACCAGTATTTTCAATCCAACTCATCGCGACTTCGAACCATTTTGTTCATGGTTCGAAGTCGGTGGAGCGGGGCATGAAGAGCATCTGGTCTATCGCACTACCGCTCGTTTGCACTGCGGCCAGCAAAGGCGCGACTGCTTGCAGGGAAAGACAGAACGCCCGGCGGGCCCACATTGGGGTTCTGGTCTTTGCGGCGGTGCTGATGCTGGGCTCACGGCCAGCGAGTGCGCAGAACACCGGAACCATCTTTGGCAGCGTGCAGGATGCGACCGGCGCTGTGATCCCCGATGCCAGCGTAGTCGTCACCGATGCCACGCACGGGCTGACGCGCACGGTGAAGAGCAATGGCGCGGGCGAGTATCTGATGCCCCTTCTGCCGGTCGGCGTCTACACGCTGACGGTGAGTTCGCCTCAGTTTGAATCGCAGGTGGTGACCAACATTGCGGTGGACGCCAACTCGGATATCAAAGAGGTGGTGAGCCTGAAGCTGGGCTCGTCGAAGGAGACGGTGACGGTGGTCGATAGCAGCGGTACGGCCATCGATGCCAACTCCGCTACGCTGGGGACGTTGATCGACACCAAGTTGATCGAAGATCTGCCCATCGACGGACACAACGCGGTGGCGCTCTCGGCGCTGCTGCCGGGCGTAGTGGATGTGAACGCTCCGACCACAACCACGGGCGACACCACGGGGCCGACCTACAGCGCGTCGGGATCGAGAAACACGCAGAACCTGATGCTGTTCGACGGCCTGATGTGGAACAACCTGTTCTTCAACACGGGCATCAACTATCCTCCGCCGAATGCGCTGCAGGAGGTCTCGGTCCAACTAAACAACTATAAGGCGGAGTACGGGCGCAACGCGGGCTCGGTCTTCAACGTGGTTACCAGGGCGGGATCGAACACAATCCGCGGGACTGTATGGGACTACATCCAGAACTCGTACTTCAACGCCGCGGACTACATCTCCAAGGTGAACCCGAAGGACAACATCAACCAGTGGGGATTCACCATCGGCGCGCCGATCGTCAAGGACAAGCTCTTCGTCTTCGGAGCGTTTCAGGGGTTGATCGGCCGCCTGCAGAACACCGGCGAGATCTTTCCCATCGGATATGCGTCGCGCGGCCTGGAGCCCGATGGCGTTACACCGAGACCATGCACCTCGCCCGGGCCGTTTCCTGCTGGGATGAGTTGCGCCAGCTTCGCGCCGTATGTGTTCACTGCGGCATCGGGCCTGGGCAAGTTCGTCAACCCGGTTTTCACCACGGGAACCAGCAACGGGGCAACATTTGATAACGCGACAAGCATGTTGAATGCGGCCTACCAGCAGGCAGGAGGCAGCGGGCAATCGCCGTGTCTTGCGCTACTGACTCAGGCTGCGGCGTATGCCGCAATAAATGCCTATGGAAGCATTCCGGCCAAGGTGCAACCGACCTACATGCCCAACGCAGAGATCCCGGTGCAGTGCCTCAACCCGGTGATGCTGAATATTGTGAACGCCTTTACCCCGGCATTGCAGAACGCAGGAAACGGCCTGGATGCAGAGACCCAGTCCAACGCACCCACCACGGACCAGAACGCGCTGGTGCGCACGGACTACACCTTCAATGGCCAGCATAGCTTCGATGCGCGCTACAACCTGATCCACTCGACCGCGGTGACAGCGCCAGGCCTCAACAGCTCGTCGCAGGGCGTGGGCTCGTATGCCACTATGAATGCCAGTTCGGAGAGCAACTTCGGCAATGTGGGATGGAAGTGGGTGATCGCGCCCAACCTTCTGAGTGACATGCGCTTCGGCTACAAACGCTTCGAGAGCAAGCAGTTTCCCATGGACAACAGGACGCTGAACGACTTCGGCGGCAACTTCGTCGAGACTGGGACACCGACTCTCCCGGTGTTCAGCTTCTCCAATCAGTTCACGTTGGGAAGCACCACGCAGGGGTTTCAGGACCACATCAACGAGAACGTCGAACTGAACGAGTCGCTCTCCTGGTCCAAGGGCAACCACAGCATCAAGGGCGGCTTCCAGTTCCTCCGCCTGCAGTACCTGCAGCGCGCGGACTATCCGGGCCAGATCTCGTTCAACACGACGTTCACCGGGGTCAGCATTGCGGATGGCATGATGGGCTTGGCGAACTCAGTGCTGGCCCAAAACCGGCTGATCCAGGGAGGAATCCAGCACAACGTCTTTCTCTACCTGCAGGACGACTGGCGCATGACCCCGCGGATGACGGTCAACTACGGGATGCGCTACGAACTGCCCTTCCAGTGGTTCGAGCCGCACGGACAGTCGGCGACGTTTGTTCCCGGTATCCAGTCAACGGTCTTTCCCCAGGCTCCCGGCGGACTCGGCTTTCCCGGCGACCACGGAGTCCTGCCTTCTCTGGTACCCACCGATTTTCACGGAATTGCACCGCGCCTCGGCTTTGCGTATGACACCACCGGCGAGGGCAAGCTACTCATCCGCGGCGGATTCGGCGTCTTCTTCGATGCGGTCAACGCCAACGTCGTCGGCGTGGGCGAACCGTACCACTTCATCCTGAACCGTATTCTGCCTCCGGGCGGCGCATCGGTTCCGCTGGCGGGTCTTGGGCCGAATGGCGCATTGCTGCAGATTCCCGGTGCATACACTCCGTCCAATCCTCAGTTTGTCGGCCCGTATTCGATCTTCTTCCCGGATAAAAACTTCCGCACACCGTATGTGGAAGCGATGAACTTAGGCTTCCAGTGGCACATCCCTCATGCCGGAACGCTGGAGACGAACTATGTTGGAAAGCTGGCGCGCAAGCTGACCGTTCCACTCGATCTGAACCCGGCAATCGCAGATATCAACTGCGGCACTTCACTGGAGTCGGGTTATGGTCTCTCCAACCCCTCGGTCTACTGCACGGCTCCCTACGGCAATGCAAGTTCCAGCGCGGGCTCGACACAAGCGCGCCTGCGCTACTCGACGTTCAACTATGGTGGACAGGGAATCGTGGACATTCTCAGCGTCGGGACCTCGAACTACAACGCGTTGCAGGAGCAATATACGCAGCGCGGAGGCCGCTATCTGACGATCTTTCAGACGTACACCTACTCGCGCTCGCTGGACATCCAGTCCAACGGCCAAACAATTCAGAATGCAGTTCCAGACGTCTTCAACCTGAACTCGGACTACGGCCTCTCGGACAACAACGCCAAGCACAATCTGACCCTCGCCTGGGTGGTGCGATTCCCCAAGATGACGACCGGCTACGCACCGCTCCGTACGGCACTCAACAACTGGGTCTATAGCGGACGGTATCAGGCCCACACCGGGCGGCCCTTCAGCGTGACCATCAACAACGATACTGCTCTGGTTGGCGAGAACAATCAGCGCGCGGCCTTGGTCGCAGGTGCAAGCCCGCTGCTTCCCTCCAACCGGCACCGCGCCGACAAGGTGAAAGAGTACTTCAATATCGACGCCTTCACCTATCCACAGATCGGAACCTTCAGCAACGTGACGCGCAATGCCTTCGTCGGGCCGGGCTACATCATGACCGACATGGCGCTGGCCCGCGACTTTCCGCTGGCGAGGCTGCGCGAAGGAATGCGGCTAAACATCCGGGCCGAGGCATTCAACGTCTTCAATACGCCAAACCTCAACACCCCGTATGCGCAGTTCTCGTGCTCTTCGACGTCCATAAGCACCACAAGCTCATCCGGCATCGCCTGCGCGGCTCCCAATACTTACGGTGGCCTGATTGCAGGAACGGCCCAGACGCAGTTCGGTCGGGTTCTTTCTACCTACGGCAATAACGGCAACACCTCGACCAACGGGCGTAAGATGCAGTTCTCGATAACCATTTACTACTAGCGGCCGGAGACGCGACAGGGAAGATGGACCATGCGATGAACCGGATTTCGAATGGCACAACAGCAGCGTCTACAGGTGTTCGAGGAGGCCGGATGAAGAGAATGAATTGGCTGGTTCTGCTGCTCACAGTGGGAACACTGGCTGCCGGCAAGACGGCGCAGGCGCAGGTCGCGTTGTATGGGGAGGCTGCCGCGGACTATCTCAATAGCGGGCCCTATACCGACTTCCTCGAGGGCGGCACGGCGGGTCTTCTCGTCGATCTGGCGCAGGGTTGGCACAGCCGGATCACGTTCTCAGCTGATCTCCAGGGCAACTTCGTCTATAACGATTCGAAGTCGAGTCTTGGCGTTCCGGCCTTCACGGCGGGCGAGATGTACGACGCCATCACCATTGGCCCGCGCCTCTCGATGGCGCCGCATTACTTCCACCTTGCGCCCTATCTCCAGGCGAACGTCGGCTTCGCACGCTACCACGACCCGGTCACACGCAGCATCACCGACAACGTCTTCGGCGGAGAGGCTGGAGTGACTCGGCGGTTGACGCCTCGATTCGATGCGGTTGTGGATTACAGCTACTCGTACTACGGCTATAGTTCTGGCTTCTACCACCCGCAGACCTTCAGCGTCGGAGCGATGTACCACTTCACGAAACGCTAGATCGTAGCGTTGTCAGTGCGGTTCGCCGATAGCTCGTCCAACCAAATGGAAGAACAAGTGCGCGCCTATGGCCATCTGTATCGGTCAGGGCTTGGCGATGTCAATAGTTCCCATGTGTCCTGTGGCTGCATCGCGCACGAGCAAGCGCAAACGCTCAGGCTTTTCGGCACCGAGAGAAACGGCCAGATGGAAGACTGCATCCGCCGCGGAACCGGATGGACGCGTCGCAGTTACCTCCTGTGCAACGTGGCCGAGCAGCTTATTCTGCGCGCCGTACCACGCTGCCAGCACAGTTGCTTCGGCCTGCTCGGTCTTTCCGCCCGGTGCGCTGCGCCAGGAGATGGCGGTCGCAGGGCTTGCTCCACTAACGGTGATGGAGTAGATCTCCGTCCCGCCAGAGACCGTCTTTGCTGCCGAGAGCTTCAGCGCGTTGTATGACATCGTCGAGATGACAGCGTTCGACAGATCAAGCTGGATCTGTGAGCGCACCTGCCGCGGCGGCTCGCCAGCGGTCGGCGTGGGTAGAGATTCTGCCGCGAAGTAGCCATTGCGCGTGGTGGCGTGCAAGCTAGGGTCCTTCATCACGATGCGGATGTTGCGAAACTTGCCTGCCTCTTCGCTGGTGTTTGTGGGGGCGTAGGAGAGCGTGTAGTATGTGGCGCCGGAGGCGATGCCTTCGTCAATCTCGCTGTGAATGTCGTTGCGAGAGAGGAATGCTCTGCCTCCAGTGGCGGGCGCAAAGTTGGAGAACTGAACCGCGCCAGAGAAGGGCTGGCTGCCGTTCTCCGTCGCGGCGGTGTCGAGATCGGATGGGTTGGCGGCTTCGAGGTCATCGGGCGTGGAGACGGCCAGCGTGGTGGTGGTGTTTGCCGTGGGATTGATGGTATAGAACGTGATACGCGCGGCTAGCAGCATATCCGTGCAGCGGCGGATCGCGGCCTCGATGGTAGCGGCGGTCTTCACGTCGAGTGTTGCAATGTCCGAAGATGGAAAACCGACGCCGACCCAGACCAGGTTCTTGCGGCCGGGCGTGCCGCCGGAAGCCTGCG
>Ga0182030_10009971_pt1 | contig 19374 bp, 15 predicted proteins | sample 812S3MmetaG_FD_121299 | JGI IMG/M metagenome (GOLD analysis project Ga0182030, IMG submission 121299) | Permafrost microbial communities from Stordalen Mire, Sweden - 812S3M metaG (Illumina Assembly) | ecosystem: Environmental > Terrestrial > Soil > Wetlands > Permafrost | place: Sweden... | reverse complement strand
TATTTATAAGCCGCCACTCCCGTCACTCTCTCGCCAATCACCAGCGCATGAATGTGATCGGTTCCTTCGTACGTCTTCACCGTTTCCAGATTGCACATGTGCCGCATGATCGGATATTCGTCCGTGATCCCGTTCGCGCCCAGCAGGTCGCGGCTCAGCCGCGCGCACTCCAGCGCCATCGCCACATTATTCCGCTTGAGCATCGAAACATGCGCCGGCTCCAACTTCCCCTGGTCTTTCAACCGTCCGGCCTGCACCGCCAGCAACTGCCCTTTGGTAATTTCCGTAATCATCCACGCCAGTTTTTCCTGCACCAGTTGGTGCGAGGCAATCGGCCGCTCGTCAAACTGTTTCCGCAGAATGCAATATTGCCGCGCCGTTTCGTAACATTCCATCGCCGCGCCCAGCACACCGCAGCCAATCCCATAGCGGGCCTGCGTCAAACAGCCCAGCGCCCCTTTCAATCCTCGCGCGCCTGGCAGCCGGTCGCTTTCCTTCACGCGGCAATCCTGCAGCGACAAACTCGACGTCACCGACGCCCGCATCGACCACTTCCCGTGAATGTCGCTCGACGTGAACCCCGGCGTGCCGCGCTCCACCAGAAATCCGTGAATGCCTGCCTCGCCGCGCGCCCACACCACCGCCACGTCCGCCTGCGTGCCGTTCGTGATCCAGGTCTTCTCGCCGTTCAGTACCCAACTCTCGCCGTCGCGCACCGCCCGCGTCCGCATCCCGGCCGGGTTCGATCCAAAGTCCGGCTCCGTCAGCCCGAAGCAGCCTACCGCCTTGCCGCTTTGCAGCCGCGGCAGCCAATCTTGCTTCTGCGCCTCCGACCCATAAGAGAGGATAGGATACATCACCAGCGCTCCCTGCACGGATACAAAGCTGCGTATGCCCGAATCCACGCGTTCCAGTTCCTGCATGATGAGCCCATATTCCACATTGCTCATCCCCGCGCAGCCGTAGCCTTCCAGGTTGGCGCCGAAGAAACCAAGTTCGGCCATTTCCGGAATCAACTCCGCCGGAAACCGGGCGTCCCGGTAGCAATCCCGAATCAGCGGCACAATCCGTTCCTCGGCGAACCGCCGCGCCGTCTGCCTGACCATCAACTCCTCTTCGCTATAAAGAGAGTCGACGCAAAAATAGTCCACGCCTTTGAACGCCATGCTGTTTCCTGACCTACTTATTTGAACACACGTGAGGTTTCATCCCATCGCCCGCCGCCGCTCCCCCGAATCCGAGCCGCGCGCGTGAGCAAACGGCGACTTTGATTTCAGCCTCGGACCTTTCGCCGGCGACGACAATCCCGATTCCGGCTCCTCGCTTCTGAATGTGATCCAGCAGCAACTCGGCCTGAAACTGGACGCCGTCAAGGGTTCCATCGAGACCCTCGTGATTGACCATGTCGAGAAGCCCTCGGCGAATTAACCGTATCTGAGCCGCGCATGTAAGCAAGCGCAACGCCGAGAATCCCACTCGAAGAATTCTGCGTAACTTTCCTCCCCAGCCGGCGTATTAGAGTCATGCCGCCCCTGCTACAAGACCTCCGCTACACTCTCAGAACCCTCCGGAGATCGCCCTTATTCACATTTGTCGCCGTCGCCTCTCTGGCCTTGGGCATCGGCGCCAACACCGCCATCTTCACGCTCATCAATCAAATCGTCCTGCAACTGCTGCCCGTCCAGCATCCGGAACAACTCGTGTTGCTTAGCTGGAAGGGCTCGCACTATGGCAGCAATACCGGGTCGAATTCGCTCTCGTATCCCATGTACCAGGAAATCCGCGATAAGAACCATGTCTTCAGCGGCATGTTCGCGAAATTCGGCAACGGGCTCAGCCTCACCATCGACGGCCAAACCGAACTGGTCTCGGGCGAGTTCGTCACCGGCAATTATTTCCCCGTGCTCGGCATCCATCCCGCCATCGGCCGGTTGTTTTCCGCCTCCGACGACCTCCACCAGAGCGGCCATCCCGTGGCCGTCATCAGTTACAGTTTCTGGAAAACGCGCTTCGCCCGCGACCCTGCCATCCTCGGCAAGCGCGTCCTCATCAACGGTTACCCTTTCACTTTCATCGGCGTCAGCCAGGACGGTTTTGACGGTGTCGAAGTCGGCAGCTCTCCACAAATCCGCATTCCCATGACGATGAAGAACGAACTCACTACGTCCTACAACCTGAACGATCGCCGCGGCAGATTCGCGCAAGTTTTCGGCCGCTTGAAGCCCGGCGAAAGCCTGGAGCATGCCAAGGCCGGTTTGCAGCCGCTGTTCCACCAAATCATCTCGTATGAGGTCCAGTTGAAGAGTTTCGCCACCGCCACGGAGCAAACCAAGCAGGAATTTCTGCGCGCCTCGCTAGACGTTCTGCCCGGCTCCAAAGGCCGTTCCAACCTGCGCCGCCAGTTTTCTGACCCGTTGTGGGCCCTCATGGGGATGGTCGGGTTGGTGCTGCTGATCGCCTGTTCCAATGTGGCCAATCTGCTCATCGCCCGCGCCGCCGCCCGTCAAAAGGAGATTGCCGTGCGCCTCGCGGTAGGCGCCAACCGCGGCCGTCTCATCTCGCAACTGCTCACGGAAAGCCTGTTGCTTTCGCTCGCCGGCGGCGCCGCCGGTCTGGCGTTTGCCATCCTGCTCGACCGCGCGCTCATCGCCTTCCTGCCTGTTGGCATCACACCGCTGACTCTTTCCGCCATCCCGGACGCCCGTGTTCTGGCCTTCACTGCCATCATCTCCGTCTCCACCGGCCTGCTGTTTGGACTGGCGCCCGCGCTTCAGGCCACCCGTCCCGCCCTCGCCGGTACGCTGAAGGACCAGGCAGGCTCGGTAGTGGGCGGCGCTTCCGTTCGCCTTCGCAAGAGCCTGGTGGTGCTCCAGGTTGCGCTCTCGCTTTTGCTGCTCATCGGCGCCGCGCTGTTCCTGCAAAGCCTGCGCAACTTGCGCGACCTCAACCCCGGTTTTGAAACCCGCAGCCTGCTCTCCTTTGCCGTCAGTCCCGCCCTCAACGGTTATAAACCCGAACGTAGTCTGGATTTCTACCATCAGTTGACCGAGCGAGTCTCCGCGCTCAGTGGCGTCATCCACTCGTCCCTGGCCGTCGTCGCGGTGCTCGATGGCAATGAGTGGGACAGCTCCGTCTCCTTGGAAGGGCGCCGCGACGGCGATAGCATTGATCCCCACATGCAATATATTTCGCCTGGCTTCTTCGATACGCTTGGCATCACCGTCCTGCGCGGCCGCGATTTCACGCTTCGCGACGTCAAGGGCGCTCCCAAAGTCGGCATCGTCAATGAGCGCTTTGCGGAGCAGTATTTCCCCGGCCGCAATCCGCTCGGCATGCGCGTCGGCATGGGCGGCGACCCCGGCACTAAACTCGATATCGAAATTGTCGGCGTGGTGCGCGATACCAAGTATGAGGACTTGCGCCAGGAAGTGCCGTACGAGCTCTACATCCCTTACGTGCAGACGAACTTCGTACAGGGCATGACCATGTATGTGCGCACTCAGGGTGATCCCGCGAACCTCACCGCAGCCCTGCGCCGCACCGTCCACGATATCGATTCCAGCGTACCCGTCTATCGGGTCCGCACACTCGAACAGCAGGTGGATCAATCCCTCCTCACCGAACGCCTCTTGGCCGGCCTCTCAGCCGTTTTCGCCTGCCTGGCGACGCTGCTCGCAGCTCTCGGAATTTACGGCGTGATGGCCTACATGGTCACGCGCCGCACCCGTGAGATCGGCATCCGCATGGCCTTGGGCGCCAGCCGCGGCACGGTCGTCTGGCTCGTCCTGCGTGAAGCCTTGCTTCTGGCGGCGGTGGGAATCGTTGTCGGCGCGCCGGCATCCTGGGCGCTCTCCCGCCTGGTCCGCTCCCAGCTATTCGGCATCCAGCCCGCCGACCCCGCCACCATGCTGATCGGTATCATCGGCATCGCCGCCATGATCGCCATCTCTGGTTATCTGCCCGCCCGCCGCGCCACCGGCATCGATCCCATGCGCGCCCTTCGCTGGGAATGAATCACGCGCGTGCGTGAAGTTTGAAGGGAGTGGTAGGGACGGGCAGATTCGAACTGCCGACCTGTCGCTTAGGAGGCGGCCGCTCTATCCAACTGAGCTACGTCCCCACTGCTAGCCATTGTACCGTGGAGATCGAGGTTTCGACGGCCGCGCGCTACTGCAGCCCCTTGCGGCCGATGTCCCGGCGATAGTGCATGCCTTCGAACGTGATGGGCTCAACCGCGCGGTATACGTGGTCGATGGCGGTAGACAGATTCTCGCCGCCGGCCGTCACACCCAGCACTCGGCCGCCGGCTGTTTCGAGCCCATTGGTTCCCGCGCGGGTGCCCGCGTGAAACACCGTGGCGCCGGTAGCCTCCGCTGCTTCCAGTCCATGAATGATCTTGCCGGTTTCGTAGGGGCCTGGATATCCGGCCGAAGTTAAGACTACGCACACGCTGGGACCGCTGCGCCATTCGAGTTTCACGCCGGCGAGTGAGCCGGTGGCCGAGGCCATCAGTACCGGCAGGAAGTCGGATGCCATGCGGTGCATCAGTGGCTGCGCTTCGGGATCGCCCAGGCGGACGTTGAACTCGAGCACTTTCGGGCCGGCCTCGGTCATCATCATCCCGGCGTACAGGAAGCCGGTGAAGCCGGTGCGTTCCACGGTGGGATATATCACCTGATCCAGAATTTCACGCTCCTGGCGTTCCGTGAGGATCGCGGAGTCGCAATAGGCGCCCATGCCGCCCGTGTTGGGACCGGTGTCGCCGTCGAAGACCGCCTTGTGATCCTGCGTCGGCGCGAGCGGAACCACGTCGCGGCCGTCGCACAAGGCAATGAAGCTGACTTCCTGGCCGCGCAGAAATTCTTCGATTACCAGGCGGCCAGTGAGAGTCTGGAGAGCCGCTTCGGCCTCGGCGCGGCTCTGCGCAATCACTACGCCTTTTCCGGCGGCAAGACCGTCGGCTTTGAGGACCACCGGAAAGCCGAAGCGGTCGAGGGCCGCGCGAGCGCCGGCCGGATCATCCACGGTGACGAAGGCAGCGGTAGGAATATTACTTTGTACAAAAAAGTTCTTTGCTAATACTTTACTGCCCTCCAGTTTGGCGGCTTCCGCCAGCGGGCCGACAATCTTTCGTCCACGCGCCCGAAACTCATCCACCACCCCGGCCACGAGCGGGACTTCCGGTCCCACCACCGTCAGGTCCGCGCCAATTTCTTCCGCCAGTTTGAGGGATGACGCCCCCGCCGGCAGGCATGTAGCGACCCGCGCGATCCCCGGATTCCCGGGCGTCGCAAAAATTTCAGCGCCCGGCGACTGAGCCAACTTCCATGCGAGGGCGTGCTCGCGCCCGCCGCTTCCGAGGATAAGGATTCTCATTTCGCTACAATCATAACAATGCAGGAGAAGTACGACGTAGTGGTAGTGGGCGCCGGACACGCCGGATGCGAAGCCGCGCGAGCCTGCGCGCGCATGGGTCTGCGAACGGCAATGGTGACGATGAACCTGGATCTCATCGCCCAGATGTCCTGCAACCCGGCGATTGGCGGAATCGCTAAAGGCCACTTGGTGCGGGAAATCGATGCCCTTGGTGGATTGATGGGCGAGGTGGCCGACGCAGTGGGCATCCAGTTTCGACTGCTGAATACCAGCCGCGGACCGGCGGTCTGGTCGCCGCGCGCGCAAATGGACAAGAACATGTACCGCGCGCGCATGCGCGAGGTGCTGGAGCTGGAACCCAATTTACGCATCAAGCAGGCTGAAGTGGGGGCTCTGGCTATTGAGGGCCGGCGCGTTCGCGGCGTGAACCTGCGCGACGGAAGAGTGATTGAGTCAGGCGCGGTCATTGTCACTACCGGGACCTTTCTGAATGGTCTGGCGCACGTGGGAGAGATGCAGTATGGCTGCGGCCGTAATGGAGAAGCGCCGTCGCAATTACTGGGAGATCAACTGCGCACTCTGGGATTACAATGGGCTCGCTTCAAGACCGGAACGCCGCCGCGATTGGACCGCCGGACCATTGACTGGAGCCAGTTCGAACCGCAACCGGGCGATGCGCACCCGACGCCTTTTTCTTTCATGACAGAGCGCATCGACCGCCCCCAGATTGAGTGCCACATCGGTTACACGAACGACGCCACGCGGCGCATTCTGCAGGAAGCCATCCCGCGATCGCCGCTTTACAGCGGGCAGATTGAAGGGATCGGACCACGATATTGCCCTTCGATTGAAGACAAGATTGTGAAGTTCCCGGACAAACTGCGTCACCAGATTTTTCTAGAACCGGAAGGCTTCGATACCAACGAGATCTATGTGAACGGCATGTCGACCAGCATGCCGGTGGACGTCCAGCTCGCCATGGTGGCTTCGATTCCGGGGCTGGAACACGCTGAGATGATCCGGCCGGGCTATGCCATTGAGTATGATGCCATCGATCCTCGGGAACTGAATCATACGTTGGAAGTGAAGTCCATTGCGGGACTGTACCTGGCAGGACAGATCAACGGCACTTCCGGATATGAAGAGGCCGGCTGCCAGGGTTTGGTGGCAGGTATGAACGCGGCTTGCAGTTTGAGCGGCAAGCAACCGGTGATCGTCGGGAGAACCGACGGATACATTGGAATACTGATTGACGACCTGATTACCAAAGGAGCGGATGAACCGTACCGGATGTTCACCTCGCGGGCCGAATTCCGGCTGCATCTGCGAATCGACAATGCCGATTCCCGCCTGACGCCTTTGGGGCGCCGAGCCGGCCTGGTAACCGACCAGCGTTGGGAAGTGCTCAACCGGAAAATGGCGCAGAAAGCGCGGCTGAGCCTGGCCCTGGAACAGGGGAAGTTCGGGCAGTGGCTGAAGAGGCCGGAGGCTTCGATCAGTGAGATCTCCGGTTGGGTCCGCGAGGTCCTGGGAGAGGATCCGGTAAGAGGGTTGTTGACGACGGTGGAGACGGAGGCCAAGTACAGCGGCTACATCGCGCAGCAGGTCCGCCAGATGGAGAGAATGAAAGACGCGGAACGCCGGCCGATCCCGGCAGCGTTCGGCTTCGGCGGGATTCCAGGCCTGTCCCGGGAAGTGCAGGACAAGTTGGAGCGGGTGCGCCCTGAAACATTGGGCCAGGCCGCTCGGATTCCCGGCGTGACTCCGGCCGCAATCGCGATTTTGGATGTCTACCTGAGCCTGGACCGTGTTTGCTGATTTCTCACTCTCGGCGGAGCAGCAGGCTGTCCTGCAGGCGCACCTGGAAATGCTGCTGCGATGGAATCAAAAGCTGAACCTGACCTCAATTCGGAATCGGGACGAGGCAATTGAGCGGCACTACTGCGAGTCGCTATTCCTGGGGCTGCACTTGCCATCGGGTCCCTTGAGGATTGCGGACTTGGGTTCAGGTGCTGGTTTTCCAGGCTTTCCAGTGGCGGTCTTGAGGCCGGACTGTCAAGTGACGCTGATTGAATCGCACCAGCGGAAGGCCGTTTTCCTGCGAGAGAGTTCACGGAAACAGGAAAACATCCGGGTCTTGGCGAAGCGGGCGGAAGATGTGCGGGAACGGTTTGACCGCGTGATTTCACGAGCCGTAAGTTACCGGGATATGGCCCCATACCTAAAGGATTTGGCGTCCGCAGCCGATTTATTGACTGGAGCCGAAGAGCCCCCAGCGGAATTTGGCTTCGCCTGGCAGCCTGCCCTTCCTTTACCTTGGGGAAACCAGAGATTCCTTCGGAGCGGTACCGATGTTTCACGTGAAACATTTGATGACCGCAAGTGACGTGTCTTTCATAGGAACCACTGGAAACCTCCTGTTTCACGTGAAACACCAAGCATGCTAGTATGGCCGATTGAGCCGAGTCTTCGCGATTACGAACCAAAAAGGCGGTGTCGGGAAAACGACCACTGCCATCAACCTGGCTGCAGCCTTAGCGGCCAATGACTTCCGGGTGCTGGTGATTGACTCCGACCCGCAAGGCAATGCAACAACGGGCCTTGGGGTTACTAAGGACCCCGCCCGGCCCAGCCTTTACCATGTTCTTCTGGCAGACGAACCAGCGAAAAATGCGATTGTTGCCACGGACTTCGAAGGCCTGGACTTGATTTCCGCAGACAAGAACCTGGTTGGCGCCAATCTGGAACTGGTGGACCTCCCCAACCGGGAATTCCGCCTGCGCGACCGAATTACGGAGATTCGTGACGAATACCGTTTCATATTAATTGACTGTCCGCCCGCCTTGGATCTTCTAACCCTCAATGCCTTGATTGCGGCCGATTCGGTCCTGGTTCCCATTCAGTGCGAGTTCTTCGCACTCGAAGGCATCTCAGAACTCATGGACACCATCGAGCGAATCCGTAGCGGCTTTCAGCACTCCCTGGCCGTTGAAGGCATTCTCCTAACCATGTTTGACGATCGGAACAACCTCACCCGACAGGTGGCTGCCGACTTGACCGGATTCTTCGGCGATCAAGTGTTCAAGACTGTGATTCCTCGCAGCATCCGCCTGGCTGAAGCACCCAGTTTCGGCAAGCCAATTCTGTCCTATGACCCCCGTTCCCGCGGCGCGGAGAGCTACATTCAACTCGCGAAAGAGATTTTGGACCATGAACAAAACCGAAAAACATCGCAAAGCCCTCGGTAGAGGCCTCGGCACATTGCTCCCGACGCGGCCGCAACCGGCGCCCGCTACCACCGGGACGGCGACGGAACCGCAGCCGCAAACGGTCCCGATTCAATCCATCGATCCCAATCCCCTCCAGCCCAGACGCATCTTTCAGGCAGAACGCTTGGCGGAGTTGGCGCAGTCGATTCGTACTAACGGAATCATCCAACCATTGGTAGTCCGGATGGTGGATGGCCGGTATCAACTGATTGCCGGGGAGAGACGGTGGCGCGCGGCAAAACAGGCCGGGATCGAAACGGTTCCCGTTACCATCCTCGATATACCCGACGATCGGCTCCTCGAAGTCAGCCTGATCGAGAATATTCAGCGCGAGGATCTCAATCCAATTGATACTGCCGTGGCCTTTTCCACCCTGTCATCCGAGTTTTCGCTGAACCCCGAGCAGATTGGCGAGCGAACCGGCAAAGACCGCACAACCGTGATCAACTTCCTGAGGTTGCTCCAATTGCCGGAGGACTTGCAGCAAATGGTGGCGGAGAAGCGGCTTTCAGCTGGACATGCCCGATGCCTGCTGACTCTGCCAACTGCCGTCTTGCAGCGGGAAGTGGCGGAGAAGGCCGTTGCCCAGGGTTGGTCTGTGCGGCAAACTGAGCGCACCACACAAAAAATGATGGCTGACCGCCAGCCGAAGCACGTGGATGAAGTTCAGATCGATCCCAATGTGAAGGCCGCCATCCAGGAGATGGAACGGGTGCTCGGCACGCGCGTCCGCATCACTGAAAAGCGTAAGGGCGGGAAAATTGAGATCGAGTATTACTCGGCTGAAGATCTTGATCGCATCTACGACACTATCGTCGGTGAGAGCACCTAATCTAATCCGTCTCCCTTATTTCAAGAGTTGCAGGATGCCGGCCAGCTCTCTGCGTATTTCGGGTAACGGATCGTCGGAAAATAATTCCTGTTGCGCGCGTTTTGCCGCGCGGGGCGGCTTGGGGGCGCGCGCTTCGGCCAGCAGCGATTGTCGCGCACCTTCTATAGTGAAGCGCTTATCGCGCAGAAGGTGCTTGATGCGCAAGAGCAACTCCACATCCTTGCGCCTGTATAAGCGGTGGCCCGTGCCGGATTTCTTGGGTGAGAGCACGGGAAATTCGGTTTCCCAGTAGCGCAGAACATAAGGCTCCACGCCCAGCAGTTCGCTCACTTCACCTATCTTGAAATACAGCTTATCGGGTATCTCGGGGGCGCCGGTTTGTAACGCGACATCCGTCATAAGCCAACCGACATCCTAGCTCAACACGAACCCAAAGTCACTGGTTTCCCGTAATGATCGTGACGAAGTGTTGACCGCGGGGCAGGAAAATGGTCTTGGGACCGGCCGGTTGGATCGGTTCGGCGGCGCCATCAACCTGAAGCGCAATCGGTATCCGATCGAAAATCGCAATGCCGCGTCCGGCCGATTGGTAGGAGAACTCAACGGTGCTCGCGTTCACCGCTCGGGCGGAATTCAGATCGGCGGCCAGGCGCAGCAAACGGGGGCCGGCCCCTTCAGGTGCCTGCTCCAGGCTATGCGCTCCAGCCGGCAGCCAGACCGTCTCACCGTCGTACACGGGCCAGGGCGCGCCGTCCACCAAAGCCGCTCCCTTCCAGGGAATGCCTGCTCCCTGAACGGAATCAACCACTGTCTTTGGACCCACTTTCTCAATCCGCGTAACGGCGGCGGCGGAAAAAGGCAGCAGCTTCAGGTCAGTGGGCAGCAGGGAGTTTTCGAAGTAGAGCGCCACGCGCTGAAAACTGGCTGCTGCCTGATGGACCAACTCGAAGAGCTCGGTTCCGGTTTGCTGCCTGGTGGGGTAAACATTTTGGTAGCGATCGACGATATTCAGGTCGATTGCTAGTTTTTCGCGATGCGCAGTCAGCGCCTGGTAACGATCGGCGATGGCCGAGTAACGCTGCGCCCCCAGGTTCCAGACCGTGGCCGGATCCTCAATCAGGAATGTGAAGCTGTGGCTGTCGAGCAGCGGTAGAACGCGTGCCGCGTCGGCGCCGATGGCATCGCGCATACCAGCGTCGAAGCGATCGTCCACATGCGTGAGAACCAGATCCAGATAGGGTTTGCTCTTGCGTGCCGTCTCCAGTTCGCCAATCCATTCCTCTTGCATCTTGCCGGCCAGCAAAGCCCGGAAGTCGAGGAATGCCGCCCGCGCCCCGGCATCCTGGCGCGTGGAGAAGAGCTCTATCGGATCGAAACCGGCCCGATCGCGGAACTGTGCGCGGATGTCCTGGTTCATCGGAGTGAAGCGTGACGGGTTACCCATGCCTTCGAGCGATTCGAAATACAGCTCGGCCAGGTTGACGCCATCCCAATCGAACCGCGCAGTCAGTTGCTGGACGCCGGCGGATACGGCGCGGAAGCAATCGCGATTCGTAAGGTTCATGAGCTTCCGCCAGTCCAGTTGGGCATCCTGCAGCACGGCGGTTTTCTCGCGCCATTCGGGATGGTCGTCCCAAAACCTCTCGCTCACGTGAGGCAGTTCGAGCCAGGCATACACCAGAATACCCTCGCGGTGGCAGGCTTCGATCAATTGGGCAAGGTAGGCATCCCGTTCCGCATCCGGTTCATAGAAGTGCCAGGCGGCCACGTGCAGGGCGGAGATGCCAGAGCGGCGCCAGCGAGCCGCGAAATAATCCAGATCGACGCGGGATCGATAAGCCGAATCGAAGAAAGCCCACAACCGCGAGGAGCGAAACGGCGGTTCCAGGCCCAAATCGCAGAGCGCTTGCAGCAGGTAAGGGAAGCGTTCGTAGCCGTGGACGCCCGGTTGCACCGCAACCCAGAGAACGGCGCCCGCGCCGCGCCGCAATCCCGCCGTCATGGGAGCCCCGTTCCAGCGCGCCTTTGCAAAAACCTGTGCGCCAGCCGGCAAGTCGAAAACCGGCAGTTCCAGAGCCTTCTCCCACACAATGGGAAGAGTCGGACGATGAACGTCCGTCAGGCTGGTCACGCGGACGTTTTCCTTGCCCGGCTTGAAGCCGAACATTTCACCCAGCGACGAATCGCCTTCAAGAATCAGTATGGCACCTTGCTCTACGCGGCCATTCCACTCCGAAGACGCCGCCGCGCCCGCGCGCGCCACGAAAACGTGCGACACGGCGGCCGGTTGACGGATCAGGCCGATCGAAGAGAGCACTTCCGGCCACGCGCCACCATCGTCGGAGAGGACCGCGAAGTAGGGAAGCGCCGCCGCTCTCAAGCAAGCCGCGCAGAGCAGCAGTCCGCCGAGCCAGACGCAGCGTTTAACGAGTCGTATAGGCATACCAGAGTCCCAGGCGGAAGTCCGTGAAGTTCGGGCGGCGGGGGTTGTCGACGTTCGTGAGATACGCCCCCCGCAGGTAATTGAATGACACCCACAGGGAACGCGGCAGCCTGGCGGAGGTGAGCCGCACCCCCGGCCCGGTTTCCACGAAATCGGCCCAGTATTGGCGTTTCACGTCGCTGGTCAGGTTGGCGTTCCAGTAGAACTGTATGGAGTGGCTCGGCATGTATCCCAGACGCGATTGGCTGTAAACCAGGAAATCGTTGTCGAACCGGCTCACAAACAGAGCATCCAGGCTGGTATCGACGAACCAGCCCTCCGCTTCGGGCAGCTTCTGCCACTGGCCCGATGCGCCGCCCCGGTAATCGGGCAGCATATGGCCCGTCAGGTAGTTGGCGGCTGTGCCCGCTTCGAACCAGCCCGTAAGGTTGTGCCAGGCCTCGGTGCGGACTCCCACGCCTGCGATGACTGCGCTTTCTGAAAGGTATTGAGGAGCGGCCGTGCCCACGCCGATAGTCTGTCGCGTATCGCCCACAAACCGTACGGAAAGATACGGCTGAAGAAAGGAACGCGTCCGCAATTCGGTCTTGACCTGGGCGCACGAGAAAAAATCGTGCCAGCGCGTCGAAAAAAGAGGATAGATCCAGGCCGTGGTCCGGAAGAGACGGGCCTGGCTTTCCAGGTTGCGCCATGCCTTGGTGGCCTCTGAGGCGACCCGCGGGTCCGGACTGCGGCGCGCCAGGTCGAACCATGGTAGTCCCAGCCGGTCCTGATGCATGGCGTTGTAAGCCCATCCCAGCTTGAGCATCACATCGAAATCGCCGGGGTCGGCTTCGTGAGCCACTTGCAGGTATTTCAGAGCGTCCCTGGTGAATCCCGCCTTGATACTGCGCTCAGCCATCACTTTGGCATCGATCGAAGCAGGCTCCAGTTCGGCCCGCGGATGCAGCACCTGAGGCATACGGAGCACGGCGCGGACTCGGTTCGCCAGTTCGTCATCGGGGCCGGCCATCACGCGGTTGAAGAAAGGCATGGCCTCATCGGCGGCGCCGCGGCCATAGAGCAGAAAGCCCAACTGCGTGGCGGCCAGCATATCGTCGGGGTCGCCTTCGGCGATGGCGCGAAACTGATCTTCCGCTTCCGTCCGGCGGTCCATCCGAAGCAGCAGGTAGGCCAACTCGCGGCGCAGGTCCACGTTCCTCGGGTCCAGCTGAAGGGCGGCCTGGAATTCCGGGACGAACGGATACCTGTCGGGCAGCAACTCACGCGCCAGTTCGGCGGCGCGCGCTTCGCCGCCGCGGGACGCGGCCAGCAGAGCAGCCGTGGCATCCTCCACCCGTCCCATTGCCTTCCACACGCGTCCCAGATCCACCAGCACGGATCGGCGATCCGGCAGCAGGCGCCAGGCCCTTTCGTAATGCTCAGCGGCCAGCGCTGGTTCGTCGCGCTGCTCGGCGAGTGTGGCCAGTTCAAAATGCGAACTGAAGTTATCGGAACCCATGGCAATCGCGCTCTTCCAACGCTCAATGCCGGCGCCCAGCGGACCGTCGATGTTCTGAAAGGCTTGTTCCGCGGTGGCGTTGCCTGTCTTGCGAACGCGGTCGAAGATGCGCCTCGCTTCGGTTTGCATCTTCGTCTCGTAGGCCAGGAAGGCAAACTCCATGGCTACCTGGGAATCGGCCGGGTCCAGCTCCATCGCCAGTTGGAACTGGTCGCGGGCCAACTCGTTTTCGCCGATTTTGAGGTACACATAGGCCAGGTCCTTATGGATCGACGCGCGCTGCGGCGCCAGACCGGCGGCCTTTTGAAAGTTATAGATAGCCGCATCGTAGGCCCGGCTGCGGAGTTGCTCATAGGCCCGGCTGAGCGGTTCGTAGGCCGGGTCTGTAGCCTGGCCGAAGGCTGGTTGGGCAAGCACCGCGACGATGAGAACTCGCAGTAACACTTTGGATAGACATAGTGTGCCTGCGGAGCGCGGAATCTCGGAACTATTCCAAAGCCGCTAGTGCTTTGCCAGCGATTCGTCCAGATAGCTCTGCAGTATGGCGAAGCTGGGCAGACCGCTGATGAGTTGGCGTTTGCCGTTCGCTACGATCACCAGCGACGGTGTCTGCGTCAGGTTGTCCTGGTTGCCCATCGTCAGGTCGGCGATCATCGTGTTATTCAGCGTGGAATCGCTCTTCACCATTTGCCGGACCTTTTCCATCACGCCCGGCGGAAGCACCTTGGCCACTTGGGAATCAATGTCGCCGTTCAAGCTCCATGTGTTCTGCGTGCCGAAAATCTGCTTTACAGCCACATCGTAATAGCCCAACTCTCCGGCCGCATTGGCATAACGGGCGGCTGGCACCGCGAAGGGATGTCGAGTCAGAGGAAAGTCGCGATGCAGCAACCTCACCTTGCCGGTGAGCACGTATTGAGCCATCAGCAGGGGAATCACGTCGCGGTAGAGAGCCGCGCAGGCGGGACATTCGTAATCGGTATAAACCTCGCAGACAATCGCCGCGTGCGGCGAACCGGCTTCCTTGTAGTTCGCGGGTACCGTTGCTGCGGGCGGAATTGCTGCGGCCGGTTTGGCGGCAACTGGCTGCTTCACAGGCTGCGGAGTGACGGATTGGACAGGGGCGACCGGCGCCACGGCCGTCGACACGGCCACCGGTTCCACGGGTGTGACGCGCGGAATCTCCACCTGCTTCGTCACGGCGTTCTGCCAGAAGCCGACGCCGCAGCCGCGCGGCTTGGCACAGGCCCGCGGCGATGCGATCACAATTAGGCAGATCGACCCGGCAGCAGCCGCCGCGGCCAGCCAGAGATAGCGCCGGCTTAATGTGCCCCGGCCGTTCCGCTCCTGTACCCGTGCCAGGCCCTCAGCCGAATCCGGCTTCCACTCATCGCCTGGCTTGAGCGCCGACATCCGGGAATCCACCCACTTTTTGAGATCTTTATCTTGAAGTTCCATATCGCTTGAGATACTCCTTTCGGAAAGCGCGCTGCGCGCGGCTGAGCAACGTTCCCACCGACGCCGGATTCATGTCCAGCGTTGTGGCCACTTCTTCGTAAGACAGGCCATCGCACCGCAGCAGCAGCAATTCGGCCTGGCGCGCCGGAAGAACCGCCAGCACCAGCCGTACCTGCGCGGATTCCTCCGAAGCCTGGTGAATCTCTTCGGGGGTGCGCAGACCAGGCAGCAACTGCGCCAACAATTCATAGCGGGCCCGCCGGTGCCGGCGGCGCAATTCGTTGAGCGCCATCCGGATGGCCGTGCGATAAACCCAGCCACCGGTATTTTCGCTTTGCGCTTTGGGTTCCCGCGAGAGCTTCCAGAAAGCCTCAACCGCCAGATCCTCGGCGTGCGCCCGGTCTCCGGTTATGCGCGCCACTGCGCGGGCAATCCGCTGATAATGGGCGTGAAAGAACGCTTCAAAATCGAAAGGGGCCGCGCTCGGTTCCGTAGGGTTGATGGCTGTGCCTCGTGCGTACACAATACCTCAACACCAGCCGCACCGGGGTTGTGACAGGGAAAACAGACTATTGGCGAGCCGGTTTGCGCGTTAACCGGCAAGACACTTTTCAGGCACCCCGTTGACGTGGTGCGTAATCGGGACTAGAATTGCCGTGGATAAGGATTTCCCAGTCTGAAATTCAAGAGAGGTTTGCCATGTTAGCAACAGCAAGAGCCGAACAAAACGCATACACGGTCGCACTGGAGAACTTCGATCTGGCGGCCAATGCGCTGGAACTCGAAGACAATGTGCGGGCCATGATCAAGTATCCGGAACGCGAGCTTACCGTAAGCATTCCGGTTCGCATGGACGACGGCAAGATCATCCGTTTCGAAGGATATCGCGTGCAGCACAGCACGCAACGCGGCCCGGCCAAGGGCGGTATCCGCTACCATCCCAACGTTACCAAGGATGAAGTGAAGGCTCTGGCCACGTGGATGACGTGGAAGTGTGCCGTGGTGAATATTCCCTACGGCGGCGGCAAGGGCGGCATCACCTGCAACCCGAAAGCCCTGTCCATGGGTGAGTTGGAGCGCATGACGCGGCGCTACGCCAGCGCCATCCTGCCTCTGATCGGACCGGAGAAAGACATTCCCGCGCCCGACGTTTATACGACGCCCCAGATTATGGCCTGGATCATGGACACCTACAGCATGATGAAGGGCTATCCCGTCATGGGCGTGGTCACCGGCAAACCGATCTGCCTCGGCGGGTCACTCGGCCGCAACGAAGCAACCGCGCGCGGCTGCTACTATACAACGCGCGGCGGTATGGAGCACCTGAAGATCCCAATGCCGGGAGCCACCGTGGCAGTGCAGGGCTTCGGCAATGCCGGCGGCATCGCCGCGCTCCTCTTCCACGAAGCCGGCGCCAAGGTGCTGGCGTGCAGCGATACCAAGGGCTGTATCTACAATTCCCGCGGCCTGGACATTCCGGCCGTGATGAAGTTCAAGGAAGTCACCGGCTCAGTCGTGGGATTCCCCGGAGCGGACAGCATCCGCCCCGATGAACTGCTGGCGCTGCCCGTGGACGTGCTGATTCCTGCGGCGCTTGAGAACGCCATCACCGGCGAGAATGCCGCGGCGGTTCGAGCCCGCATCATTTCGGAAGCAGCCAACGGGCCGGTCACTCCGGAAGCCGATCGCATTCTGGAGACTAAGGGCGTGTTCCTGATTCCGGATATTCTCTGCAACGCGGGCGGCGTCACGGTCTCCTACTTCGAATGGGTGCAGGACGAAAACCACCTGTTCTGGGACGAGAACGACGTTAATGCCAAGCTCGAGAAGATCATGGTGCGTTCCTTCAACGACGTGCTGAAGATCCATCTGGAAAAGCGGGTGAACATGCGGTTGGCGGCCAATATGCTGGGCGTCGGACGCGTGGCGGATGCCTGCCGGATCCGCGGGCTGTATCCGTAAGAAGAGGTTCTACCCGGGGCAGGATACCACTCCTGCCCCGGTCAAGACTGCGGCACGCAGGCTGCCGCCGCTCCAATCAATCCCTGTGCCACCAACTCAACACCACGTTCACCAGCCCGAACCCCCCAATCGCAATCCCGGCCACGCGGTTCATCCATCGCGTCGTTCGGTCCGTAACCTTGCCGCGCAGTAGGTTCACACCGCTCGCCAGGATTACCCACCACGCCATTGAGCCGCAGAAAATGCCGCCCACCAGAAATGACGTCTCCCACATCGGCCTCTGCTTGCCCAACCCCAGCATCGCCAGCACCGCCAGGAAAGAGAGTACGGTCGTCGGATTCGTCGCCGTCAGCAAGAATGTGGAAGCGAAGTCGGAATGCGCCGACCCCGTTTCCTTTCCCAACGGCCGTGGCGCCTTGCAGTAATACACCACTCCAATTCCCATCAGCAGCATCCCGCCTACCAGCCGGATCCAGAACTCTTCGCGGATCAGGAAATCAATCACCAGGCTGATCCCGAATGCCGCGCACGCCCCATACACGGTGTCCGCCACCGCCGAACCCAACCCCGAAAAAACGCCCGACTTCCAGCCCTTCTCGATGGTCCGCTGAATGCACAGCACGTTCACCGGCCCCACCGGCGCCGCGATAATCAGTCCCGTAGCCAGGCCGCGGAACGGCAACTCCCAATCCATGGCCTCTAGCTTAGCCCGGAAACCCGGTCCAGCCGTCCCAAACCTTCCGCGCCACTTGCCTCCGTTACCCGTTTCACCCCGTCTCGCGCCCGCGCCGCAACGGTCCAAAGCATCTATGCCAAATCTTGCTACCCTGATCGAATATTTTCTTATGACCGACAAGCTTGCCATTCCCTCCGACGAACTCCGCCGCATCGCCGGCCAGGCGGTCGATTTCCTCGCGGCTTATTACGAAGGCCTCGCCGATCGCCCGGTCCTCGTTCCCACCACGGCCGCCGCCATCCGCCAGAAACTCGACCAGCGCCTGCCCGCCCAGGGCGCCGATTTCGAAGAACTCCTCGCCACCCTGCGCGACGTCATCTCCGAATACGCCCGCCATAACGCCCATCCCCGCTTCTTCGGCTATGTTTCCTCACCCGGTACCGCCATCACCGCCATCGGCGGCCTGCTCTCTGGCGCGCTCAACATCAACGCCACCTGCTGGCGTTCCGCCCCCACCGGCACTGCCCTGGAACACCTGGTCATCGGCTGGCTCAAACAAATGCTCGCCTATCCCGAAGAAGCCGCCGGCCTGCTGACCAGCGGCGGTTCCATGGCCAACTTCGCCGCGCTCGCCGCCGCCCGCACCCGCAAGGCCCCCGTCGACGTGGTGCATGAAGGCATGGCCGCGGTCGCGCAGCGTATGTGCCTCTATGTTTCCGAAGAGGCGCATTTCTCCATTGCCAAAGCCGCCGGTATGCTCGGCATCGGCGAAAATAACGTGCGTGCCGTTCCCACCGACGACGAGTTGCGCATGGATGTGGCCCACCTTTCGCGCCTCATCGAAGCCGATCTCGACGCCGGCCACTTGCCATTCTGCGTCGTTGCCAGCGCCGGCACCACCTCCACCGGCGCCTTCGACCCCATCGGCGACATCGCGGAAGTCGCTCGCCGTCACAACCTCTGGCTGCACGTCGACGCCGCTTATGGAGGCTTCGCCGCCCTCGCGCCCTCTGCCTGGCATCACTTCGAACACATCGCCCAAGCCGATTCCGTCACGCTCGATCCGCACAAGTGGCTGTATCAGCCCGTGGGCTGCGGCTGTGTGCTCTATAAGGATCCAGCCGCCGCGCGCGCCGCGTTTCAGCACGGCGCCGAATATGCCCGCGTCATCGGTCTGGAACAGGGTCTGGAACAGGATGAAGCCTTCGCGTTTTGGGATTATGGCCCGGAGCTCACGCGTCCGTTCCGCGCCCTGGACCTGTGGCTGCTCATCAAGTACGCCGGCATCGAGCGCCTCAGCCAGGCCATTGAAGAGAACATCGCCTGCGCTGAATATTTTCAAGGCCTCGTGAACGTCAGTGACGATTTTGAAATGCTGGCGCCGGTCGGCCTTTCGGTTTTTTGTTTCCGCTATAGGCCGGAATATTTCACCGGCAATCTGGACGCCTTGAATGAACGCATCCTGCTCAAGCTACAGCGTGCTGGAAGCACGTATTTATCGAACGCCAAAATCCGCGGCCGTTTCGCCCTCCGCGGCTGTGTCCTGAACTACCGCACCACCAAACCCGACATGGAGCGCATTCTCGAAGACGTCCGCGCCGTCGCCAACGCCTGCTCCTGCTAAGCTAACCCGCTCCACCGCATTTTGAACCGTCCATCAAAGTTCCGTGCAGTAGAGTTCAGGTGGCGTGGGCGGTTCCGCCCGCGCTCCATATCCGTTTGAATCCGTCGTCGTGGCGCAACCGACGGACCAAAGGTGTTTTCCAACCGCAGTCTTGTTTCAATCCACGCGTAATCGCGCGCCCGGTGATTTCGGAAAGCCCGTTTCAATCCACGTCGCCCCGTGAGGGGCGCGAC
>Ga0182030_10009970_pt1 | contig 19375 bp, 19 predicted proteins | sample 812S3MmetaG_FD_121299 | JGI IMG/M metagenome (GOLD analysis project Ga0182030, IMG submission 121299) | Permafrost microbial communities from Stordalen Mire, Sweden - 812S3M metaG (Illumina Assembly) | ecosystem: Environmental > Terrestrial > Soil > Wetlands > Permafrost | place: Sweden... | reverse complement strand
CTAGCCCCGGGCTAGGTGACCTCGTCGATCCAACCGAGGTAGGCGGGCAGGCCCCGGTCCACCGACAGTAGAAGGATCTCTGGAGTCTCGTACTTGTGCACAGAGACGATGGCCTTCTCGAGCTCGGGGTACAACTCCTGGCGAGTCTTGAGCAACAAGAGCACCTCGCTCTCTTCGGCCACCTCACCCTTCCAGGTGTAGAGGCTGTTGATCGCCAGCAGCTGGACGCAGGCGGCCAACTTTTCGCTCAGGACCTTGTCGGCGATCCGTCGGGCGTCCCCCGGTGACTTCGCTGTGGTCAAGACAACCGCATAAGAAGTCATCTCAAGCACCTCGTTGGTATGCCTTCATGCCATGGTAGATGTATTCAGAATTGTCGTGTTTACCATCAGTGTCGGCGCCAGGGATCGGTCTCGTGATGACCTGCTCGACCCATTCCTGGGATCTGACACAACCGCAGTCGCCGCCATCATAGGAGGCCGATGGTTCCTTGGAGGCGACATCGGTCCTGGTTGCGTCGAGAGGACTCGGCGGCGGCTCGTGTAGCGGGCGGCTGGGCGTACGAACGACGAGGCCGGAGCATGACCGGGAGAGGTACAGATCGCGGATGCGCAGAGGCCTCGTGTCGGTGAGGGAACGCCGATCTCGTCAGACGTCGTAGCCTGCGTGCTTGTAGGGCAACTGTCTGCCAACTGACGAAATGGGTGACCAGCTTTGGGACCGGGGAGACTTCACGCACTCATCGACGGCGTCTTCGCTATCGCCCTGACCCTGCTCGTCTTGGACTTGCCAAAGCCAATGCATTCGACGCAGCTCGTGCGCGATCTGTTGCACCAGTGGCCCTCGTACCTCGCCTACCTCGTGTCGTTCGCGACACTAGGCATCCTCTGGATCGAGAATCACGGAATGATGAGCGCGGTGCGCTCCATCGATAGACGGTTCCTGGAGCGAACGCTGGCCTTCCTGCTGTTCATCTCCGTCATCCCGTGGCCGACCGCGCTTGCCGCGAACTACGCCGACCACGGTTTCCCCGAGGCGCGCGCGGCGGCGATTCTGTACGCGGCGACGATGCTCATGATGGGCCTGTCGTTCGCCTGGGGATGGCGTTATCTCTCGGCGCATCCGGAGCTGGTCGCCGAGCCTGCCCGCTCCGCGTTCCCAGCTGGGACGCGTCGGGCACTCCTCGGCGGTCTCGTCTGCCTCGTGGCCATCGCCGTGGCGTTCCTCAGCCCCATCGCCTCCTTTGCCATCGACGCCATCGTGGCCGCCTACTTCGCAGCCTCCAGGAGCGAGGTCCCAGGGCTGATTGTCCGATCAGCGCCTGCGGAAGGTTCCGGCTAACTCCGCGGACCGCAAGCGACTACATCTCGGCTGCGTGCAACCGAAGGATGCAGCAGGAGAGTCTGCAATACGGCATTTCAACGCCTGTCGAGGTTCTTGCTACCCGAAGAACGCGGAAACCCGGTGATCGAGATCGACTCGAGTCGGCCAGGGGACGTCGCGTGGACCGAAGGCAACCATGTCGAGTTCCTGGCGGAGCGTGCCACGTATTTCGCTCGCCTGGCCGCAGTCATCTCGAGTCTCGTGCCCGATGAGGAAGTGCGCCTTACCGTCGGGCGAGGAGACAGTGACGAATGCGGAGCAGATGACGAGCCGGCGATCGCGACACTCGTGCTGTGCCGACGTAGTCCTGACGTCCGCGGCCTGCCTCGACATTCCCACAGCGGTCGGCTCGCTAAGAATGCCAATGGAGTCGCGAGGAAGGCGAGAAGTTGTCACGAGATCGCATTCCCGCGGCTTGCGGGGAGTCGGGGACAAGGACTTGCTCTCTCGTTTGTCGCAGCGATGAAGATCGGCGGCGCGACCCGGCTGGGTAACTTCCGTCGGGTCGGCCTAGTTAGGTGTGCTCCCTGGATCTAGCCCTGGGTCAGGCGAGGTCGAAATGTGACGGCTGTCTGCGCGGAGGGCGCCCAAGAAGGCGTGTGCCCATGCCTGGACGTCGTGGCGCCTCACTACACGGCGCATGCGGCGCATGCGTGCTGTTCCTTCGTTGGGGTCGAGGTCGACAGCGTGGCGGATGGCCTGTTTTAGGCCATCTAGATCATGGGGATTGACCAGGATGGCATCTCGTAGCTCTTGGGAGGCACCAGCGAACTCGCTGAGCACGAGCGCCCCGGTGTTATCAACCCGGCACGCCACATATTCCTTGGCTACAAGGTTCATGCCGTCTCGTAGTGGTGTGACGAGCATGATATCGGCGGCGAGGTACAAGGCCACCAGTTCGTCGACCTCGACGCTTTGGTACAGGTAGTGGATCGCAGGTCGACCGACTGTCGAGTATGCCCCGTTGATTTCGCCGACAAGCTGTTCGAGGTGTTCGCGCTCGCGACGGTAGTGCGGATCATCCTCACGGCTCGGTATGCCGATCTGGACCAACACCGCCTGCGGCCCAGTCAGCAAACCATCGGCGAACAACTCGCCGATGGCTATGAGCCGCCGGTCGATGCCCTTGGTGTAATCGAGCCGGTCGACGCCCAACATAACGACATCCGGGCTGCCGAGTTCCTCTCTGATCTGACGGGCTCGTCTCTGCACAGCGGGGGCGGAAGCCCGCTTGATCAGTCCTATCGTGTCGACTGATATCGGGAACGCCCCGACCCGGACCTGGCGCCCGTCGTAGTTCAGCACGCTGTCGGTACCCGATGCGCCCACGACTCGTCGAGCGACCCGCGAGAAGTTCGCCGCCGCCCCCTGCACTTGGAACCCCACCAGATCGGCGCCCAAGAGCCCTTCGAGTATCGATCTCCGCCATGGCAGCTGCATGAACAGCTCCTGTGGTGGGAAGGGGATGTGCAAGAAGAAGCCGATGCGCAGATCTGGCCGCAGGGCCCTGAGCATCTTCGGAACCAACTGCAACTGGTAGTCGTGCACCCAGACATTCGCTCCCGGCGCGGCGGCTCCGGCGACAGCACGCGCATAGCGGTCATTGACCGACATGTACGCGTACCACCACTCCCGGTGGAACGTCGGGGTCCGAACGGCGTCGTGATACAGCGGCCAAAGGGTGGCGTTGGAGAACCCGAGGTAGAACTGCTCGAACTCGGCATCGTCGAGAGGTACAGCGCGCAACTCGATTCCCTCGTGTTCAGCCGGAACGGCCATCTCAACACCACCGCCCGGCCAACCGATCCACATACCGGCGCCGCCTGTCAGCACCGGCGTCAGCGCCGAGACAAGTCCACCTGGACTCAAGTCCCAATGCATCTCGCCGTTGTGTTCCACCCGCCGGACTGGCAACCGGTTAGCCACAACGACCAACTGGGCTCCCTCCGGCCCAGTGCTCGTTTCATCGCGACCACTCACCACAGAACCCTACCCGTACGAAACGGGCACGGCTTTGCGAACTCGACCGCTGACGCTTGTCCCCGAGCCGTTGGCCGTAGCTGCGGTGTTGCGTGCCAAGCTTGCTGCCGGGATCCCTGTGTCAGAGCCACGATCGGCAGAGTCCCTGGCTGCCCTCTGGCTGCCAGTCGATCTGTGTCGATCGTCTTGGCTGCCAACGGAGGGCCATGTGAAGCATCCGCCAGGTAGGCAGCCACTCTGCCTGTATCTGTTCAGCGCGCTCGGAGGACCTCGAATCCCCAACCTTCTGATCCGTAGCTAGCCCAGTATCGTCGCTACTTGTGTCAGACCATCCCGCGTCGTTGCATTCTGGCCTGTCAAGACAGCCGTCCAGCGAGTCGTCCGCTACGGCGTGCAACAGCGTGCGACGCTCCGGGACGAATTTGTTGGTTCGAATGTCGGCCCTTTTTCCGACAGGGACAAGCCAGAAGAGGTATGGATGGTTGTCGTGAGTTCGTCAAACCCAGGCTTGTACTACCGTCTTCAGATGTCGAAGCGCCTCTCTCCGGGGCGTTCCTCCCTACGAACCGATGCGAGCTTGTAAATGCGGCGTGCCGTGCCGCCAAAGACGGCATCGGTTTCTTTTCCTACGAGCGGCGTTATGAGATCGCGGGCTAGACCGAGCACCTGGTCATAGCTCGCCACGGCTGTGCAAACCGGCCAGTCGGAACCGAAGAGCAGACGGTTCGGGCCGAACAGCTCGACGACCCGTTCCACGTAGGGACGAACAGCGGTCGGATCCCAATGCTTGCCTGCCTGGGAGACGAGCCCCGAGATCTTGCAGAAGACCGAGTCGCTGCGGGCGAGCTGGCCAATCAAGCTGTTCCAGGGCTCCCAGGCCGAGGCAGCTATCTCCGGCTTGGCCATGTGATCGACGACGAGAGTCGCACCCTCGAGGTGCTCGGCCAGATCTACTGCGGCGGGGAGTTCACGGGTGGACACGAGAAGATCGAAGGCCCCTCCGCTCGCACTCACGGCGCGGACACCGCGTCGCACCTCGTGTCGTCGGAGCCAGTCAGGGTCCGGCTCGTTGGGGACGAGATGGCGGACGCCGACGAGCTTGTCTCCCCCGGGGAGCTCAGATAAGCGCGCCAGGGTCTCCCCAACTCCCGGGTCGGTCAGATCGACCCAGCCGACAACTCCGGCGATGAACTCGCTTGCGCTGGCAAGCGCCAGGAATTCCTCTGTCTCCGCGGGATCGTTCAGAACCTGCACGAGCACCGTGGCCGACACGCCGAGTGGCGTGGCGACCTGCTCGAGTTGACTCAGACCGAACGGTCGGTTGAGCGACGGAAGAGCAAGGAGCCACTCGTGGGGACGCTTGGCGGGGTCCCAGATGTGGTGATGGGAGTCGACGACACCGCCGTTTCCAGGCGAGACATCAGTACTGTGGCCGGAGATCACTGGTCTTCACGCGCCGCGGGCTGCGAAGCTGTGCGGTGAGACGCGCCTGGCGGCAACGCCGGTGAGAGCCCTGCCTCGGCGAGCTCTTCGAACAGCTCCTCGGGAACCGTGAACCGGAAGTGGGCAGCGTTCTCGTGAGCTTCTTGCGCGCTGGCAGCACCGACGACAGCCGCCGTCACGGCCGGATGTGCGAGGACGAACTGCAATGCCGCCGCGGCCAGGGGAACGCCGTAGCGATCGCAAACAGAACGGATGCGGTTCACGTGCTCGACGACCGGACTGGGTGCAGGGAGATAGTCCAGGTGTGCCCCGGCGAGCGGATCGGCGAGGATGCCGCTGCGGTAGACCCCGGCCGCCAGCACCGACACCCCCCGCTTCTCGCACGCGGGGAAGAGCCGGTCTGCCGCCGAAGCGTCGAGGAGCGAATAGCAGCCGGCGATCAAGACGCAGTCGAGCTCTGTCCGTTCGACGAGCCAGGTGAGCACGTCAGCATGGTTCATTGCGATGCCGATTGCGCCGACCACGCCCTCGTTGCGGAGCTCTTCGAGCGCCGGGTAGGACTCGGTGAGCGCCAGCTCGGCGTACGTGTCCGGATCGTGGATCAACGCGACATCAACGCGGTCGCGGCCTAGGCGCTCGAGGCTCGCCGCCAGGGATCTTCGCACACCGTCTTTCGTGTAGTCGTCCACGAGCCTTCGACTGGGTACTCCGTAGAAGAGGTCCCCACCCTGGACCCCGTCGTCGGCGTCGACGAGCAAATGGCCGACCTTTGTCGAGACCACCGCATCGCCGACCGCTTCATCGGCCAGGAAGGCGCCGAGACGCTCTTCCGACAGTCCGACCCCGTACTGGGGGGCGGTGTCAAAGGCGCGAACCCCCTCGTTCCAGGAGGTCTCGAGAACCGCTTCGGCCCGCCTCTCGTCGACGGGGGCGTACATTCCGGCCAAGGGCGCGCAGCCCAGCATCAACCGTGTCACAGAGACGTCGCTACAGCCGAGACGGACCCGCTCGATGCCACCAGGCGCTGTGGGGATGTCGGTCAACTTCTCGTCCGTAGCCGGCGGATCGGACTCGAAGGCCTGCAGTTCGCCCGGAGGGAAAGCGGAGCTAGATCCGAAGGAGATACCAGGCCCGATCCGATGACCGAGGTGCCCCTGCCAACCGGCCGACTAGCCATCTTTCACAGGCCCTGGGCGCTGGGCGCGCCGGCCTTGCGCTCAAGCCAGGACCCCAAGATGTGTTCCCGCATCACCTTGGCTGCACCGTCCGGGTCGCGTCCGGCCAGTCGCTCGTATATGGCGACGTGACCTCGATGGCTCATCATCATGTGGCCGGCGCTTACGCCAGTGCCGCGGTAGCGGACGTTCATGCGCGCCCGAGGGTGGATCGAGCGGATGATCGATCGCCAGAGACGGTTGCCTGAGCCTCGAAGGATCAGGTCGTGGTACGCGCCTTCAGCCTGCTGGTACTGCTCCGGCTGGTCCAGGAGCTTCTCGAGGTCCGTTAGGGCGTCGCGCAGTTCGCTCAGCTGTGCATCGGTCATAATCTCTGCCGCTCGGCGTGCCATCTGGCACTCGAGCCCGACACGCACGTCGACCACGTCGTCAAGGATCTCGAAGGTGTCGGCGTAGCGCATCGCGGCGTCGAGTACCAGCGGGTCGAGCAGGTCCCACTGCTCGGTCGGCCCAACTGTCGTACCTTGGCCCTGCTTGACTCGCACGAGCCCTTTCGCCTCGAGCAGCTTCAAGGCCTCCCGAATGACGGTACGGCTGACGCCGAAGACCTCACACAGCGTGGACTCGGTCGGGAGCGACGACTCAGGAAGGAGCTCGCCGCCCACGATCTTGTCGACCATGGTCAATAGCACGGCGGTCGCGAGGCGAGCGGGTCTGCGCGGAACAGCCCCTGCCAGGATGCTTTCGAAGCTCTTCATGGGAGGTTGTTCCGCCAGGGTCACCTCTGGCTCACCTCCTGTTGGTGGCAGTGACAGCCAGCCGTGAATTTGATCATACGTAGTATGTTAATCCAACCGATCGAGCGGGGGTGACGGGGTTCCTCCGCGGCGGAGAGCGAGAGCCGACGGAAGCCCCGAGTAGCTCGGAGACACGGATGCCCAAGCTCGCGACGCCAACGCGCAGTGGGCCGAAATCAATAGTTGAGCTGGACCTTCATCTCGCGGAGGCTAGACCGCCCACCGCGAGGCGCGGACCACTGGGAGCAGCTGGTTCGTCACCGCACGGGCTGAGGCGCCCTGGCCAAAGAGGCGTGCTTGCACGCTCCTAATAGGTATGACATCATAAGCCAGTCGTCATAGGAGTGATGTCAATGGCACGGGTGCGCATTACTCACGTCGAGAGCTTCAAGGTGTTCGCACCGGGCGCCCGGCCTAATTTCGCGTGGCGTGAGGGACTTCGAGGCGGCCCCGCAGACGGACTCGTCGCCGTGCTGCGCCTTCACACCGATGAGGGCATCGCCGGCGTCGCCGTCGCGCAGAACCGCGCCAGCGCCGTCGTCCTCGAGGACTTGGTCGGGCGTCTGCTTCGCGAAGAGCTTGTCGGGACCGATCCGCTCGAGCGTGAGCGGATATGGCACCGGATGTGGGAACTCGACAGGACAGAGGAGTTTCCGATCTGGCTGATCGGTCTTGTGGACAGCGCGTTGTGGGACCTCGCCGGGCGCCTCTACGGCGCACCGACCTGGGAGTTGCTAGGCGGCTTTCGACGCGATATCCCCGCTTATGCCTCGACGTCGACCTTTGCCTCCCTCGGCGAGTACCTCGAGGTGGTGACGCAGTGCATAGAGCTCGGCTACCCGGCGATCAAGCTCCACGCCTGGGGCGACGCCCGGCGCGACGCCGCCCTGTGCACAGCGGTCCGCGAGCATGTCGGCGCGGGCTTCCCGCTCATGTACGACGGCTCGGCCGCCTTCGATCTCGCGGATGCCGTCTACGTCGGAGACGCACTCTCTGAGGCCCACTACCTCTGGTACGAGGAGCCGATGCGCGAATTCAACGTCACGGCCTACAAGTGGCTTGTTGATCGCGTGCGCGTCCCCCTGAACGTTGCCGAGACCTCTGACGGCGTCCACATGAACACCGCCGATTTCATCGCGAGCGGATGCGCCACGTTCGTCCGTACGAGCACCGAGCTGCGCGGCGGGTTTACCGGGGCGATGCGGATCGCCCATCTAGCCGACGCTTTCCGGCTCCGCGCGGAACCCCATGGGAACACCGTTTACGCGAGGCACCTCTGCATGGCGATCCCGAATTGCTCGTACTACGAGTCTCTCGTCACCACCAACCCGGTCCATCGCGAGTTCGGGGTCGACGAGAACGGCATGGTCAAAGCACCGACGGCTCCGGGAGTTGGCCTTCCCGTGGGCCCCGAGTACCCCAAAGAACTCGAGAGCTACGTCGTGGATCTGGCCGGGGATCCGCTCTCGTGTGACACCAGTATCCGGCACAGCGCAGCGTCATAGGTCCCTCAAACACAAGGCAAGCCACCTACCACAAGAGAGGAAGGCAAACACAAAGACCTCACTCGGTACGGGGAAGATCCCGTCACACACTCACCAGCCGCGGGATTTGAACGGCAGTGGCCATTCTTACCGCCGCCAGCATCGGCTGTGCTTCCGTCGCCATCGGAGCAGCAGCTGCGGCGCCTAGCACCGATTACCCGCCCCAGCTCGCCGAATACGTGGCCGAGCCGTGACGAAGGGAGCAGTTGCAGTTTGAACCGAAAGCAAGCATCACAAGACGGAAGGAGTTGAGCCTACAACCATGAAGTCATTTTTCAATCTCAAATCCTGGCGAGGTCGCTCGCTACGGAGCCGCGTCGCGTTCGCCGCGGTTGTGGTCACGGGCCTGGCACTCGCAGCGCCTGGGGCTTCGACAGCAACAACGATGTCTTCGAAGAAGCCGCTAATTGTCTGGATCGACACGTCGCGCATTCCCTACGAGCAGGCGTACATGAAGGCCAATCCTGGTGCCAACATCAAGTGGGTTATCTACAACGGCAACGAGAACGGCACCGGCGTGCTGCAGTCGAAGTTCGCGCTGTGGAACCGCATCGGCTGGCCATCGGTCGCGCCGGACGTGATGTTCGACTCGCAGAACTACGACGCGGTCCAGCTCGGTACAGCGCCGTACAACGACCTGCTCAGCCTGTCAAAGTACGTCCCGGCGAGCGTTCTCAAGGGCTATGCGGGCCACAGCATGAGCGCCTGCACAACCCCCTCGGGCAAGATCGTCTGCCTGCGCAATGACACGGCCGCGGACGTGCTCTGGGTCAACCAGGGTTTGTACACGAAGTTCTTTGGCAAAGCGCCAGTTCCGACGACCTGGTCAGGGATCGTCGCAGACGGACAAATGCTCAAGAAGGGCCACCCCGGCTACACGGTCGGGGACATCGGCGACGAGTTCGATGACGACTTCATCTACTGGGGCAACGGGTGTCCGCTCGACCAGGTCGTAGGCGCGAACACGGTCGAGATCGACCCGACCAACCTCGCCTGCACGAAGATCAATAACCTGCTCGACAACTCAGGGCTCGAGGGCAACGCCATCTCCACCACCTACGTCTTTGCAGCCGGAGGCTTCCCCGCCGCCAAGGTCGTCATGATGGTCGGGCCGCTGTGGTACGGAACCGCCGTGTTCGAGAACGGCAAGAAGGCGCCGGACGGCGTGCCGAACGGTACGATGGCTGCCTATCCGCCGCCGCTGTCAGTCCCCGGCAAGCCGATCACCGGCGCCCTCGGCGGCGGTTTGTGGCTCGTGTCGAGCCACTCCAGCCAGCCGGCTGCTGCGGCCGCGCTCGCCGAGTTCATGTCGACAAGCCCGAAGGTTCAAGCCGTTGGTGTCGACGCGGGCCTGCCCGACTACACGCCGGACCAGGCCGCCTATGTCGGCTCGTTCGGCTCCGTCTTCGCCAACCCGGTCGTCTCTGGGAAAGCATGGGAAACCGCCGCGGCCGAGGTCTGGAACGGTTGGGGCCCCACTCCGTGGAGCACCGACGCAGCCTGGGCCTCGACGGTGGTGCCGGGCGTGACCGCCACCCCGCCGAGCACACTTGGAAAGCAGATGAACTCGTTCGCCTTGGCTCTGGCGAACGACGCCAGGCTGGCCGGCTGGACCGTCAAGAGCACCAGCAAGTGCATCAACTCCTTTGGCGGCTCGGGCTGCTAGTAGGAATTCGCGAAGCGCAACATGACTGACCCTCTGGTCACGGTTGCCCCCGGCGAGCACGCAAGCGCTCGTCGGGGGCGGCGCTCCCGATGGCGCCGAGAGCGCCCACCGGCCGGCGGCTCACGTACCGCGGGCTACTTCTTCGTCGCCCTCTACGTAGCGATGCTCTTGTGTCTCGGCGTCGCTCCCACGGTCTATGCGATTTCACTCGCGCTCAGGACCTCTCACGGCCTTGGTGTCGGGAACTTCGTCGACAGCTATCACCTGCCTGAGTTCATGCCCGCTTTCAAACACGTGCTGTTGTTCGAAGCCATCTGGCTGGTCAGTCAATCGGTGCTCGTCGTGTCGCTGGCGCTTATGGTCCACAACCTGTCGCGGCGAGTCAGCGCGACCTTTCGTTTCATCTTCTATCTCCCGGGAGCTATGGCGGGAGCGGCAAGCGTGGTCATCTGGTTGTTCATGTTCACCCCAACCACAAGTCCTTTTGCCTTCATCGAGCACGCGCTTCATTACACACTTCTGGCAAACACGGTCACGCCAGCCAATCTCCCCGTGCTCTTCGCGATCATGGCGTTCTGGACAGGCGCTGGGGGATGGATCGTCGTCATGCACGGCGCGCTGAACAACGTTCCCACCGAGCTGATCGAGGCTGCCGAGATAGATGGTTCGAACGTGTTTCAGACCGCCCTGCGAATCAAGCTCCCGCTCATTCGGAAGTGGGTCGTTTACATGCTCGTGCTCTCGTTCGCGTCCGGCACGCAGCTGTTCGTGGAGCCGCAGATTCTTGGCATCGCGACCGGGGGCGAAGTCCCCCCGCAGTGGTCTCCCAATCAGCTTGCCTACTACCTCGCCTTCGAGCTCGACCGCTTCAACGAAGCCGCGGCGATCTCGGTCGACCTTCTCGTGTTCGGCTTGCTCGTCGCAGTGCTGATCGTCTGGCGCGGCAAACTCTTTGAGGTCCAGTGATGCTCGCGCGACACTACGCCTACCGCATCATCGCAATCCTCATCTTGCTCGTGTTCGCCGCATTCTTTTTCGGGCCAATCATCTGGCTGCTCCTGGCGCCGACCAAGACCGATAGCCAGATCATCAATCAGACACCGCTCGCGTTCGGCAGCTTCGGAACATTTGGCCACACGTTCCACCAACTCATCAGCTACGAGGGCGACCTCGTCTTGACCTGGCTCAAGAACTCCGCCATCTACTCTTTTGGCGGTACCGCGCTCGCAGTACTGGCTGCAATTCCGGCCGGATACGGCCTGGCGCTGACGCACTTCGTCGGGCGCCGCGCGCTGCTCGCGATCACGCTCGTCGTGATGATCGTGCCGGCGACCGCGCTCGTCCTGCCGCTGTTTCTCGAGGCCAATACCGTGCACTTGGTCGGCACGGTCTGGTCGCTCATCTTGCCGTTCGGGTTCTTCCCGTTTGGTGTCTATCTCGCTTACATCTACTTCTCAACGACTATTCCGAAGGATCTGATCGGGGCGGCGCGGATTGACGGCGCCGGCGAATGGGGCGTGTTCCGGCGTATTGCCTTGCCGCTCGCGACGCCGATCGTGGCGCTTGTCGCCTTCTTTTCGTTCGTCGCGAACTGGAACAACTACTACCTTCCGTTTGTGATGACCTATGACAACTCGCAGTACCCGCTGCAGGTGGGCCTACCGATCCTGCTGGGCAGCTCGCCGTCGATAAACCCGGTCGCGGCGACTGGCGGACAAGCGGTCATCTATCGGCCCGAGATGGCGATGGCGACGATCATCGCAATCGCACCCGTACTGCTCGTGTTCCTGTTCGCGCAGCGGACCCTTGTGGCCGGCATGCTCGCTGGATCGACAAAGGAATAGGTGGCGGAGGCGACAGTTGGCTCGACCGGACCAATTTCTTCCTGCGCTACGTGATGTTCTAAAGCGATCGCCAGTACCCGCTCCCGGTCAGCCTGCAGTACCTCCTGGGAAGTACAGCCGCGTTCAACCCGTCGCTCGGTGGCGGCGTGAACCCGGTGCTCCGGCCGGAGCTGGCGACGGCCACCTTCGTGCCGATCGCGCCGGTCTTCATCGTTTTCCTCTTTGCCCACGTGCGTTGGTCACCGGCATGCTTGTTGGTAGTACGAAGGGTAACGCAACGCAGTTTCGGCTCCGGCATGCCTACCAATAGGAGGTTGTTTCGTGCGAGTCGTCTTCATCGGAGCCGGCAGTGTCGTGTTCACGAGGAATCTCACGCGGGACATCCTCACCTTCCCGGAGCTTCGAGACGCCGAGATCGTGCTCATGGACATCGACGCCGACCGACTCTCGCGTGCCGAGAAGCTCGTGAGCCGCATGGCCGAGACGGCCGGGTCCTCTGTGCGGGTCATCGCCATGACCGATCGCCGCCAGGCCCTCAAAGATGCCGACTACGTGGTCGTCACGATCCAGGTGGGCGGCAACGCCCAGTGGGAGGCCGACATAGCTATCCCGGAGCGCCACGGGGTGGGCCAGTGCGTTGGCGACACCATCGGTCCCGGCGGGATCTTCCGCGGCCTTAGGCATCTGGCGGTCTTCGACGGGCTCATAGAGGACATCGCCGAGCTGTGCCCGAGGGCGCTTATCTTGCAGTACTCGAACCCGATGGCCATCTTGACCTGGCGCACGGCGCTTTCGAGACTGCGGGTAGTGGGCCTTTGCCACTCCGTCCAGGGCACGGCGCGGCTACTCGCCGGGTACTGCGAGGTCCCCTACGAGGAGCTCAGCTACTGGGTGGCGGGGATCAACCACCAGGCCTGGTTCCTCACCCTCGAGCACGATGGCCAGGACCTCTACCCCCGCCTGCGCTCACACCTCGACACCCCCGAGACGCTCGCCTTGGAGCCGGTGAGATTCGAGCTTATGCGCCGCTTCGGCTACTTCGTGACCGAGTCGAGCGGGCATGCCTCCGAGTACCTGCCCTACTTCCGCAAGCGGCCCGACCTTCTCGCCTCCCTCGTCGAGACCTTCGAGTCGGCCGGGTCCGACTACTCGGCGTGGCTCGGCTATGGCCAGACGGGCGGCTGCGTCGCCGGCATGCGACGCGGCGAGCCGGCCTACGAACAGGAGGTTGCCCGCCAGATCGCCGGCACCGAGCCGGTCGAGATGCGGCGTTCGGACGAGTACGGCGGCCGAATCATCCACTCCGCGGAAACCGGTACGCCCCTTCGCATCAACGCCAACGTGCCCAACGCGGACCTCGTCACCAACCTGCCCACCGGGGCGTGCGTCGAGGTCCCCTGTCTCGTGGACAACGCCGGCGTCCACCCTTGTGTCGTGGGGGCCCTCCCCCCACAGCTCGCCTCGTTGAACCGGAGCAATATCGCCGTGCAGGAGCTTGTCGTCAAGGGCCACCTCGAGCGGGACCGGGAGGCCATCTACCAGGCCATGGCCCTCGATCCGCTCACCGCTGCCGTCTGTTCCCTGGACGAGATATGGAAGTTGACCGACGACATGTTCACGGCGAACGAGCACTGGTTGACCCAGTTCTCTTAGGCGGCGCCGAATGTCAGTGAGAGTGTTCGAGACCACCTTCGGTCCATGGATAAAGGGGCCATTCGCAATCGGAGGGAAAGGCAGAGAAGGATTAGTAGCCTCGAAAAGGCCTGGCGAGAAAGAAGCGCCGGTTGAACTAGGACGTAATGGCGAGGCAGTGCTCGGCGGGCTCGGAGCGGGAGCACCCAAAGCTCCATTTCAACGGCGATACCTAGAGAGGTAGCAGAATGGTCGATGGCACCCGAGTGACACTTGAGTACGCCGCGGGCCACGAGCGCTTGCGCTTGGAGGCTTGGGGAGAGGACTCGATAAGAGTGCGTGCCAGTCAAGCCCAGATCGCGGAGGAGCTCCCAGGCGCGCTTGCCGCGACTTGCCCGGCTCCATCAGCCGACGCGACCGGTGATCGGAATACCCTCGTCAACGGAAAGCTGAGGGCTCAGATCTCCTCCGACGGGTTGGTCAGCTTCTGGCGTTCCGACGACGGCCGGGAACTACTGTCCGAGCAGAAGGCGCACTTTTGGTGGCCAGGTCCCAGGCTGCATCTCGCGAACGGCAATGGGCACTACCGCATAGAGCAACGCTTCAAAGCGTACGACGGAGAAAAGCTTTACGGTCTTGGTCAACATCTCCACGGTGAGTTCAATCAAAAGGGACTCGTTATGGACCTCGTCCAGCGAAATGCAGAGGTTTCGATTCCCTTCATGGTCTCGAACAGGGGCTACGGGTTCCTTTGGAATTCCCCCGCTGTGGGGCGGGTTGAGCTCGCCAACAATGGGACTCGTTGGGTGTCCGATAGCGCGCGCCAAATAGACTACTGGGTGACCGCCGGCGACAAGCCGGCGGATCTCCTCTCGCACTACGCGGATGCCACCGGGCACGCTCCCGACCTACCTTCTTGGGCAAGCGGCTTCTGGCAGAGCAAGCTCCGCTACCGGACCCAGGAGGAGCTCCTAGGCGTCGCCCGGGAGTACCACCGCAGAGGAGTCCCTTTGGCAGTGATCGTGAGTGACTTCTTCCATTGGGAGCATCTGGGTGACTGGAGTTTCGACCCCAGCGAGTGGCCCGACCCGGTTGCAATGGTGAGCGAACTCAAGTCTATGGGCACCGAGCTAATGGTGTCAGTCTGGCCATGTGCCAGCCCGCTTTCGGTCAACTATCAGCCGATGTTGGAAAGTGGCTTCTTGATCGCAAGCGAGCAGAGTCCACCAGTGCACTCGACCTGGCCGGAACGAGGCATGAACGCCTGGATCGGAATTTCCTTCTACGACTCCACCAATCCCGCCGCCCGCGATTACATCTGGGAGCAGGTGCAGAAGAACTATCACAACGCGGGTATCCGAGTCTTCTGGCTAGATGCCTGCGAACCTGAGATGAAACCTGGCTACCCCGCAGGCCTGAGGTTCGCAGCGGGGCCTGGGCTTGAGGTTGCAAACCTTTATCCACGAGAGCACGCGCGCGGCTTCTACGAAGGCATGCTTCGCTGCGGCGAGGAAGAGGTACTCCTGCTATGCCGGTCCGGGTGGGCAGGCAGCCAACGTTATGGCGCGGCGATCTGGTCGGGCGACACTCCGTCGACCTTCGAGTCACTCCGAGTGCAGGTACGCGCGGGACTCAATATGGCCATGAGTGGCATTCCGTGGTGGACGGCGGACATCGGTGGATTCTTCAAGGGCGATCCAGACGACCCGGAATACAGGGAGCTTCTGGTCCGCTGGTTCGAGTACGGGGCTTTCTGCCCGCTGTTCCGCCTTCATGGGGATCGCCTTCCCAACGCTGCGATGGGCACGGACATGACAGGTGGTCCGAACGAGATCTGGTCGTTCGGTGAGGAAGCTTGCTCGATCCTCACGAGCTATATCTTCCTCCGCGAGCGGCTAAGGCCTTACTTGCATGCTCAGGCAAGGGAGGCAAGCCGGACTGGCATACCCGTCATGCGGCCATTGCTCCTCGAGTTCCCACAGGACAAGAGGTGCTGGGATGTGGACGACGAGTTCATGTTCGGCCCAGACCTGCTGGTAGCTCCGGTGCTCGAGCAGCATGCGAGCGGGCGGTCGTTGTACCTGCCTGCTGGGACGGAATGGACAGATGCCTGGACAGGAGCGCGCGAGCCCGGCGGCGCGGTGGTGACCGCAAGTGCTCCGCTGGAGCGAATCCCTCTGTTCCTCCGAGGCGGGGCTCAGCTCGATATCGCTCTGTTTGTCAACGGTAATTGAGGAACGCGCACTGGCGGCCACGAGAGCTGCGCGGTGACGGCCAGGAAGGTCGCGCACTGACGGCCAGCGGTTCTGCCGTTCAGTTCAGAAGGTTGGGACTCGAGTTCCTCGCCAAGTTGGCCGAGAGTTTGCACGGAGCGTCATTCGTGCTACTGCGACACCGAGCGAGAGTGCCCAAGTCGCCGTCGTCGAACCACTTAGCGTCGCCTACGACCGGCTGAAAGAGTATTGATATGACGTCTGATGACCAAATGGGTGACCAGGGCAGGTCGACCTGCAGGCTCTGGCATGAAACGTAAGTCACCTACGCGACCGCGCAAGTCGGGCTACCTGTTCATCGCTCCGTATGTCGTGCTGCTCGTGGCCATCGGAATTTATCCGGCGGGCTACGTGGTCCATCTGGCGCTGACGTCGCTGACGGGCCACTTCACTTGGCTTGGCAACTTCATCGACTCCACCCACAACTCCGAGTTCGTGCCGGCATTCGAGAACATCATCAAATTCTTGGGGATCTGGCTCACCGCGCTCGTCGTCTTCGTCGTCAGCCTGTCGCTGATGCTGCATTCATTGAATGAGCGCGTTGGCGCTGCTTTTCGCTTCGTGCTTTACCTTCCGGCAGCGCTTGCCGGCTCGGCAAGCGTGATGCTCTGGCTGTTCATGCTGCAACCGGGCAAGAGTCCGTGGGGCTTCGTGTTGAGCTGGCTCGGCTACCACACGCTCGGCGACTCGCTCGCGCCAGCCCACCTCCCGGTGATCTTCGCACTGATCGCGTTCTGGAGCGGTGCCGGGAGCTGGATCGTCGTCATGCACGGAGCTCTCGCGACAATTCCCGAAGAGGTACTCGAGAGCGCGAGGCTCGACGGCGCAGGAGCATGGCGCACCGCGGTCAACATCAAGCTGCCTTTGATCAAGAAATGGATCGCCTACATGGTGATCGGCGCGTTCGCCGCCGGGTCGCAGCTGTTCGCCGAACCGCAGCTGATTAGTGAGGCTACGGGCGGGATCGCGAATCAGGCCTGGTCGCCTAACCAGCTCGCTATCTTTCTTGCGTTCCATTACGACTACTTCAACTACGCGGCTGCGATCTCTGTCGACTTGCTCGTGGTCGCCGTGATCTGCGCGGCCGTCGTCCTGTTGCGCACCGGCTTGTTCGACGTTGGCCACTGATGCGCTCTCATGCGAATTCGGCCGCGCGACCGGCTTCGACGGGCCAGGTTGTTATGTACGTCCTACTCACACTCTTTGCGGCGTTCTTTGTTGTGCCAATCATCTGGCTCGTCTTCGAGGCGATCGGCGTCCACCTAGGACTGATCGCCGGCAACCTAGGAATTTGGCTGTTCAACTCGGTGCTCTACTCTGCGGCGGGGGCTGCGATCGCCATCACAGCATGCATTCCCGCCGGTTACGCCATTGCGACGCACGAGTTTCCTGGTCGACGTGCGCTCTTGATCCTCACGATGCTCGTAATGCTGATCCCGACCAGCGCGCTCGTGTTGCCGCTCTTCCTCGAGGCAAACGAGGTGCATCAGCTGACGAGCCCGCTCGCGGTCATCGTGCCTTACGGCCTGTTCCCGTTCGGCGTCTACCTGTCCTACCTGTACTTCCACACCGAGCGCTTCAGTGTCCTGTTTCAGACGGCCCGCTCGGACGGTTGCAACGAATGGCAGGTGTTTCGACACATTGCCGTTCCTCTTTCAAAGCCAGTCGCAGCGCTGATCGTGTTTCTCAACATTGTCGCGAGCTGGACAAACTTCTTCCTGCCGTGGGTCATGTACTGGTCGACCAATACAACCGACCGCTACCCTTTGCCGCTTGGCATCGCCCTTCAGCTGTTCAGCGGCGAGACGTCCGGGGAGTACCTCGGTGTGGTCCAGCTGCACACGAGCTGGCCACCGAGCGCGATCGCGTTCTTGCTCTTGGCGACGATCGCCCCCGTTGTCGTCGTCTTCATCCTCGCGCGACGGTGGATCGGGTCTGGTCACTTCCAGGGCGTGTTCCGCTAAACCTCACGGCGGTGGCTCCCGTCAGCTGCATGGTCATTGACGAAGAAGCGAACTACTGAGCATCGGAGGTGTACCAGCGAAAGGTCAGTCTCAACATCGACAGGCCAGGTAGACGTGCACATTTTGTGGGCGGTTCGCTGCAAGGAAGCCAAGCTGGCAAAGCCAGTATTCGGTGTCACCGAGATCGGCCGTCCATGTTCTCTGCGCGAAATATGGCAGCTAACCGATGACATCTTCGCGGCCAACGAGCGCTGGTTGACGCAGTTCTCTTAGGCGGCCGGTCAAGCGTGTGTGCATGTGGGTGAACCAGTGCGAGGTCGGACGACAGGTCGACCAGTTCTCCTGGGGCCTCTGTCGGCAGCGGCGCTTCCCCGGTGCTACAGGCTGCGGCGCATCCAGACAGACTCCTCAACCGCGAATCCGTGTCTGGAGTAGAAGGCGCGCACGCGGGCGTTGTGCGTTTCGGTTTCAAGGAAGACAGCCGATGCCCCCGAAACCCGCGCACCTTCGAGTGCCGTCTCAAGCAGGATGCCACCGAGACCTTGCGACTGTTCGGCGATGAAGATCTCGTCGACGAGGCACTCCCGGCCGCCAGATTCGAGTGAATAGCCCCATGTGACAATCGCGTAGCCGACGAGCGCGGACTTGAGCTCAACTACCCAGATCTGGCCGAATGTGTCCCCGGCTAGCAAGGGCTGAAGGGCGCTGACGACACGATTCTCGTCGTAGCAGTGATGATCGACCGCGTAGAAGGCCTCGACCAGTGGTATCAGCGCATCGAGGTCTTCGGACGTGGCTCTGCGGAGCACCGGACGAGGCTACTTGGTGTGCGCACCAAGGTGCCTGCCTATGGGCCATGGGGACGCAGACGGCGGCCCTCGAGAAGCTGAGTGAGTGAGACCTCTTTCGTCCACGGCTCCCCACCCCTCCGGCTCCCAACCCAACGCGGTCACCGTGCTCCAGGCGCGCCTTATACGCGGCTCAAACCGAGAATATTCTCGCTCGTTACTGCCAGCGCGTAACGGACCATAGGGCCTTGAGCTTGGCACCCGCCTGCTTGTTGGAGCCGTGCCTCCAGCTAACCGGCCGGAGGTGGGACGGGAGATGGGAACCGTCGACTGGATGCAGTTGGTCTGTCGTGAGCGTCCTGGAGAGCGTGTCGCTGACGCCGAAGCGTCGGACGGCGAACATCGTGCTGCTTGAAAGGAGGTTCTGATCGGCACGTCGCGCAATGGGTCGGTTCCGCGAAAGGGGATCTATTTACCCTCGAACTCGATGCAAAGCGCGGCGAACGCGCCACCGATTCTCGCGGCACGGGCCGAGAACCATCTGTGCCAACTGCGCGCCGTCGCACCTAGGACATCTGCGCGCCGGTGCCGGCCGGACACGCCGGGGGTCGTCGCCCACTTCCTCAGGGACACAGTGGCATCTGCGGCGTCTCGGCCATTTCGCTGGCTCGTCGCCCGGTCAGGCCAATCCGAAACATTTGCCGAATCTCCACGACTATCTCGCCTGCCGTCGACCGCCATCACAGTCGATGGCGGTCGACTCAGCAGAGGATCAGGGTCGATTACTGCGGAGGCGTGAGGGTCCCGTCGGTGATTTCCTTAATCAACTTCTCGCCCTCGGCCTTGATCCGGGCGGGAAGGCGGTAACCCGAGTTGAAATCTATTG
>Ga0182030_10009969_pt1 | contig 19376 bp, 29 predicted proteins | sample 812S3MmetaG_FD_121299 | JGI IMG/M metagenome (GOLD analysis project Ga0182030, IMG submission 121299) | Permafrost microbial communities from Stordalen Mire, Sweden - 812S3M metaG (Illumina Assembly) | ecosystem: Environmental > Terrestrial > Soil > Wetlands > Permafrost | place: Sweden... | reverse complement strand
GGATACGGAACCAATAGGTGGGCGAATAGTCGCGCTGCATCTGCTGCTGCATGGCTTCGTAGAGCTCGCGATTCCAGGCGGGGTTGGAGGCGAAGAACATGCGCGCCACGGTCGCCTTGTCGCTGGGAATGCCGCGGGCGCGCCGCGTGATGTCCTGCATCATGCCGACACAACCCTGGCCGCAGTGGTAGGCGAATATAGCCCAATCCTGGCCGCCGAACTTGCGCTCCATGCCGGCCAGATAGTGCGCCGCCGCCGGGATGGCGCGCTCCGGCAGCATGCGTTCGTCGCGGACCAGGACTTTGTACGGTGTTTTATGGGTGACGGTGCGGTAAGTTGCCTTACCTTTTCCCTTGGCTTTTACGGGAACCTTATCGCGCGTCGTCTTATATCGCGTGGCATAAGTTACTTTGAGGCCCATGCTGACGGCCGTAGCGGCGGAGACTTGCATGATGCCTTTGGGTCCGGTGACGCTCTGCGCTTTGGGGTCGCCCCAACTCTCCAGATAGCAGATGGCCTCGATTACCGAGGCCGGCATACCGCTGGCGGCAGCCGAAGAACGGAACAGAGCCTGCAATTTGGCATTTCCGGTGACGCGTTTCGCGCCCGGCAGCGCCTGCGCCTCGCGCATGATGATGAACGTCTGCGATTCGATCATCCGCTCGGTGCGAATCTCCAACAGCCCGTCGGAAATATCGTCGCGGGAGACGCCGATGCCGCTGACGCGCTGGGTGGGAGTGAAGCGATCCGCTCCGCCCGCATGCACCAGCGGTAGAAGCGCCAGCAGGAAGACGTTGGGGAATTTCATCTCGTTGTTAGAACCAGTGTAGCGTCAAGCGCGCATGCCATGGCTACCTTCTGCCTGTTAGACGTGCGCGGCAGGGGTAACGGTACGCACGCGGACGGCGAGCTTACTTGTTCTTAGCGCCGGGAGTCCACACCGTGAGGGTTCTGCCGTCCCCCGGAGTACTGGCGATTATACCTGGTCTACGCTACCATCCCGTCTGCTGCATGCGGCGGAGAATCTCCGCGCTGTAAGCGTTCATGCGGGCGGGCTTGCGGCGCAATGGGGAGGGAATGACGGCAGCCAGGCGCGCCGCCTGATCGCGATTCACGCGGGCCGCCGGAAGGCCGTACCAATTGCGCGCCGCGGCCTCCGCGCCGTAGACACCGGGGCCCCATTCGATCACGTTCAGATACAGCTCCAAAATGCGCTTCTTGGGCAGTATCCACTCCGCCATTGGGGCCAGGGTGAACTCCACGGCTTTGCGCAGCACGCTGCGGCTGGTGGTGAAGAACAGGTTCTTGACCAATTGCTGGGTGATGGTGGAACCGCCGCGGCCCAGCCGTCCGTCTTCCACGTCCTGGTCCACCACCTTCTGCACCTCCTTCCAATCGATGCCGTGGTGCTGGAAGAAACGGCCATCCTCGGCCGAGATGACGGCGTGCTGCAGGTCGCCCGCGATGCGGCCTAGCGGCACCCACTGCTGGCGCCTGGTGTAGGGCTTGCGGCGGGCCCAGGCCTCGATGCGGCGCTGGGCTTGCACCATGGTGAGGGGCGGACGGACCCAGCGGAGCGCCACCAACGCGGCCAGGCTGCCGAGATAGAATGCCGCAACGAGCACCGCCGCCCAAATCAGGATGGCGCGCAACCATCTGCCTGACCAACCGCGTTTGCGTTTCCCGCTCGTCCGCACGATACGATGGTAACAACACCGGAAAGATGACCCGATTAGATCGCTTTCTCGCGTACTCGGAATCGCGGCGCCTCACCGTATGTGCGATCGCCGGCGTTTTGACCGCCGGCATCGCCTGGGCGGATGCGCAACTCCCGGACACCTCGATCGGCTTCCTCTACCTGTTTCCGGTGCTCGTGGCCGCGCCCGCGCTCAACACCTGGCAGATTCTTCTGATGGCGGTGTTCTGCGGATTTCTGCGCGAGTCCTTCGACCCCCTGAGGTTCGCGCGAGGCGCGAGCGAACGCGTCCTGGTGGTGACCGCGGGCTACGCCATGACCGGGTTTTTTGTGACCGCGCTGAACCAGCGGCGGCGTAATCTGGCAGACTATCTGGCGGAACGCGAGCGGCAGATCCGCCTGCGGCAGGAGGCGGAGCAGCAGGTGCGGATCCTGATCGAGACCAGCCCGCTGGCCATCCTCACGCTGGATCACACGGGCCGGGTGGCCCTGGCCAACGAATCGGCGCGCGAGTTGTTGGGGTTTGAAGGCGAATCGCTGCAAGGCAGCGATGTGGCGCCCTACCTGCCGATTCTATACCGCATGCTGAAGAGCCCGCGCGCGGCCTCCAACTTGCGCACCAATGTGGAATGCAAGGCGCAGCGGCGCAATGGCGAAGTTTTCCTGGCCCACGTATGGCTCTCCACCTACCACACATCGCAGGGACCGGGGCTGGCGGCCGTGGTTTGGGACGCCAGCGAGAATCTGCGCGACCGCGAAGGTTCGGGCTTCGATTCGATGATGGCCACATCGCGCGTGCTGGTGGGCGCCATCTCCCACGAGATCCGCAATCTGGCTTCGGCGGCGGCGTCGGCCCACACGCGACTGGCCGCGGCGTGCGCCGTGCAGGGCAACGATCAGTACGAGGTGCTGGGAACGCTGATCCAAGGGTTGGAAAAGATCGCCTCGTCGGGCCTGCGCGCCGCGTCGGATCGCGAGGCGGCGGTGGCGGACCTGGGCACGGTGCTGGACGAAGCCCGCATCGTCATCGAACCCGGACTGCGCGAGGCGGGTATCTCACTGACCTGGGAAGTGGGCGAGGGATTGCCGCTGGTGCAGGCCGACCATCACAGCCTCTTGCAGGTCTTCGTCAATCTGGCGCGCAATAGCATGCAGGCGCTGGAAGGCCAGCCGGTTAGAGAAGTGCGCATCTCCGTGGCCGTGGAAAGCGACCTCGTGACCATCCAGTTTCGCGATTCCGGCCCCGGCGTGGCGCAGCCCGACGAGTTGTTCCGGCCCTTTCAGGCGGGAGCGCGTTCCGTGGGACTGGGCCTGTACATCTCACGCGCTATTCTGCGCGCCCACGGCGGCGGACTGTGCTACAACCCCGATGGTCCCGGCAGTTGCTTTACAGTGGAGTTGTGGCCAGTGGAGCAACAGGTGGAGGGGTGATGCCGGTGACCGAACCAACCGCCCGGCCGATCCGCGCCCTGCTGATCGACGACCATGCGCTCTTCCGGCAGAGCGTCGCCCAGGCGCTTTCCAGTGAACCGAATCTGCACGTTGAGCATTGCGCCAGCATTCGGGACGCGCTGACGCTGCTCTCGCAGCAGTTCTTCGACCTGGTCCTGCTGGACCACGATTTGGGCGCGGAGCGCGCCTCGCAGTTTCTCCCCGCCGCCCGGCAGATTGGCTACGAGGGCCGCGTGCTGGTGGTCACCGCGTGGGTCAGCGACACCGAAGCCCGGCGCCTCTTGCGGCAGGGCGTGAATGGCATCTTCCTCAAGCAGGGAGCGCTCGCCGAACTGGCCGCAGCGATCCGCACGGTGGCCGGCGGCGGCAGTTGGTTGGAGCGCCAGTTCGCGGCGATCGGCGAAGATCCGGGAGCATCGCCGCAAGCGGTGCCGGCGGCGTTTAACGAGCGGCAGCGCAAGGTGCTGCGCTTTGTGCTGGAAGGGCTCTCCAATAAGGAGATTGCCTGGCGGCTGCAAATCTCGGAAAGCTACGTGAAGGCCATCCTGCAGAGCCTGTTCCAGAAGACCGGCGTGCGCACGCGCGGCCAACTCGTGCGCGTGGCCGTGGAACAGTATGAGGATCAGTTGTAGGCCCGGGCCGGCAGTTGGCAAGTGTACGAAAGATACCCTATCGGGGAGACCCACCTGCGCGTTACCGTTGACCATACTCTCGCCGGGCCTCATGCCCGGCAAGCGAGGCAATAGGGTGAGTGCCAGAGTCGCGCACTACCTGGATTACGGGGATTATTAGGGATGAATCGTGAAATCATCAGGCCGCTTGAGGCCTGGGACAGGGACGACTGTTCCACGTGGGTGCTCGACGCGGGGGCCGTTCTGTGCGGGTACCGGATTGTGCGCAACGCCGCGCCCGGCGACGAACCTTACCTGGTGGAATTCGATTTCGCGGGCCATCGCTATGCCTGCCCGCTGTTCACCTTTCAGCCGCGGACGCAAGTCCTCGCCCGCACAGCCGTGGTGGAGCGAGAGACCGTCGAAGACGCCGTAGCGGTTTAGCGCCAAGGGCTAAAATGGGACCGTGGCTACCGCGAACCAGACTGTTCCCGATCTTCTTGAGAGACTGCACATCGAGAGAGTAAATTCCGGCGCCTGCCATGGCGAGTGGATCGCCGAACCGGCGGGCAGCGAGCTGATTTCCTATAGTCCCGCCACGGGGGAAGCGTTGGCGCGCGTGCGCATGGCAGGCCCGGCGGATTACCAGGCCGTGATGGCGCGCGCAGGGGATGCGTTTCTGGAATGGCGCATGGTGCCGGCTCCCAAGCGCGGCGACATCGTGCGCGAAATCGGCAACGAACTGCGCGCTTACAAGCAGGACTTGGGCGCGCTCGTCTCCCTGGAGATGGGTAAGATCCTGGCGGAAGGCCTGGGCGAAGTGCAGGAGATGATCGATATCGCCGATTTCGCCGTGGGCCTTTCGCGGCAGCTTTACGGCCTCACCATGCATAGCGAGCGCCCGGGGCATCGCATGTACGAGCAGTGGCACCCGCTGGGCGTGGTGGGCGTGATCAGCGCGTTCAACTTCCCGGTGGCGGTGTGGGCGTGGAACGCCATGATCGCGGCAGTGTGCGGCGATTGCGTGCTGTGGCGGCCCTCGTCGGAAACCCCGCTGGTAGCGGTCGCCGTGCAGAAAATTGTCAACCGGGTTTTCGAGCGGCACGGCTTGCAGGGCGTCTTCAATCTGATTATCGGGCCGAGTCAGCCGGTGGCGGAGAGCCTGATTGGCGACCCGCGCATTCCGCTCGTCAGCTTCACCGGATCGACCGAAGTGGGCCGCCACGTGTCGCAGGTCATCGCGCAGCGGCTGGGCCGCTCGATTCTGGAACTGGGCGGCAACAACGGCATCATCGTGATGGACGATGCCAATCCCGACCTGGTGCTGCGCGCCGTTCTGTTCGGCGCCGTGGGCACGGCGGGGCAGCGCTGCACCACCACGCGCCGCCTCTTCCTGCAACGCGGCATCGCGCCCGGGATCGCCGAAGCGCTGGTTCGCGCCTACGGGCAGGTGCGTATCGGGCATCCGCTGGACGAGCGGACCATCATGGGTCCGCTGATCAACCGCCGCGCCGTGGAGGATATGCTGGAAGGGTTGCGCCGCGTGCGCGAACAGGGGGGAGAGATTCTGTTCGGCGGGGAGGCGCTGGAGGGCTGCTACGTGCAGCCGACGCTGGTGCGCGCCCATGCCGGCATGCCGATTCTGAAGGAAGAGATTTTCGCGCCCATCCTTTACCTGATTGAGTTCGACACTCTCGACGAGGCCATCGGCTGGCACAACGATGTGCCGCAGGGCCTGTCGTCGGCCATGTTCACCACCAATCTGATTGCGGCCGAGACGTTCCTCAGCCATCGCGGCAGCGATTGCGGGATCGCCAATATCAATATCGGCACCAGCGGCGCCGAAATTGGCGGGGCGTTCGGCGGCGAGAAGGACACGGGCGGAGGGCGCGAATCGGGCAGCGATTCGTGGAAGGCCTACATGCGGCGGCAGACGAATACGGTGAATTGGTCCAGCCAACTGCCGCTGGCACAGGGGATCGAGTTCAAGTTGGAGTAGAGATCAGTCCATTTTAGCAGCGGATTTTTTCGACCAGACCGTGTCTTCCTTGGACCGCTCCGGCTTTACACCTGTTATTTCGTATTTCTTGACCAGTTCGGTACCCTTGGCGGAATCCAGCTTGCCGAATTTGGATTGGATCTCCTTCACGTCGCCCGCCGGCAGGGATTTCTCCACTTCGGCGAACGATTCCGCATTGGTTCCCTTGCGGACAGCAACGATCTCCGAAGCCGTTTTTTCATTTAGCTTCACGGCCGTCGTCAGCTCTTCCTTGTTCAGTTTCATGAGCAGGGCGTTACGGCAAGGCGGTACGCACGATTTTGGTTTGATCGGGTAGGCACAGTCGCAGTCTTCGCCCCACAGCAGCGGCAGAGAGATCAGCACCAGCGCGGCTACCGTTACGGTCTTCTTCATTTTAATTTCTCCTTCGTCGGCTCGTTGTTAAAGATCCACCAGAACAGGTACACGATCAACCACAGGCCAAAGAAAATCAATCCGTAGCGCATGGAATCCGTCTGAGCCACTGCCTGATCGTTAACCTGAATCAACAGGCGCTCAAAATTTGGTTTCTTGGCGAGCAGCGCTCCCAGATAATAGCCTTGAATCTTCGTTCCTGCCTGGATCGATCCGTACAGGAAGAGCCATGCGGGCAGAAAGGTCAGATAGGCGAGACGCGTCCGCCGGCCCGCGGGGCGGTAATATCCAGTGCCCAACAGAGCGATGATGGAACCGGCGATCATCGCATAAGCCCAGGAGGTTAGCGTATTCGCCATGGCGGTCGCGGCCTCCAGGAACCTCATTTCGGGCGCCACGGCGGCCGCGGCGGCGCCGGGCTGCGGTGAAACCGGAATCTGAGCTGCCGACTGGCCCAGGGCAATGCACAAGAACAGCACCGCAATGAGCCGCCCTCCACAAGTCCCAGACATCCGGAAACCTCCGATCCTAAGCAGTCTACACCAGGAGGGGAGTGGGCTGCCATGCAAATCCTTGACGAGTCCGCGGCTCCGTACGAACCGCTTACTTCCGGTCTTGGGGTTCTTCGTGCTCGCGGCCTGGGCTGCGTGCACGAAAAAGCTGTCAGTTGAGGATGCGGGGATCGTCCGCCATGCGCTTGAGCAGGCATTCGCCGCCGGACGTGCAGGCCCTTGGCATACTGAGGCCTTCGACGGCCACCTCCTGAATCGCCAGCAGGAATTCCTGGCTTCCCAGGACACCAAGCGGAAACTCGAAGGTGACTGTCCGGCCGCCTTCCGCGAACCAGGAACCGCCGATGAGGCTGAATTGCACCGGATCGTCGGCGCCACGAATTGCCACCCTGGCTTCGGTACCGGCAAGTGCCAACATCAGGCCTTCCTGACTGGAGCCGTCTTGATACGAAATGCGCATTCTTGTTTCTCCCTCCTCCTGTCCCGGTTGGTTCCCTCGAACGACCGGTAAGATGGCTATCTTTGTCTATAGAGTATAGGCGAAGCCGGAATAGAGAGGAAGCGATCTGAAGGGAAAAGGGGGACTATCGGGAGGAGGCAGAGGGAGGGGGAGGATCGGAACCCCTCCCCCGCGGAAACGCGGAAACCGCTACTTCTCTTCTTCGGGTTCTTCGTGCTCGCGGCCTTCGCGCTGCGCTTTCAGACGTTCTTCGCGGCGTTTGGCCCGGTCGGCGGCGCGCTTGACGAGTTCGCTGCCCACCAGTTCGATCATCGCCTGCTCGGCGCCATCGCCCTTGCGGGGTCCCAGGCGTACGATACGCGTATAGCCGCCGTTGCGCTGTCCGAACCGGGTGCCCAGCGTATCGAACAGCTTCTTGACGGAATCCGGAGTGCGCAGCACCATGGCCGCCTGACGGCGAGAGTGCAGCGTGTCCTGCTTGGCCAGGGTGATCATGTGTTCCACCAGCGGGCGAACGGCTTTCGCCTTGGGGACCGTGGTGACCACGCGCTCGGCCTCGATGATGCTCGTGGCGAGATTGCGCAGGAGCGCGTCGCGGCCGCTGGTGGTCCGCTTTAGTTTATATCCGGCGTACTTGTGTCTCATGCGCTACTCCCCCATCTCCGACTGGCCTTCGTCCTCGGGGCCGTAGTCGGCCACGCCGCCGGCTTGCGGAGGCGGCGCCACCAGCCTGCCGTGCGCGTCGATGCGCATGCCCAGTCCGAGGCCCATATTGGCCAGAATTTCCTTGATTTCGTTGAGCGATTTGCGGCCGAAATTCTTGGTGCGCAGCATCTCGGCTTCGGTCTTCTGCACCAGTTCCCCGATGCTCTGGATGTTGGCGTTCTTCAGGCAGTTGTAGGAGCGGACGCTCAATTCCAGTTCTTCCACGGAGCGGTTGAGGACTTCGTTGATCTTGTCCATGCCGCGCTTGCTGACTTCTTCGGTCTGCTCCGCCACTTCCTCGAAGTTGATGAAGATCGTCATGTGATCCTTCAACAGCTTGGCGGCGTAGCCGATGGAATCCTGGGGCGAAACCGCGCCGTTGGTCCAGACTTCCAGGGTCAGCTTGTCGTAATCGGTCATCTGGCCGAGGCGCGCCGCCTCCACACTGAAGTTGCACTTGCGCACGGGCGAGTGCACCGAATCGATGGGGATGTAGCCGAGCGCCAGGTCCTCGTCGAAGTTCTTGTCAGCGCTCACATAACCGCGCCCCACCTTGAGGCGCATCTCGATCGAAAGCCTGCCGCCTTCGCTCACCGTGGCTACGTGGACATCGCGGTCCAGCACTTCGACATCCGCGTCGGTTTCAATCTGTCCGCTGCGCACGTCGCCATGCTGGTCCACACTCAGGCGAACGGTCTTCACGCCGTCGCCCATGATTTTGAAGGGAATCTGCTTGAGGTTCAGGATGATATCGGTGGCGTCCTCGACTACGCCCGGGATGGGGCTGAATTCGTGTTCCACGCCTTCGATGCGAACCGCCGTGATGGCCGCGCCTTCAATGGAACTCAGCAGCACGCGGCGCAAACTGTTGCCGATGGTGGTGCCGAACCCGCGCTGAAAAGGCTGGGCCGTAAACATACCATACCGTTCCGTCAGGGTCTCGGTATTGGCAACCAAACGTTTGGGTTTTTGAAAGCCCTTAAACATAGAATCCTCGCTTGAGCCCCGTCTCCGGGGCTTCCTCCAAGTCCGCTTACTTCGAGTACAACTCGACGATGAGCTGCTCGTTCAACTGAATCTGCACCAAATCCTCGCGCTTCGGCAGGCTCTGCACGCGACCCTTCAAACCTTCCCGGTCCACATCGATCCAATTGGGCGCCGGAGCGTGCGCCGTGGCGTCGCGGGCGGCCAGAATGGTGGCATTATTCCTGCTGCTTTCGCGGACCGAAATCACATCGCCCACTTTGACCAGCGCGGAGGGGATGTTGCACTTGCGGCCGTTGAGATCGATGTGCCCGTGGTGGACGACCTGCCGGGCCTGGGCGCGGCTGGTGCCGAAGCCCATGCGGAAGATGACGCTGTCCAGACGACGCTCCAGGTTCTGCATCAGGTTTTCGCCGGTGATGCCCTTCTGCAACGCCGCCTTCTCGAAGGTGATGCGGAACTGACGCTCCAGCACGCCGTAGATGCGGCGGACTTTCTGTTTCTCGCGAAGCTGCAGGCCGTAGCCGACAATCTTCTTGGCCCGGTCCTTGCCGTGCTGCCCCGGAATGAAGTTACGCTTTTCGATGGCGCACTTTTCGCTGTGGCAGCGCTCGCCTTTGAGGTAGAGTTTCATGCCCTCGCGCCGGCATTGCCGGCAAACGGGGCCAATATATCTTGCCAAGTTGCTTTCTCCTTACCTTTCCAATTCAGGTGCGGTTTACGGCCATGGCAGGCCTTCGTCCCGCTTACTAACAGTTGACAGACGACCAAAGACGATCGTCTATCCCACTTACACTCTGCGCTTCTTGGGGGGACGGCACCCGTTGTGCGGGATGGGCGTCACATCCTTGATGGCGCGAACTTCGATACCGGCGGTCGAGAGCGCGCGGACCGCCGATTCGCGGCCCGAACCGGGGCCGGATACGCGCACTTCCACCACCCGCAGTCCGCTTTCGTTAGCCTTGTTGGCCGCGGTCATGGCCGCCTGCTGGGCGGCGAAGGGAGTGCCCTTGCGCGATCCGCGGAAGCCCAGCGAACCGGCGCTCGACCAGGAAATCGTGTTGCCTTCCTGATCGCTGATGGTCACGATGGTGTTGTTGAAGGTGGCCTGTACGTGCACGATGCCCGAATGCACAACACGCTTTTCCTTCTTCTTGAAGCTCTTCTTCTTGCCTGCTTTAACCGGTGCTTTTGCCATACGATCCTATGTCTTACCCGTCGCCTTCTTCTTGTTCGCAACGGTGCCGCGGCGCGGACCCTTGCGGGTGCGGGCGTTGGTATGCGTGCGCTGCCCGCGTACCGGCAGGCTGCGGCGGTGCCGCAAGCCGCGGTAGGAACCCATCTCGATGTGCCGCTTGATGTTCATCGAGATTTCTTTGCGCAGGTCGCCTTCGACCGCGCCTTCTTCTTCCAGAATCGTACGAATATGGTTGACTTCGTCTTCCGTCAGATCGCGAATCTTTTTGTTGAAGTCAATCCCGCACCGGTAAAGCAGAGACTTCGAACGGGTACGGCCGATGCCGTAGATGTACGTAAGCCCGATCTCGGCTCTCTTCCCAGGCGGCAAATCCACACCGGCTAAACGTGCCATATATCTTCTCTTATCCCTGTCTCTGTTTGTGTTTCGGGTTGACGCAGATGACCCGCACCACGCCTTCGCGGTGGATCACCTTGCATTTGTCGCAAATTTTCTTTACCGACGCTCGTACCTTCATAAGACCCCTTGGCGGACCGCGCTGCGCTGCGCCGCCTTATAGCTTTCGCGTAATCCTGCCACGCGTCGGATCGTGAGGCGATAACTCCACCTCGACCCTATCGCCCGGAACCAACCGGACAAAATTCCTTTTTGCCGCGCCCACCAGGTGGGCCAAAACTTTTTGCTGCCCTTCCAACACCACCGAGTAGATGGCGCTGGGCCGTTCTTCCACCACCAGGGCCGCCACTTTCCGGCCCCCGCTTACGGCCTCGTCAGCACCCACGGCCCATTCTCCGTCACCGCGATGGTGTGCTCGAAATGAGCCGAATACGACCCATCCTTCGTGACCGCCGTCCACTTGTCCTTCCGCACCACGGCCTCCGCCTTCCCGGCGTTGACCATCGGCTCCACCGCTAAAACCATCCCCGCCTTCAACCGCGGATTCTCGTTCTTGCGATCCACGTAGTTGGGGACCTGCGGCTCTTCGTGGAGCTGCGTGCCGATCCCGTGGCCCACATACTCCCGGACAATCGAAAACCCGTTTCCCTTGACGTACTTTTCCACCGTACCGCACACGTCGAACAGCCGGTTCCCGGGCCGCACCTGATCGATGGCCAGTTCGAGGGATTCCTGCGTCACGCGCAGCAACTTGCGCGTCTCCTCGCTGACCTCGCCGATCGGCACCGTAATGGCCGAATCGCCATAATACCCGTCCAGCTTCACCCCGGTGTCGATGGAAACGATATCGCCCTTCTTCAGGATCCGTTTCACATTCGGCATCCCGTGGACAATCTCCTCGTTCACCGAGGTACACAACACAAACTTGAAAGCCTCACCCGCCGCCGGCACGTAGTAGCCTTTAAACGCGGGCTTCGCCCCGGCATCGGCGATCATCTTCTCGGCGGTTACTTCGAGGTCCATGGTGCTGACCCCTTCCATCGCCATCTCTTTGAGCTTCTGCAGGATCTGCCACACCAGAAGCCCGCTGCGCCGCATCTTCTCCAATTCCGCGGCGGTTTTTCGAACAATCAAGCTGACTCCATCGTCTGGCGGATCTTCTGGTACACCGTCTCCGGCGAATCCTTACTGGCATCCACCTCAACCACGCGGTGGCCCGATGTCCGAAAGTAATCCAGCACCGGCCGCGTCTGCCGGTCATACGCGTCCAAACGCCCGCGAATCACGGCCTCGCTATCGTCATCCCGGACGACCAGTTTCTCCCCGTCCAGGTCGCACACTCCCTCCACCCGCGGTGGGTGCGAGGCTACATTGTACAGCGTGCCACAACGGGGACACTGGCGGCGTCCGGTCAAACGGGCAATAATTACATTGTAATCTACTGCGAGGTGGATCACCACCTCGTGGATGCCCCGTCCCGCCAGCCACTCCGAGAGGCGCCCGGCCTGGTCCAGCGTTCGCGGGTATCCATCCAAGATAAAACCGCGGGCGGCGTCGGGTTCGCTGAGCCGCTCCTTGACCATTTCATTCACCACCAGATCGGGAACCAACGCCCCCGATTTGATGGTGGCCACCATCGCCGTCCCGGCTTCCGAGCCGGAGCGAATCCGGTCCCTCAGCATGTCCCCGGTCGAGATATGGGGCACCTTCAGGCATTGCATCAACATCTTTGCCTGCGTGCCTTTCCCCGAGCCTGGCGAGCCGAACAATACGATGGCCTTCACAAATTATGAACTAGCGGCGTCCACGAATACGGCCCGACCGCGGCGTGAATCCTTCATAATGCCGCATGATGAGCTGCGCTTCGATCTGGTTGATCGTATCCATGGCCACGCCGACGACAATCAACAGGGATGTGCCGCCAAAATAGAAATTCACGCCCAAGCCTTCCAGAATGAAGCGGGGCGAAACGCGGTCGATCCAGTTGCCGAGCAAGGGCAGATGGTTCAGCTTGATGCCGGAGATCATGATGTCCGGAATCAGGCAAAGGATCGACAGATAAATACCGCCCACCACGGTAATCTTGGTGAGGATGGCGTTCATGTAATCGGCCGTATTGCGGCCGGGACGGATGCCCGGAATAAAGCCGCCATACTTGCGCATGTTGTCGGCGGCCTCATTGGGGTTGAAAATAATGGAAACGTAGAAGAAACAGAAGAAGATGATGCCGGCCACGAACAGGCAGTAGTAGAGGGGTTCGCCGTGCTGGATGCTCTTCAGGGTAGCCGACAGCCAAGCCACGTTCTTCACCCAGGGGAGCTGCGCCACCGTCTGCGGAAAAGCCAGAATCGAGGAAGCGAAGATGACCGGGATTACGCCGCCGGCGTTGACTTTGAGCGGCATGTGGGTGGATTGGCCGCCCATCACGCGGCGGCCGACGACGCGCTTGGCGTACTGCACCGGGATGCGGCGTTCGCCGCGCTCCACCAGGACGATGAAAGCAACCACGGCGATCATCATGGCGATCAGCATGATCAGGGTGATGGCGCCCCAATCGTGGATGGTGAAAACGTGCTGATAAATGTTGGCGATGGCGTTGGGCAGCCCCACCACGATACCGGTGAAGATGATCAGCGACATCCCGTTGCCGATGCCGCGCTCGCTAATCTGCTCGCCCAGCCACATGATGAATGCCGTGCCGGTGGTGAGCGAAATGATGGTCAGGAAAACAAAGCCGATGCCGGGGTTGATCACGATGCCCTGCTGCATCGCCTGCAAGCCCTGCGCGATCCCGAAGGATTGCAGAATCGAGAGGATGATGGTCAGATAGCGGGTCCACTGGGTGATTTTGCGGCGGCCCAGTTCGCCTTCCTTCTGTAACTTCTCGAGAGTGGGGACCACCACGGTCAGCAATTGCAGAATGATCGACGCCGTAATATACGGCATGATCCCCAAGGCGAAGATCGTCAGCCGCCGGATGTTGCCGCCCGCGAACAGGTCGAAGAAACCGAAGATCGACCCCGCGTTGGAGTTGAAAAACTCCTCCCAGCGCGTGATGTTGATCCCGGGCGTGGGGATGTGGCCGCCCAGACGGTACACCGCCAGCAAACCCAGCGCGAACAAAAGCCGCTTGCGGAGGTCCGGTACCCGGAAGATGTTCGCGAACGCTTCAAATAGCTTGTTCATGGTACCCTTCGATTCCCAATGCTATTCGCCCTTAGCGCCAATCACCTGCGCCGTTCCGCCGGACGCCTGGATCTTCTCCAACGCCGATTTGGAAAAATGGTGGGCTTCCACCGTAATTTTGCGGGTCAATACGCCGGTGCCGAGGATCTTCAGGCCGTCGTGGACCTTGTGGATGACGCCCGCCGCCAGCAGGCTGTCCACGTTGAACGCGTCGCCTTCCAACTTATCCAGCTTGCCGAGATTGACGATGGCGAACTGCTTCTTGAAAATGTTGGTAAATCCGCGTTTGGGCAGGCGGCGGTGCAGCGGCATCTGGCCGCCTTCAAATCCGCGCTTCTGGCTGAATCCGGTGCCGGCGCGCTGGCCCTTGGAGCCGCGCGTCGAGGTCTTGCCGTGCCCCGAGCCCATGCCGCGGCCGATCCGCTTGCGGCCCTTCACCTGGCCGGCGGGAGGTTTTAATCCGCTGAGATTCATATCTGTCTCCTTACTCGACCACTTGCAGCAGGTGCGGAACTTTCTTGACCATTCCGCGGAATACCGGCGTGTCCGGCCGCACCACCACCTGGTTCATCTTGCGCAAACCCAGGCCCTTCACCACACGCTTCTGCTTCTCGGGAGTGCAGATCGGGCTGCCGACGAGTTTAATCTTGATCGTGCCTTCCATTAGAGCTTGACCCCTTCTACAACTTGTCGATGGCCAGGCCGCGCATTTCAGCCACGGCGTTCTTGTCGCGAAGCGATTCCAGCGCCACGATGGTCGCCTTCACCACGTTGTGCGGGTTGCGGCGGCCGATGGACTTGGTCAGCACGTTGGGCACGCCGCACGCCGTAATTACCGCGCGCACCGCGCCGCCCGCGATCACCCCGGTGCCGGCCTGGGCCGGCTTCAGCAGCACCTGGCTAGAGGCATACTGGCCGAGCACCCGGTGGGCGATGGTGGTTTCCAGCACGTGCACCTTGCGCAGATTCTTCTTGGCGGCTTCGATTCCCTTGCGGATCGCGCTCGGCACTTCCTTGGCCTTGCCTACCCCGTAGCCGACCACCTTCGCCTGCGGATCGCCGATCACCACCAGCGCCGAAAAGCTCAGGTTCTTACCGCCCTTCACGACTTTGGTGACGCGGTTGATCGCCACCACCTGCTCCTTGAGATTCAGCGTCGCCGGGTCGATGCGTTTCACTATGGTAGCCATGAATTAAAACTCCAGTCCCGCCGCGCGCGCCGCATCCGCCAGCGCCTTCACGCGCCCGTGATACTGATAGCCGCCGCGGTCGAAGACCACGCTCTTGATGCCCTTTTCCCTGGCGCGCTCCGCCACCAGTTTGCCAATCGCCTTGGCCGCCGCCACGTTGCCGCCCTTGGTCTTGGCGGTCTTGTCGACGGTCGAGGCGGAAACCACGGTGGCGCCGGCCACGTCGTCGATGACCTGCGCGTAGATGTGCGCCACGCTGCGGAACACCGCCAGGCGCGGGCGCGCCGCGGTCCCCGACAGCTTGCGCCGGATGCGCTTGTGAATGCGATTGCGGATTTCTTTCTTCTCAGGCTTTTTGATCATTTGGCACTCGCCCCGGTCTTACCGACCTTCTTGCGCAGCGCCTCGCCCGTGTAGCGGATACCCTTGTTCTTGTAGGGATCCGGCTTGCGGAGCGCCCGCATGTTCGCCGCCACCTGGCCCAGCAACTGGCGGTCATGCCCGCTCAGCACCAGGTGCGTCTGTTTGTCGATCTTGATATCCACACCGTCGGGCAGCATCATCTCGATGGGATGAGAGTAGCCCAGCGTGAACGTCACGATCTTACCCTTGACGTCGGCGCGATAGCCGATGCCGACGATGTCCAGTTCGCGCACGAACCCGCTAGAGACGCCTTGCACGGCATTGGCCGCCAGGGCGCGGGTCAGCCCGTGGAGGGCCGCGTGCTCGTCGTCCGACCGCTTCACTTCCAGCCTGCCATTGGCCTGCTCGAACGTGATGCCGGCCGGAATCGGCACCTTCAGCTTGCCCTTGGGGCCGGTGACTTCCAGTTGCTCGCCGACCGTGATTTTGACGCCGCTCGGCAGCGGGATCGGCTTTTTACCAATTCTCGACATAGTTCGGTAACCTCACCACACACGGCAGAGAATTTCTCCGCCCAGGTGCTCCTTGTGCGCGTCGCGGCCCGTCATCACGCCCTTCGGCGTCGTCAGAATGTTGATTCCGAGACCGCCCAAAACGCGCGGGATGTCCGTCTGTCCGACATACACGCGGCAACCGGGGCGCGAAACGCGCTCGATCGCCGAGATCACCGGCGAGTTATTGCCGCCGTACTTCAAATAGATCTTGATGGTCTTCTTCGCGCCTTCTTCCGCCACCTTGAAATTGGTAATGTAGCCTTCCTCTTTCAGAATGCGCGCGATTTCCGCTTTCAGCTTGGAGGCCGGCACGTCCACCTTCGGGTGGCGGGCCTGGATCGCGTTGCGAACGCGAGTCAGCATGTCGGCAATTGGATCGCTCGTCATAGTTCTCCTACTTCACTTCCTACCAGCTAGCCTTGGTCACACCCGGAATCTCGCCATTGAGGGCGAGTTTGCGGAAGCAGAGGCGGCAAATTCCGAACTTGCGCAGGAACGCGCGAGGCCTTCCACACCGCCAGCAGCGGTTGCGGTGGCGGCACGGCAGCTTTGGGATTCCAGGCTTTTTCTCCGCTTTAGCCAATTGGGAGGCCTTGCGGGCCTTGTCCAGCTTAACGTCTTTCGCAATTTTTGCGGTTGTGGCCATCTCTTAATCCTTCTCCTTACGCAGCCCGGAACGGCATACCCATTTGCTTCAATAGCGCCAGGCCCTCCGCATCGGTGCGGGCCGTGGTGGTGATGCAAATATTCATTCCCTTGGTCTTGTCCACCTTGGAGTAATCGATCTCGGGAAAAATCAACTGGTCCCTGATGCCCAGGGTGTAATTCCCCCGCCCGTCAAAGCTCTTGGTGCTCAATCCGCGGAAATCGCGCACGCGCGGAAGCGCCACGTTGACCAGGCGGTCGAAGAATTCGTACATCCGGTCGCCGCGCAGCGTCACCATGCAGCCGATGGTCTGGCCTTCGCGCAACTTGAACTGGGCGATCGATTTCGTGGCCTTCGTGATGACCGGCTTTTGCCCCGCGATCTGCGTCAGCTCGTTGACCGCGCCATCCATCAGCTTGGCGTTCTGCGTGGCTTCGCCCATGCCGATATTGACGGTGATCTTATCGATCTTGGGAACCGCCATCACGTTCTTGTAGTTGAACTCTTTGCTGAGCGACGGAACCACGGTCTTGGTATATTTCTCTCTCAAACGCGCTGCCATGAAATCCTCACTTCCTGTCGAGCGTCTGGCCGCACTTGCGGCACACGCGCACGCGGCGGGTCTTGCCGCCGGCTACATTATCGATGTGGTGGGCCACCCGCACTGCCTTGTGGCAGCCCGGGCACACCAGCATGACGTTGGATGCCTGGATGGGGCTCTCGCGCTCGGCGATACCGCCCTTGATCTGCTTGCCGGGGTTGGGCCGCGTGTGACGTTTGATCATCATCACGTGCTCCACCAGGACCTTGCCCGTCTCGCGATTCACCGAGAGCACGCGGCCCTGCTTGCCCTTGTCACGGCCGGTAATCACCTTGACCGTGTCTTCCTTCTTGATATCGATCCGCACTGGCTCGGCCAGTTTCCGTTTTGCGATTGCCATCAGATTACCTCGGGGGCCAGGGAAACGATCTTCATGAATTTCTTGTCGCGCAGTTCCCGGGCCACCGGCCCGAACACGCGCGTGCCCACCGGCTCGCCCACATCGTTAATCAACACCGCCGCGTTGGAATCGAAACGAATGTACGTTCCGTCCTTGCGCCGCGTCTCCTTGCGCATGCGGACGATCACGCAGCGCACCACCTTGCCCTTTTTGATCGCCGAATCGGGCGCCGCCTCTTTCACGGCGGCGGTGACCACGTCACCCAGCCCGGCGCGCAGGCCGAGGTCGCCACCGCGCGGCAAAATGCAGGAAAGCCTGCGCGCGCCGCTGTTGTCGGCCACCTCGAGAATTGTACGCATTCCTATCATAAAAGTTGTCTCCGCTTACCGCTGCCCTTGGGACGCGACTCCGCTCCCTAACGGTCGCGGCTCCGATCTACTTAAACCTTGACGTCCAGATCCTTCGGCTGCGCAGCCACCTGCGGCGCCCGCCGCACGATATCCAGCAGCCGCCACCGCTTCAGTTTGCTCAGCGGGCGGCACTCGACGATGCGCACCACATCGCCCAGCTTGGCCGTGCCCTCTTCATCGTGCGCGTAGAATTTCTTGCGCTTGCCGATGATGCGTTTGTACAACGGATGCGGCACCCGCCGGCTGACTTCCACCACGATGGTTTTCTGCATCTTGGTCGAAACCACCTGGCCGACCTTTTCATTCTTTAACGCCGTCCCGGCTTCCCGCACTGCCGTCTTGGCTTCGGTTTCGGCCATCTACTTCTTCTCCCCCGCCAACTCCCGCTCCCGCAGGATGGTGTGAATCCGCGCCCGATCCTTCTTCATCTGACGGACCTTCTTGAGGCCTTCCATCTGTCCCATCGACATCTGAAAATGAAGACGGAACATCTGCTCGTCCATTTCCTTCAACTGCTGTTTAATTTCCTGCTCGTCCAGGTCCCTGACCTTCTGCGCCTTCATATCCGTTACTCCGCGTCTCTTCTGAATCCGCCGCTCATTCCGCGTCTTCCCGCCCAACAAACTTGGTCTTGATCGGCAGCTTATGGGCTGCCAGCCGCATTGCGGCCAGCGCCGTCGCCCGGTCTACGCCTTCCATTTCGAAAAGGATCTTGCCGGGACGAATCACCGCCACCCACTCTTCCGGCGCACCCTTACCTTTACCCATACGGGTTTCGGCCGGCTTCTTGGTGATCGGTTTGTCCGGGAACAAACGGATCCACACCTTGCCGCCGCGCTTGATGGAGCGCGTCATGGCCACGCGGGCGGCTTCGATCTGCCGCGACGTGATCCAGGCGCATTCCATGGCCTTAAGACCGAACTCACCGAAAGAGATCGACGATCCGCGCCAGGCCTTGCCGCACATGCGGCCGCGCTGCTGCTTTCTGAACTTGACTTTCTTTGGCATCATCATAGCGGTATGCCCTCAATTCCTTACTGGTTCTCGCCCGGAGCGTCCGGCTTCGGTTCGACAGCCGGCTTGGTCGCGGGTTCCTGGTTGGTTTCCTGGTTTGTTCCAGGGGCCGTTTCCTGACGGGCCTCCTGTTTCCAGGAGAGTTGCTGCGGCGACATCAACGGCGGCAGAATCGGCGTCACCGGACGCGCCGCCGGACGCGGCAGATCGCTGGGCGCGGTCTGCACCGCCGGACCCGACGCTTCCACCGGCGGAGGTGTGTGCACCGGCGGACGGTCGCGGCGTTCGCCACGGTCGCCACCGCGATCCCCACCGCGATCGCGGCGGTCGGGACGATCGCCACGATCACCCCGGCGGTCGCGCAGGTCGCGCCGCGGTTCCGGTTCGGGCAGCAGACCACGCCGCTTGGTGAGGTCGAGAATCTCGCCCTTGTACAACCACGCCTTGATGCCGATCACGCCGTAGGTGGTGTGCGCCTCGGCGAAACCGTAATCGATGTCGGCACGCAGCGTGTGCAGCGGAAGCTGCCCCTGCAAATACCATTCGCTGCGCGCGATTTCCGCGCCGTTCAAGCGGCCGCTCACGCGCACCTTGATACCCTTGCAGCCGAAGCGCAGCGCCGAATCCACCGCCTTGCGCATGGCG
>Ga0182030_10009968_pt1 | contig 19377 bp, 19 predicted proteins | sample 812S3MmetaG_FD_121299 | JGI IMG/M metagenome (GOLD analysis project Ga0182030, IMG submission 121299) | Permafrost microbial communities from Stordalen Mire, Sweden - 812S3M metaG (Illumina Assembly) | ecosystem: Environmental > Terrestrial > Soil > Wetlands > Permafrost | place: Sweden... | reverse complement strand
GCCTCCAAAGGCTACAAACCGCCCGGGCCAAAGACCATGCATCATGGCCTCCTCCGTCTCGATCCAATCCTGAAAGGATGGCACCTCGCAAGTCGTTCCGCACTTGCCGGACTCCCGTAGCCCCTTGGGAGAGGTCGGGGCGCGCACGCCGAGGGTGAGGGTGACGCGGCACATACGAACCATTGGAGTGGCTGCAAGTCCCTCACCCCGAGCGCTAACGCGCTCCGACCTCTCCCGAGGGGAGAGGTGTACGGAATCGCGGGATGCTGGCCATAATGAGACCTGTTGTCGCCGGCGCGGCGCGGCGATCGGTTGCCGTGCCGGTGTCGCGCGGATGGCCAGGGATCCCCGGGACAAACCCGCTGACTTCCACCCGGCCATGATTGATAGGAAGGGGGGAGCATTAGCGGGATCATGCCGCCAGCGCACCTTCCATGGCGCGGGTGATCGCGGCCACCAGCGCAGTGTAGGTGGGGTCGAGCCGGCGCTCGGGCCCGAGCGCCAGGGTTGACGTCAGCTCGTGTGCAATGCGGCCGGGGCGTGGCGTCATCAGCACGATGCGCTGCGCCAGGAACGCCGCCTCATAGATCGAGTGGGTGACGAAGATCACGGTGCAGCCAAGGCTCTGCCACAGCGACAACAGATCGGCCTGCAGGCGGTGGCGGGTGAACTCGTCCAGCGCGGCAAACGGCTCGTCCATCAGCAGCACCCGCGGCCTGGTGACCAGAGCGCGGGCAATCGAGACGCGCATACGCATGCCGCCGGAAAGCTGCGCCGGGCGGGCGGCCTCGAACCCATTCAGCCCGACCTGCGCCAGCGCGGCCCGCACATCATCGATCGCGCGCGCCCTCGGCACACCGCGCAGGCGCAGTGGCAGGTAGACGTTGTCCTCGGCGCTCGCCCAGGGCAGCAGCGTGGCGTCCTGGAACACGAATCCGATCTCGCCCGCCGCCGGCACATGGCCCTCCTGCCAGGTGATCGCGCCGATGTCGGGCTGGTCCAGCCCGGCAATCAGCCGCAGCAGCGTGGACTTGCCGCAGCCGGACGGACCCAGCAGCGCAACGAAGTCGCGCGCGCCGATGTCGAGGGAGACCTCGCGCAGTGCCTCGACGCCGCCGGGAAAACGCCGACCGACCGCATCGATGCGCAACACCTATTGGGGCTTCTGCAGGCCGACGCCACGATCGACGAAGCGCAGCGTGTAGGCACGTTTGTAATCGATGCCCTTCGGATACATCCCGAGCGTCGAGGCATCGCTGTAGAATGCCGCCCAGCGTGCATCTGTCATCGCGCCGATGCCGAGCTTGAGCGCGTCGCCGGATTGCACGATGCCGTGCACCTTCATGACCGTGCGGCCGTAATCCAGCAACGCGTCGGTCATTTCCGGGTTGTCCGCCTTGATCAGTTTGTTGGCCGGGGTGGGGTCGTCGTTGAGGTAGGAGTACCAGCCCTCGATCGATGCATTGATGAAACGCTGCACCACGTCGGGCTTCTCGGCGATCAGCTTGTTGCTGGTGGCGACAATGTTGGCGTAGCCGGCATAGCCGGCATCGGCGACCAGCAACACCACTGGCGCGAACCCCGCCACCTGCTTGATAGAGAACGGTTCGGACCCGAGATAGCCTTGCTGGATCGCGCCCTTGTCGGCGAGGAACGGTGCCAGATTGAACGAGTAGGTGCGGATCTGGCTGTCGGCGTAGCCGAACTTCGCCGCCAGGAAGCGCCACCAGCCGGCGCGCGTGTCGCCGCTGATCATGATCGGCTTGCCCTTCAGCGCCGGGAAGCTGTCGTTGCCCATGCCGGGATGCGCAATCAGCACCGCCGGATCCTTCTGGAAGATCGCGGCGATGGCGACGAACGGCAGGTTCTGCTGGGCGAACTCGATGGCGCGGCCGCCGCCAAGGTTGAAATCCAGCCGGCCGGCCATCATGAGCTGCATCTGGTTCACCTGTGGGCCACCCTGGCGGATGGTGACCACGAGGCCACGCTTTGCGTAGAGGCCGGTGGCGAGCGCCTGATAGTAGCCGCCGTATTCGGCCTCGGCGACCCAATCGATGCCGAAGCTGACATGGTCCTGCGCGCGCGCGGGCGATGCCACCGCGGCCATGACACCAAGCAGCGCAACGATCCAGCGCATGGGCGAATCCCTCGGAATGTGGGCGCGAGCCGGTTGAAGGCGCATAATGACCGCCACGACAGACGAGGAAAGAGGGGGCATGAGCGAGCCGCGGGTGAAGGCGGGACTATGGGTCAGCATGGCGCTGCGGATGGCCGACCTGGCCGGGCGGCCGGGGGCGGTGCTGCGCAAGGGCGACCCGGATGCCGGCGGTGTGCTGGCGGTGCTGCGCGGGCGCGAGGGGCTGTGCGTGCTGTCACAGATGCGCACCGCGGAAGGCGCACTGGCGTGGATGCGCGGGACCGGACCGGCACCGGTGGATCAGGACGCGGTGGATGCCTACGTGGCGCGCCAGATGAAATTCGATCCGGATCTTTGGGTGGTGGAGTTCGAGGCGCCCGATCTGCTGCCGCCGTTCGAGGCGAAGGTGATGTAGCGCGGCACCCGGACCCGCTCGGTCCTTCGCGAAGCCTTAACCTTTCCCTGACACAAGGCAGAGGCATCCCCTGCCCCGGGATCGACCACGGCAAGATCGTCGGCATCACACCGTCGGCATCACATCGTCGGCCCGGGGGTAACACAGCATGCGGAGTTCTGCCGATGAGGGTCCAGCGCAGCTTTTTCACCCCCGCACTGTTCGTCTTCGGTCTGCTGGCATGGGCATTGCCGTCAATGCGTTCCCCCGCGGCCGACGCGTTCGCCACCAAGGATGAAGCCGTCACCCTGGTGCATCAGGCCATCGCGCGCGTCGCGGAGGTCGGCATGGCCAAAGCACAGGTCGAGTTCATGGACCACAACGGCAAATTCATCGATCGCGATCTGTACCTGATCATCATCGACAAGGCCGGCATCAGGGTCGTGCATGGGCAGAACCCGAAACTGGTCGGCAAGACCTACTATGACGCCATCGATGTGAACGGGAAGGAATACGGCAAGGAGGTGCAACAGATCGCGGAGGGTCCCGGGAAGGGCTGGTTTTCCTTCACCTTCAAGGACCCGATCAGCGGCAAGCTGTTGCCGAAGGAAAACTATGTCGAGCGGGCGGGCGACTACACCTACCTCGCCGGCGTCTACCAGCGCTGACCAACCGGCCGCCAGTCAGGAACATTTCGGCCGTGCTCCGTTTCCTTCGCGCGTTGGGTGGCATCCGCTCTTTCCACGACCTGCCGCTGTGGGCGAAGGCGCTGCTGGCCCCGGCGGCCTGCGTCCTGGCGGGGATCGCGGTGATCACGTCGATCTGGCTTGGCGCGACGACAACCGAGGCCGGGCTGGCGGATGTCGCCAATCGGGCGTTGCCGACGGCGTCGGCGAGCGCGGATCTGCTGGATGAAATCGACAAGGTCCACGTGCTGGCGATGCGCGCGCTGGTATGGCAGCAGGCCGGCGTCCCGCAGGCGACGATCGATGGGCTGGGCAGCGATATCGGACACGACCTGGACCGGTTGCGTGCCACGACCGCCGCCTTGGCCGCGACGCGTGCCGAGACCGATACGGATCGACCACAACTTGTGAAGATCGCCGCGCAATCCGTCGCCTATGCCAAGATCCTCGGCGAGGCGCTGGATCTGATCGGCGACCCGGCGATCGCGGTGGGCTATTTCCGCCGCGCCGACGCGGCATTCGATGCGCTGCGCAGCGACATCGCCAACCTGTCCACCGCACACCGGGCAGCCGAGGCGACCTCGATCCAGGCCGCGCGTGTCAGTTCGCACGCCGCATTGATCCGGTCGTACTGGATATTCGGTGTGTCCACCGTAGTGATGCTGATCCTGCTGCCTGCCGTCGTGGCAATGATCTCGCGGCCGGTGCGCGCGCTGACTCGGGCAATGAACGCTCTCGCCGCGGGCAACATGGATGCCGAAATCGCGGAACGGGCACATCGAGACGAGATCGGCGACATGGCCCGGGCCGTGCTGGTGTTCAAAGACCACATGGCGCGCGGGCGGCAGCTCGCCGCGGAGCAGGAAACCATCCGACGGCGAGCCGAGGCCGAGAAGCGCACGGCACTCAACGGCATGGCGGAGAAGATCGAGGCCGAGACCGACACCGCGCTGCGGCAGGCGGCCATTCGCACGTCTGCTCTTGCCGCGACCGCGGATGCGTTGAGCGCGTCGGCGTCCCGCACCGGCAGCTCGGCACAGGCCGCCACCACGACTGCCAGCCAGGCGCTCGCCAACGTGCAGACCGTCGCGAGCGCGGCCGAACAGCTCACCGCATCGATCCGTGAGATCAGCCGGCAGGTGGGTCAGTCGACCACGGTCGCCGGCCGCGCGGTAGCCGCCGGCGGCGAGACCCGGGCGACGATCAATGCATTGAACAAGGAGGTGGAGCGGATCGGCGTGGTGGCCGATCTCATTGCCGAGATCGCCGACCGAACCAACCTGCTCGCGCTGAATGCCACCATCGAGGCGGCGCGCGCCGGTGCGGCCGGCAAGGGATTTGCGGTTGTTGCCGCAGAGGTGAAGGCGCTCGCCACGCAGACCGCGCGTTCGACGCAGGAGATCGCCCGGCATATCGCGGAAGTACGATCCGCCACCGGGGCAACCGCGGCGGCGGTGGCAGTGATCGAACGGACGATCGCCGAGCTCGACGGCATTGCCGGGGCGATCGCGACGTCAGTCCAGCAGCAGGATGCGGCGACCGAGGAGATCGCACGCACGGTGAGCGAGACGGCGAGCCTGACCAACGCGATGAGCCTGCGGACCGGCGAGGTTTCGACCGAGGCCGGCGAAACGGGGCGCCAGGCGGCGGAGGTGCGCGACAACGCGATCGGGTTGGACGCCGAGATGGATGCGTTGCGTCATGCGGTGATCAGGGTGGTGCGGAATGCGACCTCGGAGGTCGATCGGCGATTCAATGAGCGTTTCGCGGTCGATCTGGCTTGTCGAGTGACGGCGGGGGATCGGATCGATGCGGCACGGGTGGCCGATCTGTCGGACACCGGTGCACACGTGGTGGGCGCGCTGTCGATGGCGATTGGGGCCAATGGTGTGCTGGCGATCGATGGAGTGGCGGCTTCGTTGCCATTCAGTGTCAGACATTGCGACGGTGCGTCGCTGAACGTGGCGTTCGTGCTGGATGCGGCGGCGACCGCGGACTTCGCCGGCACGGCGGCGCGGTTGGGGCGCCGCCTTGCCGCGTGAGGTGAGTCGTTCGACGGTGTCGTTGTGGGATGGTTCCAGAAGGACTCTTAATCGTAAATGATTCTAACCGGCAGGATGATTGACGTACGGCACGGGGCCGTTCGACCCGTCAAGGCCGGGCTTGACCCGGCCATCTACGCAACGTCGGCGCAGCAACGGATGGCCGGGTCAAGCCCGGCCTTGACGGTGCGAAGCGTCAATCCTTCCGCCACCTGGTATTTTCTGGTTTGCTTGCTGACGGCCTCCGCCCATAGCTGTTCAGCTCGCCAGGTAGTCCATCGCCGCCTCGACACCGCCCTTGCCGTGCGGCACGCCTTGGATGCGTAGCGCCATCTCCACGCTCGCCAGTGTGCCCAGCACCATCGGCTCGTTCAGGTCGCCGAGATGGCCGATACGGAACACCCTGCCCTTCAGCGAGCCAAGCCCACCGCCGGTCGAGACATTGAAACGCTGGCGGGCCGTATTGCGCATCTCGTCGGCGTCATGGCCCTCCGGCATCAGGATGGCCGTCACGCTATCGGAATAACGCCCCGGGTTGGTGCAGAACAGTTGTGGGCCGTTGTTGCCGGCCCACACCTTGACGCAGCGCCGCACCGCCTCCCCTAGGCGCGCATGGCGGGCGTAGACGTTGGGCAGGCCTTCCTCGTCCAGCAGCAGCCGCAGCGACTCTTTCAGGCCGTAGAACATGTTCACCGGAATGGTGCCGACGAAGCTCTGCGGGTTGCGCCCGAGCATCACTGTCCAGTCGAAATAGTAACGGCCGAGTGTCGCCTTCTCGTGCACCGCCATGGCCTTTGGCGAGGCCGCGGTGAAGCTCATGCCGGTGGGCAGCATCAGGCCCTTCTGGCTGCCGCCGACGACCCCGTCGATGCCCCACTCATCCATGCGGAAATCGAGCGACCCTAGCGACGAGATGGTGTCCACCAGGAACAGCGCCGGGTGCTTCGCCGCATCGATCGCCGCGCGCACCTCGGGCAACGGGATGAACATGCCGGTGGCGGTTTCATTGTGCACGACGCACACCGCCTTGATCACGTGCGCCGTGTCCTCGGCCAGCGCGGCCTTCACCGCGGCAATGTCCACGCCGTGGCGCCAGTCGGCGGCGACCTGGCGGACCTCGATTTTCAGTGCCTTGGCCATCTTCGCCCACTCGTCGGAGAAGTAGCCGGACTCCAGGATCAGGATGGTGTCGCCGGGCGAAAACAGGTTGGTGAGTGAGGCCTCCCAGGCGCCGTGACCGGAGCCGGTGTACATGAACAGGCGGTGTTGGGTGCCGAGGACTCGCTGCACGCCTTCGAAGCAGGCGTCGTAGACCTCGCGGAATTCCGGGTCGTGGAAGTCGATCGTCGGGCGGTCGAGGGCGCGCAGCACCGAATCGGGGATGTTGGTCGGGCCGGGGTTGGCGAAGAAGTGCCGCCCGCGCGGCTTCTTGGTCGACATGTGGCTGGTTTTCCTCGGTGATTGGCCGAACGCGACGCCTGGTCCCGCCCACTGACCGGTCGGCCCCGGGCGCGTGCGCCTGAACGCCCGGATGCGAGCAGGGTCCCCATAGCGATAAGCGCAAATTCCGTCAAAACCGGGAAGTGTCTCAGGCTGAAGGCGAGGACGCCCATCCATCCCGGCATAGGAACGGGCATCAAATGGTGCTATATTCGTGCCTCCGATGGAGGTGGAAGATGCGCACGACGCTCGCACTCGACGATGATCTTGTCGCCAAAGCTCAGGCCTTCACCGGATTGACGGAGAAATCCAGTCTGATCCGCGAGGCGCTCAAGGCTCTCATTGAGCGTGAAAGTGCGCGGCGACTCGCGCGATTGGGTGGCAGCGCGCCCAAGCTGGAAGCGCCACCGCGGCGGCGACCGACTTCCGTGTGATCCTGGTCGATACCTCCGTCTGGGTCGACCATCTGCGCGCGAGCGACGAAATGCTCGTCGGCTTACTCAGCGCCGGGTTGGTTCTGTCGCATCCCTTCGTCATCGGAGAACTGGCACTGGGCAACCTGGGTCAGCGCGAGACGGTGTTGAGTGCTCTGTCGGACTTACCGCGGGCCACCGTCGCCACAGACTTGGAGGTGCTGCATTTCATCGATCGCCACGCGTTGTTCGGGCGCGGCGTCGGATATATCGATATCCATCTCCTTGCCGCCGTACGGTTGACTGCCGGAGCGGAACTGTGGACGCGCGGCAACCGCCTGCACGGCGTCGCTGCTTCACTGGGTCTGGCGATGGCCCTGCCGCAGCACGGCTTATCATAGGGCTTCAGCGCAACAAAGTCGGGCACCATCGTCGCGGCTGCTTTGGCAGGCCGGATCCCGCCTTGTGCGGGAAGATGCTCCCCTACCGGATGTAGCCCGCGGCGCGCGGCAGCATGAGCGACAGCTCCGGCACGCAGATGATCAGCATCAGGCCCGCCCAGAGCGCAAGAAGATATGGCCAGTAGGTCTTGCTGTGGCGGTAGAGCGGCACCTGGGCGAACTTGACCGCCATCAGCAGGCCCACGCCCAGCGGCGGCAGGAAGATACCGATGCCGACGGCGGCCGTCTGGATGATGTCGAAATGCACCGGGTCGACACCCATCTTCACCGCGATCGGAAACAACACGGGCACCAGCACCACGGCGGCCGGCAGGCCCTCCAGCACCATGCCGAACAGCATGGTGAGCACCGCAACGCCGGTCAGGAACAGCCATTGGGAGGATTGCAGCGGGTGCAGCAGCTCGGCCATCAGCGCGGGCACGCCGGCAACGCCGAGCAGGTACTGGAAGATCGTTGCGACCGCGGTCAGGAACACCACCGCGGCTGTCAGCACCCCACTCTCGCAGGCGAGCTCGGCGATCTCGGGCCAGGAAATGTTCCGGTAGTACAGCTTCGCCGCCAGCAGCGAATACAGCGCGACGATCGCGCCGGCCTCCGTCGCGGTGAAGGCGCCGAGATAAAACCCGCCGAGGATGACCACGGGGATGACCAGTGGCACGGCGGAGTGGCGCAATGCGCGCAGCAGCGCATACAGGCTTGGCCGCGTGTCGCGCGGCCAGCCGAGCAGATGGGCCTGGATCAGCACCAGGATGCAGAGGCAGAATCCAATCACCGCGGCGGGCAGGAAGCCGGCCAGGAACAGCGCGACGGCCGAGACGTTGGTGATCGACGCCAGCACGATCATGAAGATCGCCGGCGGTACCAGCATGCCCATGGCGGACCCGGCGGCGATCAACGACGCCGCATCCTCCGCCCGGTAGCCGGCGCGCCGCAGCGGCGGCATCAGCGCCGAGCTGAGCGTGGTGACCTCGGCCATCTTGGAGCCGCAGATGTCGGAGAAGAAGTAGGACACCACGATCACCGACATGCCCAGGCCGCCGCGCAGCCAGCCCACCAGGGCACGCGCCAACTCGACCAGCGCATGCGACATGCCGCAACGTTCCATCAACGCACCGGCGAACACGAAAGACGGGATGGCCAGCAACACCCAGCTTTGCGAGGCGCCGAGAATGGTGGAGGCCACGGTCTGCAACGGATAGCCGCCGACCAGGAGCCCCACCACCGCGGCGACACCCAGCGCGAACACGATCGGCATCGAAACGGCCAGCAGGCCGGCGAACGTCAGGACGGTGGCGAGGATCACGCGCTACTCCAAAACGTGGTGCGGCGCCGTGGGGGGCGCGGCGAGCATGCCGAGAGCAAACAGCGCGATCAGCGTCCCACCAGCCACCAGGGCGCCGTATAGCCAGCCCATGCTGATTTCCAATGCCGGCGAGGTCAGTCCCTTGTTGAGGGCCGCGACCTGCCAACCCTGCCAGGCGATCACACCACCGAACGCCGCGATCAGCACATGGTTGGCGATGTGGATCCCGCGCTGCGCCGCGGCCGGCAGGCGATGTGTGAACAGCGTCACGGTGAAATGCGTGCGCTCGGCAATGCCGACCGCGGCGCCCACCAGGGTCATCCAAGCGAGCAGCATCTCGCCCAGTTCCTCCACCCAGAAGAAGTTGATCGGATCCAACCCGAGCTGATCGGTGATCGGCACCATGACGTAGCGCAGGAACACACCGACCAGCATGACGCCGATCGCGGCCAGCAGCAGCACGCCGACGAACAGGCGTGGCGCCGCCGTGATCAACGCGCGCCGTGCGGGAAGCGCCACTGCCTCATCCCGTGGCTGCAACGACCTTGTCCCACAACTCGGTGTATTGTTGTTTGTAGCCTGGCCAGAGCTTTTCCTGCGCACGCTTCTTGAACGCGTCGAGGTCCGCGGCGTTGACCTGCATGCCGTGCGGTTCGAGCAGCTTCTTGGCGCCCTCGATGTTGTCGACGCTGTCCATCAAATGGCGGGTCATGTGCTGCGCCTCGCGCCCGGTTTCCATCACCAGAGTCTGCTGGTCTGGCCGCAGACCGTTCCATACCCCGAGGTTCATCAGCATGACCGACGCACCGTAATTATGGTAGGTCAGCGAGTAGTATTTCGAGAAATCGTAGAACTTGTTGGCGACCATGTTGGCGACGGGGTAGTCCGCGCCATCGATGACGCCCTGCTGCGCGGCGGTGACCACCTCGGCGAACGGCATTGGCACGGCGACGGCGCCGAGCGCATTGATCGTGTCGACGAACACCTTCGACGGTTGCGCCCGGATCTTCATCCCGCGCAGGTCGGTGGGTTCTTTGATCGCATGACGGTTGTTCCAGAAATGCCGAAAGCCAAGGTCGTAGTAGAACAGCACCTTGACGCCGTATTTCTCCTCGAACGTCTTGCTGAGCGCGTCGCCGACGCTGCCATCCAGCACGGCATAGCCCTGGGCGTAGGTGTTGATCAGGTAGGGCACCAGAAACACGCCCATTTCCGGGAACAATGTCGCGGCGGCGCCGATCGGCGTGCCAATCGCCACGTTGCCGGCCTTCACCGCATTGGTGATGTCCGCTTCCCGGGTCAGAATTGTTCCGGCTTCAAGCTGGCCTTGCAGTTCGCCGTGCGACCGCGCCGTCAGCTCCTTCGCGTACCAGTCGAGCCCGATGCCGACCACGTCAGGCGGCGGCGAGGTGTACGCCATGATCAGCTTCTTTGGCGCCGTCTGCGCGAAAGCGGGCGCTTTGCCCGTGCCCAGGATGCCGGCCAGGCCGCCGGCTGCGGTGAGGAATCGGCGGCGGCCAATGTATAAAGGCTTCACGTTGTCACTCCCGTTTGGTCTTATTTTGGTCAGATCGTTTCGCGCAGTCCCATCCGTTCCAGGCGCGGCAGCACCTCGTCGCAGAAGAACGGCAACTCTTCGTTGTAATTCGTGACGGACATGGCGATGCCGGCCAGCCCGGCAGCACTCAGTTGCGCCAGGTCGCGCGCCACACTGTCCGGGTCGCCAATGATTGGCAGGCCGCTCAGCCCATGCGCGGTGTGGTGGCGCAGACGCTCGAATTCCTGATCGCCGAGTGTCTCACGCGTCTGGTTCTTGATCCGCATGATGTTGTCGACCGCCGACCAGTCGGCATGATCGACAGTGCAGTGGCGATAATAGGCTTCGGCGTCCTGCATCGTCGCGCGGCACGACATCGCGCCTACGGTGTAGACGTCGATCTCGCGACCTTGCTGCCGGGCCTGGGCCTTCACGCGCCGCACATGCTCCGCGGTGTCGTCGAATGTGTCCTTGGCGGTCGACAGGAACAGGGCATCGCAATTGCGCACGGCAAAAGCCTGGCCGGTTGGGGAAGCACCGGCATTCATGATCACCGGCCGCGTCCCGCCATATGGTTTCGGCCGCGCCTCCACCTGCCGTAGCTTGATATATTGTCCGTCGAAGTCGAATGTTTCGTCCTCGGACCACATGCGCTTGATCGCATCCAACCATTCTTGCGCATAGGCGTAGCGCGATTCGTGTTCGCGCTGCGTCACACCGAACATCTCGAACTCGCCTTCGTTCCAGCCACAGACCACATTCAGCCCGAAACGGCCATGGCCGATCTGGTCCGCAGTCATCATCTGCTTGGCTGCGATGATGGGATGGAACAAAGGCGCATGTACGGTGCCGAACACATTGATGCGCTTGGTCTTCGCCAGCAGGCCAGCGGCCCAACTGATCGTTTCGAAAGTGGCGCCTTGATAATCGGTCTCGCCGCCATAGCCTTTCCAGCGGCCCACCGGCAGTAGGAAATCGAGACCCGCGTCATCGGCGATCTCGGCCAGCCGCACGCAGTCGTCCCAGTTTCCCGTCCAGCGCTCCGGCACCTTGGTGACGGCGCGGCCGGAGGAGCAATTGGCGCCGAACATGCCGATCTTGAGCTTGTGCGACGTGCCGAGCGCGCGGCGGCGCTCCATCGGGTCGGTAGCGGAATGTATCGCGGTACTCATGCGGTCGGCCTCAACATATTGCGTGTGGTGGCGGGGTCATAGCCCGGCCGCACATGCACATCGACCACGACCACGTTGCCACGGCGCGCCGCGGCGACTGCCTCCGCGAGGGCGGCGCCGAGTGCGTCCGGCTGGCTGATCGGTCCCAGGCCCACCGCGCCTTGGCTGCGTGCGAGCATGGCCAGATCGATATCCGGGCCTGTGATGTGCTGGCCGATCCACTTGTTGGCGACGAGGCGTCCGCGCTGGCGCGCCATGCGTTCCTGGTGCACCTCGTCATTGTAGAAGGATTGGTTGTTCGCAATCACGATGAGCAGTGGCAGGCCATAATGCGCCGCGGTCCACAGCGCGGTCGCGCCCATCAGGTAATCGCCGTCACCCATCACCGCAACCGCCAGGCGCGATGTGTCATGCAGCGCGAGTGCGGCGCCGACGACCAGACCGGGACCCGATCCCAGGCCCGCACCGCCATCGATGCCGAGATAGTCAAGCGGGTGCTCGATCGTCCACAAATGTCCGGCCCATGCATTCGGGCCGCGCACCAGGCAGATCTCTTGCCCGGCGGTTGCCTCGGCCAACGCAGCCGCCAGCATTGGCACCGAAATGACATCGTCGGTCCCGCTGAATGGCACCGCCGGGCTGGTGATCCGGTCGCCTGGCCAGGCTGGGCGCGCGCGGCCACCGAGCCGTTCCATCGCCGCGAGCAACGCAGCCGTCGTCGGATCTGGCTCGGCCATCAGATAGAGATCGACCTGTGGCAGGCCCTGGTGATCCATGCTCCAGCCGTTGTGGATGTGCTGATCGAGTGACACCTGGATCACTGTCGCCGCGACCTTCTGCGCGCCGAACGCGGCTTTCAGCGTCCCACCCAGGTCAACCCAGTCGAGGCTTAGGATGACATCGGCCTCGCGCAGGATCTGGAGGCTTTGCTCGACCAAGTTGCCGCCGGCCGGCGGACCGTGCAGGGGATGCGTGGTCGGAAATGCCGCCGCGGTCTTCAGGTCTGTCAACACGATCGCGTCGACGGCTTCGGCCAGGCGGATGCGCTGCGCCCAATCCGCCTCGGTGCGGGACACGCGCCCGGCAAGGATCACCGGTCGTTCCGCTGCCAGCAAACGTTGTGCGGCCTGCTCGATCATGGCGGGCGCTGGCAAGACCGATGGCGGGGGGCGGAAACGCGCGGGATCGGGCAACGACGGAAGGTTGTCGAGCCGCATCTCCTGCAGGCCGGCGTCGAGGCAGACATAGGTCGGCCCGCGCGGCGCGGTGTCCGCGATCATCATGGCGCGCAACAGGGATTCGATCGCCGCTTCGGCCGACGCCGGCTGATCGTCCCATTTGGTATAGGACCGGATCAATGCCCCTTGATCCTTCGCGGTGTGGATCCAATCGATCCAGGGCCGGCGGCGTGCCGCGTCGACCGGCCCGGTGGCGCCCAGCAGCAGCATCGGCACCCGATCGCACCAGGCGTTGAAGATCGCCATGGTCGCGTGCATCAGGCCGACATTGCTGTGCAGGATCACGGCCATCGGGCGTTCCGTCACCTTGGCCCAGCCGTGCGCGATCGCCACCGCATGTTCCTCGTGCAGGCACAGCAGCATCTGCGGCCGCTCGTTGCCGAGCTCGTTCACCAGGCTGTCGTGCAGTCCGCGATAGCTGGCGCCAGGATTGAGCGCGGCATAGGGCAGGTCCAGAGCGCGCAGCATGTGGGCCACCACATCGCTGCCCCAGGTGCCATCGGAGCCGGTGGGCAACGGCCGTTCGATATCAGCTGGTCCAGGCGGCGCGTTGCGGCGCGGTTCCGTGTCAGCGCTCATGCTGGTTCCTTCGGTTGGATAAGATCATAGGTGGGATCACTGCTTTTTTAGATCGTTGAGGATTTCACTCGGGTGTGTCGGTGTCCAGGCCAGCGGCACCCAATGCTGCCCAAGCACCACCATGATATGCGTCTGGAAATTGCCGATATGGTGCCAGCTCGTGAACGTGCGTGGGCTTGCGACCTCGCTGATGCGATAATTGGCCAGCGTCTCGAGCGCGTCGACGAGTTTTTCCCGCGTCAGGTCCGGACCGGCACGCCGCAGACCCTCCGCCACATCATAGGTGTCGCCATAGGACCACAGGTCGAACAGGTTGGGACGCCCCTTGGGGGGATTCGGATTCAACTGCGTCCAGGCGTCGCGGAATTTTACCATCGCCGGATCTTGCGAGTCCGGAAAGAGCGGCACGGACCACGGTCCCATGAAGCCCTCGGCGAACAGGCCATCCGCGGCAATCAGCGCGTTGTCCACGGTGGCACCCCCGCCGAAGAACGGCTGGCGAATGCCAAGCTCGCGCGCCTGGCGGATGATGATCGTCGCTTCGGGTGCGGCGGTGTCGAGCACGATGACTTCCGGATCAGTGCCGCGTGCCTGTAACAATTGCGGCGTGAAGTCCTTGTCGCCAAGCCGGAACTCCGCGCGCGTGACCGGCTTGATGTCATACCACTTGGCCAGATAGCGTGTGAGGTTGTCGCCTTCGTTCTTGCCGTTCTCGTCGGTGCTGCTGAGGATCGCGATGCGCTTCACCTGCAGGAACTGGGTGAGGAATTCCGAATAGAGCTCGCCGTAGCGCGCGGATTCGGTCGCTGCGCCGCGGAACAGATAGCGATTATACGGATGCGTGACCTGCGGCGCCGACGCGATGGAGAAGTAGCCCGGCACCTTCGCTTCTTTCAGATAATCCAGCACACCGATCGTCGGGTTGCTGGCCGACAGGCCGAGGATCATGAAGACCTTGTCCTGCTCGACGAGTTTCTTCACCGCCGCGAGCGCCTTGGCCGGCGAGTTGCCGTCGTCCTCATAAAGTACCTGCAGTTTGCGGCCGTTCACGCCACCGGCGGCATTGATCTGTTGCACCGCCAGTTCCATGCCGGCGCGTGACCCCAGGCCGACGAAGGCTGCGGGGCCGGTCAGCGGACCGTGGGCACCGATCCGGATCGTATCGCTGGTGATCCCATCGTCTGCCCGCGACGCCATGGGGTTCAGCCAAAGCGCGAGGCCGAGAAATGCGACGATGATGGCATGGGGTTTCATGCGGGTTCACTCCCTTGCGCGCCGGTCGATGCCGACGGCGTCGTTGTGCGGATAAGCGGTGCTTTGCCTGGCTCGATTGCGTGAGTCGCCAGATCGCGCCACGCCGCAGGTGCACCTGCGCGCCGCGCGGCCTCTTCAGGCAGCAGCTTGGAGTCCCACAGCGCCGCGAGGAAGCGCCTGCCGGTGACATGTGCCGCGGCCGGACTGAAGAGATACAGCATGGGGGGCGCCATCCATTCCGGGCGGATCAGATCGGCGCGATGAAAGCCGGATTCTGCCGGCACCATCGGCGTGTCCGTGGCGCCGCCGGGCGTCACCACATTCACGGTGATGCCGGTGCCGTCGAGCTCGCCCGCCAGGCCGGCGGTCCACGCCTCGAACGCGGCCTTCGCTGGTCCGTAGGGCGAGAAGCCGGGACGGATCATCGTCGACAGGCTGGTGGTAACATTGACAATGCGACCGAACCGCTGGGCGCGGAACAATGGCACCGCGGCGCGCGCCATGAAGAAGCCGCCGCACATGTTTACCTTCAGCACGCGCAGGAAGGTCTCCGGCGTGATGTCCTCGATCTGCACAATGCGGGTGAAATGATCGTTGCGCACTACGCCCATGCCGAGACCGGCATTGTTCACCAGGAAATCGAGTGCGCCGAAATGCGCGTGAGCCTGATGCACCGCGGCGGCGGCGGCGTCCGGGTCGGTGACGTCGGTCGGCAGCCCGACCGCTTGCGCGGCGCCGATGTCGTGCGCCAGCGCGGTGACGGCATCGCGATCCACATCCACCAGCGCAATACGCAGGCCCGCCGCGGCGAAAGCACGCGCTAGCGCCCGGCCGATGCCGCCGGCCGCACCGGTCAGCAGCACCACTTTTCCTGTCAATTCCGCGTCCGTCATGATCGGCTCCCTCGCGCGACCGTCACAGCGAAATTCCCAGGTAGGTGCGCTGGATCACCTCGCTCTGCGCCAGGTCGTAACCGCGGCCGCTGTGCACGATGCGGCCGGTTTCGATGACGTAGACCGTCTCTGATACCTCCAGCGTCTTGGCGGCGTTCTGTTCGGCGATCAGTACCGTCACGCCTTCGCGGTTGATTTGCTGCAACACGGCGAAGATCGATTCGACGAAGCGCGGTGCGAGGCCAAGCGATGGTTCATCGAGAATAAGCAGCTGTGGCCGTGCCATCAGCGCCCGCCCGATCGCAAGCATCTGCTGCTCGCCACCCGATAACGTACCGGCGCGCTGGTTGTAGCGTTCTTTCAGCCGCGGGAAATAACCCTCCACATGGTGCAGGCTTTCTTGGTAGGCGCCGCGCGCAACCTTGCGATACGCGCCGAGTTGCAAATTCTCGGCGATGGTCATCTCGGGAAACAGCTTGCGGCCTTGCGGCACGTGGATGATGCCGGCCTCGACGATGTCTTCCGGTTGCCTCCCTTGGATCTCCTTGCCATTGAACACGATGCGGCCACCACGGATCGCGGCCATGCCCGACACACTGCGCATCAATGTCGTTTTACCGGCGCCGTTCGGGCCAAGGATGCCGACGATGCCACCATCGGGCACGTGCAGCGACACCTCATGCAGCACGTCGGTGCGGCCATATCCCGCGATCAGGCTGACGACATCAAGCATGCGCGGCACTGCCGTGGCCGAGATAGGCTTCTATCACAGCTTCATTGGCCTGGATTTCGGCCGGCGTGCCCTCGGCGATCTTCTCGCCGTGGTCGAGCACGAAGATCGTTTCGGCCAACTCCATGATCACCTGCATGTTGTGCTCGACGATCAGTAGCGTGACGTCCAGCTCGCGGGCGATGCGTCGGCATTCGACGATCGCCTCCAGCGCCTCGGTCTGGTTCATGCCGGAGACGGGCTCGTCGAGCATGAGCACGCGTGGTCGCGCGATCAGCGCCCGCACCAGGTCGAGCTTTTTCAATGTTCCGAAAGACAGATCACCGGCTATACGATGGCGCAGATGCAGCAGGCCGAATCGCTCCAGCATCGATTCCGCGTCCTGCCGTGCCTGCCGCTCGGCCGCCTGCTTGGCCGGTGTGCCGAGCAGGTCCTGGACGATGTTGGAGCGCCGGTGCGCGTAGCCACCACTGATGATATTGTCGAGCACGGTCTGGTCGGCGAACAGTTCGGCATGCTGAAAGGTTCGGCTGATGCCGGATGCGGCGATGCGATGCGGCGGCAGGTCCTGGATCGCCACGTTATCCAGCAGGATGCGACCCCCCGAGATCGGCACCAGCCCCATGATCGCGTTGATCAGCGTGGTCTTTCCGGCACCGTTCGGACCGATCAGGCCGTGAATACGTCCTGGTTGCAACGACAGGGAGACCTCCGCGACGGCACGCAGGCCGCCGAACGTCACGCTCAGCGCGTCGATCTCGAAGAAGCTCATGGGACGACACTGTCCGGCGAGGTCAGCCGCGGCTTCTCCGGCACCGAAAATCGTTGCCACAGCGAATTCCACAGGCCGACCAGGCCCTTGGGAAAGGCGATCAGCACCAACAGCAGCAGGCCGCCATAGATGAACTCGTTGTATTCCTTGAAGCCGCGCAAGGCCTCGGGCAGCAGCGTTAGGGCGATGGCACCGACCACCGATCCGGCGAGCGAGCCGACACCGCCCACCACGATGAACGTGACATGGCGCACCGAGGTCAACAGGCCAAATTCGAGTGGATCGATGAACCCGACGCTGGTGGCGTATAGCCCGCCGCCGATCCCCGCGTAGAACGCCGACAGGACGAAGGCGATCAACTTGGTGCGCGCCAGCGGGATGGCGAGCGTCTGCGCCACCGCTTCATTATTGCGGATCGCATTGAAGGCCCGCCCGGTCGGTGAGCGCAGCAGCGAATAGGCGAACCACATCGCCAGCAGCGTGAAGACGAGGACGAAATAGTAGAAGGCAAGATCGCTCGACAGTTTCATCCCGAGCAGCGATGGCCGCGGCGAGGCGATGCCGCGCACGCCACCGGTGATTTGCGGAAACTCCTCCACCAGAATCTCGGTGATCTCCAGGAAGCCTAGCGTCACCACGGCGAGATAGAAGCCGCGCACGCGCAGCGCCGGAAATCCCAACACCAGGCCGCAGACCGCAGCGGTCAGACCACCCATCGGCAGCGAAACGAGATAGGGAATGCCGAGGCGCGCGAAGTAGTACGTGGTGGCGTAGGCGCCGATCGCCATGAACGACGAGTGGCAGACTGAGATCTGACCGGCATTGCCGGTCAGCAGATTGAGGCCGATCGCGATGATGACGTTGATCAGCGCCAGCGCGCCGAGATAGTGGAAATACGATCCGAGCATCGGCGGCAACACGAGTGCCACCGCCAACACCGCCCAGAGGGCGAGATGCGACTTGCCCGCCAGGAAGCGCGCCGGCTCAGACACGCCGCGCCTCCGCCCGGCCGAACAACCCGTAGGGCCGCACCAGCAATAGCACCGTCAGCAAGCCGAATGCCGATACTTCCTTGAACACGCCGCCGATATAGGCGCCGCCGAAGGTTTCCAGCACGCCCAGCAGGAAGCCGGCAATGACGCAGCCGCCCAGGCTGTCGAACCCGCCGATCACCGCGGCGACAAACCCCTTCATCAGCACGTTGCCCATTTCGGGCTCGATCCCATTGATCGGCCCGATCAGGATGCCAGCCAGGGCCGCGATCGCGGCGCTCAGCGCGAAGGTCGCGGGAAACACCCGGCTGACGCGGATGCCCATCAAGCGTGCCGCTTCCTGGTTCTGCGCCACCGCGCGCATCGCCTTGCCCAGCAGGTTGTTGCGGAAGAACACTGCCAGCAGGCCCATGATGGTGAGCGCGCAGACCGTCACCCAGACATATTGCAGGTTGATGCTGATCGTGCCGACGCGAAAATACATGTCGGAAAACGGTGTCGGAATGGTCGAAACGGTTTCCTGCCAGGACACCCGCAGCGCGTTCTTGATCATCAAGCCGATGGAGAGCGTGGCGACCACCACGGTGAATTCCGGTGCGCCGGTCAGCGGGCGGATCAACACGCGTTCCATCACCGCACCAAGTACCGCCGCGATCAGCAAGGTCAGGATGAACACCGCCCAATACGGCAGATGCAGCAGCATCGACAGGAACAGCGCGGTATAGGCACCGAACGTCACCAGCTCACCCTGGGCAAAGTTCAGGATACCGGTGCCCTTGAACGCCAGCAGCAGCCCCAGACCCACAAGGGCATAGATGCTACCGGCGGAAAGGCCGGAGATCAGAAGCTGGATGTTGACGGCTAGTGGCATGGGGCGATGTGCGCGCTGACCGGCGACCTATGGCTGCTTGAAGTCGTTGAGGATCTCGCTCTTGTGCGTCGGCTGCCACGCCAGCGGTACCCAATGTTGCCCGAGCACCACCATCACCGTCATGCTGAAATTGCCGATGTGGTTCCAGTTGGTGAAGCTGCGCGGCGTCGCGACGTCACTGATCCGATAGTCCTTCAGCGACTCTAACGCATCGACCAGTTTCTCCCGCGTCAGGTCACGCCCGGCACGTCGCAGCGCCTCGGCAACGACATAAGTATCGCCATAGGCATCCAGATCGAACAGGTTGGGCCGGCCTCGCGGTGGGTTGGGATTGCGCTTGAGCCAGGCTGCCTTGAACTTCGCCATGGCGGGATCGACGCTGTCCGGGAACAGCGGTAGCGGCCACGCACCCATGTAGCCCTCGGCGTTGTATCCGATATTGGCGATCAGGGCGTTGTCGATC
>Ga0182030_10009966_pt1 | contig 19379 bp, 13 predicted proteins | sample 812S3MmetaG_FD_121299 | JGI IMG/M metagenome (GOLD analysis project Ga0182030, IMG submission 121299) | Permafrost microbial communities from Stordalen Mire, Sweden - 812S3M metaG (Illumina Assembly) | ecosystem: Environmental > Terrestrial > Soil > Wetlands > Permafrost | place: Sweden... | reverse complement strand
GATTTCGCAAGTCCCGCCGCCGATGTCCACGATCATGTTGCCCGCCGGCTCATGCACCGGCAAACCGACGCCGATGGCGGAGGCCATCGGTTGCTCAATCAAATACACCTCCCGCGCTCCGGCGTGGGTGGCGGAATCCTTGACTGCCCGTTTTTCCACTTCCGTGATGCCCGAAGGCACTGCGACCACGACTCGTGGTGCAATCAATTTACGATGGTGAACCTTCTGGATGAAGTGGCGGAGCATGGCCTCGGTGATTTCGAAGTCGGCGATCACGCCGTCTTTCATGGGCCGGATGGCCACGATGTTGCCGGGCGTGCGGCCCAGCATCCGTTTGGCTTCATCACCGACGGCCAGCACGTTGGTCGTGCCCGCCTGGATTGCTACAACCGAAGGTTCACGCAGGACGATTCCGCGATCCCGCACATAGACGAGGGAGTTGGCAGTACCCAAGTCTATTCCAATATCGTTGGAAAAGAGGCTTTTGAATTGCGCGAACATGAATTTGCCTAACGCCGCACAGTTAATCCATTACGTCCCCAAAGGTCAAGCAGCGATTAAAGCGGTTTCTGCAGGCCCGCTCACGGTGGGGCGGTTCAGATTTGACAGTGCGCCAATAGTCCGCAAAATATGACGCTGCTTTCGGTTGCCAGAGTAGCTCAGCGGTAGAGCAGAGGACTCATAAGCCTTTGGTCGGGGGTTCAATTCCCTCCTCTGGCACCAAATTTCAAGGCCGGCAGCTTTTCCGGAATTTGCCCGCGCGGCAAACCAGCGATGAAATCGCAGGCGGTCGTTGCGCCAGCTCACGGTTTCCGGCGGATGAGTTCGAAATTGCAAAGCCGCACTTCGGGTTTCCCCATCGTGTCGAGCACCAGATGCTCCTCCGAATCAAAGGAAATCAGCAGGTGATCGGGTTTGGGGTTCAGGTCTTCCAAACCGCAACGGGCCAGCCGGCTGGCCACCATCTGCGTCAGCTCCGTCAGGGTTTGCCGGGAAATCATCTCATTGGTGTAAGCGCGCTTCACGTTGATGGCTTGATAAAATTTGCCGTCCTGCGCCGCGAGCAATTCGTCCGGCCCGTTCCAAAACCCCCAGATGGTGACGTAGTCGAATTCCTCACGGACAGCCGGATCGCCATCGGGTGTGCGAAATTCGGACAGCATGGCATAACGCCGCCGGTCAGACACGGGACGGGACGGATCGCGTCGGCGGCCGGTCATGTAAATGGCGCGGGGATAAACCGTCGGAACCCCGTTGCGGCCCATTTCGAGTGCAAATGTAAACTCCTCGAAAGGGCTGTTGAAGCCGTGGGCCTGCGCCTCCTCCTTGCGCGCCTCGGGATTGTTCAACCACGGCGGGTCGCCCATGCGCGAGACCTTCCAGACTAGGTTGATGTTGTCCTTGGTGCGCGTGTAAAAAATCTGGTTGCGGGGGGACAGTTTCTTCTTCGGCGTGCGCCGCCAGCGTTCCGGCAGGAAATAATTCAGCAGGTCGGGGTCCTTGCCCACCACCCAGAGCAATCCACCCGTGCTTTCGGCGCGGCCAAAAATGTAATCCACCCCCAGCACGTTGGTGGCGCGAAGATGCACCGGCAGCGGCTTGGCGGTGTCCGTGTCGAACCGGCGGGCCATGTGTTTGAGATAAAGCTGCCGGTTGGCGCTGCGCACCGCCTGTTCGTGTTCGGTGGTGCGTTCGAGCAATTCGTAATCCACCAACGCATACGCAAATTGATCGTTGTGATCGCGCAGCAGCAGCTTGTCCGGTTGCGGGCGCAGGATGATGTGCGCCGGTTTCATGTCCACGACCCGGTAGCCCTTCTGCCACAGTTCATGCGTCACCAGGCTGGTGACCCGGGCGAGAAATTCCGCCTGTGCCCGGCCTTCCAACCCGAATTTCTCCGCCGTCTCCACCGCGTCCAGGCCCTTGATCCAGCCGAACAGCACGACGTATCGCCGGAGAATGTCAATCTCGACGCCGGGATGCCGGGCCACCTTCGCGCGGATCTTGTCCTCGGAACGGCCCGTCTGCCAGAGCTGCAGCCGCCCGCCCGGCACGTAAATCGCCAGCGGACGCTGGGTGCGGATGCGGATGGCCGCCGGCCCGGCCTCGCCCCGGCGCAGTTCCATCAGCAGCGAAAATTCCTCGAAGGGACTGTTGAATTCCGCGTGGATAAACTTGTTGACCGTGAGGGTGTCGAACGGCACCACCTCGCCCACGCGCGACCATTTGACAACTAAGTTCAACACCTTGCCGTCCACCGGGCGCGTCGGCACCTTGTAAACCGTGCTCGTGCCCTCCAGCCGCTGGCGCTTGGCTTCAAACCACTCGCGGGCATGCCAGTTTTCCGGCAACAGGTTCTTCCAGAACGACACACCAAAGCGCGTGAGATAAAGATCGCCGTCATCGCCGGTCTTCAGATGAACATAATCCACCCCGAGAAACGACATGGACTGGCATGACGGCGGCAAATCCAGCGGCAGGACCGGTGGTGGCGCCTGGGAGGCGGATGCCGTCGAGGCGGAAATTTTTGGCGCTGGCGCTGACATCAGAAACGTTCCGGGTCCAACTTTCTTCCCACAAGCTCGAACACCGCAGGAAGGGCGTCTCACCCGATTTTGGCGCATGCTTGACTTCCTCTGCCGCAGGTGTGCCAATGTGTGCCAATGTGCTCCCCAACGAGCACAATAAATTGCAAAATAATATTTCCTATTAGCCCGCAAATGGCTTAAAGTCTCACAGCGTCAGTTTCCGACGGATCACCCAGAGTGTTTGAGGCACACCACTTTTCGGCGATTACCGACTATTCAAGCGCGAGTTTCTCTCCTTGTGGAGCGAAGCGCAGCGGTCGCGGTTCATTATTATGTCACAGCCCAGAATTATTCAGGGCGGCATGGGTGTCGCCGTATCGGGTTGGAATTTAGCCGGCACGGTTTCCCGGCTCGGACAGTTGGGCGTCGTTTCCGGAACGGGACTGGCCATTGTATTCTCCCGCGCCCTGCAACTTGGCGATCCCCACGGCCATCTGCGCCGGGCCATGCATCAGTTTCCGATCCCCGAGGTCGCCGCACGCGTGGAGGCGCAGCATTTCATTCCCGGCGGAAAATCCCCCACGGCGCCATTCAAAATTGCTCCCATGCCGACGCTTCGGCCCGGCCCGGCGCTGGTGGAATTGACGGTCATGGCCAATTTCGTGGAGGTGTTTCTGGCCAAGGAAGGCCACGGCGGTGTGGTGGGAATCAACTATCTCGAAAAAATCCAATTGCCCACCCTGCCCTCGCTTTATGGCGCGATGCTTGCCCAGGTGGATTATGTGCTCATGGGCGCCGGTATCCCGCGCGCCATTCCCGGGGCCATGGACCGGTTGTCACAGGGCGATCCGGCCCAGTTGAAGATTGATGTCATTGGCGCGCTGCCCGGCGAGGAATTCCTCTCCACGTTCGATCCGCGCGCCTTCTGTCAGGGCCAGACTCCGGCTTTGAGACGCCCGCAATTCCTCGGCATCGTCGCCTCGGCGACGCTCGCCATCACCTTGGCCCGTAAAGCCAGCGGTCGCGTGGACGGTTTTGTGGTTGAAGGCGACACGGCCGGCGGACACAACGCGCCGCCACGCGGCACGCTGCAGCTTAATGCCATCGGGGAACCGGTGTACGGCGAACGCGACATCGTTGACCTCGAAAAAATTCGCGAGCTGGATCGCCCCTTCTGGCTGGCCGGTTCATATGGCCGGAGCGGCCGGCTTGCCGAAGCTCTCGGCCTCGGCGCCGCCGGCATTCAGGTGGGAACGGCGTTTGCGTTTTGCAATGAATCCGGCCTGCGACCCAAACTCAAACAAGAGGTTCTACAGATGAGCCGCGCCGGCACGGCGCGCGTTTTCACCGACCCGATCGCCTCGCCCACCGGTTTTCCGTTCAAGGTAGTCCAGATGCCCGGCACGCTTTCCGACGCCGACCAATATGCGGCCCGGACCCGCATCTGCGATCTGGGGTATCTACGGCATCTCTATCGCAAACCGGACGGGACGCCGGGCTATCGCTGCCCTGCCGAACCGCTGGATGATTTTGTCAAAAAGGGCGGAACGGTCGCGGACACAAAAGGCCGCAAATGCCTGTGCAACGGACTGGTCGCCAACGTCGGCCTCAATCAGGTGCGACCCGGATTTGAAGATGAACTCGCTTTGATGACCGCCGGTGACGACGTCGCACAGGTGGCGAGGTTTCTCCAGCCGGGTGAAAAATCCTACACCGCCGCGGACGTGGTGAGCCAGTTGTTGGCCGGGGTGCCTCCCGTCAACGGGGTGGCTCACTCAGCAACCCATCCAAGTCCAGTGCCCGCGTGAACATCGCCAGGCTACCGTCCGGCGTGTGCGGCCACTGTTCCTGCGGACGATCCCAATAAAGCTCCACGCCATTCCCATCCGGGTCGCGCAGATAAAGCGCCTCGCTCACGCCATGATCGGAAGCGCCGTCCAGTTCAAGGCCCGCCGCCAGCACGCGCCGCAGGGCATCGGCCAGCAGCGCACGGGTGGAATACAAAATCGCCACGTGATACAAACCGGTAGTGCCGGGCGGCGGCGGCGAACCGCCCGCGCTCTCCCAGGTGTTAAGGCCGATGTGGTGATGATAACCTCCGGCGGAAAGAAACGCCGCCTGCGACCCGAACCGCTGGGTCAGCTCGAACCCGAGCACGCCGCGATAGAATTTCAGCGCCCGCTCAAGATCGGCCACCTTCAAATGAACGTGGCCAATCCTGACCTGGGAATCAACCGGCTGGATGGTTTGAGCCATGGCCCTTTGTAAGCCCGATTGGACGGTGCGGCAAGATTCAGTTTTACGACGAGACCCGCCAAGGTCGGTGGCTGATTCACGACCTGAAAAGAAACAAACGCGCCCGGCTGGTTAGTGCCGTAAACACCGTCGAATCCGAACACACGGTAAAATGCCGCACCGCCGGCGCCCACAAGGGCGTCGGAATAAATCAATGATGCATTCTCGGAAACAGCGGCGAGAGCGCGTTGAAATTGTCCATTGTCACGCCTTCGGAATAGCGATTTCCATGCCGTTTGCCACATTTCAGGGAGGGAGGAGAATATACGGATTAGGCCTCCAATCCGTTGGGAAAACCCGGTTGAACCGGTTGCGGGTCAAAATTTGATACAGAGCCCGGCCTTGACTGTAAAAAAACACGCAACGTATCCCCACTTTGGGTCACCCAGCCAGTTCATCGTCCGCCACTTCGTTGAGCACCTTCCAGCCGTCCTTGGTTTGGGCCACGAGGAGCTTGAGCTGGTTGAACGTGCCGTCCGGCAACCGGTGCAGTTCCGTCACCACCACAATGCCATCCGTGTAAGGCTGGCGATCAATGAAAAAACTCTCCACGTTTTTGAGGTCAGGCCAGGATTCCGTGAGTGTCTTCCGGTAGGTCCGCTCCAACAGCACGGCGTTTTTCTTCCGGAATTCCGGATCCCGTGCCAGGTTCGGGTCGAGGTCCAGCAGTTTCAGCGTCCCCTCAATCAGGAAATTCTTGCAGATGCAGGCGGACTCGATGCTCTGCCGGCGACAGGCATCCTCCAGACAGAGGATGACGCCTTCCGGCGTGTTGAAGCCCATCTCCACCGGGGGCAGCAGCGTGCGCAACTGGTCCAAGGTCAGTTCTGGCTCTACGTTCTCTTGCATGGTGCGGTTCCTGCCGGATCTGTAATGCACCCAAACTATTCTCACGCCACCGGTCTGGCAACCTGTTCCGCACTTTTCCCGCGAGGGATTCGGGCGTCCGAAATTTTCCTTTGCAAAAGCGCCTGACCGGTACGAGCTTGCCTCCAACGAAAGGAAATTATGAAACGCACAGCATCAGCCATGTGGCAGGGCGGATTGAAGGACGGCAAGGGCATTCTCTCGACGGAAAGCGGCGTCCTCACCCGGACACCCTACTCTTTCAACACCCGCTTTGAGGGCCAGCCGGGCACCAATCCCGAGGAATTGATCGCCGCAGCCCATGCCGGCTGCTTTTCCATGGCGCTCTCCGCTGAACTGGACAAGGCGGGCATGACCGCCGAGGCCATCCACACCATGGCGAACCTGACGATGGACAAACTGGAAAGCGGCTGGAGCGTCACCCAGATTCATCTCGAGGTGGCGGTCAAGATTCCCGGCGCCGACCGGGCGAAATTCGAAGCCGCCGCCAAAGCGGCCAAGGAAGGCTGCCCCATCTCGCGGTTGCTCAATACCAAGATCACGATGGACGCAAAACTGTCGAACTAGCCGGCTGAAAATTGTCCCGGCTAGATCTTGCCGAGTTCGCGCAACGCGGCGCCAGCGCCCGACAGGTTTTCCGGCTTCATCTCAATGTAATTGCGCGAGAGAATGATGCCTTGGGCGCCGCCGTGGAAAACCGCCTTAACGGCCTGTCCGACACTTTCCGGCGTGCAATGGCCGACGCCCGCCCCGACGGGTACATCAATGTCCACGCCCGGCCAGATTTGGGTTGGCGTGCCCGCCACATCTTCGACGGCACGCCGAGTCTCCCGTTCGACATAATCCGCGGATAATCCCGTGGCCGCGACCTTGTCAAACGGTGCCTCCTGGTAGTTCAATTGCTGGTAAAGCAGTTCGAGCGCCGGCCCTGGCGGCAGATCGCCCAGCACGGAACTCCGCGCGCCAACCACAAAACTCTTGAACCGTTCGCCGGCGACATTGTTATACAACGCCGGCCGCAGAAAATCAGAAAAGCTGGTCATCACGGTGTAATTTTCCTCGGCGCGCTGGAACGGGCTGAACGACTGGTTTTGCCAGACGTGCCAGCCGGTCGGCAACGCGGGATTGACCGACTTGACCTTGCGGTAAAGCGCGGCCTCGAACTCATGCCGGCTGGTCACCCAGAGATTGGCCCACGCCAGCACCTCGGGATATTCCAGCAGGATGCGCCAGAATGTGGCGAAATAGCCGTCACACGGACCCTGGCCCGCGCGATTGTCGTTCACAAATTTTTCGACCACGCCAAAACCGCTGCGCGCCCGCTCCACATCAATGCCACGCTCACGGCCCTTTTTCTGGCAGAATTCGCAGAAGCACGTCGCGTGGCCGGGATCAACCCCGCTGCTCTGTGACAGACTGAGTGCATTGAGCAGGCCGCTTTGCCGCTCCGATCCCCACATCAGTCCGCCGATCTCGTAGGAACGCGCGTAATCTTCGAAGAGACCCAGCATGAAGTTCTGATACCCGGGATTGTTGTAACACGGACCGCCCGGATGCCGGTCGGTGCGGCGGCCATGATGATCCACTTCGTACAGCGACTCCCAATGTGGTACGGTGGGCGGACGAACATTGTCCTCAAGCACAAACGGGAAGACCCGGATGCCATGCTTGCGCGCGGCCGGAATCACGCGGGCGAGCACATCCACATCGCCGAACTCCGGCGCCCGCATGTCTGCGTACGTAAGCGGAGTATTCACGTAATAATGCATGTGGGGCAGCGCATAGTTGCCACCATGAAAACCTTCCGCCGCCGTTCCGCCCCGGTGCGATTCATGCGTGTATAGAAAGGGAAACAACGTGTTCACACCCGCGCGGGACCGCATGTCGTCGAACATCACATTGAGATCATTTTGTGCGAGCGGCGCCACGCTGATGGGCATGCCGATGGTGGTGGTCGCGTTTGAAATGGGTGCCGGGACTGCAGCCTCTGCGGCGCGCAACGATTTTGCACCAGCCAGCACTCCACCAGCGCAAACGGCCGTGATCTTGATAAACTGTCGGCGTTTCATAAGCCGAGTATCCACGAGCCCGGATACAGATTCAAGGTCGTGGAAACGGTTCGTGAAAACCTGCAACCGCCGCCGGTAAAAATCACTTCGCCGCCATGGCCTTGCCCGCCAGCCAGCCGGTAGTCCAGGCAGCCTGGAAATTGAAACCGCCGGTAATGCCGTCAATGTCCAGCAATTCGCCTGCGAAGAACAGCCCGGGACAGACTTTGCTTTCCATGGTCTTGAAGTTCACCTCGCCCAATCTCACGCCGCCGCACGTCACGAATTCATCCTTGTTCATGCTCTTGCCCGTCACCGGAAATTCCGTGCGAATCAATTGTTGGACAAGCCGGTGTTGCGCGGCCCGCGAAAGCGCCGCCCATCGCGTGTCACGCGCAATGCCGGTGGCCAGGACGATCTGCTCCCACAGGCGGGCCGGCAGCGGCGTCACTGGCACGTTGACAACGAGACGCGCCGGCTGCGCGGACTGGCGCGATTTAAGTTCGGCGGCAACCGCATCCGCGTGCAGGTGGGGCAGCCAGTTGATCTGTAGCGGAAACTGATAGTTGAGTCCGTGCAACGCCCGCGCGCCCCACGCTGACAGCCGCAAAATCACCGGCCCGCTCAGGCCCCAGTGCGTCAACAGCAGCGCGCCCCGTTCGCGCAACCGTGCGCCCGCCACCGAGGCCTCAACCGACCCGACGGAAATCCCCGCCAGTGCGCGCACCCATGGCGTCGCAATGTGAAATGTAAACAGCGACGGTACGGGCGGTTCCAATGTGTGTCCGAGCGCCACCGCCAGTTGACCCGCCGCCGCCGCGCGGCAGCCGCCCGTGGCCAGCAGCAGCCGGTCGCAGACGAGCATCTCGCCGTTTGACAGCTCCAATTCAAACCCGCCTTCGGCGCGTCGGGCCACTCTTTCGACACCGTGATTGGGCAACAATTTCACTCCCGCCGCCCGCGCCGAATGCAGCAGGCAGTTCATGATGGTCTCGGATGAATCGCTGACGGGGAACATGCGGCCGTCGGTCTCGGTTTTCAGCTTCACACCGCGCGATTCGAACCAGGCCACCGTGTCGCTGGCCTGGAAATTTTTGAAGGGCGCCAGCAACGCCCGCTCGCCGCGCGGATAACGGGCGGTCAATTCGCGTTCATCGAAGCAGGCATGGGTGACGTTGCAGCGACCGCCGCCGGAAATCCGGACCTTATCGAGAAACCGCGCACCGCGTTCGAGTACCGTCACGTCGGCACCGGGCGCCGCCTCGGCGCAGGCGATGGCGGCAAAAAACCCTGCCGCCCCGCCGCCGACCACGATGACCCGTTGCGAACTCATGCACGAATTTAACCGGCGGCTCCGCCAAAGTCTCTCCCCAAGAACAAACCGGGCTGGATTTTTGCATTTTCATCCGTCCACTTTTCTCCCATCTTCCCTTCCAAGAATTTATATGGCTGAAAACGCGAAGCACAATTACGACGAGAGCAAGATCAAGACGCTGTCCTCGCTGGAGCACATCCGGCTGCGCACGGGCATGTACATTGGGCGCATCGGCAATGGCAACAATCCCGACGATGGCTGCTACATCCTGCTCAAGGAGGTCGTGGACAACGCCATTGACGAATACATCATGGGCCACGGCAAGGAGGTCGAGATCAAGATTGAAGGCACGCGCGTAAGCGTGCGCGACTTCGGGCGCGGCATCCCGCTCGGCAAGGTCGTGGACTGCGTTTCCAAGATCAATACCGGCGCGAAATACAACGACGATGTATTCCAGTTCAGCGTCGGCCTCAACGGCGTCGGCACCAAGGCGGTCAACGCCCTCTCAAAAACCTTCCTCGTACGCAGCCATCGCGAGGGAGAATTCGCCGAGGCGTCGTTCAAGGTAGGCAAGCTCAAAAAGGAGAACTCGGGCAAAACCAAGGAACCGGACGGCACCTTCATCGAGTTCGAACCCGACCCGGAGATTTTCAAGGAAACCCAGTTCCGGGACGAGCACGTCGAACGCCGGTTGCGCCATTACAGCTATCTCAACACAGGGCTGAAGCTGATTTACAACGGCAAGGCGTTCCAGTCGCGCCACGGCCTGATGGACCTGGTCATGGAGGACCTGGCCACCGACGGGAGCGAGCCGATTTATCCGCCGCTGCATTACGCCAGCAAGACGCTGGAGTTCTGCTTCACCCACAGCAACAGCCGGTACGGAGAGACGTTTTATTCGTTCGTCAACGGCCAGTACACCAGCGACGGCGGCACGCATCTGAGCGCGTTTCGCGAAGGGCTGCTCAAGGCGGTCAACGAGCATTGCAACGGCAAATATGAGGGCGACGACGTGCGCGAATGCATGGTCGGCGCGGTGGCCATCCGGTTGCAAGACCCGGTGTTTGAATCGCAGACCAAGAACAAGCTTGGCAACACGGAAATCCGGACCGAGCTCGTCAACAACGTGCGCGAGGAGTTGCTCCAGTTTTTCCAGCGCAACAAGACCATTGCCGACAAAATCATTGAAAAGGTCGCGGACACGGAGCAATTGCGGAAGGAACTGCAGGCGGTCAAAAAGCTCGCGCGCGACCGTGCCAAGTCCATCATGCTCCGCATTCCGCAGCTCAAGGATTGCAAGAATCACTTCGACACGAAGCGCGAAAAAGGCCGGGGCACGATGGTGTTCATCTGCGAAGGCCAGTCCGCCGCCGGCTCCATCACGAGCTGCCGCGACGTGAACAACCAGGCCGTGTTCGTCCTCAAGGGCAAGCCGCTCAACGTCTGGGACCTCAAGCGCGACATCATGTACAAGAACGACGAGATGTACAACCTCATGCAGTCGCTTAACGTCGAGGACAACACCGAGGGCCTGCGCTATGAGAAGGTCATCCTCGCCACCGATGCGGACGTGGACGGCATGCACATCCGCAACCTGATGATCACGTATTTCTTTCGTTTCTTCGAACAGCTCGTTCACGACGGCCGGATTTTTGTGCTGGAAACGCCGTTGTTCCGCGTTCGCAACAAGGAAAAGACCATTTACTGCTACAGCGAAGCCGAACGCGACAACGCGGTGAAGGAACTCGGCGGCAAACCGGAGATCACGCGGTTCAAGGGCCTCGGCGAAATCAGTCCGAAGGAATTCGCGCAATTCATCGGCAAGGAAATGCGCTTGAGCCAGGTGGAATATGCGCCGAAGATGCAGGCCGCGCCCATCTTCAATTTCTACATGGGCAAGAACACGCCGGAACGAAAAGATTACATCATGGACCGCCTGGTCGTGCCGGTGGAAGAGTAACACGGTAGGGACGAGCTGCTGCTCGTCCAAAAAAAGTCCGTGCAGCAGCGCGACTCTACCAACAAAAATTTAATTCATGTCAGCCAAACCTAAAAAAGAATCGGACCAGCCGGAATTGCCCATTGAAGGCGCGATACCTGCACCGGTGGAGAAGAAGCTCGCGAAGAAATCTACCGTCACGAACGGCAACGGGGCGACGCACGTTCTCGCCGAGGACGTGCCCGCCGCCATCGCGCATGTGCCTTTTGATCCGAAGAAATCCAGCGGCGGTCTGCATCACCGCGTGGACCGGGGTTTTCTCGAATACGCCAGTTACGTCATTCGCGACCGTGCCATTCCCAACCTCGCCGACGGACTGAAGCCGGTGCAGCGGCGCATTCTCTGGGCGTTGCACGAGAAGGACGATGGACGATTCATCAAGGTCGCCAATGTGGTCGGCCACACGATGCAGTATCATCCACACGGCGACGCCTCCATTGGCGATGCGCTCGTGGTGCTGGCGAACAAACGTTACCTCATCGAGGGCCAGGGCAATTTCGGCAACATTTTCACCGGCGATCCTGCCGCCGCGCCGCGTTACATCGAATGCCGGCTGACGGAACTGGCGCGCACGGAACTGTTCAACGACGAAATCACTGATTTCGTGCCCAGCTACGACGGCCGCAACAAGGAACCGGTCGCCTTGCCGTCCAAACTGCCGGTGACGCTCATGCTCGGCACGGAAGGCATCGCCGTCGGCCTGGCCGCGCGCATTCTGCCGCATAATTTTCCCGAGCTGCTCGAAGCGCAGATTGCCATCCTCAAGAAACAGCCGTTCAAATGCCTGCCGGATTTCGCGACCGGCGGTCTGATGGACGCGCGCGATTACTCGGATGGCAAGGGCAGCGTAAAAGTCCGTGCCAAGATCAAGGTCAAGGACGATTCCACCATCACCATCAAGGAAATTCCGCCCACGACCACGACCGATTCGCTCATCGCGTCCATCGAGGACGCCGTGCAAAAGGGCAAGCTGAAGGTGAAATCCATCAACGATTTCACGTCCGAGAACGTCGAAATTGAGATCAAGTGCCCGGCCGGCGTGGATGCGGAGAAGCTGGTGGATGCGCTATATGCGTTCACCGACTGCGAAACCACCATCGCCAGCCGCATCGTGGTCATCAAGGACAACCGGCCGGTGGAACTTACGGTGTCCGAAATCCTGCGCGAGAACACCAGCCAGCTGGTTGCCATCCTCAAGCGCGAGCTGGAGTTGCGCGAGCAACAGCTCCAGGACGAACTGCATTACCGCACGCTGGAACGCATCTTCATCGAGGAACGCATCTACAAGCTCATCGAAAAGTGTAAGACGAGTGAAGCGGTGATGGCGGCCGTCTATGACGGTTTCAAGCCATTCAAGCGGCAGCTCGTGCGCGACCTCACTGATCCGGACGTGGAACGGCTGTTGCAGGTCCGCATCCGGCGCATTTCGCTGTTTGACATCAACCAGCACCGCGAGGAGATGGAAAAGGTGAAGGCCGAACTCGCCGAAACGCGCAAAAATCTCAAGAACCTGACGAGGTACGTCGTCGGCCATCTCGAGGCCTTGCTGGAAAAGTACGGTCCGCTGTATCCGCGCCTCACCACCAAGTCCGCCCGGCATGAGGAAGTGGACGTGAAGGCGGTGGCGTTCAAGGCATTCAAGGTCGCCTACGACCGCGAAAGCGGCTATGTCGGCTACAAGGTGAACGGCGACGAATTCAAGCTCGAATGTACGAAGTTCGACAAGGTGTTGCTCGTGTTCAAGGATGGCACGTACAAGGTCACCGAATTGCCGGAGAAACTGTTCGTCGGGCCTGAACTCTTTTTCTGCGGCCTGCCCGACCGCGAACGGGTGTTCACCTGCGCCTACACCAACCGGAACGCCAGCTATCTCAAACGGTTCACGTTTGGCGGGACCATTTTGGACAAGGCCTATTCCTGCATCCCGGAAAAATCGCGCATCCTGTTTTTCTGCCCCGAAACGCCCAAGGTCCTGTATGTCCGCTACAAACCCGCACCGCACCAGAAGGTGAACCAGCAAACCTGCGACCCGTCGGAAGTGGCCGTGAAATCGCCCCGCACCTTGGGCCGGCAAATCTCGTTCAAGGACATCTCCTCAGTATCCGCCGAGCCTACGCGCGGCTGGGACGAAAACGCGACCACGACAAAAATTGTGTTTGTTTGAACCAGACCCGCCCGACATCACTTGCCAGGCACATATCCAACCTGCCCGACACGACTATTGCCATCGCGAGACTTTAATGCGCACAGCTTAATGCGACAACTTTAGATATACATTATCGTTATAGATTGTTAATAAATAGACAAATGTTGTGCTTCTAACGTGATTGTTACGTTATAACTGTATCGTTATCAAAAATCATCCTCATACTTGAAATAATCATTTCATAGACAATGCCAATTATTGGCTAATTAATTTATCGGTATCGTTACCTTTTGTTGAATAAATAGCAGTTTAGCGTCTTTTATGGCTATAATTGCCATGAAGCTAAAATTTGACATTTTACAACAAAAAGGAATCAAGAATTGGTTATCCGTAAACTTCCATTCATAATTCCAAGTTGAAATATTCTTCAGCTTCAGTTTTGGTATACTGCACCCATGCGAAAGCTGCCGCGCTCATTTTACAATCGGGACACGATCACGGTCGCGAAGGAATTGCTCGGGAAATATCTGGTTCACGGGAAACGCGTTGGCCGGATTGTGGAGGTGGAAGCCTACCTCGGCACGCATGATCTGGCGGCGCATTCGGCCCGGGGGCTGACGGAGCGGACGAAGGTGATGTTCGGTCCGCCGGGCCACGCCTACGTGTATTTCATCTACGGCATGTATCATTGCATGAATGTGGTGACGGAACGCGAAGGCCATGCTTCCGCCGTGCTGTTACGCGCCATTGAACCGGTGCAAAATATCGGGAGCCGGACCTGCGGCCCCGGCCTGCTCTGCCGCGCGATGGACATTGACCGACGCCTCAATGCGCGCGACCTGCTCAGCGACGATTTTTACATCGCTGCGCCGTCAGTCGCCGGGCCGGTCGTGATCGTCAAGCGGCCGCGCGTGGGCGTGTATTACGCCGGGCATTGGGCGAAACGGCATCTGCGGTTTTATATCAAGGACAATCCGTTTGTGTCGCGGCCTTAAATGAAACAGTGAACTGCCCTGAAACCTTGACCTAACCCCGGGCGTCATTACTTTCACCGAATGAATATTCCCACAAGTCCCGCCAGAGCCTGTGCCGCTGCAATGATTACCGGTCTCATGCTCGCGGGGACCTTCCGCATCCCGGCCCAAGGCATTCCGTTGCCGGTCATCCCCACCAACATCTTCAACATCACCAATTACGGTGCGGTCGGCGATGGCTCGACGATGGACACGACCGCGATTCAAAAGACCATTGATACGGCCGCTGCGACCGGTGGTGGAACAGTCCTGGCTCCGAGCGGCAAATTTTTGACAGGCCCCTTCACGCTCGCCAGCAGCATCAATCTGCGCCTCGACCGGGGCGCGGTCATATTGATCAGCAATGACATTACCAATTACCCGGTTGCCGGAGGCCGTTATCAGGACAGCATCACCGCCAATGGCGTGCATGATCTGGAAATCAGCGGCGAGGGAACGATTGACGGCCAGGGCGAGGCGTGGTGGACGGCCTTCCGGGCAGACCAGTCCATGACGCACCGGCCTTACATGATCAAACTGACGAACTGCACGCGACTGCAAGTTCAAGGTGTCACATTGTGCAACTCGCCGATGTTCCACCTGGTGCCGCAGAATTCCACGGATGTGACGATCCAGGGAATCACCATCAAGGCGCCTGCCAACGCCCCCAACACGGACGGCATTGATCCTTCCGGTTGGAATTTTCTCATCACGGACTGTTCCATTGATACCGGCGACGACAACATCGCCATCAAGCCCATCGGCGGTCGCACGCCGGGAAATAAAAACTACACGATCAAAAACTGCACCTTCGGCCACGGTCACGGGTGTTCGGTCGGCGGCGGGACTGCCAACGGGATTGAGGATGTAACGGTCAGCAATTGCACTTTTAACCAGACCGATTCGGGCATCCGCATCAAGACGGTGCGCGGAAACGGCGGCTTGCTCAAGAATTGCACCTATGAAAATCTCACCATGACGGGCGTGCGAAACCCGATCTACATCATTGATTTCTATCCCGAACGGAATGCGCCCCAGGACCCGGCCACCGAGAAACCCGAGCCTGTCACCGACCGGACACCCTTCAACCAGAACATCACCATCCGCAACCTGACCGTGACCGACAGCCCCAATGCAGGAACGATCCGGGGATTGCCGGAGGCGCCCATCACCGGAGTGACGCTTTCGAATGTTAACATCTCGGCCAAAACCGGGATGAAGATTTACCACGCCAAGGATGTCCGGTTCACGGGATCTAAGATCACCGTCGAAAGCGGAAAGCCGTTGCTGACCTTTGACGCACAGGTCGCCGGACTGGAATAAACACAAAAAAACGGAGCCCGGTTTTACCCGGGCCCCGCCGTGAAATCTCAAAGACTATTGATTAATAGCGACCACGACCGCCGCCGCCGCCGCCGTATTCACGACGACCGCCGCCGCCGCCCGGGGGACGCTCTTCGCGGGGCTTGGCCACGTTGACGGTGAGGGCGCGACCGCCCAATTGAGAGCCGTTCAAGGCTTCAATGGCTTTCTGCGCCTCTTCCGGCGTGCTCATGGTGATGAAACCGAAACCGCGGGGACGGCCGGTGACCCGGTCCATCATCAGGTTGGTTTCCGTGACCGTGCCGTGCGCGGCAAACGCGTCCTGCAGGTCGTTTTCAGTGGTGTCGAAGGAAAGATTCCCTACAAACAATTTATTACTCATGTGATGTTTAACTGTGAGACTAACCGTGCTCTTGCCAGACTGTTCCCGTTAACCGGATTTCAAATCATCACTGAACTGAAGTTCACTTGAAGATTCACCATGCCTCGTAAGCTATAAGCTATCTAACAGACGAGGTCAGAATCGCACTTTCCCCGGGCAAGGCAAGGACTATTTGGATAAATCTTTCGTCCAACATTCCCTGGCCCGCAGGGCCAGGCACGTAAGCCTTGTCAGAAAACCTGGCCGCGGCGATAATCCCAAGATGAACTCGCGGTTTTTGCTACCGGCAATTTTTGTCGCAGCGTCGCTCACCCTTGATGCAGCAGCCCCGGCCGGCGCGGCAGCGGCCCCGGACACCACCCTGTGGTATGCGCAACCGGCGGAAAAATGGACCGATGCCCTCCCCATCGGCAACGGCCGGATGGGGGCAATGATCTTCGGCGGCATCCCCGACGAACTCATCCAGTTCAACGAGGACACGCTCTGGAAAGGCCAGCCGCATGATTATGTGCGCGCCGGCGCGGCCACCAATCTGGCCGAAATCCGGCAGCTTTTGTTCGATGGAAAAATCAAGGAGGCCGAGGGCATCACCCGGACGAATTTTCTCAGCGATCCCAAACGGCAAAAGGCCTACCAGCCTTTCGGCGACTTGCGCCTGCACTTCAGCGGCGACACCAACATCACCCATTACCGCCGGGAACTGGATCTGGATTCCGCCATCGCCCGCGTCACCTATCAAGCGGATGGCGTGACCTGCCAGCGCGTTGCCTTCGCCAGCCGGCCCGACAACGCCATCGTCCTGCGGTTCACCGCGGACAAACCGGGCCACATCAGCTTCACGCTCAACCTGGACAGCCCGCAGGAAAATTCGCAGACCAGGGCCGCCAGCCCGGACACGCTCGTCTTGACCGGACAGGTCGAAACCAATGGCCTGCGCTTTGAATCGCAGGTACGTGTGATCGCGACCGGTGGCCGGACCATGATCCAGGGTAATGTCGTCACGGTCACGGACGCTGATTCCGCCACGTTGTTTTTAACGGCGGCGACCAGCTTCAAAAATTTCCAGGACATCAGCGGCGATCCCCACCCGCGTTGTGCGACTGATCTGGCCAAAGCCAGCCAACGGCCATTCGACGTCATCCTCGCCGATCATCTCGTGGATTATCGCAGCCTGTTCCAGCGGGTGAGCCTGGATCTTGGCCAGACCGACCGGGCCGGCCTGCCCACCGATGAACGGTTGCAACAGGTGAGGACCAACGGACTGGAAGGCGATCCAGCGTTGGCAACCTTGTTTTTTCAGTATGGCCGCTATCTGCTCATCGCCAGCAGCCGGCCCGGGGGACAGCCGGCCAATCTTCAGGGACTGTGGAACCAGCAACTCGATCCGCCGTGGGAAAGCAAATGGACGCTTAACATCAATTGCGAGATGAATTACTGGCCCGCCGAGGTTGCCAATCTTTCCGAATGCACCGGGCCGCTGTTCGACATGATTGACGATCTGGTCATCAGCGGCGGCCGCACGGCCCGGGAACAATACGGCGCCCGCGGCTGGGTCGTCCATCACAACACCGACCTCTGGCGCGGCTCCGCTCCCATCAACAACATTGACGGCGTCTGGCCAACCGGCGGCGCGTGGCTGTGCTATCACCTGTGGGAACATTATCTCTTCACCGGCGATAAAAAATTCCTCGCCCGCGCCTATCCGGACATGAAATCGGCGTCGCTGTTCTTCATGGATTATCTGGTCAAGGACCCGAAAACCGGATGGCTCGTCACGTCGCCGTCGTTCTCGCCGGAGGAAGGCACGCTGTGCTACGGCCCGACCATGGACAACCAGCTCATCCGCGCGTTGATGAACAGCACCATCGAAGCCGCGGGCATTCTGGGCAGCGACAAAAAATTTGCGAAGCAACTGGCCGCCGTGCGCGACCGGCTTCCGCCCAATCAAATTGGAAAATACGGCCAGCTCCAGGAGTGGCTGGAGGACGTGGACAAACCGGACAACAACCATCGCCACATGTCGCCGCTGTGGGCGCTGTATCCCGGCGCGGACATCACACCTGCCGACACCAATCTGTTTGCCGCCGCCAAAATCCTGCTGAAATGGCGCGGCGACGGCAGCACCGGCTGGAGTTACGCCTGGCGCATCCCCCTCTGGGCGCGCGTCGGCGATGGCGATTTCGCGTACCGCCAGCTCAACGGCCAGCTCCAAAAACGGACGCTGCCCAATCTGTTCGACCTGTGCGGGCCGTTTCAGATTGACGGCAATTTTGGCGCCACCGCCGGCATCGCCGAGTTGCTTCTGCAAAGCCAGCAAACCGAAGTCAGAAGTCAGAAGTCAGAAGTCAGAAGTCTGGAGCTGCTGCCGGCGCTGCCCAAGGCCTGGCCCACCGGCTCGGTCTCCGGCCTTTGCGCCCGCGGTGGATTTGAAGTGGACCTGGCCTGGAAGGATGGCGTACTGACTCGAACGGTCCTCCATTCAAAGCTCGGCAATCCGTGTGTTGTCCGGTATGGTGGCCGCGAAATCGAATTGAAAACCGAATCCGGCAAATCTTACGCTTTCGACGGGCAGTTGCAGTCGGTGACGCAAAATTAATTTTCCATGCACAGCAGACTCTTTTCAGGCAATGGTGCCATCTGGCGGGGCGAGGCCACCGACGAGCCGGCTCGCGAGGACGCTCGCCCCACCGAGAATTGCAAAATGTCCCGATACCTTTTTCCGGCATTGATGACCATCGTTTGCCTGATGTTCGGCACTCCCGCTATCTGTGCCCAATCCTCAGGCCAGTGGCAGGGCATCGAGACGACGAAACCGCTCGACTTCACCGTGCTGGAGCCGGACGGGGCCACGAACAATAAGCCGTTGCCGGTCATCATCTACCTGAAAAACCTCGCTGCATCGCGCACCGGCACCGAGAGCGATGCAACCATCCTCCAGGATTTTCATACCAACGGTTATCTGGTGGTCACGCTTGATTTTGCTCATCAATCCACAGCCCGCGTCCCGTTCATCAATCGTGACTTGGGAAAACTCCGCGACGATCTGCACGCCAAAAAATTCCTGTCCCAATATCCGCTCGACGACGCGCATATTTTCATCGTGCCGGAAGGCTGCCGGCTCAAGCGCGACGTGCTGTACTACCCGGACGGCAAACGTCCGCTTTCCCTGGACATCATTTACCCATCCCAACCGAAGCAGCCGGTCGGCGCGCTCATCGAGTTTTCCTGCGACAACCAGAACCGCATGGGCAACACGTCGCTGTCCATCTGCAGCGACACCATCCTGGATGCCGAGGCCACCGAAGGTTTCGCCGTCGCCATGGCCGATCACCCGGTCCCGCCGCCTTACAAAGGATTGGATGCCATGCCCGATTGCGCCTGGAAGATCAAAGCCGCCGTCCGGACCCTGCGCGCTGAAGGCGCAAACCTGGGATTGAACGGCAAAATCGCTCCCATCGGATTT